>ERZ795055.695-NODE-695-length-30405-cov-5.511796_pt1 | contig 30405 bp, 28 predicted proteins | sample MGYA00375139_ERZ795055 | MGnify/ENA primary metagenome ERZ795055 (study PRJEB30184, sample SAMN05720283) | anaerobic digester metagenome | isolation source: active sludge of municipal wastewater-treating anaerobic digesters | place: USA | collected 2015-01-23 ... | reverse complement strand
AGCCGCTCGCGGACGCGGGCCGGCTCGAGGACTTCGATCGAGTCCCCGTAGGACAGGAGGTAGCGGTACAGGCTCTCCTCCTCCGGCCGCCGGCAGCGCGCTAGGATCGAGCCGTCGGCTCGGTACTCCAACTCGCCCTCGGGGTGCCGCTCCTCGAGGAAGGCCCTCGCCGAGGGCTCGGCCACGAAGACGAGCTCGACCAGCCGATCGTTCCGGAAGTCGGGGCGCTCGGCGATGAACTCGCGGTAGCCGAGGGGTCGCCGGGAGAAGGCGGCGTCGCGGATCGCGAGCTCCCGCATGCGGCTGACCCTGAACAGGCGGTAATCCGAGCGCAGGCGGCAATAGGCGAAGAGGTACCAGGCGCCCCATTGGAGGATCAGGGTCATGGGCTCGAGCTCGCGGGAGACCTCCCCCTCACGGTGGCTCGTGTAGCGGCAGGAGACCAGGCGCCGGAGGCGGATGGCCCGCTCCAGGACGCGGAGCCGCTCCTCGAGGGCGGAGTCCTTGGCCGAGGCGGAGAAGTCCAGGATCAGCGAGCGGTCGAGCTCGTCGGCCCGCTCCCGCAGGCCCCGGGGCAGGAAGCTGTAGACCTTCTCGAGGGCCCCGAGGAAGCGCTGGTCGGCGAAGGTCCCCTGGACCCCCTTCAGCGCGGTCAGGAGGCCGAGGAAATCCTCGTCGCTCGCGAGCCGGTTGCCCAGCTTGTACTCGGGCATGATGCCGTATCCCCCGGCCATCCCCGCCTGGGCGTAGACGGGTATGCCGGCGAGGTTGAGCGCCTCCATGTCCCGCTGGATGGTCCGGACCGTCACCGAGAAGCGCCTGGCAAGCTCGCTCGCCGGGACGAGGTCACGCTCGAGGAGGATGACGACGATGGAGATGAGCCGGTCGATCCTCATCGGCCCTCCCCGCGGGCTCGGCCCGCCAGGGCCGGCCCGAGCCCCATATCCCCGATCAGCATTCCAATAAAGCCGCACAACGCGTCTCGCTCCCGGGCGCCCGCGGGCAGCTTCCCTCCCCGGGCCGGCCCGGGGGCGGGGGCGCGGAAGCGGGCGAAGCCGAGCTCGGCCACGGCCCGGGCCGCCTCGACCCCCGAGGCGTGGTACTCGAGGATCGAGGCGAGGAGGGCGAGGGTCTCGTCGAAAGCCTCGCCCCCGCCCGAGGCCCTGAGGTCGAGCATGGCGGCCTCGAATGCGTCGAAGAGCGCGGGGCAGGCGGGTTCCCAGGCGCGCAGCCGCGCGCGGAAGAGGTAGCGCTCGCGCTCGTAGCGCGCGCGCTCCTTCTCGTGCCGCGGCCGCTTCGGGAAACCCCGGGCCAGGAGCCGCGCGAGCTCGGCGTAGAGGGCCCGCCGGTCGTGGCCCGGCGCCTCGCCCAGGTCCGAGGCCGGCCCGCCGTAGCGCAGGCCCAGGAAGCCGCGGAGCGCTTCCTCGTACTCGGCGCGGAGGGCGGAGAACTCCCCGCCCGAGGCACCCGGCCCGGCCAGGTCGGGATGCGTGGTCTTGGCCAGGGCCTTGAACTCGGACTTGAGCGCCTCGACCGTATCGATCTCGCCTGCTCTGATCCGCCTCGCGAAGCGGTTGGGCACGGCCGCCTCAGATCCCCTTGAGGAGCCAGGCGGGGAGGAGGATCCCTATGGCGAAGCCGTAGAGGGCGTCGAACCAGACGATGCTCAGGAGGTTGGCGAGGTAGATCAGGCCGACGACGGGATACGCGGCGTAGGCGGCCTTGTTCCTGGCGGCCGCGGCCTTCTTGGCCTGTTCCCAGAGGTTGGCCGCGTCGCCCGTGGAGGGGAAGGCGTGCATGCCGATCGAGACCCCGAGCCAGAGGAGGGCCAGGGAGGGGAAGTTCGAGGCGCCGAACATGCGCAGGGGTATCGAGGCGGGGAAGCAGATGAGCATGCACAGGAGGCTGTTCACGATGAAGGGCCCGACCGAGATCAGGAAGGAGTCGCCGAAGCGCTCCACCGGCCCGTGGAGGACGTAGCCGGCGGTCTTCATGTCGAACTGGAAGAACTTGACCTCGAGGACGGGCACGCGCCGCAGGCGGCAGAACAGGAGATGGGCGAGCTCGTGGATGATGACGCCGGGGAAGGTGGCGATCGAAATAAGGAAACCGGGGATCGGGATCATGGCATCTTCTCCTCGGGGTGGCGGAGGTAGTAGTCCTCGGGGCTCAGGATCTCCTTGGTCTCGAGGCGGAAGCGGGTTCGCCTGACGTAGGCCTCGACCGCGGCCCGGTTCTCGTCGCCGGCGGCGGCGAGGGCCTTGGCCATGAGGAGCTCGGCCTCGGCGCGGCGCTCGGCCTCGCCGTAGGCGGCCCAGAGGCAGGCGGCGGCCGAGGCCAGGGCGAGGTCGTTCATCGGGTCGGGGCCCCCGTCCTTCGCGATGGCGGCGTTCAGCTCATAGAACTTCCGCCAGTCGCCCTCGTCGAAGGCTATCGAGGACTCGACGCGGCGGGCCTGCTCCCGCGCCTCGGCGTCCTCGGGCTCGAGGGCGAGGTAGGCCTGGTAGCGGGCCAGGGCCTCGCGGAGCTCGCCCTCCGAGGCGGCGGCGTAGGCGCCCAGGATAGCGGCCCCGGCCGCCAGGTCCGGATCGCCCGGCAGGGCGCGGGAAGCCGCGTCCATGCTGGCCGAGGCTTGGGCTATATCGCCGCGCTTCATGGCCGCCACGGCCCGCTTCGAGCCGGCGAAGGCCCGGTAGTAGGGCAGGTTGAGGAGGCTGCAGGCGACGAGGACGGCGGCGACGGCGGCGAGGAAGCCGAGGACCCAGCGCGGCAGGGGGGCGCGGTAGAGCCGCTCCCCGCAGGCCGGGCAGGCCGGGACCCCCAGCTGGAGGGGCAGCTCCGCCTCGCCCGCGTCGGCGCCGCAGAAGGCGCAGACGCTCGGGTCGCGGAGGGCGGCGAACTCCTCGTCCGAGGACTCGGGCTGGGCGCGCAGCTCGTCCGCGCAGTTCCCGCAGTAGTCGGCCCCGCGGAAGGCGTAGGACCCGTTCCGCGGCGCCGCGGCGCCGCATCGGGCGCAGGTTATGGAGCGCATGACGAGACTATAGCACGCGGCCCCCCCGGCTTTCTCGGGGAGGCCGCGGATCGAGGGGCCGCGATCGGGCCTCGGCTCAGCGGATAGTGGTCTCCCAGGTCGCCCTGATCGAGAGGCCGGCCGAGGGTCCCGAGAGGGAGGCGCCCCGGTAATCCTCGAGCCCGGGCGAGAGATCCCAGGCGGCCCAGGCCCGGGCAGCCCAGCGGCCGCCGAGGGGGAGCTCGGCCCCGAGGACGAAGGAGCAGTCGATGGAGCTCTCGAGGTCGGTCAGGTCGCCCTGGCCGGACTCGGGGACCCGGCCGATCCCCGCCCGGCCCAGGCCCAGACGGGCGAAGGGTGCCAGGGGGAGGCCGAGCTCGGGCTTGTAGCCCAGGCTGGCGCCCCAGCGGGCCGCCCCCTCCTGCACGAGGTCGGGGCTCCCGAAGCGGAGGGGCAGGGCGCGGAGGTAGGCGCCCAGCTCGAAGTCGCCGAGGAGGAGGCCCCAGTCGAAGGCGGCGAGGGGATGGAGCTCCCCTCCGGCGAAGGAGGCCCCGGCGCCCGCCTCGGCGTAGGAGCGCCAGCGGAGGCCCCCGGCCTCGGCGCTCTCCGCCGCGGACGGGGACGGGGCGATGAGGGCGAGCGAGGCCAGGGCCAGGAGGACGACCGCCTTGGCGGCGGCCGGGGCCTGGCCCGAGGCCCTGCGCGAGGCCGTTTCGGGCAGGTCGCGGGAAGCGATGCGGGGCGCGCGGCGCCCGAGCTTGGGGAAGAACATACCGGTACTCTCCTTATAGTCGATCCACTCGCCGCCGAAGCGCTCGGCCATCTCGGCCTCCTCGCGGCGCGCGAGCTTGAAATACAGGACGCAGATCAGGGGGAAGAGGAGGAGCATGGGGAGGTTGGCCCACTCGAGGAGGAGGCCCAGGCTCAGGACGAGGAAGCCCGCGTACTGGGGGTGGCGGATCTTCGCGTAGGGGCCCTCGCGCACGAGCCTCCCCCCTCCCTCCTCGGCGCTCCAGTAGTCGCGGTGGATCCTCCTCCAGCCCGCCGCGACCAGGGCCCCGCCTGCGAGGGTGCAGGCGAGGCAGGCGTAGGTGCCCGCGAAGCCGACGAGGGAGACGAGGCTGTGGCCCCAGAGGAAGCCCTCGGGCAGGCTCGCGCCGAAGGCCCAGAGGACAAAGTAGAGCGAGAGGGGGATGCCGAACATCTCCAGGGCGTAGGCCACGACGAAGGCCAGGAAGGCTCCCGCCGGCTTGCGCTGGGCCTTGCGGTAATACGGCAGGAAAAGGAGGAAGGCGGCGTAGAAGGCCGCCCAGAGGGCGACCGCCCACCAGTTCCCGAAATGGCTCCACACATCTTCCCGCATGAAGGACCCCCCTCCTCGAAGCTGGCCTTCGGGCCCCCTCGATCGGGGCGCCCGGGCCGAGGCGGCCTTCCGTCGGCCCGCCATGGCGAGGAATCTAGCGGGATAGAGGGCCTCGATCGATACGAAGAAGGTCGTGCTTCGGGCCGCCTCGGCCTACGATCTTCGTCGTAGGGAGGGCCGTAGGGGGGCTATTCGTCGGGGAAGGGAGGGCGAAGGGGGCCTTCGGCCCCGCCTCAGCGCCGGGAAAGGATGTTGAGCAGCTCGACCCGGCTGCGGGCGCCGGCCTTGCGGTAGAGGTTGTAGATATGGGTCCGGACCGTGGCGGGGGAGATGCCCAGCTCGGCGGCGATCTCCTTGTTCGACAGGCCCCGGCCGATGAGCTCGGCCATGGCCTGCTCCCGCTCGGTCAGGCCGAGCGCCGAGGCCGCCTCGGCCGTGGGGGGGGCGAAGGCGGGGCTCCGGTCCCGCGAGAGGGAGGCGGCGAGGGAGGCGCAGGAGACGGCGTTCATGCCGAGGTAGAAGAGGAAGTCGAGGGAGAGGGGCTTGTAGGGCCAGGAGCCCGAGGCGGCGAGGAGGGCCTCGGCGACGGTGAGGGGGACGAAGGCCAGGCAGCAGAGGCCCAGGCCCCGCGCGAGGAGGCGGACCGAGGGAGGCTCGTCCGCGAGCCGGGCCAGGAGGAAGGCCAGGCCCGCCATGGCCACGGCGCCCCCGGTGAGGAGGTAGCCGAAGGAGCCGAGGCTGTCCGGCGGGATGGGCGCCTCGCGGAAGAGGGCGTCGGCGGCGAGGAAGAGGTAGGCGGCGGGGACCAGGACGTTGGCCAGGGCGAGGGAGCGGGCCGCTGCGCGGAGGGCCCGGAAGGCCCCCGAGCCGGGCTCGAGGCGGCCGAGGGAGAGGAAGACGAAGAGGTAGATCGAGGCCTGGAGGACGAGGGAGGCGATGCCCAAGGGGGTCATCACCGTCCCGCCCCCGGGCCCCTCGTAGGAGGCGACGTTGCGGAGGTAGAAGGCGGCCAGGGTCAACGCGAGCCCCGCGAGGAGGGAGGCCTCGACGGCGGCGATCAGCGCGACCAGGGGGCGCCGCGTGCGCGCGTAGAGGAAGGCCAGGCTCGCCAGGCCGGCGAAGCCCGTGGCGGCCAAGGCGGCGTAGGCGGCGAGGATGAGGTGGCGCACCTTAGGAGCCCTCCGGGGCTCCGGCCGCGGCCCCGGCGGCCTCGATCGCCGCCTCGAGGAGGGCGCGGAGCCGGGGCTCGCGGACCGTCCTCCGGGCGCTCTCGTAGAACTCGAGCATGCCCGGCTGGCCCTCGGCGCCGTGCAGCGCGGCCTGGAGCCCCATCTCGAGGCGGTCGAGCTCGCGGACGAAGCGGGCCTCGGGGCTCGCGCACTCCTCGAACTCCTCCCACAGGCCGAGGAACCACTCGGCGTCGGGATGGCCCTCGAGGGCGCGCAGGATCGAGGCCCGCTCGAGCTCCCGCTTCTCCTCCTTCGAGATCCCGTCCACCGGCGTGATGTCCCCGGCGTAGGACTCCCCGAGCTCGTGCACGAGGGCCATGAGGGCCGCCCGGGCCCCGTCGATCCCGCCCGCCGAGCCCTGCCCCGCCACGAGGAGGGCGAGGAGGGCGGTGCCGAAGGAGTGCTCGGCCACGGACTCGCAGAGCTCGGCGGGCACTCCCCGCTTGAGCCAGCCCTGGCGGTAGAGCCGCTTCAGGCGCATGAGGCGGTAGTAGGAGGCGAGGACGGGATCGGCCCCCGTCCCGAGCGCGAGGCTCTCGTCGGGCCCCTCGGCCTTGGTGATCACGGCTCAGATCCCGTTGTCGAAATTCCCGGCCTCGATCTCCTTGAAGTAGCGGACCGTGCCGACCTTGAGCTCCATGGTCGCGTCCTCGTCGCAGACCACGAGGCCCCGGGGGTGGAGCTGGATGCAGGAGAGGGTCCACAGGTGGTTCACCCCCTCCTCGATCGAGTGCTGCATGGCCCGCGCCTTGTTGATCCCCGAGGCGAGGACGAGGACCTCCCGCGCGTCCATCACGGTGCCGACGCCCACGGTGAGGGCGGTCTTGGGCACCTTCTCGGGGTCCCCTCCGAAGAAGCGCGAGTTCATGACCTTGGTGTCCTGGGTCAGGGTCTTCACGCGGGTGCGGGAGGAGAGCGAGGAGCCGGGCTCGTTGAAGGCGATGTGGCCGTCGGCCCCGACCCCGCCGAGGAAGAGCTCGATGCCGCCTAACGCGCGGATCTTCTCCTCGTAGCGGGCGCACTCGGCGCCGAGGTCGGGGGCGTTGCCGTCGAGTAAGTTCACGTTCCCGGGCCGCGCGTCGACCTTCGAGAAGAGGTTCTCCCGCATGAACGTGTGGTAGCTCTGGGGATGCTCCTCGGGCAGGCCGACGTACTCATCCATGTTGAAGGTGACGACGTCCGCGAAGCTCAGCTTGCCCGCGGCGCAGAGCTCGGCGAGCTTGCGGTAGGTCCCCAGCGGGGTGGAGCCCGTGGGCAGGCCGAGGACGAAGGGGCGGGCCGGCGAGGGCGCGAACTCGCGGATCCGGCGGGCGATGTGGTTCGCGGCCCAGGCGGAGACCGCGTCGTAGTCGGGGCGGATGATCAGGCGCATGCGAATTCCTCCATGGCGACGCCCCAAGAGTAGCGGATACGCGCGAAAGAGGCGAGCCCTCGGCCGCCGCCTCAGGCCTCGGCTCGGCCCAGGCGCCAGAGCATGAGGGCCTTCGCGCCGCCCCGGACCAATCCCGCGGCCGCGGCGAGGAGGGCGAGGAGGGCCAGGTCGGGCAGGAAACGGAAGAGGTCGGCCCAGGTGCAGGCGAGTCCCGAGAGGGCGGAGCAGAGCCCCGGCAGGCCGAGGAGGAGGGCCGAGGGCGCGGCGCTCGCGAGGAGGAGGGCGGCGCGGAGCGCGGGCCCCCGCCTCCTCGCCTTCCCGAGCCAGGCGGGGAGGCGGGCGAAGCGCCAGGCTTGATAGGCGAGGATCAGGGCGGCGAGGCCGATGGGGAGGGCCGGGAGCCAGGCGAACTCCCGGGGATCGGGGACCGGCCCCCCGCCGAGGAGGGCGTGGACCGCCATCGGCAGCTGGTCGTAGCAGCCGAGCATCTCGCCCAGGCCGTTCTGCCGGCACAGGACTATGCAGCCGAGGCAGGTATCCAGGTTCACCTCGGCGTAGGCGTGGAAGCCGGAGACATCGCCGCCGTGGATCAGGCGCTGGCCGTCACGCTCCACGGTCCAGCCCAGGCCGTAGCGGCTGCGGACTCCCTCGGGGACCTGCCTGAGCTGGTCGAGGAAACCGGGACCGACGGCGCGGCCGCCCGACGCGTCCATCAGGGCGACGAGATACTTCGCGGCCTCCGCCGCGCTCATGACCAGGCCGCCCGCGGGCGCGTCGCCCGGGCAGAAGGAGGTCGACACCGGGACGGGCAGGCCGAAGAAGGGAGCGCTGCCCGCGGCGATTCCCGCCGGGTCCGTCGAGGCCCCCTCCATGCCGAGGGGCTCGAAGACCTCGCGGCGCAGGTACTCGCCGTAGGGAAGGCCGCTCGCGGCCTCGACGAGGTAGCCGAGGGCCCGGTAGTTCTTGTTGTAGTAGGCGTAGCGGGTGCCCGGCTCGGCGGAGGGCCGCACCCGCGCCAGGGAGCGGACCTCGTCCTCGGGCGAGGCGCCCGGGATCTCGGGCCGCGGGTCGCCCCGCTCGTCCAGGCCGCTCGTGTGGGTAAGGAGCTGGCGGACCGTGATCTTCTCCGCCCCCGGCCCGTCCACGGAGAACCAGGGGACATAGCGCCGATAGGGCGCCTCCAGGTCGACGAGGCCGCGCTCGGCGAGCTGGAGGATGGCTAAGGAGGTGAAGGACTTCGACACCGAACCCAGGCAGAGCCGCGTCTCGGGCGTCATCGCGGCGCCGCGGCCGTCGGTCCCGTAGCCCGCGCTCCAGATGACCTTGCCCTCGCCGACCACGGCGACCGAGAGGCCCGGGATCCGGTTCTCCCTCGCGAAGGCCGAGAAATACTCGTCGAGGCTCCGGGCGGACGGGGCTCGCCCCGCCTGCGCGACGATCGGAGAAACGAGGCCGATCGAGAGGATCGCCAGGGCGAGGGACCGATTTTCCATCCGCATGCTTCGCATTCGAGGATCTCCTTGAGTCGAGCATACGCGTCCTCGCGCGAGGGAATCGTCCGAAGCGATCGATCCGGAGCTCGGATATCGGGATCCGGGCCGTTCATGCTAGATTGAAGTCCATGTCCCTCGACCTCTGGCTGAGCCTCGCCGGCCTATCGATCTCGGCGGTCGCGGCCATCGCCATCCTCCGCTCCTCGCGCGGGCCGGGCGGCCGGCCGGCCTTCCTCGCCCTCGTCTTCCTCGAGGCCGCCCTGTTCTTCCTCGGCGTCGTCGCGGGGCGCCTGCCCGGCGGCTCCTTCCTGAGCGCCGCCTGCAGCTACTGCGGCTCCTTCATCGGCCTGCCCTCCCTGTACCTCTTCGCGCGCTCCACGGTGGAGAAGGTCGGCCGGCGGGCCTGCCTCCACTACCTGCCGGCCCTGGCCAACCTCCCGCTCGGCCTGGCGATGGCGGCCCTCGGCTCGAGCTCGAAGGGGGGGCTCGCCCCCGCGATCTACTACCTCGTCCTCGTCGCGGCCCTGACGGCGCAGCTGGTCATCTACGGCCGGGCTGCCCTCGTCCTGGCGCGGGACCACGGCGGAGGCCCCGGCCCCAACTGGCTCCTCCGCGCGGCCCGCGCCGTCATCTCCGCCTACGCCCTCCTCTGCGCCATGAGCTGGGCCATGATCCTCGTCGCCCTCGCCGAGGAGCTCGTCGGCCGTCCGATCGAGTCCCGCTCCTGGATCGATCCCGCCTCGCTGCTCGTCGCCCTCTTCCTCGCCTGGACCCTCGGCCTCTGCGCGCTCTGGGGCCGCGACCGGAATTCCGCCGAGAGCCGGGAGCTGCGGAAGTACGGCGGCCGCCCCCTGCCCGAGCCGGAGGCGGATAGGCTCGTCCGCCGCGTCCGCGCCCTCGTGGCGGTCGAGCCCGACCTGGCGGCGGAGGCCGCGCAGCCGCGGGCCCTCGCGAGCCGCCTCGGAGTCCCGTACTACCTGCTTTCCCGCGCGGTGAACGAGCTCGAGGGCCGGAGCCTCCTCGACCTCGTGAACGAGTATCGAGTCGAGCGGGCCAAGGCCATCCTATCGGAAAAGCATGAGGCGAGCGTCCTCGACGCCTGCTTCGAGGCCGGCTTCCAGGCCAAGTCCACCTTCAACGAGGTCTTCAAGAAGCGGGTCGGCATGACGCCGCGGCAGTTCCGCGAGACGGCCTCTCGGGAAAGCGAGGCCCCGTCGAGGGGAGCTTGACCCGAGTCCCCCGTATCCGCCATCATCTTCCCCGGATGCAGACACTGGATTCCGCCCTCGTCGCGGCCCGCTAGCTCCTAGCCGGCCGCGAGCGATCCGACGCCGCGCCGGCCGCGCTCATAGGCCGGCGCGAGGGACCGTAGGGTCCCTCGAATCCGCGCGATACCGCGCGGTCGGAACGATAGGCGGACATCCATGCGCTCCCAAGACGACATCATCATCGAGACCTCCTCGCTCGGGCGGACCTACCGGACGCGCGCCAAGGCCGAGGGCCTCGGGGCTTCCCTGAAGGGTCTCCTGCGGCCGAGCTTCCGCGAGACCCAGGCCCTCGACGACCTCGACCTGGTCCTGCGGCGAGGCGAGTTCCTCGGCCTCGTCGGCCCGAACGGGGCCGGCAAGACCACCCTCGTCAAGCTGCTGACGGGCCTCATATCGCCAACCGCGGGCAGCGCGCGGGTCCTCGGCCACGAGCCTGCCCGGCGCCGGGAGGCCTTCCTCTCGCGCATCGCCTTGGTCATGGGGCAGAAGAGCCAGCTCTGGTGGGACCTCCCCGCCGTCGACTCCTTCGCCCTGGCCAAGGCGATCTACGGCATCCCCGAAGGCCGCTACCGCTCCGAGCTCTCGAGGCTCTCCGGGGCCCTCGACGCGAAGGAGCTCCTCGAGCGCCCGGTGCGCTCCCTCTCGCTCGGCGAGCGCATGAGGGTCGAGCTCATCGCCGCCCTCCTCCACGGGCCGGAGCTCCTCTTCCTCGACGAGCCGACCATCGGCCTCGACGCGCCGACGCAGAAGGCCCTGCGCGACTTCCTCAGGCGGGAGAACGAGGAACGGGGCATCTCCCTCGTCCTCACGAGCCACTACATGGAGGACATCACCTCCCTCTGCCCGCGCTGCGTCCTCGTCGTGGAGGGCCGCAAGCGCTACGACGGGGGCACCGAGGAGATGCTCGCGGGAGCCCGAGCGCGGAAGAAGCTGCGCGTCGCGCTGGAGCCCGGCGGCCCGGGGACGGGCGATCCGGGCGAGCTCGCCGCCCTTCCCGGCGAGCTGGCCGAGCGCGGGCCCTGGGGCTTCGCCTTGAGCCTCCGGCCGGAGGAGGTCGGCGAGGCCATCGCCGCGGTCGGACGCGGCTTCCGCGTGCTCGACCTGGCGATCGAGGAGGAGGAGATGGGCGACACCGTCTCGCGGCTCTACGCCGGGGAGGCAGCCGATGCGCGGTAAGTACCTCGCTATGTCGCGCATCGCGTTCCTGGAGCGGCTCGCCTACCCGGGCGAGGCGGTCCTGATCCTGGCCTCGGCGGGCATCCGGACCTTCGTCGCCTGGCTCCTGTGGAGCGCCATACTGTCGGGAAGCCGCCGCGAGGCGGGGGGCATGGACCTGGCCGCCCTGGTCGCCTACTACCTCGTGGCCTCGATCCTGCGGACCTTGGACCGCTCCGAGGGCTACGCCTGGGAGTTCGCCGCGGAGATCCGTTCGGGGTCATTCTCGAAGTACCTGGCCCGCCCCGTCGACCCGGCGCGCTGCTTCCTGGCGGTTTCCGCGGGGCGCGGCGCCTGGCAGGCCTGCCTGATCCTGGTCCTGGGGGCCTTGGCCGCCCTCGTGCTCGGGCCGGGCGCCCTGCCCGACCCGGCCGGCCTGGCCTGGGCCCTGCCGATCCTGGCCTTGGGCCTGACGGCCCTGGCCCTCCTCAACTTCATGACCTCCCTCCTGGCCTTCGCCTTCCAGGACATAACGCCCTTCCATATGATGAAGAACGAGCTCGTGAATTTCCTCTCCGGTACCGTCGTGCCCCTCGCGATGATGCCGCCTTGGGCGCGCGCGGCCCTGGCCTTTACCCCCTTCCCCCCCCTGGCCTCGCTCCCCGCGCGGCTCTGGGCGGGCGAGGGCCTCGCCGAGGCCCCCGCGGCCCTGGCGACCCTGGCCGCCTGGGTCCTCGCCCTCGCCCTCGCGTCGCGCCTCGCCCTGGGCGCCCTCTCGGCCCGCTACGAGGAGGCCGGATCGTGAGGCGGAACCTGCGCGTCATCGCGACCATGCTCAAACTGCGCCTGACGCGGTATACGGCCGACCCGGCCTCCTTCTGGTCGGGCTTCCTCGTCGACAGCGCGGTCTTCGGCCTCCAAGCCGCGATCTTCCTGGTCATCTACCGCGAGGCGGACAGCATCAACGGCTGGGACCGCTGGCGAACCCTCTTCTTCGTCGGGACCTTCATGCTCCTCGACGGGATTTGGATGAGCCTGTTCTTCTTCGGCGTCATCGGCATCCCCGACGCCATCCGGACCGGCCGGCTCGAGCTCTACCTGGCCAAGCCCGCCGATCCCCTGGCCTGCCTGAGCTTCGAGAAGGCCGACCCGGGCTCGGCCCTCGTCGTCCTGCCCGCCTTGGCCCTCCTCGCGGCCTCGGCGCGGGCCGCGGGCCTGCGCGCGGGCCCGGCCGAGATCGGCGCCTACCTCCTGGCCCTCGGCCTGATGCTCGTCCTCATGTACGACCTCATGGTCCTGGCCAGGACGCTCGCTTTCTGGCTGGGCAGGACCGGCGGGCTGCAGGAGGCGGAAGGCGCCTTGGTCGAATTCGGCTTCCGCCTGCCCGGCAAGGCCCTCCGCGGGCCCTGGAAGATCCTGTTCAGGGCGATCCTTCCCTACGGGCTCATAGCGAGCTTCCCCGCGGAGGCCTGCTTCGGGGAGGCGGGCCCCCTGACCTGGCTCGCCGCGATCGGCACGGCGGCGGCCTTCACCCTCCTGACCCGGCTCGCCTGGAAGGCCGGCCTGCGCCGCTACGCGGGCTCCGGCAGCTGAGGGCCACGAACGCATGCGATGCCCCTGGCATGGGGCGAAAGGAAAACGATCATGGAACTGGAACTGAGGACCGAGCGCCCCGACGATCACCGCGAGGTGGAGAACCTGACCCGCGAGGCCTTCTGGGACGTCCATGTCCCCGGCTGCGTCGAGCACTACCTCGCGCACGTCATGCGCTCGCATGCCGACTTCCTCCCCGAGCTGGACTACGTCGCGCTCGACGGGGACCGGATCGTCGGCAGCATCATGTACGCCAAGGCCTGGCTCGATTCCGAGGGCGGAGAGTCCCTGCCCATCCTGAGCTTCGGGCCTTTGAGCGTCCTGCCGGCGTACCAGCGGCGCGGCGTCGGCAGCCGCCTGGTCGAGTCGACGGTCCGGATCGCGCGCGAGGCCGGCTGGCCCGCCATCGTGATCCTGGGGAATCCGGGCAACTACGTGAAGCATGGTTTCAAGAACTGCAAGAAATACTGGATCGCGATGGCGCCGGGCAGGTACCCGACCTGCCTGCTCGCCCTGGAGCTCCGGCCGGGCGCCCTCGGCGCGAAGGACTACCTGTATCGCGGCAGCCCGGTCTACGAGGTCGGCGAGGCGGAGGCCCGCGCCTTCGACGCGGGCTTTCCGCCCAAGCAAAGGGGCTTCCGCCCCTCGCAGGAGGAGTTCGACATGTTCTGCCGCTCGTTCGTCGAGTGAGAGAGGCCTTGTCCAAGATGCGACGGCGTCTTGGACAAGCCTCCGGTCACGAGGAGCGGCCTCGCGCGAAGGGCCGCCGCGGGAGGAAGAGCGCGGCGGCCATCGTGAGGAGGGCGAAGAGGGCGAAGGCCGCGCCGAGGCCGCCCTTGTCGGCCGCTAGGCCGAAAAGGGGCGAGAGGCAGGTCGCGAGGAGGGTTACAAGGAGGCTCGAAAACGAGAGGAGGGTCGCCCTCCCCTCGTCGGGGGCCACCGCCTGGAGCCTCCCCTCGAAGAGCAGCGAGAGGGCGGACATCGCGAGGTAGTAGAGGAGGTAGGGCGCTGCGCCCCAGAGCCCGGGCAGGAGGGCCGCCGCGAGGAAGGAGAGTCCGGCGAGGGCGAGCGCGAGTCCCAGACGTCGCATCCCCCGGCCGCCGAGGGCCTTCGCGAGCCTGCCGGCGGCGGCTTTCCCGAGCCCCCCGGCCCCGAAGGGCAGGAGGGCCCAGAGCCCGACCGCGGCGAGGGGAACCCCGTAGCGCTCCATCGCCCACATCCCGTCGAACTCATCCGCGGTGCCGAAGACCGCGCCGGCCAGGACCGACGCGGCGAGGATCCCGAAGAGGCCGCCGTCCCTGATGGCGTCGCGCAACGCGTAGAGCTGGCCGCGCAGGCCGGGGTGAGGCGCTTCGTCGAGGAGCGCGGCGCCGGCCCCGCTCGCGGCGCGGCCCTCGGCGGAGGCGCTGCCGGGCCGCGGCCGGGACCTGCCGAGGCCCAGGGCGCAGAGGGCCGCGGCCGCCGCGATCGCGGCCGAGAGAGCGAGGGCCAGATCAGGGTCGCAGGCGTAGAAGAAGCCGCCGGCGGCCTCCGAAACCAGGAGTGCCGCCGTCCCGACGGCGCCGGCGGCGCCGGCGGCCGCCTCGTACTCGCCCTCCCGGCCATGGGAGCGCAGGGTCTCGTAAAGCAGGGCCTGCCTCGAGCCCGAGCAGAGCGCCGATTCGCAGCCCCACAGCACGAAGCCGAGGCAGGCCCCCCCGAATCCGGGTACCATGATCCAGGCGAGGAAGGCGAGGGCCTTGAGGGCCATGCCGATGGCGAGGACCCCGCGCTTGCTCCAGCGATCTGCCAGGACTCCGCTCGGGAGCTCGAGGAGGATGACGGGGATATTCCAGACGGCCAAGAGGATGGATAGCTGTTCGTAATCCAGGCCACGCGCGGAGAACATGACCAGGTACATGGGATAGATGGGCGCGAGGTCGGAGAGGGCAGAGAAGAGGTAAAACGGGAGGGCTATCTTCAATAGTCTCTTTTCGTCGTTTCCAGGCATCGCATTCTCCTGAATCGTTGTCTCGACGTGGCGGCAGCCAACGCACCTTCCAGCTGCGGGATTGGCAGGTCGGAGGAAAATTCAGGAGGAGGACAGAGGACGGAGAGGCGACGTCAATCGCCGGAATACATGATCTCGCGATACATGCGTATAAGCTACTCGGACGAGAAACCGGTCGTCAACTCCGGCGCTCGGCCGCGCGGACCCTCGTGCCGAGGATCTTGCGCAACTTGTCGTACGAAGGCGGCGGGCCGGTGCCGATCAATTTGTCATCTATGAAGATCGCGTCGCAGATACCCCATTCGTCTCGGTTCGCCCCATCCTCGGTGTCGACCTCGACGTACTCGACTTTCTCGCCGAACTCGGCCGCCGCCCGCTTCATCCGCTCGCAGGCGAGGTTCTGGCCCGGGCACCAGCCGTTCCTGAAGCAGGTCACCTTCGTCCGTCCCTCGCCGGGAGAGGGCTTCTTCGCCATCTTCCGAAGGCGGGGCGCCTTCGCCGAAGGATTGAAGGGCTTCCACACGAGCTCGATCATGCCGTCGCGGTCGACGCTCTCGTAGCCCTGCTTCTTGAACCAGCGCGAGCGCATGAAGAAGGGCAGGGTGATCCCCCAGGCCGCAAGCCCATCGGCGCCGAGGGACTTGGCGTCCTCCTCCGCCGCCGCGAGCAGGGCTTTCCCGATCCCCTTCTTTCGATTGTCGCCCACGCCCCGCTTGTAGCCGTGGACCCAGACGCAGTAGACGTAGTAGAGCTTCTCGCCGATCGCCGGGGAGACCTCTACCGGCGCGTAGTGGATCATGCCGACGATCTCGCCCTTCTCGTTGCGCGCGAGCTTAACCCGCAGGCCCTGAGCGCGCTTCCGCCCGTACCACTCCCGCTTGAGAGTGCCTGCCTCCGCCATCTCCCCGGACCAGTCCTCGAGGCACTTGCAGTAGGTATCGAGGTATTCCTCGGAGATATCCACGATCTCCATGCCGCCCTCCTCAGGTCGCGCGGGGGCCGCCGGCCAGCGCGCCGTCTCCGCATCACGTCGAGGATCGATCCGCCGGCTCCGCTTGTCAAGGCTGGTAATAAGATCATGCTTCGACCCAGGAGGGATACACGAGGCGTTGCGCGACAGAGTCCTTCCTCTTCTTTCTCGTCCCACTCGCCCTCGCGGCGGCCCCGCCCAAGCCCTCCCGCGGCGCCCCGTCGCACCCCGGGAGGCCTCGGACGAGCGCGAGAAGATCGGCGACGCGAGCGCGTACTGGTACAAACGCGTCATCGAGGCAGACGGCTCGGCGGAGGGCTGGGTCTACGTAGCCTGCCTCAGATGCCGCCTCGCCACGGCGGAGCCGGCACTCTACGGCCTCGCGATCCACGACGACGAGACGAAGGGCGCGGCGCCGGCCTTTTTTCACTGCTGCTTCGGGGTCCAGGGAGGCAGGACCCTCCATCTCGGCTGCTTCCTCGATTCCCCCGCCCTGCCCGCCAGCCTCTTCCGCTTCTCGGAGCGCGGCGGCTGGGAAGGTTCGACTATGTCGCTCTTCGCAGCCAAGGGCTAGGTCTTCGTCGACCTCGGCGAGTATGCCGAGGAGCCGTAGCCGGGGCGGGCGGACTAGAGCTCGTCCTTGACGAAGCGCCCCCCGACCATGGTGGCCAGGACGCGGAAGTCCTTGTCGAAGACGGCGAGGTCGGCCTCGTAGCCGGGGACGAGGAGGCCGCGCTTGCCCAGGCCGAGGATGCGCGAGGGGTTCGAGGCCGCCATCTCGATCGCGTTCTCGATGGGCACGCCGAAGGAGACGAGGTTCTGGAGCCCCTTGATCATGGTGAGGGCCGAGCCGGCGATGACGTCGTCGGCCTTGCGCAGGAAGATGCCGTCCGACTTGTAGACCTCCTCGCGGTTGGCGTACAGGGGGCATTTCTCCTGCTCGGTGGGCTTCAGGGAGTCGGTGACGAGGACGACCTTGCTCGAGGGCTTGTCCCGCATGAGGAGCTTGATCAGGTCGGGGTGGACGTGCTTGCCGTCGGCGATGATCTCGCAGGAGAGCTCGGGGTGGATCATGATGGCGCCCACCGCGCCGGGATCGCGGTGGTGGAGCCGCGACATGGCGTTGAAGAAGTGGGTGGAGTGGAGGATGCCCGCCTGCATGCCCTCGACCATGTTCTCGTAGCTCGCGTCGGTATGGCCGGCCTGGAGCACGATGCCGCGCTTGATGCAGTAGAGGGCCAGCTCCCGCATGCCCTTGAGCTCGGGGGCCACGGTCATGTTCGTGATGTGGCCCTGGCCGGCCTCGTAGAGCCGCTCCATGAGCTCGAGGTCGACGGGGCGGACGAACTCGGGCCTCTGGACGCCGAGCCGGGCCGGGGAGATGAAGGGCCCCTCGAGGTGGACGCCCATGACGCGGGCCCCGGACTCCCTGCCCATGGCCCCGACGGAGGCGCGGATGGCGGCGAGCATGTCCTCTTCCGCCATGGGATAGATCGTGGGGCAGAAGGCCGTGACCCCGTAGGAGCCCAGGCGCTCGGACATGGCGAGGATGGCCTCGGTCGAGAGGTCCTCGGTGCCGAATCCGGCGAAGCCGTGGATGTGGCTGTCGATGAGGCCCGGCGCGACGTAGGCCCCCTGGGCGTCCAGGACGGGGACGCCGGGGCCGAAGCGCTTCTGCTCGAAGCGCCGCTCCGAGAAGACGTCGCCGATGCGGCCCTCCTCGACGAGGAGGGCGCAGCTCTCCATGCGGGCGTAGCCGGCGAGGAGGGTGGCGTTATGGATGACGACCTGGGACAAGCGGGGACTCCCTTCGGCGCGGGGCCGGATTCCTGCCCTAGAAGATCGGCAGAAAGGGCCGTGCGTGGCAAGCCCCCGCGGGAGCGGAAGCCTACTTGAGGCGCGCGCGCGCTATCGTGAGCCGGTCGAGCCGCTCGGGCAGGACCTCGACCCCGATGCCCGGCCCCCCGGGGATCTCGATGAAGCCGCCCTCGGCCAGGGTCACGGGCGGGGACACGATATCCTCGGGGAAGTAGCGCTTGGTCTCGGCCGTGTCGCCGGGGAGGGAGAAGCCGGGCTCGGCCTGGAGGTGGATGTTCACCGCCCGGCCGATGCCCGTCTCGTCCATGCCCCCGGACCAGGCGGGGACGCCGCGCGCGGCGCAGTAGCGGGCGATCTTCACGGCCTCGACGAGGCCGCCCACCCGCCCCTGCTTGATGTTGATGACCCGCGCCGCGCCGAGCTCGACCGCGGCCGCCGCGTCGGCGAGGGAGAGGATCGACTCGTCGAGGCAGATCGGCGTGCGCAGCTTCCTCTGCAGCTTGGAATGCTGGTAGATGTCGCTGTAGGACAGCGGCTGCTCGATCATCATGAGCCCCAGCTCGTCCAGCTCGGCCAGGCGCTCCGCGTCGGTCAGGGAGTAGTCGCCGTTCGCGTCGACCATGAGCTTCAGGCTCGGGAAGCGCTCGCGGACGGCCCGGGCGTACTCGAGGTCCTTGCCGCGCTTCACCTTCATCTTGATCCGGTGGTAGCCCGAGTCCACCGCCTCGGCGGCCGCGTCCACGAGGGCCTGGGGCGAGTCCTGGATGCCCAGGCTCACCCCCGACATGACGCGGCGCCGCGGGAGGCCGAGCTCCTCGTGGAGCGGCAGGCCCCGGCGCTTGGCGAAGAGGTCGAGGAGGGCGTTCTCGAGGGCCGCCTTGGCCATGCCGTGGCCCCGCACCAGGGCCCATCGCCCGAAGAGCTCGCCTAACGTCATCCCGGGCTCGACGCAGGGCCAGAGGAAGTCCCTGATGACGTGGGCGCAGGTCGAGGTCGTCTCGTAGGCGTAGTAGGGGTCGGGGTCGGCCACGCACTCGCCCCAGGCCACGATCCCCCCCTCCTCCAGCCTGACCAGGAGGGCCTCCTTGCAGGTCCAGGTGGCCTTGCTGATGGAGAAGGGATGGAGGAAGGGCAGCCGCACCGTCACGAAGTCGAGGTGCTCGATGTCGCCTATCTTCTCGCCCTCGCACTCCAGAGCCGCAACCTCATACTCCCCCATACAGCCTCCGATTGATTGCTAGGGCTATGCCGCAGAGGCGCTGAGACGCAGAGGGAGAGAGTTGCGAGGAAACGGGCGCCCATTTCAACACCGCGATCAACTCCGTGCGGCCTCGCCGGCCACACTCTACTCTGCGCCTCTGCGGTTAATCCTTCTCTCTGTCTCTGCGCCTCAGCGCCTCAGCAGCTTGCCTCGATCCTTACGAGAAGTTGATCGCCACGGCCAGGATCATAAAGATCGAGCCGATGACGAAGAAGAAGCCCTGCATCTTGATCTGCCACTTGGCGTAGGTGCCCCAGCCCACCCGGGCCACGGCGAGGACCCCCATGAGGGAGGCGCTCGTCGGCACGATGGCGTCGGCGAAGCCCGAGCCCATCTGGTAGGCGAGGACCGCGTTCTGCCGCGACACGCCGATGATGTCCGAGAGCGGCGCGAGGATGGGCATGGTCAGCGCGGCCTGGCCGGAGTTCGAGGTCACGAAGAAGTCGAACACGGTCTGGAAGAGGTACATGAACCAGGCGCAGAGGGCCTTGGGCAGGCCGGCGATGGCCCCGCCGGTGGCGTTGAGGATGGTGTTGAGGACGGCCGGCTTGCCCGCGTCGGTGCCGCCGAGCACGAGGAGGAAGCCCTTGGCCATGCCGACCACGACCGCGGCCCCCGCGATGCCCGCCACGCCCTCGCCGAAGCTCGTGGCGATGTCGTTGACCTTCATCCCGCCGAGCTTGAAGGCCACGCCGACGATGCCCGCGACCAGGCCCATGACGAAGAACTGGCTCGCGATCTCGGGGATGTAGTAGCCCTTGGCCATGACGCCCCAGACGATCCAGACGATGCCCGCGACGAAGCTGCCCAGGACGAGCCAATCGCCGAGGGAGAGGCCCTTCTTGCTCTCGTCCTTGCCCTGGGCGAGGTGCTGGCGGAAGTACTCGTCGGACTCGTAGACGGGGGAGAGCTTGGGGTTCTTCTTGATGCGCATCCCGTACCAGAAGAGGAAGCCCGCGGAGACCAGGGTGGTGACGACCCACATGATCATGCGGAAGCCCGCTCCCGAGAGGACCGGCACGCCCGCGATGCCCTGGGCCACGGCGACGCCGAAGGGATTCATCCAGGAGGCGGCGTTGCCGACCTGGCTCGCCACGAAAGTCACGCCCACGCCGACCAGGGAGTCGTAGCCCAGGCCGACCATCAGGGGCACGACGACGGTCGCGAAGGCTATGCACTCCTCGGACATGCCGAAGACGGCGCCTCCCAGGGAGAAAAGGACGAAGAGGAGGGGCAGGACGAGGAGGTCGGCCCTGCCCACGGAGCGGATGAAGGAGTAGATGCCCGCGTCGATGGCCCCGGTGCGCATGATGATGCCGAAGGCGCCCCCGATGACCAGGACGAAGGCGACGATGCCGACGGCCGAGCCCCACTTGTCGCCGGTGCACAGGCCCTCGAAGAGGTAGTTCAGGAAGCCGAAGCCGTTGTAGTCCTCGGTGCCCCAGACCTTGGCGGGGCGCCGCTCGGCGCTGCGCTTGTCATAGACCGAGGAGCCCCAGAGCCCGTTCACCACGGGCTCGGTGAGGCCGGCCTCGGCGAGGGCTTTCACCGAGAGATCCCCGTCGGGGGCGGCCGCGAGGGCCTGGACCTTGGCCTTGTCGAGGCCGGCGTCGGCCATCGCCTTGTCGTCGGCTGCGAGGGCGTCGAGCTTGGGCGCGAGGACGGCCGCGTCCACCCTCGAGTAGACCTTGCGGAAGGAGGTCGGGATGAGGACGGTCTTGGACTTCTCCTTGCCGTTCTGGTCCTTGTAGCTGACCTTGTGGGTATCGAAGAGGCCCACGGGCACGAAGAGGGTGGCGATCCACCCGGCGAGGACGACGAAGAAGATGATGACGTAGGTATGCGGGGTCCTCCACGCTTTCTGCGCGGGAGGCTTCTGGACGGCATCGCTCATGGCAGGCTCCTCCTTAGGCATTCCGTTCGGAGTATTAATGCAAGTAACGTGCCAAACCGGGAAGCCTCTGCGCGGCTCAGCTCCCGCCCCGCCAAGCCCTCCCCGAGGGCGCCCGAGGAAGCCATTCGGAGCTCCCGCGCTCTTTCCACCCGAGCTCGAGAGCGCTTCGCTCCATTCGAGGATATATTCGGTCTTTATTTGGCGCTTATTTGGTGACCAACAACCATTATCCCGCCATTAAAGGCAGGCTCGGCCCGCTTTGGAAAGGCGGGTACCTCGCCTGCCCCGACCCGAATCCAGCAAGCCCTGTCGCACGAGGCGCTCGATCCGGTTCCGCGCCTGCGCGGGGCTCAGCTCCATCCCGCGGCCGAGGGCCAGCTCCGCCACGGCCTCGCGGCCGGGCACCTTGTCCTGGGCCTCGAGCTCGCGGACCGCCTCGAGCACGAAGCGGTCCACCGCGGAGAGGTTCGGCGGGGAGTCCCGGCCTTCCTGGGCCTTGGCCCGGGGAGCATCCTCGCGCCAGGTCCGGGCGGCCTCGCCCGTCGGCCGCGCGAAGGATTCGAAGAAGCCCTCGTCGGGGAGGTCGGCCAGGCCGAGGGAGGTGCCCTCGTCGATGGCGAGCATGTAGGTGACGAGGTTGCGCAGCTCCCGCACGTTGCCCGGCCAGAGGTAGTCCCCGAAGGCGGCGAGGAGCTCGGGCTGGACCTGGGTGCCGGCCCTCCCCTCGGCCCGGAGGAAGGAGTCGACGAGCAGGGGTATGTCGGAGCCCCGCTCGCGCAGGGGAGGGATGCGCAACAGGCCCATCTTGAGGCGGAAGTAGAGGTCCTCGCGGAACTCCCCGCGGCGCGCCCGCTCGAGGAGGTCCTCGTTCGAGGCGGCGATCACGCGGACGTCGATCCGCTTGATCTCGGAGCCCCCGACGCGGAGGATCTCCTTCTCCTGCAGTACCCGCAAAAGGCGCGTCTGCACCTTGGGCGAGACGTGGCCGATCTCGTCGAGGAAGATGGTGCCGGTGTCGGCCAGCTCGAAGAGGCCGGCCTTGCCTCCCTTCTTCGCCCCGGTGAAGGCCCCCTCCTCGTAGCCGAAGAGCTCGCTCTCGATGAGGTCGTCGGAGAGGGCGCCGAGGTCCACGGCGAGGAAGGGCCCGGAGCGCCGGCCGCTCGCGGCGTGGATGGCCGAGGCGAAGAGCTCCTTGCCCGTGCCCGACTCGCCGTGCACGAGGATGGTGAGGTCGGTGGCGGCCAGGCGGCCGGCCACGAGCTTGGCGCGGCGCATCGCCTCGCTCTCGCCGACGATGTCCTCCATCGAGTACTTGGCGACGTAGCCGCGGCGGCGGTACTCCCGGGCCAGCCTGGCGCCCTCGTCCGCGGCGTCGCGCTCGTCGCGGAAGGTGGCCACCGAGTGCAGGCCGTCGCCCGCCTCGAAGCGCCGCACCAGGACGTCGCCGTCGGCGAGGCGGAAGAGGCCGGAGTCGTCGCCGCGGCCGCCCTCGAGGAAGTCCAGGAGGCCGCGGTTGCGCACGAGGCCGGCGAGGGTCGCCCCCGCGGGATCGCCCGAGCGCAGCTTGAGCATGGCGCGGAGGTTCTCGTTGCAGACCGAGACCCGGCCGCGCCCGTCGTAGACGAGGATGCCGTGGGAGAGGCTGTCGATCACGCCGGAGAGGTGCTCGGCGAGGCGGCGCGACTCCTCGGTGCTCCGCGCGAGCCTGCCCGCCACCGACACGATCTTGGCCAGGTAGCGCTGGGAGAACTGGCCGATCTTCCGCTCGACGAGGCCGAGCATCCCCAGGAGCTCGGCGAGGGTGGAGAAGTCGAGGATGCGGGCGCCGATGTCGATGACGCGGCCTATGCCCGGGGGCACGAGGGCCGGCTCCCCGGGGGTGATCGCGACCTTGATGGAGGGATCGGGCGCGGGGGAGCCGGGGAACCAGGGCAGGTAGCCGACGTGGTCGATGCCCAGGGCGCGGAGGGACTCGACGCACTCGCGGCAGTTGTCCGGGTGGTCGTTGACGAAGAGGGCCCGGGTGCCGGGAGGCAGGGCCACGACCAGGTCGAGGTGGTCGCAGTTGACCGTGCGGCGGGCCACGACGACGCGCGCGGAGGGGTGGATGGCCCCCGCCCCGGCGAGCTCCTCGCGCATGAGCTCGCTGGAGACCAGGACGATCTCCTCCCGGCCCTCGGCCGCCTCCGGGTCGCCGACGCGGCGCGGCAGGGAGGCGTAGTCGCACAGGCCCCGCAGCTCGACCTCGGCCTCGCCCTCGAGGTACTCGGCGAGCTGGCGCTCGATCTCGCGCAGGGTGTTCTCGCTGCCCGCGACGAGCGTTATGCGCTTCATGTGCCTCCCGTGGGCGAGGCTGGCCCGCCCCCTAGCTCTCGAAATGGCCTTTCGCCAGGACCTCGCCGTCGCGCATCAGCACGCGGCCCCGGGCCACGAGGCCCCGGATATCGAGATCCCCCGCGCCGGCGAGGAGGATGTCCGCGTCGGCGCCCTCGGCTATCCGGCCCTTGCCCCGGAGCTTCAGGATCGAGGCGGGATTCGAGGTGACCGTCGCGGCGGCCTCGGCGAGGGGCAGCCCCTCGGAGAGTATAGCCTCCCGCGCCGTCTCCCATAAAGAGGAGCAGGAAGCCACGGTGAGCCCCGCGAGGGCGCCCTTCGCGTCGAAGAGGGGCAGGGAGCCCTGGCCGTCCGAGCTGCAGGTCGTCCGGCCGAGGAAGCCCGCCTCGCGCAGCCGCCTGAGGGCGACGGAGGCCTTCACCTCGCCCTCCGTGAGGAACTGGGGCACCGTGCTCGTCGTGATGTCCACCCAGCCGCCCGAGGCGGCCCAGCGCAGCGCCGACTCGAAGACCTCGGCGGAGCGGTTGCAGTGGGTGGGCAGGAACTGGGTCCTCGGCAGGTCCCCCGCCGCGGCCAGCTCCTCGAGGGGCTTAAGGCGCGCGGGAGCGTCCCCGATGTGGAAGTTCACCACGCCGGCCTTGCCGGAGAGGAGGCCGGCGACGCGGGCCTCGGCGGCGATCCGGCCGAGCTCCTCGTGGGTCGGGCGCGAGGAGCGGTGGTCGGAGACGGCCACCTCGCCCGCGCCGAGGATGGGCTCGATCATCATGATGTCGCGCATGAGGTCGCCGGTCACGGTCCGCTGGGGGATGCGGTAGCTCCCCGACCAGGCCCAGGCCGAGAGGCCCTCCTCGCGGAGGGCGTAGACCTTGGCGACCAGGGCCTCCATGCTCCGCGCCACCCCGTCCGTGCCGAGGGTGGCGACGATCGTGGTGACGCCTCCGCGGACGCAGTCCCCGAGGCCCAGCTCGGGCGTCCTCGTGGCGAAGCCGCCCTCGCCCCCGCCGCCTATCGCGTGCACGTGCCCGTCGACGAGGCCCGGCAGGGCGACCAGGCCCTCGGCCTCGAGGATCTCCAGGGGGCAGCCCAGGGCCCTCGCCGCCGAGGGCTCGATGCGCTCGGCGAGGGCCAGGATCCTCCCCCCGGCCGAGAGGATATCCCGCCGCCCGAGATGCTCGGGCGCGTACACGTCAGCGTTGCGGATGAGGAGCAGCATGGTTGACCATCCTTGTATTCAAGAATACCTCATCGATCTATAAGCAAGGATCATGCCAAAGAAGAGGGGCGGCCGCGGCCGCCCCTCGACGCGCGCGGAAGCGCCCGCGGGCTTAGGGAACGGGAGGGGCGGCGGGCTGCTCGGGGGCGGGGCTCCGGAGCCCCGCCCGGATTTCGGCGATGGCTTCCAGGACCCCCTCCTCGGGGAGCTCGGCCTTGGCGAAGTAGGCCTCGGCGGCGTCGAGGGCCGCGAGGGCCGCGGCGCGGTCCGCCTCCGAGGCGGGCTCCTGGGCGATGAGGACGGCCAGGTAGAAGCGGAAGGCGGCCTTGCTCTCCTCTCCGGCCAGGGAGGCTATGCCCCGGTCGAGGAAGGCGCGGGCCGAGGCCGCCTTGCCCGCGTTGTACCAGGTCGAGACGAGGGTGCGCACGATCTGGGGCGAGGAGCTCCGGGCGGCGAGGCCGTCGGCGATCGCGTCGGCCTTGGCGTCCCAGCCCCGCTCCACGGCGATCATGTGGCGGAGGAGGTCGGGCGTGGGATTGTCGGGCATCGCCGCCTCGAGGGCGGAGAGGTAGCGCTCGTAGGCCGGCAGGTCGCCGAGCTCGGCCGCCTTGCTCGCGGCCATGGCCATGGCCTGGAAGCGCTCGGGGCTCTCGCCGTAGGCGGCGATGGCCTCGTCGAGGGCCTGCATGCCCTCGGCCTTCTTGCCCTGGGCCAGGATGGCCTGGGCGAGGTTGAACCTGAGCTGGGGATCCGCGGGAGAGAGGGCGATCGAGGCGCGGAAGAGGGGCTCGGTCTCGGCGGCGCGGCCCTGCTCGGTGAGGAGCTCGATCTGGCGGCCGAGGCTGACGAGGTCGAAGGAGCCCGCGGCGTAGGCGGCGGCGTAGAGCTCGAGGCACTTCGCCGCGACCTCCTCGTCGGGCTGCCGCCATTCGCCGGCGAAGTAGGAGCGCAGGTCGTAGAAGTAGTTCCCGAGGTGCCGCGAGAGGACGGCCGGGACGGCCCTCCCCGCGGCGGCCTGGGCCTCGGCGAGGGCCGCGGGATCGAAGGCGAACATCGGGTACTCGCCCTCGGTCTGGCGGAGCCCGTCGATCGACTCGCCCGCCTCGAGGTCCTTGAGGGCGAAGGAGAGATGGGTGTCGCTGCGCAGCGCGCCCCCGAGGACCAGGTCGATCATCATGGCGAGGGCGTAGGGATCGTCGGCCTTCGGGTCGTAGGCCGCGAGGCCGTCGTAGGCCGACTTCCACTTGCCCGCGATGGCGAGGCCGAGGGCCGCGTCGATGGCCTGGGCGCAGCCCTCCGAGGCCCCGGCGTAGGCCTCGAGGGGATCGAGGACGGTGGAGGCGTACTGGGCCGCGGCGAAGGCGGCGGCGACCGGGTCGATCGCGGGCTCGGCTTCGGCCTCGGCTTCCGGGGCGGCGGCGGGAGTCGCCTGCGGGGCCGCCGCGGGAGCGGCGGGCGCCTCGTCCCAGGACTCCGAGGCCCCGCTCTGGGCGTCGGCAGGAGCCTCGGTAGGGGCCTCGGCAGGAAGCTCCGGGCTCTTCGGGGCGCCGGCGCAGGAAAGGGCGAGGGAGAAGGCGGCGACGGCGAGGAGTAGGGCGGAAGCAGTCTTCATGGGGGCTCCTTGGGAAGGCCGAGGATAGCTCGGCGCGGGCTCCACGGTATCCGCGGGCGGGGGCACCGTCAAGGCCGCGGCCGGGCGCGGGCCCCTTGATGCGCCCGGCGGAGTCGCGCTACAAGAGAGCGCCGAGAACAGCATGAACCTCCCCCACGCGATCCCCTCCGCCCTGCGGGGCAGCTCCTTCGAAGCGGCCCTCGCGGGCCTAGGCGAGCTCTACGAGGAGCTCGAGGAAAACCAGTCCGAGGCCCTCGCCTCGATCGCGGCCCGCGGCCCGGAGCTCGCCTGCCCCGAGGGCTGCGGCTCCTGCTGCGAGGGCTTCGTTCCCGACCTCCTCCCGGTCGAGGCCCGCTACCTCGCCGCCTGGCTCCTGGCCGAGCGGCCCGAGCTCGCCGGGGCCGCCGGGGCCTGGCCTCCCTCCGGCCCGGAGCCGCGCGGCTCGAAGCCGCCCTGCCCCTTCCATGAGGCCGGCCGCCGGGGCGGCAAGTGCGGGGTCTACCCCGCCCGGCCCCTCATCTGCCGCCTCTTCGCCTTCTCCGCCCTCCGGGGCCGCGACGGCCTCCCCGGCTTCGCCCTGTGCAAGCGCATGCCTTCCCGCGGAGGCAGGCGGAGCTGGTCGGGGCCCGAGCTCGCCGCGGAGCTCGGCGAGCTCCTGCCCGACATGGCCCACTACGGCGCCCTCGTCGCCGCCCTCGTCCCGGAGGAGGCCGGGCGCCGCGCCCTCCTCGTCGAGGCCCTGCCGGCCGAGCTCCGCCGCCTCTCCCTGGTCATCTCCCTCTCCGCGTATGAAGAGCCGGATCGCGAGGATCCCGACGAGCCCGAGCCCTCGACCCCGGCCCCCGCCCCGGCGGCCGCCTAGTCCGGCCCCCTCTCCCGTCGAGGCGGAATCTGCTATCCTCGGCGCGAAGGAGGAAGCGATGCGGGACGATAGCCCGGGCGGATCGATAGGGCGGAGCCTCGAGCCCTGGCTCCCCTCCCTCGAGCTCGCCTTCTCCTCCTCGCGCGGGGCCTCCCCGCGGGCCGGATCGGGCCTGGGCCGGGGCGAGATCGAGGCGGCCGGCGCCGCCCTCCTCGGCCTCCAGCGCGGCCTAACCGGCTCGCGGGAGCTCGCGGGCGCCGCCTACATGGACGATCCCGAGCTCCTCGGCGCCTACCTCCTCTACTACTGGCCCGTCTCCTACCTCCAGGCGGCCCTCGCCCTCGCCGAGCTCGGCCTGGCCCCGCGCCGCGTCCTCGACCTCGGCTCGGGGCCCGGCCCCGCCTCGGCCGCCGCCCTCGACGCGGCCCGGGCCCGGGGCTCCGCGGCGGAGCTCTGCCTCGCCGACGGGAGCGGGCGCGCCCTCGAGCTCGCCGCCCGGGTCCTCGGCCCCGCGCTCGGCGCGCCGCCGCGGACGATGCGGCTCGACCTCGAGGCCCCCCTGCCCCGGGAGGAGCTCGCCGCCGGCGGGGGCTTCGACCTCATCCTCCTCGGCCACTGCCTCAACGAGCTCTGGCGCGGCCGAGCCGACCGGATCGAGCGGAGGCTCGGCCTCCTCGAGGCCGCCGCCGCCCTCCTCGCCCCCGGCGGGGCCCTCCTCGTCATCGAGCCCGCCCTCCTCGCCACGAGCCGCGAGGCCATCGAGCTCCGCGACGGGCTGGCCGCCCGGGGCCGGGCCATCCTCGGCCCCTGCCCGAGGATCGGCCGGGCCTATCCCTGCCCCGCCCTCGCGGCCGGCCCCGATCGGACCTGCCACGCCGAGGCGGCCTGGGACCCGCCCGAGCCCGTCGCCTCCCTGGCGGCGGCGGCGGGCCTCGACCGGCGCTCGGTCAAGGCGACCTGGTTCGCGCTCGGCGCCGGCCCCGAGCCCGCTACCCCAGGCGGCGCCGGCGAGGGGCGCGGCGCGCCCGAGGAGGACGACGCGTTATGCGGCCGCGTCGTCTCCGACCCCATGCTCAACAAGGCCGGCCGCCTGCGCTACTTCCTCTGCGCGGGCGGCCGCCTCGCGACCCTCTCCGCCCCCCGCGACGACCCGGCCGCCCGCGCTGCGGGCTTCCCCTCCCTGCGCCGGGGCGACTTCCTGCGCCTCGCCGGGACCGAGACGCGGCCCGGCGGGGGCCTCGGCCTCGTCCCCGGCTCCCGCCTCGAGATCCTCGGCCGGGCGCCGCAGCTCGCGGCGAGCCCCGCCGGACCCGGCGAGGGACCCGCCCGGCGCGGCGCGGGCGCGGGGCGGCGGCCGGGCGGCCCGGGGCCCCGGCCGGCGCGGCGCGGGGGGCGGCCGTGAACGAGGAGCTCGTGCGGTCCTCGATAGCCCGCCTGGCCGAGCTCGAGTACGCCCGCTCGGGGGGGCCGGGCGGCCAGAACGTCAACAAGGTCAACTCCAAGGCGGTCGCGCGGATCGCCCTCGCGGCGATCGAGGGCCTCGGCGAGGCCGAGCGGGAGCGGGCCGCCCGCCTCCTGGCGAGCCGCCTCACCCTCGCCGGCGAGCTCCTGGTCATGGCCGACGAGGAGCGGGACCAGCCCAGGAACCGCGAGGCCGCCCTGGCCCGGCTCGCCGCCCTCGTGATCGGCGCCGCGCGCCTGCCGAAGAAACGCCGGCCCACGAGGCCGACCCGCGCCTCGAAGGAGCGCCGTCTCGAGTCGAAGCGGATCCGTTCGGAGCATAAGCGAGGTCGGGGATCGGGCGGGGGCCGGGAAGAGTGAGGAAACCGATGGGAGATCCCCTGTTCGTCTCGGTCCTCGGCTGGTCGGGAAGCGGCAAGACGAGCCTCGTCGCCGCCGCCCTCGCGGAGTGCGCCCGCCGCGGCCTCCCCGCGGCCGCGGCCAAGCGCTCCCACCACGAGCCCGACCTCGCCCCCGGGGGCAAGGACTCCACGGCCTACCTCGCCGCCGGGGCCCTCGCCTCCCTCTACGTCGGCGACCGGGGCGCGGTCCTCTTCATGCCGAGTCCCGCGGCCACGAGCCGGGCCTTCTACGCCCGGCTCTTCCCGGAAGCCCGGATCATCTTCCTCGAGGGGGACCGGGTCGAGGGGGGCCTCGTCGTCGAGACGGGAGGCCCGGCCCGCGCCGAGGCCGAGCTCAAGCTGCCCTTCGCCGAGATCGGCCTCCTCGTGACGGCCGAGCCCGGCCTGGCGAGGGCGTGCAGGGACGCGGGCATAGAGATCATCGAGCCGGGCGAGGCAGCCCGATTCATCGACCTGCTGGAGGCCTACCATGGAACGTGAAGTGCGGATCCTGGCGGAGGGGAAGGAGCTTCCCCTCGTCCCCTTCGTCGAGAAGCTCGTCGGGGACACGATAGCCGCCCTCGTCGGCTCCCTCAAGGGCGCCGAGGGCGCGAAGGAGATCACGATAACCCTGCGGGAAACGAAGGGCGACTAGGCCGGGCTTTGGTGGACGGGCCGGGGGCGCGATATACTCATCTTGATGAAGCCCGGCCCAGGCCCGCTTCGGGAGCTCGAAAGCGCATGCAGGAAAAACTGAAGACCGCCGCCGCGGAGCCTCCCGCGGGAGCACTCCAGCTCGCCCGCCTCCTCGACCACGGCGACCCGGCCCTGGTCCTCGACGCCGTCTCCCGGCTCTTCGGGGAATCCTTCCCCGAGGAGGGCTTCGCCCCGGTCCGCGCGGTCTTCGGCGCGGTGGCGAGGCTCTACGCCGGCGCCTTCCCCGGCTACCGGGCCTGCAACACCGAGTACCACGACTACTGCCACAGCCTCGAGGTCTTCTCCGCCTGCGCCCGCCTCCTCGACGGGGCCGCCCTGTCGGGAGCCGCCTTGGGAGAGGAGGACGCAGCCGACGTCCTCGCCGCGGCCCTCCTCCACGACTCGGGCTACATCCAGGCCGAGGGCGACCTCGTCGGCACCGGGGCCAAGTACACGCGCAGCCACGTCGACCGCTCGGCGGCCTTCACCCTGGCCCACGCGGCCGAGCTCGGACTCCCGCCGGAGCGGGCCCGGCGCCTCGCCCGCCTCATCCTCGGCACCGACCTCGCCCGCCCCTGGGAGGGCCTCGAGCTCCGCGGCCCGGCCGAGCGGCTCGCCGCCGCCATCCTGGCGGCGGCCGACCTCCTGGGCCAGATGGCCGACCGGGCCTACCTCGAGAAGCTCCTGTTCCTGTACTACGAGTTCCGCGAGGCGGGGATCGAGGGCTACTCGACCGCCTTCGACATACTCAAGAAGACCGCGGGCTTCTACGCCGCGGTCGAGGCCCGCCTCGACGGCCCCCTCGGGGCGGCCGCCCCCTTCGCCCGGGCCCACTTCGCCGCGCGCTACGGCCAGGACCGCGACCTCTACCGCGAGGCCGTCTCCCGCCAGATGGCCTACCTCGACGGGATCATGGCCGACGACAAGGCCAATTTCCGCCGCAAGCTCAAGCGCCTCGACCTCGAGGCCATCGAGCGGGCGCGGACGGCCTAGCCCGGGAGCCTAGTCCGCCTCCTCGAGCCTCGCCATGGCCGTGTTGAGGGCCTCGGTGCGCTCGGCGTTCAGCCGGCCGGCCTGGGCCACCTTGCGGGCCTCCGCCCCTATTTCGCGCATCGCGGCCAGGTCCGCGCCGACCCGGGCCGAGAGCTCGCGGAAGAAGGCCTGGGTCTCGCCGATGGAGGCCTCGTTGGAGCCCGCGCTCGCGACGACCTGCTTGAAGGCCTCGGCGAAGCGGCCCGAGATCCCGGCCAGCTCCTCGGCCACCCCCCCGATCCTCCCCGTGTCCCGCGACACCCCCGAGAGCCGGTCCAGGAGCTCGCCCATCGCGCCGGCCACCTCCCGGGCCTCGGAGACGAGCCTGGCGTACTGGGCCTCCGCCTCGGCGTTGGCGCTGCCCGTGCGGCCCAGGGACTCGCGGTTGGCCTTGACGAC
>ERZ795055.692-NODE-692-length-30502-cov-5.869150_pt1 | contig 30502 bp, 33 predicted proteins | sample MGYA00375139_ERZ795055 | MGnify/ENA primary metagenome ERZ795055 (study PRJEB30184, sample SAMN05720283) | anaerobic digester metagenome | isolation source: active sludge of municipal wastewater-treating anaerobic digesters | place: USA | collected 2015-01-23 ... | reverse complement strand
CCTTACTGATTGAGAGGTTCTCGATTAAATGTTCACGGATGCGTCCGATCCACTGCTGCTGCTCGGCATTCAGCCCCTCGGACATCCGGTCAAGCACCCGGCTCACCCGCTCGGCAGCGGTCAGCAGCGGCTCTTCCTCGCGGGCGGCATGCTTTACCATTGATATGATATCCACGAGGGCCTTGTCGTACCGCATCTTGTGCGCCCGCTGGAGGTTCTCGACCGTGAAATGCTCCCGGGTTGCGGAAAGTTTTGTCTTCAGCTCGAAGAGCGCGTCGGTGTTCCAGTCCTGCGGCCGGTCGAGAAGGATCCCGATTGCCGCGATATGCTCGGGATTCTCTTTCACGAACCGGGCAAAGAGCGTCAGGTAGTCCTCGGGCTTGTATTCGTGCCCGGCACCATCCCGGATCAGCCACTTCGAGGAAACGGTATCCACCGTGGTATAACTGCTGATGAACTGCCGTGGCGGGCGGGTGTAGTGCATGAGGAGATCCTGGAAGTTCACATTCCGTAATTTCTCCATAGTACCGGTGAAATCCTCCTTCAGCCGCCGGGGCAGGCTCATCGCAAACTTCCCGAGATCCCCGCCATCGACATAGGCCTTCATCCGCTCCCGGGATGTTCCGTCCATCTCCTTGTCGATCCGGTGGAGTCGTTTCATCAGCACTTTGATATTATACTCCCGGTCCCGGTTCTGCCAGATATCATCGATGATCCTGACGATGGTTCGTGTCTCGCGCTGCGGGGGCTCGACCGTCATGTCCGTGCTCTTCCGGAAGTACTCGAACAGGGTGCCGTCAAAACAGTCGAAGACCGTGAAATGGGACTTGTCGGTGAACTTCTCCCCCTTGCGGGTTCCCCGGCCAAGCATCTGGACGAAAAGGATACGCGACTGCACCGGCCGTAAAAAGACGATGAACTCAAGGTCCGGGATATCCACGCCGGTCGAGAGCAGGTCAACCGTAACGACAATGGCTGGATTCGGGCGGTTCCGGAACTCGCGGATATGCTGGAGGGGACGGTCGACCTTGCCGGTAATCTTCAGGACAAACTGTTCGCCCCGGTTGAAGATCTCCCGTGCCATCGTAACGAGCTGATCTGCATGCGATGTGTGGGGGAGATCGTTTGCAGCAAAGATGAGCGTCTTGGGGAATCTCCCGTAGGTCTTCTCGTGCTCTTCGGCATATTTCCTGATCTCTGTGAGGATCTTGCGATTCGAATCGGGTGCAGTAACTTTCCGTTCAACCTCGGTTGCATCGAACTCCCGTGCGTCTTCAAGGGAATCATAGTATCTCGATCCTTTTTCTGTATCGATGACCTCGACATTGTCTCCTTCATGAAGGAAAATTCCCTTCATCCGGACATCAGATTTGATGGAGACCAGATCGAAATCAACCAGATATCCTTCCCGTACTGCCCGCTCATATTCGTAACGATAGACCGGCTCCCCGAAATAGGTCGTTGTATGGGCTGCCGGTGTTGCAGTCAGGCCGATCTTGATCGCATCAAAATGGTTGAGCGTGTTGCGCCACACTGATTCTTCTGCCGCAGTATATCCACGGTGGCATTCATCCGCAATCACGACATCGAAGGTATGGATCGGGATATCGAGCCGGCCCTCATCATCAACTTCGGGCTCGTCAGTACTGGCATATTCCATGGCAGCACTTTTTCCAAACAGGTACGATGTCATCCGCTGGATCGTGCAGACATAAACGAACGTATGCCCGGGTTTCGGATTTTTCAGGAATTCCCGTGGCACAACCTCAGGACTGAACGGCTCATCCTCATCAAAGTCCTCTCGCTGGAATCGTTGGCTGAAGACTTTGTAGATAGTGTTGAATTTCAGGCCCGGCTCCGGTTCCAGTGAGGCAAATGTCTTTACTGCCTGTGCAGCGAGAGCCCGGCGATCAACAAGAAACAGGATGCGTTTTGCGACTTTAGTCTTCAGGAGCCGGTAGCATTCGTTGACCATCAGCCGGGTCTTCCCAGTACCGGTTGCCATCGCAATGAGCATCCTTTGTTTCCTGGCATCGATGGCTTCTTCAATGGCAGTGTTTGATTCAACCTGATACGGACGGAGCGGAAGGTGATCGTTGGGAAGATGCCGGAGAGTGTAGACAGCAGTATCCCGGGACTGGGTCATCTTTTCTGTCAGGGCTCCCGGTGTGTGAAATTGTGCAATCTCCCGCGAGAGATTCAATGGATTCCGCACATCATGAAAGAGGATCCTTTCCCCGTTTGTGGAGTAAAGAAACGGGGTATGAAGCCCGTTGAAATTAAAGGGATTCGAGGATATTCCCTGCGCATATCGTTCTGATTGGATCAGAACACCATCTGGACTGCGTGAGATTTTCTTGGCCTCAATGACAGCAAAAATTTTCCCATCGAGACAGAGGGCATAATCCGCAGGGCCATTATTGGTGGGGAATTCTGCAAGGGCATAGCGGTTGTATTGGGACAGATCCATCCCATCGGTATACTTGATGATTTTCCAGCCGGCAGCATTCAGCCTGGGATCGACCCGTTCTCTTCTAGTTATCCGCTCGCTCTCGTCTGTCATACCTTCCCATTCAATGATCGATAATGTGTGATTTTATCTATGCAATGACGTTATGTTTGCGGTTTGATTGCATCAATTCTCCTTCTTTCATTCCATTCAATTACTAACGTCAGGTTTTGCATCCACCAATCCCATACGCCTGCTCCTTAAAATAAAACTTCTCAATTCAACCACGAAATATTTATACTTATTATATCAATCTAAGCCAATCACAATGTCACGCGAATTCAGACACCTCGTGATGACGAACATCCGGCGGATTGCACACTCGCCGGCTGAAGCAGAATGCATCTCGAGGTTACTGCACATGCAGGTGATTCTCGTGTGTGTAGCGCAGGCTGCACTGAAGATATGGATTGCAGGGAGGAAGGCCCGCAGGGATCCCGGTGTGGATGTGATGCCAGAAGGGATACCCGAACCAGCTACCAGTGAGATCGGCCTCTGTGAAGAGGATCCCGCGGACGCTCCTTTCATCCCGCTTCGTACATTGTGGGAATCTATTGACGGCAGGGGGGAGTGCCAGTATGCTTCCCCGGCCGGTCCTGTTTTTCCGGTGGACACCGGCCAGCGCCGATGCCCCGGGTCGGGAATAGTATAACGGCACCTGCGTGTTATCCCTGGAAAATCCCATGAGGAGGGGTCTATCGGGTGCACGTCCAGGATCAACGGCTCTACTTCCCGATGGTCGCGGAGCATGGGTAAGGCTCGTGCGGAATACTCGGTAATCTCCAGCCGGATGTACTGATCCGATCCTTCGGCAGGTATACCGGTCCGCGTGGGGTCCGCCCGATCTGCACAATCTCAAGGATGGATCCGACGAGCGGAGGCTCTGCCGGTAATCGCGGGATAACAGGAATAGGGGAAACCCGAGAATAAAAACGAATGGAGTGAACGACAATGACAGGAAATTGTGGAAGCGAGGAAGATCATGAAAAACCGGGCCAGGTCCCGGCCGGTACGGGATGTGCCGGCCGGACACCCCGGGGAGCAGCGAACGAACACCGCCGCACTGTGAAGACGAGGAAGAGTAGCGGGAGTACGGGTTCGGGCAGGAAACGACAAGGGAACGCAGCGACCGGAAAGCCGGCAGGCAGGAACGTACCTAACGGCGTAACGGAGGCAGTACAGGTCCTTAAGAACGAGGGATACATTGTCGGGAAAGTTGACGATCCCGATCTCCCCTTCAACCTCATTGCCCAACGGGACCGTGAGTCGATCTCGATCATGGTTATCCGGCCACGGGAGCCCGTAACGAACGCAGCCCATGTACGGCAGTATTATTCCCGCGAGGTGCTGGCACTCCAGCCCTACTGGAATTCCGATGCCGACAATATCCAGTTCTGGCTCTTCTCGCGGGTGGCCGGCCTCCTCCGGTACCGGGTCTTCCGGTGCGGTATCTGGAACGTGGAAACCATGCAGAAAGGATGGCAGGAGAAGCGAAAAGAGAAGGCGGATCAGGAATCTGTGGAAGGAGGAATTGCGGTACAAAAATCGCGTACCGCATCTTCCCCGGTTCACATAACCGGGCACGAATGAGGCTCCGTGGGGTAATCTGTGTGGAATCGGTTATATGACCGCTGCCAATGCTGTTTGTCAAAGGGTGCCCCGAGACAGGCTCGAAGAATCCTGACGGATTCTTCCGGTCCTTGAGGTTCGCGCAAACCTCCCATGAAACGGGAGGGGGGGCGGAGTCTCCCCTCTCATATCCGAGGTTCTTTAGAGGGATCTTCCGGAAACAACCAAAGGAGAGAAAAAACATGGCAGATTTCGTACAGAACACCAACGTGAAAAGCGCGGTTCGCAAGCTGGCGAACCCGGTTGCGGACATCGCATCATTCGATGCGATCGTCCAGCAGGTTATCCTGAACAACCCGTTCGGGTGTGTATCGTATATGAGCTCGGGCGTCAACCACCCGCCCGTAGAGAAGACCAAGGAGTCATACACGGCAAAATTCGTGTACCAGGACACCCTGGCAAAGACCGTGGGCATCGGCTCGGAGAGCTACAACGCGATCGCCGGCTACACGGCCGGGATAACCGCGATGCTCGCCAACACCGCCAACAACACGGCCCATGGGGGTACACCGGTCCACAACGAGGGAGCCGACAATTTTTCGGCAAGCCTGAAGTGCCATGACCCCAACGGGGAGCTGTACCAGGTGAACTTCTCCCGGCAACAGGTCACGATTTCCTCCTACGAGGATGATGCCATCCGGACACGGATCGAGACCTGGGCAGATGGGGTACCCGCCTTAGCCTGAACCCTGCCGGGGACCCGGACCGGCCCGGATTCATACAAATCCGGCTCCGGAAGGAGGAGCCCTCACCGGCTCCCCCGTATCCGGCGTTCCCCATGGGGGGAATACCCATGAACTATACTATCAAAGGACGTGACCCGGATGCCTGACCTCGCATCGCTCCGTGCCTTCTGGTGGGGCGTGCTCCACGCGGTCGGCATGTTCGGCGTGGAAAACCTCACGGATGAGGAGAAGATTGACGGGGCAGAGAAACGGGCCTGGTTCAGCGTCGGGGAAGTGACCATGGCAAGCATCCTTGCGGGTTCCCTTGCGGTCCCCGCCGGGTTCTGGTTTGCCACCATCACGGTGCTCCCGCTCGCGGTCATCGGCGGGGCGGTCCTGTTCCTGCCGCTCTTCGTCTTCCTGCCGCGGCTGACCCGCTCCGCCATGAAGGCGGACACGGATGCCGTGCTGGACGCATTCGGGAAGAACGAGCAGGTGAAGAAGGTTTTCTGGACGTTCTTCATCGCTACCGCAGGCCTCGTGCTGGCGCAGGTCGTCGATCCGGCAACGGCCGAAAGCATCGTCAGGACGATCGCAGGGATCGTCCCGTGAAGGCAGGAATTTCCCTGCCGCTTTTTTTTGGCGATACTGGAATTAAACCGGCGAAATCGATTATCATATGAATAAATATTGGTAATTTAATAGTACTGATAATGGGTTCAAATCGAAAATTTTCATCAAAAATCGCCATCGTTTTTCTTCTTATGTTCATCTGGGGGCTTTTCGGCATGGCCGCGGCAGTCCCGTCATCGTACGGCAACTGGACCCGGGTTGCGGAGAACGCGAGTTCTACCTACCTGAATAAAAATTATGGAACCGTTGTTTTCCATGAGATGATGTGGCTTATCGGGGGACAAAAATACAGAAATGCCACTTACGTGTGTTCCGAAACAGGTTCCGGATTTTACACCGGAGGCAAAGAGGAAAATACCAGCGAGATCTGGTCATCCCACGACGGAAAGACCTGGGGCCTGGTAACAGAAAACCCGGGGTTCAGCGGGCGGATTAATCCAGGGCTTGTCGTTTTCCGGGACCGGCTCTGGGTCATCGGGGGAACCGGATTTGATGACGTGTGGTCGTCTTCCGACGGGAGAACATGGTTCCGCGAAACGGAACATGCAGGTTTCAGCCCCCGCGGTGAGATGGGGGTTGTCGTATTTCACGACCAGCTCTGGGTCATCGCCGGAGGTACTCACTACCCTTTCCCGGAACATGCCAATATGACCGATGATATCTGGTCATCAGCGGATGGGAAGTCTTGGACACGGGAAACAGAACATGCAGGCTTCGGCCCGCGCTTTGGATATGGCGTTGTCGTATACAAAGAGAGGCTCTGGATGATTGACGGAGTGAGTGATCATGTCATCAACGGCAGCGGGTGGGTTGGTGGCGGACAGGACGTCTGGTTCTCTGACAATGGTGCAAACTGGACCCTGGCCAAAGATAATCTGCCTTTTGGCAGGAGGGAGGTTGCACCTGTAACCGTTTTCGATAACAAACTCTGGATTGTCGGGGGAGGCTATCGTTCGCTGCATCTGGGCCGGCTTGAGATTTTCTCCGGTTACAACGATGTGTGGTCGTCAGCGGACGGGATCACCTGGACGCTCGAAACGAATAATCCCGGGTTCAACCCCGGAGCCGGCCCTGTCGTGGTTTTTAAAAATGCGATCTGGAATATTGGCCCGGATATCTGGTCAATGCCTCTTCAAGATTCCGATGCGGAATCCACTCCATCAAATTCTCGGAGTTTTTTCACTCAGTTTTCGTCAGTTACCCTCCCGACAACGATACCCCCCTCTCAGCGCACAGTTCAGGTTGTCCCGTCAGATACTGATACACTGCAAACACCGTCATTCACCTCATCGGCACCTCTCAGTTCTGGTACAACGGCCCGTGCGGGGATTGATGGGTTTACGGGCTGTCTCAATCTTATCTGTGCGATTGGCACGGTGATGATGGCCAGGGTCATTAAAGGGATCTGAACCTAAAATCAAAATAACCGTTAATATTATCCTTGCGTTCTTCATCGCTACCGCCGGCCTCGTGCTGGCGTAGGTCGTCGATCCGGCAACGTCCGAAGGTATCGTCAGGACAATCGCGGGGATCGTCCCGTGAACACGCGGCCGGGGAATGCTGAGGGTTATCAGACCCGGACCGGGAGAAGACCATCAGGTCTCCGGCAATCCCCTGCCCTATTTTTCCGGCATGTTCCCGATTGCCGGATCGTTCCGGTATGATTCGACTGTAGACATTGCGTTTTTTAAAATTACTTTCGCACCTTGTATGATTCATTCTTATAGAAATACCGGGTGATAGTAGAATACAGGGATACCCATGGAAATCAGATACCCCGAAATCGGCATCTGCGGGCTTTCCTGCAGGCTCTGCCCCCATTACCATACGGAAGGTGCAAGCCGGTGCAGGGGGTGCAAAACCGAATCCCGGATGGGTGCCGGCTGCCCGTTTATCACGTGTGCCTTAAAAAAGGGAATTGAATTCTGCTGGGATTGCGAAGAACATGAAATGTGTGAAAAATGGGCAAAGCACCGGGAGTCCGGGAAAAAAGCTGATTCATTCAAGTGTTACCAGACACTTGAGGAGGATATCGCATTTGTCCGGAAAAACGGTGCAGCTGAGTTTGAAAAGACGCAAAAGAAAAGAGAACTCCTCTTGAAGGAGATGCTGCGGGAGTTTAATGAAGGACGCTCAAAAAGCTCCTATTGTATCGCCGCTACTGTTATGGAAACCGGGGAACTGGAAGCAGCATTGTCTGAAGCGAGAAAAAATTCTGATGGACGGGAAATGAAAGAGAGATCGCGGATCCTTCATGCACTCCTGGATGAAATTTCCCGGGAAAGGAATTATTATCTGAAGTTGAGAAAATAAAAATATTTTCGGGAGAGAGAATAATGGACGAACAAAAAACCGCATACTGCGGCCTGGACTGTGCAAAGTGCCCGATATTCATTGCAACCGTCACAAATGATCATATACTGCGGCAAAAAGTTTTCAGGGATTGGTCAGTACTCTACCGGGACTATTTTAAAGATCAGGGAATGGGCGATCTCAAACAGGAAGATATGATCTGTACGGGGTGCCGGTCAGACCGTGGTCAGTTCACCGGATGTACCATCTGCGCCATCAGGAAATGCTGCCGGGAAAAGGAACTTGAGTCCTGCGCATATTGCAGGGATTATGAAAAATGCGAAGCGCTGAATGGTTTTTACTCCATTCCCGAACACAAGCCCGCGAAGGATACCCTGGATGGGATACGGTCCGGGTCCTGAAAGGCCCGGGCTATGGATCAGGCCACGGCTCATGCGATCGCCGGGATGAGCGCCGGGATCGTCCCGTAACGGGACTATTTCCCGGCTATTTTTTTAAGACTGTACGGTCGTCAGGTTCGGAAGGTCATCGATAAAATGACGTCCTGATCAGGGTTGCATTCCCGCACGGTACATACTCCAGGCGAACGCTATCGAAGCCTTCGCCGCGGAAGTATGCCTCGCGTGCAAGGCGGGAATTCTCCATTTCCCGCGCAAATCCTGCCGTAGTGGTGTCCTCGTTGGTATACTTCAGGACATGGTACCGGTAGTTCAGGGCACAGTTGCCCAGGGGACGCGGCGTATCCTTCATGCACGTGGCGAATGCCATCTTGGTAGAAATATTGGTGATGACCGGCGTCTGGGTGAAACAGGCATCTGCAGCGTCAGCAAATTTTTTGTCGGCTGTCTGATCGGGCAACACCTCCGTGGGGGTCGGGACAACCGTCATGGTGGTGACTGTAGTCTGTAACGTGGTGGCAGGAAGAGTCGTGACGGGTTCTGCGGCCGGTTTGCTGGTAGTACATCCGGCCATGAGGAGGAGAAATACCAGGCAAGCGACCGTGAAAACGGATGCCAGGTACCCGTCCACAGGGCGTGCTGTACTTTTCATGGATCCTTTTTTCATAAAAATCCCGTTTTAAGCATGGGAGAACCGGAATATATATTAGCTGAACCGCAAGGTTCTCCCATCCCTGCCACCCGGCCGGGCCGTCCCTGGCCGCTTTTTTTATTGTCTGTAACCGCTCGAATCCTGCCCGGCCCATTTCGGAAACAAGACATGCAGGTTTATGTACCGGATGATGATCAAGGGCATGGAACGGACAAGCTGACCAGCCAGCGGCTCTCCAGCAGTATTCCCCGCAGAAGGTAAGTTTTAATACCAAAATGTAGATAATACTTTACATGCAGTCTCATAAGTATATAAACAAATATGGGGGAATCCCCGCATGACCGAATTCGGCACAAGCATCATGCCCGCGCTCCGGAACGGCCGGATCACCATACCGCTCATTGCCGGGATCTGTCTTGTCCTCCTCACCGTGGTCCTCAAGAATGTCCTTCTCGTCCCGGCAGCACAGCTCTCGTCTGACATGATCCTGTACATCATCATCTACATGGGCTTCCTCATCATCTTCCCGCTCGGTGATAGTACGGACACCGGCCCGGCAACGCGGACGCTCCTCTGGACCGGCATCATCATCCTTGTCACACTCGGGATCATCGCGGTGTACGCAATCTGAATGCGGAGTGTCCCTATGCAGAAGAACACTGCCATGATCGCCGGTATCGCGATTGTCATCGCCATGATCGCCGGTATCGTCTACGGGGTGCGGGCTGGCAACCCGGTCATCCCCGTTATAGCATTCCTTGCCGGTGCCGGCCTGCTCTTCCTTATGAAAAGGAATGTCACGGGCGTGATCGAGGACGAGTGGACGCGGCTCGTGGAACAGAAAGCCGCAAACCTGACCATGAACGCAACCAGCTTCCTGTTTACCGTCATTGCCCTCTTCCTCATCACGGTCAGCAACCCGGATCAGAACTACGACCAGGCCGTCTATGCCATAGCTGCGGTCCTCGTTTCCCTCACCATTGGCCAGGTCCTGACTACGATGTATTACTCCCGCACCCTCCGCGGGACCGGGCCATGAAAAACAAGCTCCGGATCTTCCGGGCGGTCCATGCCCTGACGCAGGAGGAGCTTGCGGAAAAACTCGGCGTCACGCGACACACGATTATTGCGATCGAGAATGAACGGTACGATCCGTCGCTAGGCCTTGCCTTTAAAATGTCCGACCTGTTCGGTGTTCCGATCGAGGATATTTTTCTTCATGAAAAAACGGCGTGACAAAGATTCCTGTCACCCTGTCCAGGCGTATCCCGTAAAAAAACGGGTTTTCCCCATCTACACCCAGCCAAGAAGCATCATGGCACCAAGTGCAACCATGACAATACCCATGAGAAGACGTACCCAGCGCTTACTCCCCGACCGGAATACCTCGATCCGCTCCGGAGTACCGCCCCAGTACATGACGAGGAGGATCAGGATAAGGGGAAGGACGAAGATCAGGTTGTACAGCAGCAGGTACGGGATCCCTTCCGCAAGCGTCATCCGGTCGCCCAGGAGCCCGAGGATGGCCATGTAAATTCCGCCCGTGCAGGGCAGTTCGACCATGGCAACCAGCGCCCCGAGAACTATGGCGGACGGGACGGATGCTTTTTTAATGTACCGGTCGATGGCACCTTTCTGCGAAGGGGGAATCGCGAGCGTGAAGATCTCGCGCTTGAGGAGCACCTCGGCGATGTTGATGAGGCCGGTAAGGATGGCCACAACTGCGGCAAACGTGAAAACGATCCCGGCTAGACCGAGCCCCTGGACGAAGGTGAGCAGACCCAGCCCGGCAATGAAATACACGACAAAGACCGTGGCGATGTACGTGCAGCCGACCATCACGATCCGTCGCCGCTCCCCCAGTGATGTCAGGTACGCGAGCAGTATCAGCAGGACGGCAAAGGCGCATGGGTTGATGCTGTCAACCAGCGCTGCAAAGACAACGACATACACGTTGAGTGCGGGTGTTTCCGGCTGGCTGCCGGGACCAGCAGGGGTCAGGTTTACCGTGTCCTGCTGGGTGCCGGATGCGATTCGCTGTTTTTCCGCAAGAATGTATTCCTCAAAGTGAGCCCGGACATTGTCTTCGCCGCTTGTTGCGTTTGGGCCGATAAAAACGATGGGATATCCCTGTGAACTGTCAAGCCCGTACTGGCCCGACATTGCCTTATATCGTTGAAAGTTCGTCTTATTCAGATTTACCTCCAGTTTCTCCATGTTGAGTTCCGGGTACCGGGCCTGGAGATCAGCAAGGAACGGCTTGATATTTTCACAATGATGGCACCCTTCACCGTAAAAATAGATGGCGGTTATGGTAGTGTTCGCGTCAGCAGGAGCATCGAATCCTGTTCCCTGTGCAGGGGCAGAAGGGGATGCTCGTACAAGATAACTTCCAAAAAAAACGGCACACGCAAGAACCACGATTGCAATAAGGATTGTGGCAATTCGTATTCTTTTATCCGGATGGGCTGTAGTTTTATCCTGAGTATTTTCTGTCCTTTTATCCGTCATTGCATTCCTCACCGGTTATTGAGGTCTCTCTTTTCTGATTACTACGAATATTCATGATAAATATTCCTTCGATCCCGCGAATGGTTGCCACCTTTGCTTTCGCTGAAGGCACGGTCGGTACGGCCGTACATCCCGATACTTTTGAGATTTATCCGGCAAACTTCGTTCCTGCCATTACACCGGATACCCGGTGTAATTCACAATTGTTAATCCGCAAGGGTAATTATCCTTGTCATTCAGGACGCAATTCAGTACTTGCCGGCTTTTCCGGGATCGGTTCTTTTCTGAAAAAATGAAGCTGGGACAGATCATCACCGGGCAACCCGCAGGCCATTACCCACTGCAAGAAGTTCGGATGCCTCGTGAACGATCACTGCAGCGGTCACGCCAAGCACACCGAGCAGGGCGCCGGGGATAAGCACGGCAAGCACGGCAAGCGAGAAGATAATATTCTGGTTAGAGACCGTCCGCGCCTTCTTCCCGAACGCGATGGCTTCCGGCACTTTTGACAGATCGTCGGCCATCAGGGCCACATCCGCTGCTTCGATTGCCGCATCTGTCCCGATCGTCCCCATCGCGATACCGACCGTTGCCCGGGCAAGCGCCGGGGCATCGTTTATCCCGTCGCCAATCATGACAACGGCGCCATATTTCTCAATCAGGGATTCGATAGCCGGTGTCTTGTCTTCCGGTTTCAGGTCGGCACGGATATCATCGATACCAAGATCGCCGGCAATGGCTTGTGCGGTTGTCTGGTTGTCACCGGTCAGCATGATGGTTGCAATCCCCATGGCGTGGAGATGGTCGATCATCGCTCTGGCGTTCGGCCTGACCTCGTCCCGCACTGCGATGAGACCGAGAACCTGTTCCTGGGTGCCAACGAACATCACCGTCTTGCCTTCGGCCCGCAGCGAATTGACACGTTCCGCGATTGCAGCTCCGGCTTGAGCCGCTGCGAAGAAATCCGGTTTGCCGACATACCATGTGGTCCCGTTTATCGTCGCCGTTGCTGCCTGCCCGGCAAGGGCGCACTGGTTCACTGCCTCATGCGGCTGGATTCCTTCGGACTCCGCCCGTTTCACGATTGCCCGGGCAAGCGGGTGATCGGAGCAGCGTTCGACCGTATACGCGATCCGGAGGACCGCAGGTTCATCACCATTAACAGGGATGATATCGGTTACTATCGGAGATCCGGTTGTGAGCGTACCGGTTTTGTCGAAGGCGACCGCCCGGGTCTTCCCGAGGTTTTCCAGGTGGGCTCCCCCTTTGATGAGAATACCGCGCTTCCCTGCGGAGCCTATACCTGCCGCCACGGCGACCGGTGTTGACATGACAAGAGCGCAGGGTGCTGCAGCAATAAGGAGAACAACGCCGCGAATTGCGAGATCCTCAAACGGGATGCCAAAGTACGGCGGGATTACGATGATCAGGAGCGAGACGAAGAGGACCGCCGGGGTGTATTTCCGCCCGAACCTCTCGATGAAGAGCTGCGTCTTCCCCTTCTGCTCCTGCGCCCCCTCGACAAGGTGGATCATCTTTGCAAGCGTGTTGTCCTCAAAGGTTGCGGTGGTCCTCACTTCGAGGGCACCATCGATATTGAGCGTTGCCGCATAGACCTTCATGCCCTCTATTTTCTCCACCGGGACCGACTCTCCGGTAACGGCGGATTCATTGATGGAGGACCGGCCTCTGGTGATGGTCCCGTCCGTGGGTATGCCGGCCCCGGGTTTTACCAGGAATATGTCGCCGGCCCTGAGCTGTGCGGCGGGAATAACCTGTTCGGTCCCGTTCCGGATCAGGACCGCTTCGGTGGGTGCCATCTCCATAAGTTTCCGGATGGAGGCCCGGGTTCTGGCGTAGGTCAGTTCCTCCACGCCTTCGGCAGCGCCGTACAGCACGACCAGTGCCGCTGCCTCGTCCCAGAGCCCGAGGACGATAGCCCCCACCGTCGCGGCAAGCATGAGGATCTCGATCCCGATCTCACGCTCGCTGATCAGCTCTTCGATCCCTTCGCGTGTCCAGTGGTATGCACCGATGGGAATAGCGATGAGGAAGAGCAGGTTTTCGATCTCTGCCGAAATGATTCCGAGATGGCCGAGAACAAATCCCGCTCCGGCAAGCAATGCTGCAATCAGCGCATTGCGGAGCGGAGGGTGACCATACCATGCCCCGTCATACGCACCATCATCGTCTTCATCGCATTTCTTCGAACACGAGCAACCCATGATGTAATACCCCGTCAGGTTATGGATAATTTTCCGATAGATAGTATCCGTTTAATAGTTGATAAGCAGAAAAGTAACGCAACAGGTAGGTAGTATCCATGAAGAAACCTCCGCTCGCAGACAATGATATCTGTTTCTGCCCCCTGTCCGGCATCCTCGATGTTGTGGCAAAGAAGTGGGCGCTCCTGATCATCGCGATCCTCGGGAACGAGGGCGAGAAGGGCTTCAATGAACTGAAAAAGGAGCTCGGTGCCATCAGCCCGAAACCGCTTTCGGATACCCTGAAGAACCTGGAACGGATCGGTCTTGTGCACAAAAGGATCCTGGAGACCTCGCCCCCGACCACAAAATACTCGCTCACGCCGGATGGCTGGGAATTCCGGGAATACCTGATCCCGATGCTGGTCTGGGTGTCTGAGAAGGGGGGGCAGGAGATGCCGGGGTGCCCGATCCGGGCCGGGTTTCACAATCCCAGGAGCAGGTGACGCGATGAGTCTCCAACTCTTCCTGTGGATTGTCCGGATATAACGTGCTCTTTTTTACTATCTTCTCATCAGGTTCTCAAGAAAAAGGATTTTTAATTCAGCATAGTTTCATCATCGCGCCGGCAGGTAAAAAATATCCGAACGGCCGGGTGATTTGGAGGCAGCATCATACCGGTGCCACCTCCTGATCCTGCCGGTTCAGGGTATAGAGGCTCTGCCGGGCGTCCGTGAAATCATGGCGTTTTACAAGGATCCGCTCTTCTTTCAACCGGCCCAGCGCATACCGCACCGTTCGCGACGGCAGCAAGGTCTCGCGGACGATGTCTTTCTGGGTGAGCTGATCTCCGTTCTCCAGCACTTTGTATACGAGCTTTGCCGATGGCGGCAGGTGCCCGATCTGTGCAATTGTCGTGTTATTGCCGTTGGTTTTTACAACAAAAACGATCCCTCATAGTGGATCACCATACCATCTTGGGAGTTCACAATTGTTAAGTATTTTGGTTGCATGACTGCAGGTACCTCTGCGTCCTGGGCATCGGAATCAGAAAATTCCGGTAAAAAATTGACAGATCGGAAAATTTTTTTACCTTCAGATTCTCCCTCCTACATTCCCTGCAGGAAGAATAATCCAAGATACCAGACTGAGATAGCAAGCATGATCAGGCCGGCCACAACCTGGACGGGCCGCTCGTGACGTTGTAGATACTGCATGATCTGCCGGGACCGTGCCTGGGAGATACCCCCCAGGACCAGGAGGGGAAGGGTGATCCCGACGCCGAAAGCGAGAAACGATCCCATCCCCTCCCAAAAACCCCCTGCGGTTGCAGACAGGGCAAGGAGAACCGCGATCGACGCAGCATTGCAGGGCAGAATGAGGATGCCAAACAGTATCCCGTAGAGAAACGCGGCCATCTTCGGGTTCTCCGGCCGGGGAACCGGGATGACCTTCACTATCCGGCTGAAGTCGATCCCGAGTACCAGCAGGATCGAGAGGACGAAAAGAAGAAGGAAAACACTGAGCGTGGCGATTGTCCGGACCAGTCCCCCCAGCGACTGGATCAGTGCGGTGAACACAATGCCCCCGGCAAGCATGGCGGCGATCACCCCGGAAGCAACAATCACTGCGGCCTCAACAGGACGGAACGATAGGTCGGTATCTTTGCCTGACCGTCCTGCAAGGAACGCAATATATCCCGGGTACAGGATAAGAACGCAGGGCGAGGCAAGCGGGGTCAGGACTCCCAGGAGCAGGGAGAGCCAGATGAGTAAGGCGGCGTCCATATCAGCACTCTTTTCCGATCAGTGCATCGAGCATCTCAGCAGTCTTGACTCCCGGGGGGAGGAGCAGGGCGTGTCCATCCGGGCAGACAAGGATGACCGGCACCGTGGCGGTATCAATTGCAAACGGGCCAAACCGGTGAAATATATCCAGGGTCATCTCTTCCGGTGACCGTGCTGAATACCCGGAAAAAGCCGGTGTGTCATGATAGGAAGCAATGAATCCCGGGCCTGTCGGGGAATCGATGTCAAGAGCAACGATAACGATCTCACCCTTGTGGAGAGCGGGCAGCCTGTCAATCTCGTCCAGCTGGCGGGTGAGCAGGACAAAGCAGGAGGAGCAGGAGTCTGAAAGCACCGGTACGATAACCGTTTTGCCGGAGAACTTCCGGATGCTTAAGGTACATTCTCCCTTCATATCAGTGACTGGCATATCCATCCATGAGGTTCCGTCCTCTGATACTCCCCCGGAAGTCGGCCGGGAATCCGTTGATTGCGGCGGAACGGGAGTCGTGCATCCCGTTGACAGAATCAGGGCAAGGAGGAAAAAAACGGCAATGGTTGTCAGGGCCTGCCATTTCCCGCACACAATATGCATATTTATTCTGGATCGAACCCTGTTGTTAATAGCTTGGTTGTCTCATTCCTCAATCATGATTGCGGCAAAATCCGCTCTCAAATCAGCCTCTAAATAAATCCCCGTCCTACCATGGTATGGCGACAACATGATCGCCCGATCAAAAAGTGCCAAGGTGGCGGAAAGGCTACGCAACTGACTGCAGATCAGTGTATCCCGGTTCGATTCCGGGCTTTGGCTTTTTTTAAAAAAGGGCAGAATGTGCCTTGAGGATGAGAAGGGAAGGCGATTCCTGCTCTTCGACTTCGGTTAAGATGCATCAAAACATCGAGTCTTTCGCAGATATACCCTTAGAGGCATGTTCTCATGGACCATGGACTGACTGCTGAGACAAAAGCGCTCCTTATCAGTATCGGTACTGCGGATATCGATCACAGCCTGCTGCCGGCCGGTTTCATGACAATGGCAACCGCCGGACCTGGTGCTGGCGGGACATCGTTCTTCATCCGCTCCGGCAACCACCGCGTGCGGCTCTCGATCAAACCGGAGTCGCCGCTTAAGGTAATTCCCTGGAGGGAAGGTGTAGCCGTCCAGAGAGAAGGCAGGATAATTGCGTACGGCACGCTTGAACAGCCGCTCTGCCACTGCCCGGAACGGGCATATATCAGCGTCAGCGAGCGGTGTATCTTTCATTGCAGATTTTGCCCGGTGCCGAAACTCAACGGCCGGGTGAAGACGATTGACGAAATTATCGCTCTCGTAAAAGCAGCACAGGAACAGGGAAACCTCCGTGCCATCTCCCTGACAAACGGAGTGGCAGAATCGCCGGAGAAAGAGGCAGCATACATGGTAAGCATTGTCCGGCACCTCTCATCCCGGTTCGATCTGCCGATCGGCGTCTCGATCTATCCAACCGCGACATCAACTGCGGATCTTCGGGCAGCGGGAGCCTGTGAGGTCAAGTATAACGTGGAGACCATGGACCGGGAGCTATTCCGGCGTATCTGCCCCGGGCTGTCGCTTGATGCAATTCTTCAGGCCCTCGATGGAGCAGTAATGGTCTTTGGGAAAAACCACGTATCCTCCAATTTCATCATCGGCCTTGGTGAAACAGACACCTGCGTGCAGGAGGGGGTCGAAGATCTTGCATCCCGGGGTGTGATCCCCAACCTTCGCCCGATCTCGCCCCACTCTCTCCGGAAAGGAGAGATCGCAGTAGAACGCCCTTCCGAGTACCGGCTCATGCTTCTTACCCGGTTTAACAAGGCTGCGCTTTTGCGGCACGGGCTGGACGTACCGGCGGCAAAGACCATGTGTCTTCCCTGTACCGGCTGCGACCTGACCCCCCAGCGGGACCTGTGACCAGACGGTAGTTCCCGTTCTCCCTGTTCCTTGGTATGATCCTGAAAATGCAGGATCATCGGTTGGATTCATTACTGACACGAATTTTTTTTATGCGCAAAATATCTTTAAAGAGCATACGATTTTGATGAACATTTGCATGTTTCCGACTGAAAATGCGTATCAGGAAAAAACTGCCGATGCCCGAACCTATAAATATTCACAATTGTTATTTAGTATGGTAAGATTCACAATCGTGAACTCTGACAAAATGCCAGTGTGGCGGAGTGGCTACGCGGTTGACTGCAGATCAACTACAACCCGGTTCGAATCCGGGCACTGGCTCTGAAAAAAAGGAGCGTGAAAAACCATGAGTATCAGGATCCAGAAAACGTTCGAGGCCCTCTTTGCTCTTGAGGAGGTCCGGCAGCTCTTCCGCGAGTCGCTTCCCACCGGGTTCGATGCAGAAGAGGAGGCCGCATTCCGGCAGCGGGTTGCCGATGTGAAGGCAATCCTTGCCGACCTCGAGGCAGGCACCGGTACACCGAAGGTGACGAAGATTGCCGGTTCCATTGACCTGCGGACACGGGAGGAAGAGGCCATCAACATCCAGCCGATCCAGGCAGCAGGACGATTGACTCCGGAGGCAAGGAAGGCCCTCATTTCCTATGGCGACGGTTACTCGACGTGCGACGCCTGCCGCAAGCCGTTCCGGCTCGACAAGATCTCAAAGCCCGGCATCGCGGAGTTCCATGCCGATCTGGCGAAGTTCGTGAACATGGATCATGCCCGGGTGGTCCCCGGCGCCCGCCGGGGATTCCAGGCCGTGACCGGAACACTGGTCAACAAAGGCGACAGTGTAATCGTTTCTGCACTCGCCCACTATACCGAGTTCCTTTCCGTGGAGAACGCCGGCGGAATTGTGAAGGAAGTGCCGCTGAACGACAGGAATATCATCACCGGTGAAGCGACCGCACAAAAGATCGAGGAGGTCAGGGCAGAGACCGGAAAATTACCAACCCTCGTCATGATCGACCACTTCGATTACCAGTTCGCGAACGAGCACGAGATCAAAGAAATCGGAAAGGTTGCCCACCAGTATGACCTCCCGTTCCTCTACAACGGGGCCTACACGGTCGGCGTCATGCCGGTCGACGGCAAGGCGATCGGGGCGGACTTCGTTGTCGGCTCCGGACACAAGAGTATGGCATCGGTTGCCCCGTCCGGCGTACTGGCCATGACCGAAGAATGGCTGCCAAAAGCCCTCCGTACCACATCGATGGTCGGAGATTTGACCAAACGCAAGTTCGGTATTAAGGAAGTGGAGATGCTCGGCTGCACGCTGATGGGCGGGACGCTGCTCTCGATGATGGCATCGTTCCCCACGGTCAAAGCAAGGACGCTCCAGTGGCAGGATGAAGTGAAAAGATCCAATTACTTCATCGGACGGCTCCTGAAGATCACCGGCAGCAACGTGCTCTCCGAATATCCCAGGAAACACACGCTCACTAAAGTCGACACCACCGGAAGCTTCGATACGGTAGCCCAGACACACAAGCGCCGCGGGTTCTACTTCAGCGACGAGCTCTCGTCCCGCGGGATCGTCGGCGAGTTTGCCGGCGCAACCCGGACGTGGAAACTGAATACCTACGGCCTCTCAGACAAGAAGATCCACTACCTTGCCGACGCGTTTGCCGAGGTTGCAGAAAAACACGGCCTCGCCGTTGAGAAATAATCCCCCTATGAATGGAGAACTCCCGGGATACGGGTATGATGACCGGACCGCCGAAGATTTCCCTTCCCCTCTTTGGAGGGATGAACCGGCACCCTGTCCGCGATAAGAAACGAGGAACAACCGATGACAACGAAGAAATTTCACCTTGGAACAACCGCCCTTCATGCGGGGCAGGTGCCCGATCCGACAACCGGTTCCCGGGTTGTACCGCTCTACCAGACATCATCGTACGTGTTTAAAAGCACGGAACATGCAGCAAACCTGTTCGGCCTCAGGGAGCTTGGGAACATCTATACCCGGCTCATGAACCCGACCACGGATGTTTTCGAGAAACGGATGGCGGCAATCGAGGGCGGGACCGGTGCCATCGCCACTTCATCAGGAGCGGCAGCAATTACCTATGCGGTCCTGAATATTACCCGTCCGGGTGATGAGATCGTATCGGCCGACAACCTCTACGGCGGCACGTACGAGTTCTTCCACTATACGCTCCCGAAGTTCGGGCGACATGTCATCTTTGTGGACTCAACGAAACCGGAAGCGTTCAAGAAGGCGATCACCGGAAAGACCAAAGCGATCTATGCCGAGACGATCGGTAACCCGAAACTGGATGTCCCGGACTTTGAGAAGATCGCGAAGATCGCCCATGATGCCGGTATTCCCCTCATCGTTGACAACACGACCGGTGTCGGCCTTGTCCGCCCGATAGACTATGGTGCGGATATCGTTGTCCACTCGGCTACCAAGTATATCGGCGGCCACGGGAACTCGCTTGGCGGTGTTATCGTGGACTCGGGTAAGTTCGCATGGAACAACGGAAATTTCCCTGAGTTCACCGAGCCCGACCCGAGTTACCATGGCCTGAAATACTGGGACACGTTCGGGAACTTCCCGGGTCTCGGGAACGTTGCGTTTGTCTTCAAGATCCGCGTTTCGCTCATGAGGGATACCGGCGCCGTGCTCAGCCCGTTCAATGCCTGGCTCTTCCTCATCGGCCTCGAAACCCTCCACCTGCGGGTCCCCCGGCACTCGGAGAATGCCCTGGCCGTGGCGCAGTTCCTGGAGGGGCACCCGAAGGTCGCCTGGGTAAACTACCCGGGGCTTCCCGGCAATCCGAACCACGAGCTCACGAAGAAGTACCTCAATGGAGGATTCGGCCCACTGGTCGGCGTCGGGATCAAAGGTGGGGAGCCGGCATCGAGGAAATTCATCGACAGCCTGAAACTCTTCAGCAATGTCGCCAATATCGGGGACTCAAAGAGCCTTGCAATCCACCCGGCCTCCACAACCCACCAGCAGCTGACGGTTGTTGAACAGGCAAAGACCGGCGTTACTCCCGACTTTGTCCGGCTCTCGATCGGGACCGAGGATATCGAGGACCTCATAGCCGACCTGAAACAGGCGCTGGAAGCAGTATCCGCAAAGGAGTGAGACATGGTCCCGGTGTTTCCTGGTGTTGCTGCAGCGTTCAGGGATCTACGGGACTGCAGAGCAGGACGCAACCGGATTTTGGAAGGTGCTTGTCGATGATCAAAGGATCCGTTGGATTGGTAAAAACCTTAACGTACCACCATCCTTTCCCCCTCCTCCTTGAATGCGGAGAGACGCTTCCTTCTCTGTGCCTTGCATATGAGACATACGGCAAACTCAACCGCGAGAAGAACAATGCCATTCTTGTCTGCCACGCCCTCTCCGGCGATGCCCATGTTGCCGGATTGCATGAAGGAGATGATAAGCCCGGCTGGTGGGATGCCGTTATCGGTCCCGGCAAGGCGCTGGATACCGACCGGTACTTCGTGATCTGCTCAAACGTTCTTGGCGGGTGCAAGGGCTCGACCGGGCCGGCGTCCACCAACCCGGCAACCGGGGAGCCCTGGGGGGCAAAGTTCCCGGTCATCACCATCCGGGACATGGTGAATGCCCAGAAGATCCTGATCGATCACCTAGGCATCGGCCAGCTGTACGCGGTCGTGGGCGGATCCATGGGAGGCATGCAGGCCCTCCAGTGGACGGTTACCTGGCCGGATCACATGAAAAAAGCCGTCGTGATTGCAGCATCCGCCTACTCGACACCCCAGCAGATCGCGTTCAATGAAGTGGGCAGGAAAGCGATCATCTCCGATCCCCACTGGAGCAATGGCGACTACTACGGGAAGGTCCCCCCGACGCACGGCCTCGCACTTGCCCGGATGGTGGGTCATATCACCTACCTCTCGAACGAGTCCATGCACGAGAAGTTTGGCAGGGCACTGCAGGGAAAGGACCGGATCGGCTTTGACTTCTCCACCGATTTCAGGATCGAGAGCTACCTCCACCACCAGGGCGATACGTTCACGAAGAGGTTCGACGCCAACTCGTACCTCTACATCACGAAAGCCATCGACTACTTCGACCTGACAAAAGACGGCTCGCTCACCACCGGTCTTGCCGATGTGAAGGCAGCGTTCCTTGTAATCTCGGTCTCGTCCGACTGGCTCTACCCCTCCTACCAGTCGCAGGAGATCGTCTCGGCCCTGACGGCAAACGAGGCGGAGGTCCACTACAGCGAGATCCGCTCGAATTACGGGCACGATGCATTCCTGCTCGAGTTTGGCCAGATCAATTATATTGTGGGCAGGTTCCTCTCCCGCACGATTGTCCGGGACGTCATGATCACGGACGTCGAGACCATCGAGGAGGGGACGACGATTGCCGTCACGGCACGAAGGATGGTCAGTCAGGGCCTGAACCACCTGCCGGTGCTCTCCAGCGGGGGCCGGCTCGTGGGGATTGTCACGTCCTGGGATATTGCTAAGGCGGTTGCATCCAATTTCCTCTGGCTGGACGAGATCATGTCCCGGGATGTGGTGACAACCATGCCGGAAGAACCCATCGAGGACGCAGCAAGGAAGATGGAAGAACATGCCATCTCGGCACTGCCGGTCATTGACGGGAACCAGCACGTCATCGGGCTCATCACGGCGGATGCGATCAGCGTGCTCATCGGGAGGGGGAACCCGTGAGGATTCTCTCCATTCATGCCAGCCGCATGTGGTATCATGCCACCAAAAAGACGAAGATGGCCGAGCCGGTGGAGATCCTCGAGGACCGGATGGAAGAGTGCGTTGTCCTCTTCTGCTGCGTAGAGAAACTGGACGAGAGGGATCCTGAGCATGTCATCGGGAGCGCAAAGAAGAACGTGCTCTCCCGCCTGGCCCAGCTGAAAGTGGACCGGGTGATGATATACCCGTACGCACACCTGACCAGCACGCTGGGTTCCCCGGACTGCGCTCTCTGTATCCTCAAAGGGCTGGAAAAGGTGCTCCTCTCAGAAAATATTGACGTGAAACGGGCACCGTTCGGGTGGTACAAGGAGTTTGAGATCCGGGGAAAAGGCCACCCGCTTGCCGATCTCTCCATGACCATCTGCCCCTACGAAGGGACCGAATGTGACTTCACCTGCCCGTACTGCCACCACCCCATAAAGGAGAGTGACGTAGAACATACCTGCCCCGCGTCGGAAATGTGCGCAGGAAAAACAATCTCACCAGGAATACCCCCATGAACGATCTTTCTGAAAAAAACGTTCCGGCCAGCGCCCTGCTCGTTCTTGGCTGCCCGGAAGTTCCGGTGCAGCAGGCTCTCGCCCTTCATATCGCTTTCAAATTTCGGAAACGTGGTACCGCAGTCCACGTCACGGGCAACCCGGCGGTCCTGAACCTGCTGAAGGTGTCCGATCCGGAGAAACGGTACCTGCCGGAGACGAGTATTCTCGAAAAATGTATCAAAGAACTCGTGGAAAAGAAGCGGGACCCGGAGCTCTGCATTGTCTTTGCCCACAGCGATGCCGGGATCACCTATGCAGCAACCATGCGTCACCTCCTGCCGGCATCCCGCCTTGTCGTGATCATCTTCGGGAAGGACCCGGAACCGCTGGCTGCACTGATCGATTTCCCCTGCGAAAAGATCGTTGAAAAAGCAGTGCACAACCCGATGCAGCTCAGGAAGAAGGTCAACGAGGTTTTCGGATGGGCTGCATAGAGAACCTGAAGTACGATATGATCCTGCCGCTCGGTGCATCCTTTAAGGAATGCCGCGAGTACGTTGAGAAAAATTTTCTGGAGTTCTGGTACGTGGATCCCGGTTACAAGCTCTTCGATGAGTACATCATCGGCCTTCCGCCAATAGCCCTCGGCATTGAGGATGGTAAAAAGATCATCTTTCCCTATACCAAACCGTGCCACGGCACCTACCTGCTCGCGGTCGAGGATGCAGATGAGGCAGCACGCGTCCGAAAGACCGCACGAAAGAAGAAATAATCCCCGGTAAACCAACGCAATGAAAATCCAATGGCTTGTCCGTTTCTCCGAGATATTCTTAAAATCCGACCCCGTGCGCCGGCAGTGGGAGAATACCCTGATCAGAAACATCCGCGAGGTGATGCCCGGCATCCACGTTCGGAACGAACGGGGCAGGATCTGGCTGGATGGGGACGTGAAACCTGACCTGCTGAAGAACATTTTCGGGATCGTCTCGTTCTCGGAAGTTGAGCACATCCGGCTCGATGAGATGGAGACCCACCTTCCCGACTACTGCCGCCGGCATGACATCGGGGACGTGAAGACCTTCGCCCTGAAGATCAAACGGGTAGGCAGGCACGATTTCTCGTCGAATGACAAGGCGATCGCGTACGGGGACCTCATACGGAAGGAGTTCCCGCACCTTAAGGTCAATCTTGCACACCCGGACAAGGAGATATATATCGAGATACGGGCGAATGAGGCGTATCTTTACGATACGGTGATAAAAGCGGCCGGGGGGCTGCCGCTCGGTGTTGAGGGGACGCTCGTTGCCCTCGTTTCCGGAGGTATCGATTCTCCGGTTGCCGCGTGGATGATGATGAAGCGGGGATGCCGAATCCTCCCCCTCTTTGTGGCACTGGATACATTCCTTGACGAGACGTCCATCGCCCGGGCAGAGCGGGTGGTGGAAGCACTGGCACATTACCAGCCCGGTATAAAACTGACAGTCATACATGACTCTTACCTAGCATCGGCAAAACAGGAGCTGATCTACAGGCATCTCGAGAAGTACACCTGTATCTTCTGCAAGCGCCGGATGTACCGGGTAGCGACAACATTTGCACTCCAAAACGGTGCAAAGGGGATCGTGACCGGGGAATCGCTCGGGCAGGTTGCAAGCCAGACGCTGGACAACCTCCTGGTCCTCACGGATGCCGCATCCGAGGTCCCGGTCTACCGCCCCCTTATCGGGTTTGACAAGGAGGATACGATACGGATAGCATGTATGATAGGCACATTTACCGAATCGATCTCCCCGGCATCGGGATGCAAAGCCGTCCCTATCGGGCCGTCGACAAAGGCAAAACGGGAAACCATACGGGAGATAGAGGCAAAACTGGATGCACCACCTCTGCCGCTGCCCGCTGTCCCCGGTTCACCCCGCTGACACCGGTATTCATCAGGATGGACGGCAAATCACAGGCCGGTGCCTCCTGGTGGACGTCCTCCTTCTGATCCGGATCGGCCATCTCTCCAGATACCCGATCTCCCCGAAGTACTGTTCTGTCCCTGCTATCAGTGTTCCACGTGGCTCCCGTCACAGAACGGCTTGTTGTGCGATTTCCCGCACCGGCAGAGGGTGAGCCGGTTCCTGACCGTGTAGGGTTTCCCGTCAGCAGAAATGACGGGTATACCGCCACGGACCCAGATCGGCCCGTGCTCGCTCTTTGCAGGATATTCGATCAGGACGATTGACTTCTCCAGGCTCGGCTCGATAGCCTTGCCGGTCTCCTTATCCTTCATAACGAGCCGGCCGGACGGACAGTTGCAGGCTTCTTCGATTGCCGTCTCCTTCGCCTCCGGGATATCGGAATGCTCGGTAAGGTTCCAGATCCCGCCGGCCCGCATGCAGAACCGGGCATGGACGCAGAGGTTCTCGTAATCCAGCAGTTCCAGTTCCGGGCCCCGAAGGATCCTCGGGTGCCGGAGGTATGGTTCGCTCCCGGCAGTCTCGGTTCCGTTGAAGCCGGTCTTTGTATGTGTCCCGTCGCAGAACGGCTTGTTCTGCGAATGGCCGCACCGGCAGAGGGCATACTGCTCCTGCACGGGATAAGTTTTTGTCCTTCGCCAGGTCCGGCAGTAGCCCTCGTCATCGTTGCAGATCTCCTCCTGGATGAGCGGGATCCCGCCGGTCACGATATAGGGGCCGTTCTTCGTCACGGTGACCTTCATGGAATCGTTCTGTGGTTCCCCGGGTTTTTTTGTCTTTTCTGCCATAGCTGTTTTTTTCCCGTCATCGTATTGGTGCAATTTCATAAAAAACGATGTGCTTCAGCACTCACATTAATCCGATCTGCTGCATCATGGAGATCTTATCGTAGAAGAGTTTCTCCTCGACAATCTCCCCGTTTTTCCAGTGGGCAACCGTGCAGAACTCGACGTTGAACTTCTTTCCGGTCGGCGGGATCTCTTTTCCATCGGAGCCGGTCATCGGACCCCTGAACGTACCCGTGAAGTCAGCAACAGAGCAGGTCCAGTCCCCCTGGCCGAAGAACACCTTGTAGGGCCGGTTCCCGACCCTGTTATCAGGAAAAATCTTAAAGAGCGCTATCGCCTCTTCCCGATGGGACGGTCGGCTGTGCGTGGGTTGGGGCTGTCCGGGCCAGAAGACATCGACCTCTTTTGCATGGCGCTTGTCAAACGTTTCCCAGTCCTGGGTGTTCCATGCATCATCCAGCGTCTGCATGAGACCCATATTTTCCTCAATGGTTGACATCCTTGCAACTCCGAGTATCCAGTAAAAAGCCTGAGCGGGTTCTGCAGTACGGATACTGAAGGGGAGTTGCACACAGGACATGATATGATCTCTGATCATCCTATGCATACCGTATCGGACCGTTATTTTTCAGGGGAAACGGTCCTCCGGTTTCAGAACACAATCTCCTCTTTGGCAAACCTCACTTTTGGCATCGGCTGGTCAGCCGCGTATCCCGGCGGGCAGAGCATCACCGGTACAAGGGGCGGCGGGTCCATCATCATCCACACGGCGAAGTGAGGCCTGGCCTTCACCATTTTTCGGCGGATACCGTGCGCCGATCTCCGCTTCTTCACAATCCTTGTATCAACGGAGAACAATACTATGTCGATAACATCGGGATACTCATAGCAACAACACCCGGGAAAAAACCCAAAATTATTTCCAGCCCCGTTACTCCCGCTAAACCGGATACGGAACCGTCTTTGCCGCGGCCACAACATGGTGACCTGTCAGGGCTTTCCCCACATTCTGGTCCAGAAGGTCCATCTTGTTCGCCGCATACACGAGTTTTATAGCTGCGAGGACGGCAACATACGGGAAATACCCGGTTGTCAGCTGGTGTCTGCGGCAGACCTCCAGAAAACCTTTTTCAGTTTTCTCCGTCATTTCAAGGATGCTGTAGAGGGGTTTGTGCGCCGGAGGGATTTCCCGGTCCCAGCCTTCGCGCGGGTCAAGGCCAAGGATGCCGGCCGCAGCCATCATAAAATCCCAGATCGCGTTCATCTCCGTGTCCAGATCGGATAACAGCACCGATCCCGGTGTGAACTCCCGGAGATCGAACCCTTTACCCCTCAGGATAGACAGCCCCGCAAGGCTTGCAGCAGCAGCAATATCTGTCTCAACGTGACCACTGGATTTATTCGTGAATGCCGGGCCCAGCAGGCCAAGCAGATCGTTGGCTGCCGCGCTTATTTCCGGGTACTTCTTCTGAATGTCGGCACGGTCCATGCTGTTTTAGTTCCTTCTCCGGTTATTCCTGCTTGTATGGTGTTTCATCCTGCGGGTATGATTCGTATTTCTGCTCAGCCGAGGTCAGCCGATTCCAGACGCCGGCACGCTTCCTCAAGCGTCTCGTCCTTCTTGGAGAAGGTGAACCGGAGCTTTGTCTCCCCTCCCCTGTGGTAGAACGATGACCCTGGTACCGCTGCAACCCCGACTTTCTCCACGAGATGCCGGGCAAAGTCCGTATCTTTCATTCCGGACTCCCCGATATCGGTAAAGATATAGTACGCCCCTTCGGGCAGCTGGCAGGAGAACCCGGCGTTTTTCAGGCCGTTGTACAGGATCTTCCGCTTCCGGTCATAATCAGAGGCAAGGTCGCGATAGTAGGAGCCGGGAAGGTGGAGTGCAGTCACGCAGGCATGCTGCAGGGGAGCAGGCGCCCCGACTGTGAGAAAATCATGGATCTTCCGGAGCCGGGAGGTGATCTCATGGCCTGCCAGGGCATACCCGACCCTCCATCCGGTGACGCTGTACGTCTTGGAGAAACTCCCGATGGTTATGGTCCGGTCCCGCATGCCATCCAGCGCCCCGATCGAGACGTGCTTCTTCCCGTCATAGAGGATGTGCTCGTAGATCTCATCAGTGATCACGACCATATTGCGGTCGATGCAGAGGTCCGCGATGAAGGAGAGTTCCTGTTTTGTGAAGACCTTGCCGGTCGGGTTGTTCGGGGTGTTCAGGATGATGGCCCGGCTCTTCTTTGTGAATGCAGATTTCCACACTTCTTCGTTGATGGAGAAGTCATCCTCAAGCCGGACATACCGGGGCACGGCTCCCGATACCTGGGTATCCGGCCCGTAGTTCTCGTAGAACGGTTCGGGTACAATCACCTCGTCCCCGGGCTGGATGACGGCCAGCATCGAGGCCATCATCGCCTCGGTCGAACCGCAGGTGACCGTGATCTCTGCCTCCGGGTCAAAGGCCATCCCGTTGTAGTGATTCACCCGTTCAGCGAGCGCATCCCTGAGATCTTTTGCACCCCACGTGATAGCGTACTGGTTGATGTCTTCGTTTACGGCATTGCATGCAGCAGCCTTCAGTTCCTCCGGGCACGGGAAGTCCGGGAATCCCTGCGCAAGGTTGATGGCGTTGTGCTTGATGGAGAGCCGTGTCATCTCCCGGATCACCGATTCGGTAAATGAATCTGCCCGGGAGGGACGGGCGGGAAAGTACCCCTTTGAGGTTGCCGAGCGTGAAGGTGTGCGGGTACAGGGCTTTACGGATCTCATGTGCTGTACTGGTGGTTGTGGGAGAAATAAGGTGTCGGATCAGCGGCAAAAAGACGCTGCCCTCATGATACAAGCGTACTCGAAAAATTGATGGTTATCCTGTCTTCCCAATGATAACCGATGCGGATGAATCGAACGGGTTCTTGCGCATGGCAAGGTGGAACAGGAACGGGTAATGGGTCTGGAGATACTCCATATAATGCAGCCACTCGGGGATGAGCCGGGCGTAGACCCGTCGGAAGTCGATCATGAGGTGCCCCCGATCATCCGTCGGGAGACCGGACAGGTTGTCGCGGGCCTTCAGTTCCTCGGTCAGGTGACTGATCGCGAGAATCAGGTCGGCGAAGGACTCGTGCTCGAAGACCATAGGGTTCTCGACAAGCCTCAGGACAAAGTCCTCATTTCTTAATAAAAAGTCCCGTGCAGCCGTCATCTCTATCTGGTCGATCTCAACACTGCAGGAATACTCTTCCATCTCCTTTTTCATGGCTGCAAAGTCGTTCTTCTTCCAGCTGTCGCGGACTACAAGGCGCTGGCGCAGGGTATCAATGGCAGGATCTGCCCCGACAAGCTGGTCGAGCAGGGGGATCCCCATGGTGGAGAAGAAGGTGCCGATGACCATGTTCAGTTTCTCCATCCGCTGCTGCTTCTCCCGCGATTCCAGCATCTTGTCAATGATGAGGGTGACCATGAGCACTTCTATCGGGAGAAAGGCCAGCTCATGGAGACCGAAGAGCATGATGTGGTGAAGGTCGTGGAACAGCAGGTAATGGACGATGTAAAGGGCAAGGGAGAGGAGGGCAAGACCCGCCCCCACCATCAGTATCCACCGGGTTTCCTCTTTCATGGAATAGTCTGGGATATAAGAGAAAATAATGGGTCCGGTCAGGCAAGCCGGGAACTATGTCTTGTTCTGCACGAGCCGGATGAGGTTTTCGCGTCCTTTCCTGACCTTCTGAATCAAACCCTGCTGGTGCAGATTATTGAGTGCTGCACTGACCGTTGACTTGGGAATGCCCAGGTGTCTGACGATCTCCGACTGGTACACTTCCCCCCCGTTTGCGGTGAGGATTGCAGTAATCCGGTCCTCAAGACCCGACTCTTCCACTGCGGACCGCGGTATGGCGGCCGGCTCTCCCAACACTTCAGGTTCTTTAGGCCCCTCCGGTTCGGTCCGGCGCTTTCTTTGAAAGTATACAAGGAAGCCCGCAGCGGCCAGGGAGATCATGATAATCCCGGCGATCACCGGAACGACAGGAAACGATTTTTCGATGGTGATCCGGGGCTCCCCGGGGCCAAACGACCGCAGGCCGTACCAGGCAAGGCCGTCCCGCTGGTCATCGGGGGCCGGTTCCGCTTGGGTAACGGTCCAGCCGGAGGGGTACCGGAGGATGAGGGTACTGTCCCGGGCAAGGTAGAGCCCACCGGCAAATGCGTCGCCGACTGCGAGGGTGCCGTCCGGCTCGGCAAATCCCGACCAGGAAAACGAGTAGATAACCACCCCGTACCTGCCCGTGGGGGAGGTCTGGACAACGGTATTGCCGCTCACGTTGCTGATGGCCATGGGGCGGGTGGCGGCGACCGATGCCTGGGCCGCGGACCGCTGTATGAGGTCCTGTACCTGCGGGATGTAGATGTTCGGGAGGTCGCGGGTGTAGTTGTTGAAGGCAGCAAGGTCACCGTCCGTGGCAAGGGGTGTGCGGTACTCGATCTGCCAGAGGGCGGAACCGTCTTCCTGTACCGTGACCGTGTACGTCGTGGAAGCAGCCGGGATGTCTGCTGCACCAGAAGGTACAGCGAGGAGCAGTGCTGCAAGGATAAGAACAGTGAACCCGGGTTTCCGCCTCATGGCAAAATATCCTTGTGAATACTATCGCGTCCGCGTGGTAAAAAAAGTGTACTATGCCTCCGGTTATATCGATTCGTACCGGTTCTGCGCCACAAAACCCGGGATATGGACCGGTGTGACTAATGAAAAGGTTCTTTAAGTATTCCTATTCAGCTCTATTATCCGCATAACCAGAGGTTGTAGTCATGAAGACCCCGACCAGTGAACCGGAAGAGAAGCGATCGACGCTGAAAACCATTTCTTATGGTATCCTGATCCTTATTGTTGTCCTGGCAGCTGCTGTTCTGGTTGCCAAGTTTGCGTTCCATGTCGACCTGGTGAATTTCGACCAGTTATTAGGGGCCCGGATCAGCAAGACAGATCTTCTCAAACTCCAGTAGATTGTGGGATATCAAAAGAGCAGGTGCTTTGTGTTATGGATAAACAGAATAGGGAAACCGGAGAAGAAAGACCGATAACCACGACTATCCTCTATGGTATTCTGGTGATCGCAGGAGCACTGGCAGCGGTGGTACTGGTCGCAAAGTATGCATTCAATGTCGACCTGCTGAATTTTGACCAGTTATTAGGGTATTTTGTCAGACGCCGGTAAAAACGATTTTTTTGGGTATAGTGCCATTTTAACTACCAACTCTTTAAGGAATTTACGAGA
>ERZ795055.691-NODE-691-length-30563-cov-10.497902_pt1 | contig 30563 bp, 30 predicted proteins | sample MGYA00375139_ERZ795055 | MGnify/ENA primary metagenome ERZ795055 (study PRJEB30184, sample SAMN05720283) | anaerobic digester metagenome | isolation source: active sludge of municipal wastewater-treating anaerobic digesters | place: USA | collected 2015-01-23 ... | reverse complement strand
ATTATTGGATACCATGCATATACCTCTCATTCCATAAGGTTTTTTTTATATAGGTAATTCATTCGCGCAATCCGATTAACAGACATAAGAATACAGTATCATAGGACTTTTTATCCCAACGACTAGCCCTGCGGATTTTCAGAACATAAATAGTTTCGCCGAATAGCAACAATTTTTTTGTTTCACGATCCGTTACGGATCAGAGTCAGATTTTTTCTTACTCATTCGTGTTTTTTATCATCGATGCATTGAATCCTTGCAATTTACCGGTTTCAATAATTTTCATGAGCAGTTTTGCCCTTTGCCTGTAAGTATGCGCTTTGGATAACACAGTACTGTTTTTCGCAAGCAATTCCAGTTCTTCCTGGTTATTATAATAATACCATAAACGCTCACGTAATGATCTGAAATTATTCCGATTCACAAAAGATGTCACCAAATCAGTGCTTACTCTGGACCTGAAGCCAAGCGTTTCATTTATGGTCCGGGTAAATGTGTCGAAGGTATGCCGGAAAAAAATGCAATTCACACCATCCTGAAAACCAAGCTCATTGTACAGGGGATTTTCATTTGAACAAAGAACAGAACCAACACCCAGCGTCTCGAAACTCCTGAAATTAATATCGTTTGCGATATTCACATTAAAATTTATTTTATTCCTTTGAATTGCCGATATCATATCCGGTCCAAGCACCCAGATATCTTCCTTATAGTCTTTGCCAAACCAGTTCTGCAGTCTTTTCAGGTAAGGCCGACGATTCATTAGAGAACCACAAAAACCTATAAAAAAATCCTTCTTGTTCCAGTCAGTAGACCGGAAAAGTGAATCATCAAAAGAATTCGGAAACCAAATACTTTTTTGGTTGGGATCTAATGAAACAAAATCTTTGGTGGATTGCAGGAGAACATCATATTTTCCTTTATTAAAGATTTTTATATAGGGATCAAGCCCCCGTGTATGGCTGTCAATTGTCCAGAGCATTTTCAGGGGATTATGGATTTCTGATAAATCCGGGAGCCATGCATCTCCATAATTCTCCATATTAATTATGAGATCATAACTGTTGAAGTCAGGCAGTTTCTCAAAATTGTCCCAGCCCAGTCCCCAGATCTCTGCTTTCTCATTCAAAGAGGCAAAAGCCCGTTGAAGGCAGCAACATTCCCTGAAAGCAACATTTATTATATTTCTTGATTTTTCCTGAATTAATAATATATTCAGCATTCTTCGAATAAGATTGTGATTTTATGTAATATGAACTTTAGTAATTGGGATTTTCACAAGGAAAATTGGCTTTCATAGGCCTTATGAATATATTGGAAAATTCATGAAAAAGAGCTCAAGGCACGATACACGAGCCAGAAGGTGGTTTTTCAGAAGGGGATAGTATAGGTCAAGAGTATGACATTTAAAGAATCTGTCACCAAAATGTAAAAAATGCTGGATCCCTCAATATCTGCTTTTGAAAAAATGCGGTGTTGACCGGGTGGTACTGGGGTTTTTCGATTGTTTAATCACAGATGTCTGCGAATATACCCCACGGATGGAAAAAAATTTTTTTTTCAGATCCCTTGATTAATATCGCATCAAGGCAGGGTAAAACTATGAGAGAGGTTATTCGCTATCCGCTTGCTGCCCTACGGGACTGGGGATACTCAAGATTCAGATTCTTACGACCAAATCCAAAGGATTATTCAACCATAGTGGGAGTTGGCTCAGTTGTTCCCGTTCAGATCGAGGCATACTTCCTCGCATTGAACAGGTATGTTGAGGAAAACGCAAAAATTCTTGATGTCGGATTCGGATTAGGCTATGGATTGAATATTTTGGCAATTAAGGCAGGGGACGTGAATGGTATTGATATAGATTTTAAAGTGCTCAGGTATTGCCAAAATACGATTGTCGGGAGAAATCCACGGCTGAATGTTCTGAATATTTTTGATGGGTATACCATACCTTTTTCTGATGAGTCATTTGATGTCGTTTGTTGTGTTGATGTTATTGAGCATGTTGAGGATTTTAACCGTTTGATCAAAGAGATGATGCGTGTCTCACGGAAGGGTGTGTTCCTAAGTACACCAAACCGCAGGCCAGAAAACACCAACAAAGATGGATCACCGAAAAATTATTGGCATTTGCGGGAATGGGATTATCCAGAATTTGATGAAATTGTCCGGAAGTTTGGATCTATTGAGTGGAGATTTATCAATGGAGCAAATGAAGGCCCTTTTACGATATCAACTGAAATTGATAAAAATACTCTTGCCCTTGCACCGTTTATTTTTAAGGTAAGGGTATAATAAATCGTATCACGAATCGCTATCATATACAGACAATGAGAATCCAAAAAGAGGGTGTTTATATTGCTCTGGAAAATTATTGCGTTTCTTCAGTTATTCAATAATAAAGGTCAGATCCTCTTTCATCGGTTTGTAGCTCTACGGAAACTAAATATCTATAATAATTCCCAAAACCAGCCAATACGCGGCCATGCATTACTCATGTATATTGTACAGCCATTTTATTATCAAGAGAATGATCCAAGGTTCAGAGCCCACATCAATGCAAGAAATGCGTGTCTTATTGCGAAGGTTCTCAATGACCTGGGTTTTAGTGTAGATGTCATTGGTTATCTGGATAAATATTTTACGACAAATAAAAGATACGATCTGGTTATTGGCATTGGTGAAGCATTCGACACAGAAAAAGATTATTTCAGAAACAGCAAAATTAAAATTTATTATGCTACCGGCTTGCATTACATAGCCGAATCAAATCTGATTTATCAGAGATATCTTAATCTGAGAAATCGCAAGGGTATTTTTATAAGTCCTAAAAGAGTCAATAATCCCTATTTCAGCCCGGAAAAAAGTGACTATATAATTTCTGTTCAGAACAGATTTACCAACAATACATACTCACACCTTAACATCCCACTCTACGAACTGACCTTGTCGGGGACAGAACCGGATTCACCGGATAAACGGGTAAGGACAAAAAATTCAAAAACGATTTTATGGTTGAGCGGGCACGGGATGGTGTTAAAAGGACTGGATCTTGTACTGGACGCGGTATACCAAGTGAAGGATTGTAGACTCATTATTTTTGCCAGTCTCTCTGAAGATAAAGAATTCGAAGCTTTGTATCATAAAGAATTATACGCAACGCCAAATATCTCTTTTGAGGGATTTGTCGATGTTGCCTCCGAAAAATTCAAAAAAATTGTTGCTGAATGTGTTGGCGTGATCTGTCCTTATCCTGAGGGGGAGATGAGTGGGAGTCTGATGACCTGTATGAATCATGGACTAATCCCGATCATCGCATATTTTTCAAGTGATGAAATCGCAGAATTTGCTGAGTACGTTGATGGTACCGTTGAAGGAATCAGGGATACCCTGACCCGTTTTTGTCAGTTACCGGATGACCAGATTTCAGAAAAATCCAGAAAAACGATTGAGTATGTCCATCGATACCATTCAGTTGATAAAGAATATTCAGACTGGAAAAATGCTCTCGAAGATATACTTAAAAAAAGCGATTTCTCTGAACCTATGAAAAAAAATCTATCATGAAAATACTCTACGATCACCAGATATTCACCATCCAGCATTACGGGGGGATTTCCCGGTATTTTTGCGAACTTATGGATCGATATTCCCAGAACTTGGAGATCGATTTCCGTCTCGCTTTACGCTATTCGCAAAATGATCATCTATCCCAAAAGCCTCAGCTGAATGCATTCTGGACACAAAGAAACAATTTCTTCTCAGACTCCCGTTTTTTTTCAGATCTCCAGAAAAAAATTCATATTAACGTACTGAACCATATTTTTAACAATCAGAACGAGTCGATAAGTTGTTTAAAGATATCCGATTTTGATATTTTTCATCCGACCTATTTCGATCCCTACTTTTTGAAATATCTTGGAAAACGTCCGTATATCCTGACGATTTATGATATGATCCATGAACAATATCCAAGTAATTTTGACCATAGGGACCCAACTCGTGCCAGGAAAAAATTCCTCGCAGAAAATGCAAAGAAGATCATAGCTATTTCGGAGAGTACTAAAGCGGATATCGTGAAGTTTCTCAATATCGACCCTGGTAATATTGAGGTCATTCCTCTCGCAAGTTCATTGCATCTCAAGAGAAAGCCGGAAGGGACCTTCATGAAAAGAGAGAATAATTTACCGGAAAAATATCTCCTGTTTATCGGGAACAGATTCGGTTATAAAAATTTCCTGTTTATGGTCGAGGCACTTTTCCCGGTTTTTAGGAACCATGAAGATTTACACCTCCTGTGTGCGGGAGGAGGAAAATTCCATGAACCTGAAGTGGAAGTACTACGGAAATTGAACTTAACCTCCCGGGTGCACAACTATCCTGCAGATGATACAACTCTCCTGCAGTTGTATAAGAACGCATGTGCATTTGTCTTTCCATCCCTGTACGAAGGATTTGGAATTCCCATACTGGAAGCATTTTCCTGCGGATGCCCGGCAGTTCTCAGCAATACCAGTTCATTCCCTGAAGTAGGAGGTACTGCAGCACTCTATTTCGATCCTGTCGACAAGATGTCTCTCATACATGCCATTGAGAGGATCCTTTCAGATAAGGGCTTGAGAGGTGAGATGAAAATAAGGGGCTTCGAACAGGCCAGATTATTCTCCTGGGAAAAAACAGCCGCAAAGACAAAAGAAGTGTACGAGGTTGCATCAGAGTAACCTTTAATGAGAGGATCGAGTACTGCCTACCCATCACCAGATCCTTTTTTTATAACGGTTTATGTTCAGGCCATTCAACCGGAATTCCATTCAGGACCAGACTTTCCGGTGTCCGTACTTCACGATGAGCACGAACACATCCGCCATGCACTGCAACGGGTTCATCCAAAACGCCTTCCAGATGTACCCCAATCCGTCCCGAGTCATGCCCAGATGGATGTAATCCAGCCCTCCCTTGGTATAGACATATGTATAGACTGCATTTTTTTCAGACGCCAGCTGTGGGGGAAGGTGCGGGTCAGAAAACACCTTCTTTAAGATCACTTCATAGTCCCGTATGTAGTTGTGCATCAGTAAAACGCTCTTTGCATCCCGGTATATTTTTGCCGTTGCCAGGGGGACGGGTATGTACGCAATCCTGAACTGAAGTCCGGCACGGATCCAGTAATCCAGATCCATGGCAAGATGAAGATCTTCATCGATTCCACCGATCCGGTCATACACAGCCTTCCGGAGAAAAACTGCCGGCTGCAGGATATTGTCCCGGCAGTAGATCAGCTCCCTCATGCTGAATTCGCCGGCGTGATAGGGACATAGAACTTTCCCGGTCTCATCGGTCAGTATTCCGTCGCCGTAAACAACGCCGATATCCGGGTGTTCGTTCAGATATGTCACTGCAATCCCGACTGCATCCGGAGTATAGGTATCATCGGCATTCAGGTAGGCAATAATTTCGCCCCGGGCAATCTTCCACCCCTTATTGATCGCGTCTGACTGCCCCCTGTCAGGTTCGGAGATCCAGGATACCTGCCCGTTGTATTTTTTCAGGATCGCCAGGGTTTCATCCGTCGATCCTCCATCAATAATAATATGCTCGGTATTGGTGTACCCCTGGTTGCGGATGCTCTGGATGGTCTCTTCGATATACGGGCCCTTGTTAAAAGAGGGGGTTATGATCGACACAAGGGGCATGTTTCCACTCATGCGTTTTTGTCATTCCTTAACATGTGGGCATACAGGGGAAGCAGTGACATAACAACCCGTTCCCATGAATATTGCTTTGAATATTCAAGAATTTTTTGAATGTCCCATTGTTTATCGAGCCCCCGGATAACCGCGTTCGCAAGGGAGGCTGGATCAGCGGGTTCGCATAACAGGCCGATATCTTCAGAAACAATAATTTCCGTGCTGCCGGCATTCCTTGCGGCAATCAATGGCGTCCCGCATGCAAGCGCTTCAACCTGAACAATACCGAAACTCTCCTGGAGACTTGGAAGAACAAATAAATCTGCACTGTTCATCCACAGCGGGATCTGCGTATCCGGAACAAATCCCAGGAGCGTTATGGAATGGCTCATGTTTTTCTCATGGATTTTTACGAGGAGGTTTTTTTTCTCCGGGCCTTCTCCACCGATATAACAGATGACATCAGGGTGTTTTTCATGGACGATACACAACGCATCAATCAGATAGGAAAAACCTTTGCGCGCAACAAGATCACCCAGACAGAAAATAACTTTTTTTTCTTGAGGTACCTGCAGCCGGGACCTGCATTCCTGTTGATCAAGAGGTTTGTACTGCCCGGGAAATCCATTCGGTACAAAAAATACTCGGGGATTCATTTTTTGTAAAAGAGGAATCTCCTTTTTGTTCACCCGTATCAGAGCATCTGCATTTTGCCAGGCACATTGAATGGGTTCTGCGTTCATTGCCAGTTCTTCATCCAGCCATCCGGAATCTTCATGGATTGTTGCCACAACCGGTACGCGGTACTGCTCCTTCAACCTGGCCGCTATGAAGGCTGAAGGCCACGTGAAATGAGCATGGATCAGATCAAACCTGATATGTTCTCGTTTGATAAGATTTTTTACCGCAGATAACCGGGTATCAAATAGGAGTTTATCAGAGTTTTTTACGAGGGGAATAGAAACGCTGCGGGGGAGAAACAGGCAACGGGGATAATAGACTGAAATAGTATCATAGGAGTAATTTTTGCAATACCGGTCATTGGGAAGGAGCCCCCCGCTGAAAAAAACCGGAGCGATAACAATGATTTTTTTAAAATACCTCTTCAACGGGTTCAGCTGGTTCTTGACAAATATCGAGCCGATATACTGATTTTTTTCATCGGGAAAATCCGGGGTTATGACAAGGAGTGTTTTTTTGTGCAGGGAACTTTCAGGTGCAAAAACCCTTGTGATTTCTGATTCATTTTCATTCATTTTGTATTTCCCGGTCCTGATAATCAGGCGAGAGCGAATCCTTGCCTGATACCGTGATGGTCATGTGGAAGCTCTTTTTTACCCCGATGTATCAGCCCGTTAAATTATCCCCATCTCGCTCAGTCGTGCAGGTAAATACTTCTTTGTAACGAAATCCAGCCCGCGGGCAGCAAAGGCCTGCTGTTCTGACTTCAGGTTCATCTCGAGCTGGAGGCTGATCTGTTTCTTCCAGTAATCCGTGGCAAAACGGGGATCGGTGAGCTCCGATTTAAGCGCTTCCGTATCCTTCTCTGTCAGCTTGTCCGAGGGCAGGTTGTAGTCCCGGATATCGCTGGGCTGCAATCCGAGGAACTGGGATCTGGGCGTTGCAAGGATCTCCGACATGTGTGCACTCTTGATGGCCCCGTACGCAACCGAGGCATAGATCCGGTATGACCACGGGTCGCCATCGGTGAAAACCATGACGGGCAGGTCCCACGCCATACTGATCTTGTTCAGCATGCGCCGCGTTGAGCGGGCCGGCTGGCCTTTTAAGTGGACAAGGATCGCGTGATGATCCTCGTCGAAACCGTTCTCAATGAGACGGTCGTACATACCGCCCGTTTCTATGGCAATGACAAATTTTGCATCGTGGTCCACAAGCTCTATGTTCTCCACATTATTCGGGATGGTGTAACCGGCCTGGCCGACATCGTCCTGGCAGTGAAGCGTCTTCATCCCGCGCCGGGTCTCTTCCCGGATCCGCATCGGGCCGTAGATGGATGCCCCATTCTCCTCGGGGTGGAGGTGGAACCCTTCCCGGGGCACATCGGAGAGTATTTCAAGATCCTCGATGAGGAAGTTGCTTTCATCCTGTGCCCCAAACTTCGCACGTTTCCAGCCCTCGGAGATGTAATACATTTCTCTTAAGGTCGAGGACCGGTTCTCGATCAGCTGCTGCTTGATGAACCCGATGACATAGGCCATCTTCAGGAGGTGGGTCGCGCTTTTCGCCGATGCTGCCGTACGCATGCTCTCCTTGTCACCGTACTTCCAGACCTCGCTTGCGTCATCGAACTCGATATTATATTTCGTTCTCGTGGGAAGAGAGATGGACGGTATTTCCCCGGCCTTCATCTGTTCGTACCACACACCCGCAATGCGGAGCAGGGCCTCCATCGACTTCTTCTCCAGTTCTTCCTTAGACATCGAGATCCACCACCATCTTCTTTGCATCCTCTATCCCGCGGATTTCGAGAATCCCGCCGCCTTTCCCCGAGTACGAGATACGCCGGACCGCCCGGGGCGGTATGCGGACTTTCCAGACTTTGGTGAACTGGCCATCTGCCTCGCTCGTGAAATCGGCCTTTGGCACCGCGTCCGCCGCAGTATCAGGTGAGATCTCGTACACCGTAACCTCTGCATCCTGGGCTGTATAATTGTTGAGTTCTATGATCACATTGCCGTCACGGCCCGCTTTCTTGGCAATCAGCTTATGCATGAGTTTTCCCTCAATAGCAGAGGTGTCCACGAGAGGTTTTTCCACGATCGAACTCACTTTCTCCGCGATCTCCGGTATGATGGCACAGACAGCCCGTGCCCGGTCGTCAGCAAGCTTGCTCCTGTCCCGGCGCGAGACAAAGTTTTTGAGTTCCCGGCCAAGGTCCTGCAGGGCGAGGGTGATCTCCTTTTCTATCTCCGCGATGCCGGCGATCGCGTCCTTGCTCTCGCTCGTGAACGGGACATTGGTGGAGGCCACGTGAACGAGGATGAGTACCGGCCCGGTCGGGAACCCGCCCTGCTGGGGAATATTGTACACCTTCCAGTTTATGCCGGTGACGCATTCCGTAATGGCACAGGCCCCCTGCTGGTACATGAGGGGGACCCGGTTTGCAAACCGGAGAAGGATGGCATTACCTTCCGCAGGCAGCCTGCCCCCGTACCCGATCGCCGCCTCTACCATGAAGGAGTGGCCAGAGAAGACCGAACTCGGCCGGGTACGGGCGGCTACAAAATCCATCTGGAACTCCTTCTCAAGCCCGCGACGGATAAGATCCTCACCAATAGGAGAGAGGCACTGGGTTGCGGGCGGAGCCGGCACTGCTGTGTCCTGCATGGCAGTAAGGAGTTTTTTCAACGCATCGGAAGAGAGCCCGTTCACCTTCAGGGTACCTTTGATCCCGGACCGCTCGCATATCTCCTGGGCGCTCTTCCTGCCGACACGGCTGAAGGATTCTACCAGGAAATCTGCAGTTCTCAGATCGCTCTGGGCAGCCATCCGTTTCAGCTGGCCGAACTCGATCCCGTGCGGGTGCGGCTGGATCGCAACCGGGCAGTCAATAACCTCCTGGCTCACCCGCTCGAAGGTGAAAGACTCCTCGTCAAGCTCAATCCGGAAGCGGGCATGCGGATTGACCACGGACGTATAACGGAGATATTCGAGCAGCTTTTTTTTCGCCGTCATCGTGCTCTTGAACTCTATCTGGACCCGAGTGCCGTGGATGCGATCCCATTCGAATGGTTGTTCGGAGACGATATCGGGCTCGTTGGTTTCGATCCTGATCAGGATCTCAAACCGGCGGGCAGATTCTTTCGCCCCGGTCCGGGAGATGACGATAGTAGGGACACCACTCGTCAGCTGGGCATAGAGTACGGCGGCCGAGATTCCTATACCCTGCTGTCCCCGCGTCTGCCGTATCTGGTGGAACCGGGAACCGTACAGGAGTTTCCCGAAGACAAACGGTACCTGCGCGGGGACGATCCCCGGACCATTATCCTCGACAATGATCCGAAAGACCTCGTTTGAGACTTTTTTGATGCTGATAAAAATGTCCGGCAGCACCTGCGCTTCTTCACAGGCGTCAAGCGAGTTGTCGACCGCTTCCTTGATCGTGGTTATGACACCCCGGGTTGGAGAATCAAACCCGAGAAGGTGTTTGTTCTTTTCGAAGAATTCCGCGACACTGATGCTGCGCTGCTGTTTTGCCAGATCCTCAGCGAGTACCATGCGCTCCCACCTCAGCGATGGCTGCAGGAAGATCAAGAGTGTTCTGCTCCCCGGTCTTCAGGTTCTTGAGGGTCACCGCACCAGACTCCACCTCCCGCCTGCCGATGATAACGGCAAAATCAGAGGACCTGGAGGCATGGGCAAGCTGTGCTCCCAGTCCCCGATCCATCAGGTCCATCTCGGCCCGGATGCCGGCGGAACGGAACGCACGGGCTACTTCAAGTGCGCGAATCCTTCCCTCCTCGGTGCAGACTATACCGGCAATAGTCTCCTGATGTGTCCGGGCATCACCAAGGGATACCATCACCCTGTCGAACCCGATAGCGAACCCGCATGAGGCAACGTCATCCCCGCCAAAGAGGTGCGCGAGCCGGTACGTACCTCCGCCAAGGATCTGGTTCTCTGCCCCAAGGTTGCTTGCGAAACCCTCAAAGACCATGCCGGTATAATAGTCGAGCCCCCGCGCGATCCCAAAGTTCAGGCTGTATTTCACGCCATAGGCATCGAGAGCCGCGAGAGTTTGTTCGATCCGGACCCGGCCGGGAACTTCCCCGGCAATAGCGAATGCCTCCGCAAGCGTACGGCATTCCACAAGGGAGACTAGGGAATCAGCGAGATCCGGTTTTCCCATTGCTGCAAGGGTTTCCTCCAAACCCCCGAAATCTTTCTTGTCGAGGTGTGCCCGGACTCTTCGCTGGGCTGATGGTTCGAGTTCGCACAGCAGGTTTTTCATAAGTGCGAGGTGACCTACGTTCAGTTCATAAGAAACACCAGTGGCATCCAGCATTTCAGAAGCGAGCATGATCACTTCGGCATCGGCCATGGCTGTATCTGCACCGATCAGCTCCACGCCGAACTGCCAGAACTGCCGGTACCGCCCTTTCTGCGGACGCTCGTACCGGAAGCAGTCCGCAAAATAACACCAGCGAAGCGGCTTGGGGGCAACTTTAGCCTCGTTGATATACATCCTGATGACCGCAGCCGTTATCTCCGGGCGGAGGGCCATCCTGCGACCCCCCTTGTCCTCGAAGACATACATCTCTTCTATGATCCCTTCCCCGGAGCGCATGGTGAAGAGTTCAAGATCCTCAAACTCCGGGGTACAGACTTCCCGGTAGCCCCACCGTCGCCCGACATCCCGCAGGCGCCCTTCAACTGTGCGCCGCGATTCCATCTCGTCCGGTAAAAAGTCCCGCGTTCCCCGTGGTTTCTGGAGCATGGTGAAAATCCCTGTGCTAAGTTATACGTTGTCTGTTATTTCTTATTCGCCCGCTGTACGGGAACGCTTCCGAAAAAACGTTCCAGCGTCCCCTCGTCTTTCCATACTTTTTCGCGCTCGATCTTTCCCTGCAGGTACAGAGCGGCAAGGATCAGGCCGAGCCCGAGAAGTTCAAATGATTCCATGGTCAGTGCAACCATGTACCCCAGCGATGCGAGCGCGCCGTACAGGACCCCTTGGTAAGCAGCTTTCCGGTAACCGTTGAGACCGGTCCTGAAAAAGATACGCGCATCCCGCAACCAGAGAAAAAGAGCAGCGGCAGTTCCGAACATGGCCACCAAGATGAGATACGTCATGCAATGAACTAACTTATTATACGCCGATCCATATCTGTATTATTACAACCATGCCAGCCAATCAGGCATTACAGGACCTGCTCGACCAGTACAAACACGGGGAACTGAGTGCAGAAGCCGCAGCCGAAGCCATTGAAGGCCTTCGTCTCGACCGTATCGGCGATTTTGCCTGCATTGATCTCGGGAGGAACGTGCGGTGTGGTCTGCCCGAAGTGGTACTGGCCGAAGGCAAGGATCCGGCCCATCTTGCAGAGATCGCCATCAGGCACGCTCAGGCTGCCGGGCGCTGCATCATCACCCGTATCAGCGGCGGGCAGATCGAACCGATCCGGGCATCTGCTGACCAGATGGGAATCGCATCCGATTACCATGAAGCCGGCCGTATCCTTGTTCTTGGAAAAGGTCCTGCACCGGAAAAGAGCGGCGGGATTGTTGCAGTAATTACCGCTGGCACATCGGATATCCGGGTAGCTGAAGAGGCAAAGATCATTGCCGAGGAGATGGGTTGCGAGGTCAGGACTGCTTATGATCTCGGGGCTGCCGGCATCCACCGCCTTTTCCCGGCCCTGAAACCCCTGCTCGCCGCTCATGTCTTCGTGGTCTGCGCAGGCCGGGAGGGAACGCTTCCCTCGGTGGTTGCCGGTCTCGTGGACAAGCCGGTGATAGGGGTCCCGGTCAGTGTCGGGTACGGGTACATGGGTGAGGGCAGGGCAGCGCTGGCGAGCATGCTCCAGTCCTGCTCGGTCCTTTCCGTTGTCAATATCGATGCCGGATTTACCGCCGGGGCATTTGCCGCGCGGATCGCTCGGATGGGAGCACAACCATGAAACGCGGGTTCTATATCGGGCGGTTCCAGCCCTACCACAACGGTCACCAGTCGGTGCTGGAACATATCGCCGGGAGCGTGGATGAGATCATCATCGGTGTCGGCAGTGCACAGCTCTCCCACCAGATCGACAACCCGTTCACTGCCGGAGAGCGCGTGCTGATGATCACCCGCTCGCTTGCATCACTCGGCTGCCCGTTCTATGTGATCCCCATCGAGGATATCCAGCGGAATGCCCTCTGGGTGGCCCATGTCCGGTCCATGACACCGCCCTTCGATATCTGCTATTCGTCAAACCCGCTGGTGGTACGGCTGTTTGGAGAGGCAGGAATCAGGGTCCAGTCACCGGCAATGTACGAACGCGACACCCTGAGCGGCACGGAGATACGCAGGCGCATGCTGAACAATGAGCCATGGATGTCGCTTGTCCCGCCTGCCGTGATCCAGGTACTGAAGGAAATTGACGGTCCCGGGCGCCTGCTCCAGATCGCCAAAGATGATTGAACAGGACCTGAGATCGTATGAATACCGTGTTTTCAGGTAAGGGAGGAGAACTAGATGGGTAATTTCCTTGAAAAACTGTTTGGAAAGAAAGAGCCGGAGGTCTTTTCCATCGGCTTGGGCGCTGTCCCGGCATGGCTGGACGGGCGTAAGAAGACCGCAATGTCGGCGCTCCTTTCTGAAACCTCCGAACCACAGAAAAAAATCCGGGATGGGATCCTGAACCTGCAAAAGATTACCGATACGGTTGCACAGGCAGAACAGGACCCGGAGACGCACCCAAAACTCAGGAGCATCGCCAGAAATTCCCTCCCCCTGTTTGTCAAGGCAATGAACGCATCGCTTATAAAAGAACTGCCGGACGATATCGAGGAGTTCTATCCCGCTGCCGTGGAATGCCTGAGAAGCTGCCTGAACAGCACAAGAGGGCAGGGTAGATACCTCCAGGCCGTCTTTCCCGAGGAGATGAAAGCGGTGAAGGCCGGCATCGATGCAATCGGCCGCGAGATCAATGACATCACGGCTTCACTCGGGCGCTACCGGAAAGAGCGGAGCCTCATTGATTCGGCGCTCTCCCTGCACACTGCGCTCGTTGATATTGGAACTGATATACAAAAAGCAGAAGAAAAACAGAAACGGAGCTTGCTCCGCATTGCGGAGATGACAGACAGGACTGCTGTCATAGAGAAAGAAACAGCAAGGCTGATGGCTGATGAACAGACGGGGGAGGTGAACACGCTGAAAGCAGCACTGCTGGAGGTGGAAAACCGGCGTGAGGCTGCAATACGGATCACCACCTCCCTTTCAATGACAGCCTCCCACGTATTCCGCAAGGCGGAAAAGATTGCCGTGAGACAGAAACATCCGGGGGAGATCTCTGTCCTGCGGCATGCGATGGAACTCCTCTCGGATCATGCAGTCCCGGATACCGCAGACCTGGGACCCGCGCTTTCTGCAGCCTGTCCGGTTGCAGAACGCATGATTGCCGGCGGAGAGATTGTGCTGAAAAACAAGGAGGAACGGACCATTTTCTCCGATACCGCCAGGTTCAGCATTGACCTCTGTACCAGGTATGCTGACCTCGGTCTGCTGGAAGACCGCTGCAGGATAGCGGAAGATACGCTGGCATCGCACCCGCTGCTTGTGAAGATACATGCCCTTGAACGGGAAAAAAATCAGCTGAAATCCATGCTTGACAAAGAAAACCAGGCATGCGCAGAACTTAAGGACTGGGTGGAAAAAACACAGGAGAAAATTCCAAAACTCTCGGAAGAACTCACAAAAAAGATGGAGGAGATAGTAGGGATTGGCGTGCAACTTCAGATTGACGACCCAAGGCGGGCATGAGGGTAGATGCCGTATAAGCTGAGATGGTCAATACGTGTCATTTTCATTTGTATCCAGGTCCGAAAACATCTCATCAATGCACTCGATAAGCCAGCTGAGCCGCTCTTGTGTGATGTCTTCGTGAACCTGATTTTTCATGGTACCTGACACTTTGTTTTTCGTTGCCTGGGCAGCATTACACCATACGGTTCATGGTACCGGGATTTACCGGACAACGACCCCGGTAAAATCACCGAGATCAGACTGGTGGCCAGAGAGATCATCTGACCAGCCATAGGTATCATGGAGCATCTGCGCAATGACATCCGAGAATGTCATGTTCCCACGCTTGAGCGTGAGAAGCGCCTCATACACCTCGGGATCGATTCGGATCGAACGCCCCTCGCCTGCACGAGGCATAATTACCACTTTGTGGTTATAAAATATAAATATATCGGTTATTTTCGGGAAAAACGTGTCTGACTTTATATAGAAGGCTCCAAGCAGCCATTATTCAGCGGAATCGGCATCAGTTGCGAGGATTGAAAGTATGCGGGAGCGACATGAACGTAATTTATCACCACGGGACTATGCGAATATAGAAAAATGTTGTGTAATCCGTGTATGCGAACTCCGGCATTCTGCCATGGCAACCGCCAAGGCGGAAGATGGTCGGAACATCCAGTGGAACAGTTGCTATCTCGAGTGCGGGACCTTCCTGTGTTTCGACCGGTCTGAACTCCAGCTGCTGCTGCATAATTCCGTCAGTCGTTTTCCTGCAACAGACATTCTCGTGCTGGTGTCCGCAGCACATATGAACAAGACCCCGCTTTTCGAGAGCGTTGAATGCCATCTCCGCGGTATAATGATAGCCGGTAAAAAAATCCCCGGACTCGTGTGAGAGGCGCTGCCAGCACTTGAGCCGGAGCGTTTCATTCCCCAGTTCCAGCGGACCGCCATGGACAAAGAGCATGCCGCGGTCAACCCACTCCATGGGCATGGTGTCGAAAAGGGAAAGGAGGGGGGAATCCCGCAGCTGCTCGTGACGGTAGGTGCTCGCAGCATCGCTCCCGCTCACGAGGAGGCCATGGAGATAGGCGTGGTCATGGTTCCCGAGGATAGATACGACCCGGTATTCCCGGGACAGGCTGTGAGCCTTCTCAAGGGTCTCCTGGGGCCGGTCCCCCCGGTGGAGGAGATCGCCGAGATTAACAAGGACATCAACCGGGCCAAGTTTTTCACGAAAAAACGGGGACTTAATGCATGCTGCAAGTGCACCGATTGCAGCTGAATCTGCGTGCACGTCGGAAAAGATTACTGCACCCATACCGCTATCAGGAATATTGGTCTTCATTCCCATATAAACCAATGATGCTCCTGGTTATCCCCATTGCGGGTACGATACAGAACAATATGTTCATGAACAAACGGTTCCAAATAATACTTCAATACTGCGTATCCTGTCCGGATCACCATGATATCGCAGAGCAGGCACAATAAACCGGGCACCCTACGAGAGGAGAGAGATGTGTGATGGAGCGATTTCTGGAGGCCTATACTGAACGCATGCGAAAAGATTTTCCGGGTTTTTCCGAAAAGACCGCCCACGAGATAGCATCCGCATTCCTTGCTTTCAAATTCGGCCTTTACGCGAATGCCGTCCGGGAATGCACCCACGCAATATCCCTGGTTCCGTCCGGGGAGGCTAATGCTGCACTGAAAAAGGCGCTAGAGATCATCCGGGCGAATGCCCATGAGAGGGACAACTCACAAGTTACTGCAGATTCCGACCTCTTTTTCTCCGACACAGAGCAAAAGTATGTCGCCATCAGCCTGCCACCTGAGAAGAACGAAGTTCCGGGAACTCTCAACCTCGACAACGCTCTCATCCTCACCTATGTTGTTGCCTTCATCACATCACCGGATGATGAAGAAGCGCTGGGGGAACACTACCGGCTGATTGTCAGGATGCTTGAAGATTATAAAAAAGCGCTCGGTATTGAATAGCCGGATACTGGTTCCTTAATAAACTCTCAAAATCAGAAAGGAAATGATTTGGGTATTCACCCGAACCGGATATTGGGGCTCTGTAGAAATGCTGAGTTCACAGAAGTAAAAATCTGACCACAAAAGCTAAGGTACGGCGCCCCCTTACCTTGTTATGTTCAGTAACCATAAGGAGTCAAAATAGTGTCGACAAACCGGTATATCAGGTTTGTTGAATTATCCTCTGGATTGATTCGGGATTCCCGTATTCCTCTTTTCTCATCCAAATTTTCCAAAAGAACCTATACTCAGCACCAGTTACTCATTCTTCTTCTCCTGAAAGAGTATCTATCAGAAGATTACCGGGACACTGTTGAACTTACTGAAATCATGGACTCAATCCGGGAAAAGATTTATCTCAGGGAAGTCCCTCATTTCACGACGATACATAAGTTCTGTCAACGGATCCGGTCCTCACTATTTACCCGGTTACTGAACAGACTCATGAGACTGTTCTACGACTGGGGAGAGAAGATTCCCTGTACCGCTATCGATTCATCCGGGTTCACCAGCTCATACGCCAGCCACTACTATTCCTGGAGAACCGGGAAAACAAGAAAAAGGTTCCTGAAAACCTCGATCTCCGTCGATACGGATCAACAGATTATCACCGGTCTGAAGATCTCCCAGCATCCGGTCCACGATATACCGCATGCCGAGAAACTCCTCAGCCAATGTCACCGGACCAGGTATTCTGACCTCTACGTCATGGATAAAGAATACGACTCCGAAGGGATCCATGAATTAATCCATGATACCCTGAACTCATCATCCCTCATTCCCGTCAGAAACCTAAAAACGGAAACGTATCTCCGGGTATTATCGAAGGCGGATCGCTCTTATGTTCGATGATGAGAAATATCATCAGAGAAACAAGGTTGAAACAGTATTCTCCGTAATGAAAAGAAAATTTCGGAGAAGCTCTTAAAGCACGTAAATACCGTTTCCAGATCAAGAAGATCAAAATCAAAGTAATCCTCTATAACCTCTTAAGGATGATCTCTTCTTTGTCCCTTCTGATTCTTATTGAGGAATTCTACAGAGCCGATATTGGTATTATTTAAAAAAGGGTTTCTCTCGTACCTGGTGACCCTCGGTTCTGGAGGATTCCTTTATAGCCCGATGGCCCTCAGGATTTTTCCACTCCGCAATGGCGCCACGGTTGCAACGATACTGCATACCAGTACAGAATAATGCCGGGTTTTCCTGCACAGCCACGGAAGAGCCATTGCAATTCCGCGCCGGCTCCCAACAGGGACCGGACGGGCGCAAGGGGTGGAGCTATCACGTCTACTAAAAGAGTTTTTTGGGAAAAAATGTGCCGGGGTAATCCCGGCCCATACCCAGCGAAAGAGGGATCTGCGTTTAATCGAGGAGCCGACCCATCGCTTCGTCATACCGTGCGGACATGACGTATTCGATGCCCGAAACACCGGCTGCTTCCTCTGTAAGTGCCATCAGGTCATCACGACTGATGGTGGAGAGGTTGAAGTTCCGGCTGCCTGCCATGATCTGCTGGAGGCCGGTACGGAATTTCGATGCATGGGTGTAAATACCAACTGCACCCATGGGGATATCCTTCATCCGGTTACCGTATTTCTCTTTGAGTTCTTCATAGCAGACAAAGACCTCCGGGATGCTGTTGCCATACTTGGAAACGGACTTGGGCAGATCGCCTTCCTTGATCCATTTCTCGATATTCTTACCGACAAATCCAGGGATCATGAGGCCACGGCCCATGCAGACCGCCTTGACATACGGGCTTCCCATCGCCAGTGCTTTGAACACTCCGGGCTCATCGGAGAACCCACCGGCGAACGCAAGGTCCGGGACCCGCATCCCCTTCTTCTCGAGCTTTTCAGCAAATTCATAGGCAAGGGAGTGGAGATAGAACGACGGGATGCCCCATTCATTCATCATCGGCCACGGGCTCATGCCCGTTCCACCTGGGGCACCATCGATGGTCAGGAGGTCGATTTTGGCTTCCGAACAGTACCGGATAGCCATCGCAAGCTCAACCATGGAGTATGCACCGGTTTTTAACGTGACCCGTTTGAAACCGATATCGCGGAGGCGGTCGATCTCTTCGAGGAATCCTTCCTTGGTAACAAAGCCGAGCCGGGAGTGGCGCTCGAACTCCTTGATGGCTCCGGCCTTGAAGGCAGCCTGGTTCTCTTTGAGGGTCGGGTCCGGGAGGACAATGTATCCCCGCTTCTTGAGCTCGATGGCGCGCTCTAACGTCTTGACCTTGATCTCGCCGCCGATACATTTGGCGCCCTGCCCCCACTTGAGCTCGATAGTGTCGAGGTTGTGCTTGCTTGCAACGTACTCGGCAACGCCAAGGCGGGTGTCCTCGACATTCATCTGGACAAGGATCTCCCCGTACTTGTTGTGGAATTTGTTGTAGGTGGTAATCCGGCGGTCCATCTCGGGGGATTCCTTGACCTTGTGTTTTGCATCAAGTTTAAGGCCCGGGTCGATACCGCAGACGTTCTCACCGCAGACAAGGGTGATACCCGCGATGGCGGCTCCGACCGCAAAATGTTCCCAGTTTGCCCTGGCGATCTCGGTCGAACCAAGGGCACCGGTAAAGATCGGAAGTTTCATCCGGACTTTCTTGTCCCAGCCATATTCGGTCTCGGTGTTCACGGAAGAAAAAACCGCTGAGTCCGGACCTATCTCGGTACCTTCGGGAAGTCCCTTTGCCCCTTCTGCATACCCCTGGATATTGAGATGGGAGTAATCAATCGGGTAGTTCTTGTCGGCACCTGCGGTGATCTCACCGAATGGCCCGGGATACAGGACTTCCCGTCCGCGGAACGAGGATAACCAGATCTCACAGCTGCCTTTGCAGCCATCCATACAGCGGGTACAGATACCGGAGCACGGTACAACACTCCGTGAACGGTTGACAGTTCCCGTTGCTTCATTCGCATTAGGTTGTCTAAGATTCATGAATATACTCCATGGAAACTGATGAATCGCCTTCGAAAAGCGAAGGATTTGTTTGAGCAAACGGTTCCGCTCAAACGTAAATCTATTTTAAAACGTGTTCGGTAATAAGCGCTTGCTTTCCATCATATTATAAACATTTCTGTTTTAACTGGTGATGGAAGTGTATTTCCACCACGATTTGTTGCAAAAATCCACCAAAAATTCCAAAATTATTAAAAAAATTTGAAAAATCGTTTTTTGGATCAGATTTGAACGAGCTTGTATTGGGAACTTCCCATGCCGATCTCTTCTGCATAGCGTACCTGCCGGTACCCGTCTGTCTGATCGTGGACCGCCTTGAACTTGTCCCCGCCCGCGTGGTTGCACCCGGCAGGAAGAGAATCCGCGTAGCCCTGCTGCTGGTTGACAAGATCGTAACTGGCAGCATCGATCGCGACCGGGTCTCTGGATGCAAGGATACCTATATCAGGTACTATGGGTGCATCACTGAACGGGAAACAGTCACAGTCAGGTGTGATCCGTATCAGGAAGTTCATGAATCCCGCTTTGTTCTCCTTTCCCTGCAAAGCTCCGTATGCATGTTCGACCATCCGCTCCATGAACTGAGGGATTTCCGTTTCCCAGTCAATATCTATGGCATGTTCCGGGCATGCATGTATACACTCGAAACAGCCGATGCAGCGTTCATAGTTGATGTACGATTTTTTCTTCTTCACGCTGATTGCCCTGACAGGGCAGAATTTCATGCAGATGGCACATCCGGTACATTTCTCTGATATCGTGAAAGGACGGGCATTATGCTGTGCCCGCTTTCCCTGGGGCGAGGCGCAACCCATTGCCAGGTTCTTGATTGCACCACCGAAACCTGCAACGATATGGCCTTTGAAATGGCTGAGCACAATCATGCTGTCAGCAGATACGATATCCCCAGCAATGTTAACTTCTGTAAAGTGTTTTTTCTGGATTTTTACCATCCGGATATTCTTTCCGTTCAGGCCATCAGCGATAATGACGGGTGCTCCCGTTACCGCATAATCGAACCCGTGAAGGATCGCGGTAACGATATGATCTACGGCGTTTGTCCGGCTGCCCAGATAGAGCGTGTTGGTATCTGTCAGGAACGGCAGAGCACCACAGGCCTTCACCTTCTCTACAACCTGACGGACAAAGACCGGGCTGATGAAGCCGTCATTCCCTGTCTCGCCAAAATGAAGCTTGATTGCGGTTTTGTCACGCGGTGCGATAAGTTCGGCAAAACCAGCATGATCAAACAGCCGTTGTACCTTCGCAGTAGTGCTCTCATGCTCGGAAAAGGCACGCAGGGTTGCAAAATAGACGGGGCTTTTCATGGTATCTTCTGACCTGATGAGAAAATTACCCGCCGTAAAGGAAAAACCTGCTGGTCGTTTTCAGATGAAGGTATCAAGATTACGTTTCTTTTTCTGGGCTTTAAGACGTCAAACAAGGTCCTGCGCCCGTTCAAAGTACTGGCTGAAGAACTCATTCTTACGTGTTTCCTGCCTGCAGACACCGAGCCCGTTCAGTGCATCCGGATTGTTCAGACCGATATAAGGAATCTTATGATACGCGCACGGCTGCAGCTATCGCATTCTTCTGTCCCGGGAGGACGCGATCTTTTGTAACACCCAGTCAGGGTAAATATGAAGTTATCGTTCTCCACTCAAGCCCAACTGCCTTGTCGATGCTTTTTTAATGCATACTCATCTTTGCCGGGTTCGCGCAGGCAGGTACCCCGGTCATGCCAGGCCACAGCCAGCAAAGGATCAATCTCGATTGCCTGATCAAACAACCGGATTGCCGACAGGTAATTTCACTGACGATAATAGTGGAACAATCCCTTCCGGTAATTTACTCTGGCTTTACCAAGGAGTTTGTCGAGCCGGAATCCCTTTAACAGTACCTTTTAACGGGTACTGGCAGGACCTGATTGGTGATGGCAGGCTGCCTCATCGGTCACGGGATTATTTCATCTGTGATGTCCCGTAAAGGTCCACATGGAGATGATAAAAATACCTTTCGCTTCGTGAAGTACCGAAGCCTTCATCTAAAGTACCCGGACCTTCCCATCACTTCCGTTGTTTTTATCCAGGCATTACCAGATGATTCTCTGCTAATGATGGTATACCCGTTTTTCAAAATGGTTGATTCATCGTTCAGGAGCATGTCAGTGACCATGGATGCCTTGTGGCCGAAGAAGGGAATGGAATAATACCCATCGCCTTTTCCCGGCATCAGATTCGGTTCGATACCCGTGAATTCTTCCATTGCCTGGTTCCATGCGGGCAGAGGCCGGTTCGGAAAAAAAATGATCCACAAGGAGTGCTAATAGCCCTGCCCATGGAACGCTGTTCCACAGCCTGGTTGATCATATGCACCTTTTTTTTGGAACTGTGCCTGCAGGTCCCTGCACTTTTTTTTAAGAAAAAACAGGCACCGTTATTCAGGGCTTCGATCGCGGTATTTTCACCCACAAATCGTTCGGGAAACAGACGGGTGACTTCCAGGATATCCTGTTCTTCGTTAACAATCAGGACAGAATACATGAAGTATTTTGATCCTTGTTTAAGAATGGAAAGGAAAAAAGATTTTGGATCTATTCGCGCTTGCCAAGATGGTGGTCCAGAACGAACAGATGCCCGGGCACATCCCCGACTATCTTAATCTGGTTCAGGATATCGCTTGCGTGTTCTTCTTCCTCGACCTGCTCCTTGACAAACCACTGGAGCATCTCGAACGTTGCATGGTCTTTTTCCTTGATGGCAAGGTCCACAAGCCCGTTGATCATGGCGGTCACTTTCTGCTCGTGGGCATACGAGTCCTCGAACACTTTCCCGGCCGATGCCCATTTGTTCTTCGGCGCTTCGATATCCTGAAGGATAACCTTTCCCCCGCGGGAAATGACATAGTCGTAGATCTTCATGGCATGCATCCGCTCTTCCTTTGCCTGTACCCGCATCCATTTTGCAAACCCTTTCAGGCTAACCGTCTCGAAATACGATGACATAGAAAGGTACAGATAAGCCGAATAGAGTTCGCGGTTGACCTGCCTGCCAAGTGCTGTTTCCAAAGTTTTTGAGATCATACAAAATACCTCTTTTGCATGGTTCATTGGTTTTTCTTTTAATAATGGTTTTGGAACGAGGCAGGGCAGTGACTACCATAACCATAATTATTTGGTGAGCCCGGCAGAAACAGGTTTAATCCAGCCCGGTTCAAATCCAAAAGAAGGATAATCTGGTTACAATTGAAGGCACGGGTTAGAAAAACAGTCGCTTCCAAAGGCCGTTCCTCCAGCGAATTCAACGACCGCAGGAAAAAAAATGCAGCCATGATATACTATTTCAGGAACCCTGAACCAAAGATTCAGCATCCTTTTCCTTACCGTACGCGGAACTGAGTTCCGCGTCCGGCAGAACACTTACTTCCTTTTGGGTTTCAGTACTCGGCGGTATATTCCCGAAAGCATGCCGGGTTCCTTCTGGCGGAACACCCCCTCGTTCACGTACCGGACATCCTCTAGCGAGAAAAAAGCATGAGGGTTGACATTTCGGATAAATTCAGTGATCCGCGGAATATCAGTTCGGTTGACGAGCGAGAGTATCATCTTCACGTTTCCCCGTGAGCCCTGTGCATCCATCCGCGTGACGCCACAGTTTTCATGTGCAAGATACGAGGTGATCTGCCCTTCTGAATCTTCCGTTGTGATAATGCGAAGAATCACCATCCCGATAGAAAGCCGCTCTTCTATGACAAGGCCGACATAGGTTCCCGTGGCAAACCCGAGTGCAAATGCAACGAAGTTTGCGATATTGGACAGGTCATTCATGACCACCTCCATTGCAAGCAGCCAGATAACGATCTCGAAGAATGCGATGATCGGTGCGAGGAATTTGATTCCCCGGGATATGTAGACAACCCGGATCGTCTCCATGCTTACATCGCAGATGCGGGCAAGAAAGATAAACGCGGGAAGGATCACCCAGGAATACAATTCGGGACTGATGATGAAAAACGACATACTCTTGCCTTATGCCCCATTTGGGGTAAACAATCGTAAGAAAAATATTGTTGGGTGTTTCTATATCAACATTCTCTGAAACGAAAGCGGAAAAAAGGAAATTAGCGGGTTTATCGGGAATCGCGCGGACGATTCCACCCGGATTCTCATGCGTACTTTGCCGGGTCCCCATCGAACTTCTTCTTGCAGCCCGGGGCACAGAAATAATACTTCTTCCCCTTGTATTCGCTCGTGAACTTTGCCGTTTTCTCATCAACGGTCATCTTGCAGATCGGATCAATGGCCATAAAACACCTCAGTTACCTGCCTTTCTTCGCATCAGGTATATACCTTTTTAAGAGGAGCGAGAGGGAGACAACCGTCACGGAGCTTGCCGCCATCGCAAGCGCAGCAAGCTCGGGCCGGAATGTGATGCCGAACGAGGGATAGAGGACACCGGCTGCAACCGGGATCAGCGCCGCGTTATAGGCAAATGCCCAGAATATGTTGCCCTTTATCCTCCGCATTACCTTCCTGGAGATCTGGATTGCTGCAACCGCGTCAAGCAGGTCGTCCCGTATCAGGACGATATCCCCGCTCTCGATGGCAACATCGGTACCGCTGCCGATCGCGATGCCCACATCGGCCTGTGCAAGGGCTGGCGCATCATTGATACCATCCCCTACGAACGCAACCACCTCTCCTTTTGCCTGCAGTGCCTTCACTTCCTCTTCCTTATCCTGCGGTAATACCTCTGAGATCACGGTTTCGATTCCGACCTGCCGGGCGATTGCTTCCGCCGTCCGCCGGTTATCTCCCGTGATCATCGCAACCCGAATCCCCATGTCCCGGAGCCGGTCAATAGCCTCCTTGGTGGTTGGTTTGAGCGTGTCCGCGATGGCAATGATGCCAGCCATCCTTCCACCGGCTGCTACCAGCACACCCGTTTTGCCTTCCTGCTCGATCGCTGTAATCTTATCCTCGAGCTCTGATGGGATGATAATGGAATTATCGAGAAGAAAAACACGGTTTCCGACGAGGACTGTCTCATCGATGACCGTTGCTGCGACTCCTTTTCCGGCGAATGTATCAAAGTGTGTTGCCGGCTCTATTGTGACGCTTCCCTTCTGCGCAGCTTTCACCATTGCAGCCCCCAGCGGGTGCTGTGAATTCTTCTCAACAGCCGCAGCCAGCGCAAGCAGGGTTTGCGGGGGGATTCCAACCGGAAGAACATCGGTAACTTCCGGGGTTCCCCGGGTCAGCGTGCCGGTCTTGTCGAAGATGACCGTGGTGACTTTTTCGCCCACTTCCAGCGCCTCACCGTTCCGGATAAGGATTCCGAGTTCGGCCCCCCGCCCGACTCCCACGGTGACCGCGGTCGGGGTAGCAAGACCCAGCGCGCAGGGACAGGCAACCACGAGGATCGAGATGAGTGCGGTCAGGGCAAAGAGTGCAGTTGCATGGAGTATGAAATACCATACCACAAAGGTTGCAGCGGCAACGAGAAGGACTGCCGGGATAAAATACGTGACAGCAATATCCGCGATCCGCTGGACCGGCGGTTTTGAGCCCTGCGCATCCTCAACGAGCCGTATGATCTGGGCAAGGACCGTGTCCTTTCCTATCTTCTCTGCCCTGACTGTAATCACACTGTTCGTGTTGAGCGTCCCCCCGACCACATGGCTCCCCTTTGATTTCAGCGGGGGAACCGGCTCGCCGGTGATCATGGCCTCATTGACATAACTTTCTCCTTCCACAACCGTCCCGTCAACCGGGACTTTCGCACCAGGTTTTACGATCACGAGGTCCCCGGTCACAACTTCCTCGACCGGCATCTCCTGCTCGCTCCCGTTCCGGATGACCGTTGCGACTTTCACCCGGAGCCCGGCCAGTTTCTTTATCGCTTCCGATGTCCGACCCTTTGCACGTGCCTCGAGATACCTCCCGAGCATCAGGAAGGCTGCAAGCATAATGGCCGTATCGTAGAACATGAACTCGTGGGTGAGGATTATCCCAAACGTACCCATCACGCTCGCGACAAACGATACACCCGTACCCATTGCATACATCACGTCCATGGAGAGTGTACGATGCGACAGGGAGACCCATGCTGCCCGGAAGATCGGAGCCGCAACGTAGACAAAGACGGGTGTCCCGATGACCAGCATCACGTACGCCAGCGTATGCATGGAGATTGGGAGTGGCAGGTACATTGCGATCATCAGCGGGATACTGACGGCAAATCCAACAATGAACCGGACAAACTTCTCGTGGAGGTCAGCTTCGCGTGCCTTCTTCTCCGCCTCCTCGCTCACTTCGCCGGAGATCCCGAGGTACTGGTACCCGGCATCCTCGATAGCCTTCTTCATATCACCCGTGCTGGAGAGGGAGGGATTGTAGGTAACGTACGCTTTCTCGGTTCCGAGATTGACCATAGCGGTGATTATACCGGGCAGTTCATTGAGGGCAGCCTCGATCGTCTCCACGCATGTGGCACACATCATCCCGCCAACCGAGATCGTCACTTCATGATTAACCACATCGTACCCGGCCTCCTTCACGGCTTTTTCCAGGTCATGAATGGAGACGTTCTTTGGGTCGAACTCCACATGGGCTGTATCGGTACCAAAATTCACCTGCGCTTTTTCGACATCCTTTATTTTCGAAAGGGACTCTTCAATATTCACGGCGCACGTGGCGCAGTGCATTCCGGTTATTTTCAGTTCAGCTTTCCTGTTCTCCGGTGCTGCCATAGTCTTCCACTCACTCCCGCTCGTTTGAACATTTCCTTTGTGGTTTGATAACCGTTGTTACCGTACCAGCAGCAGCCCGTGAGAACAAACGACCGGTTCTCGTCTTTTCCCGCCAGTTTTTTTCATTGGCAACATTACCAGGAGAACCCAAGGAACGGGGGCACTGTCACCATCCCACATCTTTAATACTGCCGAACGATCCTGATCGTACTGAAAATCTATGGGCATATTCCGGTACGACAGCAAATATTCTGCACCGACAAAAGAGCAGCGGGAGCGGTATATGAAGGGAGAACGGGAAGAACATACATTCGGAAAAGACCGGGAAATTCTTCTCGTTCTCTACGACCAGGCAGCGTACCTCAAAGACGATTCCGACGGGGTCCGCATCCTTTTTACCGGGTATGCGGACAAGCAGAAGGTCCACGACGAGCTGCACCGGCTGCTCGAAGAGCACGAACAGCAAAAAAAACATCCAAATGCGTTCAGGACCGCAAAAGAGACATGATTGCCGGTGAAACAAGACAAGGTTGGGCGTGGTTTGTATCAGATGTTAAAAAAATTTAAGAGAAATCGGCTCAGGAGAAAACCTCTTTTTCTCTGAAAATGATCGACCCCATTTTTGCCAGCCCTGCCCCCATCGGGGGCTCATGGCGCATGCGATACCACTGAACTACCCAAAATCCCGATACCGGTAATACAGCACTATCACAACCGGGGTGCCAGAGCGGTGGAGCGAAGCCCAGGGAGCGTCAGTGTATTCCGTTCCCAGGCGAATTCACTTTTTTGCATTCCATTTTGGACATACAATTTTTGCCAATTTTCACTCCGTAAATCAGTTTTCGATTTCAGGGTTAAAATGGCATAGTACCCCAGATTTTTTTTACGTTCGCAATTATTCGCGATAAACACCGCCGCCCCGACGGGGCTCCCGCGGCGGTTCAACAACCTTAAACACACAAAAAATATGGAATAGCTCTGCCCGTGCCCCATGAGGAGTCCTGAGACGGGGAGCCCACATATCTTCAATTATCATCGTTGTGGTATAGACCGATCCATTCACACCCACATCATCAAGAGCTGGAAATCTTTTTTTTACGGAAAAGCAAGAAAGTTGCGGATGATATTTTGCTTATTCCAGGCTGCAGTCAGCCCCCCGCATCGGTGTATTCAAGATCCCGTTTCATAGTCGCCCTGCTCAGCGCCTGAGCCCGGGTCAGCATCCTTCCCTGGACGAAATCGTATTCACAGAGAATTTTTGTATTTCGGAGCAAAGTAGCCCGGATCGGGTGGTGCCGGTGGGTAACCGGCTCCTGGTTCCGGAAATACCATTTGATCCGCCAGAAGGTGAACCAGTCTAGTTTCATGGCGAGGGTTACGTGAAACCTGAAATTGTCAGCAGAATCAAGATCATAGTCACGTAGCGAACAATACGGGGAGATTGCCTGCGCGAGCTGGTACCGGAACTGTTTTAATGTTTCATCAGGTTTAATTATCACATAAACGACCCGTGTATCGTCAAAAAAACCGAACCCGCCTGCCTCGTACTGCGGGATCTGCCCCTGGTCTGAACATATCCGCGAGAAATCCCTGATCAGGTTTTCTTCATCGTCCGTTGAAAACGGTCCGGCCAGCGTGATATGCGGCGCGACAAGCCGTAGGCCAGGATTGAATTTCTCGGTTATCTGATGGTATAACCTGCGGATCTGCTGTTTTGTCTGGCCCATCAGACGGATGTCAATCAGGTACCGGGTCATTGCTCTGATCCCTGGATGAATATCAATCGCACCACTCCCTGCTTCTCGTTCCGGGTATCTTTGGGTTTTGGAAAATCTCCTTCCGTTGTGGATCTCCGGCACGGAATACAGGGGGGGATCCTGAAAGAAGGAGCGGACCAGAATAACCACCAGTCTCCCGGATCTCTGGTTTCCCTGCCACATTCCGGAAAAAACCGGGCTGACACGGATAGCAGCGGGTTTCTTGTACTTTCCGCACACCCATCGCCAGACTTGGGTGAAAGCGTTCGTTTCCATGCCCCTGAAAAATGGGGTTGAGCAGTTTCGTCTGTTTCATGACAGGAACTGCCGTATTATTTTCCGACAGGGATGTCTTTATTGCTGGAATTTCCTGTTTTGTTCCCGGCATGGGCAGCCCTGTCACAAGCCGGCGCTCGTCGTTTCCTGTCGTTTCAATCTGCCCCGCCAGAGAAGAGATTACACACCCGCCTTTTCAGACTCAGCCTCGATCTCATCCAGCAGTTTCCGGATCTGTGCGATTTTGGCTTTCAGTGGTATCCCGGCAGAGGGACCAGATCCATCAGACCGGATCCCCGTTGTCCCGCGCCACTGGCCAAGCACGTCCTGCAGGCTCTGCCCGATGTAGGTGGTTCCGCTCCTGGCTTCAACCAAGCCGACCAGTGTCTGCTCCCCGCTCGGGGTGATAACCGGGATGATCCAGACTTCCTGTCCGTCAATAACGTACATAATCGGCTGGACCACCTTCAGTTCGGGAGCCTTGGCAACCTCGGGATGCTGGTGGACGTTCTGCGCGGCACCCTGATCGTTGTAGTATCCCGGAGTTTCATGGAACGTGAACTTCCCGGTCCTGACATTGGTCAGCATGTACCCGACCATGGAGGTATCCGTCCCCGGGTTCGATACCGTGCCGAACCAGTAGAGCTTGCCATCGTTCCCGTTCACGAGAAATACGTCCGGCTCATCAATACCGGAGAGTACCTTGACATCGCGCTGTTCCAGGATCGAGTTCCACCAGCCAAGCTGATAGCGGCCCCACCAGCCGATCCATTCCTCGGTTGTCGTCTCGCTCCAGACACGCTGGATCCAGGCTGGCTGTTCGTTCAGGTGGTAGAGATCCACGGAACCGCTTACGGGATCAATGGTGGCAACGCCGGTTGGTCGTTCCCCGATGCACCAGTACAGCATGGGTTCGGCCAGCTGGACCACATATTTCGGCTGCATTTTATCATCCAGCTGGAACGAAGTCTCCATCTGCAAGAACTCGGGGTGCTGTTCCCATACGCGGCGGTTAATCTCATTTCCGAACAATGCCTTACGGGTATAAACCATGTGTTCGACCGGCACCATCTGCGCTTCAGCTTTCGGGTCCTCGGCATTAACAATGACATAGCCTCCCGTCCCTTCATCCGCATACGACCATGCCTTGACAAAGAGTCCGGCATAATCAAGCGGGGTGATCCAGACAAGGGTGCCGTTCAGGGTCTGGATATCCGGTTCGGCAATCTCTGACTTGTACCCTCTCGAACCGATGACCTTGTCGCTGCGCCACTGGGCGGTCTCGTAACTGACCAGCCGGATATGGCTGCTGTTGATAATCTCAGATGGGCCCGAAACAACGGTCACGTGTGGAGCAGCTGCAAGATTGGTTGCTATCATTGCAAAAAGAACGGTGATGCCAACCATCCAGAAGAGCAGGATCAACCCCAGGACCACGCCCGAGATGACTGCACCTTTCTTATTGTTTGTGAGGGCGCTGTTCAGCCCAAGCGCCAGTGCTGCGTTGATCGAGAGCCAGAGCAGCAGATTGAACCAGGTGAACGGGAGCAGGATGAGATAGAGAAGGATGAAAATCCCGATCGCCGCCGCAATGGCAAAACCCGCCCGTAGACGGATGTACCGGTTCCTGATGAAATCCGGAGACACGAAGAAGTACAGGAGCGCTGTGATGATCACAAGACTTGGGAAAGAAAGGCTCATGTGAGTACCCCTCTTCCCCGGCTCCAGGATCCTGCGAGCGAGGTGGATCCTTCTTCTTCTGTGACCATCCGTTTCACAGCAGGAGGGTACGAGAGCAGGTCACCGGCACCAGCGGTTACCTGTCCCTGACCGCGGGATCCCTGTGATAGCGTTCCTGCGGAGGCAGATGCTGGCCCCGAAACCAACAGGAACAACCCGTTCATGATCCTCAAAACCGCTGATACGTTCTTTTGCATCGTGGACACCCGTTTTTCGATTACATATAGATAAACCAGCATTGGCGGGAAGATAAAAAAGACTGCTGTCCGGACGAACACAAGGGAGGACATTGACGGGAACCGTGTGCCCTGCCCCGCGGAAACACAGGATAGAATATGAGCCGAGGTAGGGATGGCTCCCCCCTGTCCGAAGCCAGGGACCCGTGGTATCTCCTTAAAAGAATTCTACGGGCTCCCGCCCGGTATTTTTCAGGGCTCCAAACAGGCATGCCCCGTATTCAACAGTCTTTCTGCCATGGATGCAGGTGAACAGCTTCGCTCTCTTTCAGGATCCCTGCATTCACGACTGAATCGTCATTCTCCGAAGGGTTTGCTACAACCCCATAGCCCGGGTCGAAATGATCGTCCCAGGTCTCTTTTTAACGATCAGCATACGCTTCGTGGTGATTATACCCATCGGGACGTCCCCGCAAAGCGAGCAGTAATACCCGTCTTAATCGTTACCGCCCATATATGAACCGCACCTGACAATCCTGATTTTCCTGCGGAAAAAAATCCATGGCAGGATAAAAGAGATCCCCTCAGAGCAGGATGCAGGCAACAGATCTGAACATCTGCCTTCCAGTCGGGGCTGTTTCACATGGACCTCAAAAAAACAAGGGTATAGTCTCATTTTTTT
>ERZ795055.689-NODE-689-length-30663-cov-4.674301_pt1 | contig 30663 bp, 23 predicted proteins | sample MGYA00375139_ERZ795055 | MGnify/ENA primary metagenome ERZ795055 (study PRJEB30184, sample SAMN05720283) | anaerobic digester metagenome | isolation source: active sludge of municipal wastewater-treating anaerobic digesters | place: USA | collected 2015-01-23 ... | reverse complement strand
GGATGTCCCTGCTGAAAGGGCGGGGTTATATGATCAGAACGGTTGATGCCGCAAAGGTGAGCGATACGGTCGCGAAACTGTGCGTCGAGGCGAATTTCAAAGCGCCGAAAGACGTCGTTGACGCCCTCGCTCGCGCGCTGCGTGCAGAGCGGTCGCCGCTTGGCAAAGATATCCTGCGGACGCTGCGGGAGAATATACGGATCGCGGCGGCTGACAAGGTGGCGATGTGCCAGGATACCGGCATGGCGGTGGTGTTCCTTGAGGTCGGCCAGGACCTGCACGTGGCTGGAGGCGCCCTTGCGAAGGCGGTCAATGCCGGTGTCCGCAAAGGGTACGCCGAAGGGTATCTGCGCAAATCGGTCGTCGATCCGCTCACCCGCGCGAATACCGGCGATAACACGCCCGCGATCATCCATACCGAGATCGTGCCGGGACGTCTTCTCAGGATAACGGTGGCGCCCAAGGGTTTCGGGAGCGAGAACATGAGCGCGATCAGGATGTTCAACCCGACGGTGTCGCGCGACCAGGTCGAGGAGTTCGTCGTCGGGTGTGTGAGGGACGCCGGGGCGCGCCCCTGCCCGCCGACGGTCGTGGGGGTCGGGATCGGCGGCACCTTCGAACACGCGGCCCTTCTGGCGAAAAAGGCGCTCCTGGTGCCGCTCGGTGAGAAACAAGCACGAGCCGACCTCGCAGCCGTCGAGCGGTCTCTGCTTGCGAAGATCAACGCGCTCGGCATCGGACCGGGCGGTCTCGGCGGCGCGACGACGGCCCTTGCGGTAAGGGCGCTCGCGCACCCGACGCACATCGCCGGCCTGCCGGTCGCCGTCAACATCTGCTGTCACGCGTTGCGGCACGCGTCGGCGGTCCTGTGACAAGAAAAGGTTCTAACGTGAAAGCGAAAAAGCTGACTACTCCGCTGACCCAGGGAAAGGCGCTGTCGCTCAAGGCGGGCGACAGGGTCCTCCTGAGCGGGACAGTCTATACGGCGCGCGACCAGGCGCACAAGCGCATGACGGAAACGCTGATCGAAGGCCGCGATCTGACGTTCATCCCCCCGGGCGCGACTATCTATTACGCCGGGCCGGCGCCCGCGCGTCCGGGCAGGCCGATCGGTTCGTGCGGTCCGACGACCAGCGCCCGGATGGACGCGTTCGCTCCCGCGCTGATGGCCGCAGGCGTCCGCGGCATGATCGGCAAGGGCGAGCGCGGCGGTAACGTCGTCGATGCGATCAAGACGTTCAAAGGGGTCTACTTTGCCGCCGCCGGCGGGGCCGGGGCGCTGCTCGCGCGGCGGGTGAAGAGCGCTCGGGTCGTTGCCTACGAAGACCTCGGGCCCGAAGCGGTTCGCGAGCTCGTCGTCGACGACCTTCCGCTGATCGTCGCGATAGACGCGCATGGAAACAACTTATTCGAAAGGAAAAAGAGATGATCGCTGAACGGATGAAGATGATAGACGCGTCGGGGATCCGGAAGGTCTTTGACCTCGCCAAGAATATGAAAGACCCGGTCAACCTCAGCATCGGCCAGCCCGATTTCGACATACCCGAGGTCCTTAAAGAAGAGGCGATCGCGGCGATCCGGGACGGCTTCAACAGGTACACCGTGACGCAGGGGATCGACGAGCTGCGCGCGGGGATCGGGGGGGCGCTTAAGGAAAAGAAGGTACAGTTCGAGGATACCCTCGTCACGTCGGGAGTGTCGGGGGGGTTGCTGCTGGCGTTCATGACGGTCATCAACCCCGGCGACGAGGTAATCGTCCCTGACCCGTATTTCGTGATGTATAAACATCTCGTGAACCTTGTCGGCGGCGTCCCCGTCTTTTGCGACACCTATCCCGATTTCAGGATGGACGCCGGCAAGATCGCCGCGCTGATCACTCCGAAGACGAAGATCATTCTCGTCAACAGCCCGTCCAACCCGACCGGCGCAGTCAGCGACGAGCGGACCATGCGCGAGATCGCCGCGCTGGCGCGTGAAAAGGGGTTGCTGGTCATATCAGACGAGATCTACGACTCCTTCTCGTACGACGGGCCGTGCCCCTCGTTCGGAGCGTTCTACGATCGGACGCTCACCCTGAACGGCTTCTCGAAGTCGCTTTCCATGACCGGGTGGCGGATCGGGTATGCGGCAGGGCCGAAGGAGATCATCAAAGAGATGACAAAGCTCCAGCAGTACACGTTCGTCTGCGCCCCGTCGTTCGCCCAGCTCGCCGCGGTCAAGGGGCTTGACGTCCCTATGGAGGGTTATATCGCCGAGTACCGCGGCAAGCGCGACCTGATCTATGAAGGGCTCAAGAACGAATTCAGGATCGTCAAGCCCGAGGGGGCGTTCTACATGTTTCCCGAGGCGCCGAACGGGGCGGCTTCGGAGTTCGTCAGGATGGCTATCGAAAGAAACCTCCTGATCATCCCCGGGAACGTCTTTTCCCAGCGCGACACGCATTTTCGTATTTCGTACGCTGCCTCTTCTGATACAATAAAGAAAGGCATCGACATATTGAACGAACTGGCACGCACGGTGAAACAGAAATAGCGAGAGGACATATCTATGAAGAACTGCCCGCACTGCTCGGCTGCGATGTCGCAGAAGGATATCAAAGGGGTGTCGACCGAGGAATGCCCGTCATGCGGCGGGATATGGCTCCTCAAGAGCTCGTTCGATAGGATCCGCGACAGGGAGGACCGGTTTATCCGCTGGCTCGACCTGCCGCTTTGGCGCGAGAAGAAAGATCATGCCCTCTCCGCGAGCGCGCGCAAATGCCCCGCCTGTCAGAAAGGGATGCACGTCGTCGACTATCATGGCCACGATGTGACCATCGACATCTGCACGTCGTGCAAAGGGATCTGGCTGGACAGGGACGAGCTCCGGAAGCTGATCATCTATATGGAGGAGCAGGTCACCGAAGAGACGGTCGCCGATTTCCTGAAAGATATCGGCCACGAGGCAACGCAGTTCATCGGCGCGAAGAAGGGGATCGTGGCAGAGGTAAAAGATATGTCGATCATCATGAAACTGCTGGAATACCGTATTTTCTCGGAATTTCCCGTTCTGGCGGAGCTTGCGTCGCGGATACCGCTGACCTGAGACTTGCGCGAGAGAAAAAAGCGAAGCGGCCGGAGTTATTCTTCGGCCGCTTTTTTCTTTTTACCCAGTTTCTTGATGTCCTCGACCATCGCGTAGATGCCGGGCACCAGCAACAGGGTGCAGGGGGTCGCGGTAAAGATGCCGCCGATCACCGTGCACGCAAGCGGCGCCCACAGCGCGCTGCTGCCGCCTTTGGCGATCGCCATCGGGAGAAGGCCGCCCATCGCGCATGACGCCGTCATGATGATGGGGCGCGTACGCGATTCGCCGGCGACGAGGAGCGCCTTGTTGAGACTGTACCCCTGCGAGATCAGCGAATTCACCATGACGATCAGCAGGATGGAGTTGCTTGTCGCGATCCCGCCCAGGACCATTGCGCCGATCAGCGTGCCCATCGTGATCGGCTGGTGCATCAGGTGGATAAACCAGATCGCGCCGATCATGGCGTAGGGGATAGCGGCAAGGATGATCAGCGGCTGTACGTACGACTCGAACAGCGATGCGAGCAGCATGTAGATGAGCAGGATCGACATGGCGAAGGCGAGGATCAGCTGTTTTTGGTTCTCCTGCATCTTGGCGTAGTTGCCGCCGAATTCGTAGTAATAATCCTTGGGGAATTCGAAGTCTTTGAGCGCTTCGCGCACCCTAAGCATTGCCGTGGCCAGCGATATTTTCGTGACGTTCGCGGTTACCCCGATCATCCGGCTCTTGTTGTTGCGGTATATCTCGCTTGGGCCGAGGCCCGGCGCGAAGTTGGTGACCTGCTCGACGTAGATCATCTCCTTTGCCTTGTTGAATACGGATATGCGCTCGATGTCTTTCTTGTTCTTGCGGAACTTCTCGTCGAGCCGGCACAGGATCTCGATCTCGCGGCCCTCGGTCCGGAATGCGGTCGCGCGCAGGCCGCGCACCTTGGCGTGGATCTCGTCGGCGATCTCCTTGACCGTGAGGCCGAGGGTCGCCGCCTTGTTCTTGTCGACGATGAAACGGTACTCGGGGCGCCCTTCCGTCATTCTGATCTTGGTGTCGGCGAGGCCTTCGATCTTGCCCATGATCTGTGATATCTTGACGGCGACTTTTTTCAGTACGTCGTAGTCATACCCGTAGATATCGAGAATGATCTCTTTGCCGCCCGACTCCTGTCCTCCCGAGAAATAGATGAAGGCGTCCTGCCCCTTGCCCAGCTTTGTTACCAGGGGACGGAGCTCTTCGGTGACGTCCTCGACGCTCTTGGTGCGCTCTTTCTCGGGTTTCAGACTGACGTATACCTTCGACGACCACCCTTCGATGCGGGACTGGACGTTTTTGACTTCAGGGATCGACGCGGCAATTTTTTCGACCTCCTTGACGACGATGTCGGAGAGCTCCAGTTTTGCGCCGTCGGGCAGCTCGACGAAGATCGTGAAACGGTCAGATTCCGCCTCTCCGGTCAGTTCCTTGGGTATCTTGGATGTCGTCATCGCGGAGCCGGCGAGCACGAGAAAGACGGTGACCAATGCGTAGTAACGGTACCGCAGCATGAATGACCTGGTCTTCCGGTAATATTTTTCCATGAGGCGCATGTATCGGTTCGGCGTCTCCGCGGGCGCATGGACATGTTTCATCTTCGAGGCGAGAAGCGGCACGACGGTGAGGGCCACGAAGAGGGAAGATATCAACGCGAATGTGACGGTGATCGCAAGGCCGCCGTAGAGCATCTTGATCTGTTCGCTCATGAACTGGATCGGCACGAAGACGATGATCGTGGTGATGGTGCCCGACATGATCGACATCAGAACCTGGTTGGAGCCGGTAATGGCGGACTCGGTCGGGTCGCCGCCCCGCTCCCGGTACTTGAAAATGTTCTCCAGGACGACGATGGAGTTGTCAAGAAGCATGCCGATGCTCAAGGCCAGGCCGCTCAGCGTCATGACGTTGATCGTGATGTCGGTGGCATACATGAAGGTGAAGGTGACCATCATCGCCATCGGGACCGCCATGCTGATGATGATGGTCGAGAAGAGGCTCCTGAAAAAGATGATCAGGACGACGAACACGATGATAAAGCCGGTGAGAAGGTGTTTCCGCACCTCGTGGATCGCGTCCAGGATGAAGACCGCCTGGTTGCTGACCTCGAGGATGCGCAGGTTCGACGGCAGGGTCGGCTTGATCTTGTCGAGTATTTCGCTGACGCCTTCCGCGGTCGATACGGTATTGCCCGAGCTCTCGCGTTGTATGTACAGAGAGACGGCTCCCTTGGTGTTGATTCGCGCGTACCCCTGCGGCTCGGCGTAGTCCTGTTTTACCTTCGCGATGTCTTTGAGTTTGAGGTATGAGCCGGCTTTGGTCGTCTTGATAGCGACGTCCTCGACTTCTTTGACGCTCGTGAACAGCCCCGACGTCCTGATCTTGGTCTCCATCTGGGTGTCTTTCACCGAGCCGGCGAGCAGCGAGATGTTCTCGAGTCCGATCTTGTTGGTGACCTCGTCCATCGGGAGTTTGTAGGCTTCGAGGCGCGATTGGTCGACGTCGACGATGATCTTCTCTTCGCGGCCGCCGGCGAGGTCGACGTTTGCGACGCCCGGGACGCGGGCAAGCTTCTCCTTGATCTTTACCTCGACGATCTTCCGTATTTCTTCGGGGGTATATTCGTCCTTGGTCGGGGTGATGGCCAGGATCATGATCGGCATGTCGCTCTCTTCGTATTTTGCGATGACGGGCTTTTCGATATCTTTGGGAAGCTTGTTCTTGACCTTGGAGAACTTTTCGCGGACTTCGAGCGCGGCAAAATTCATGTCGGTCCCCGCCGCAAACCTGAGCGAAACGGTGCACTTGTTGGTTTCAGACTGTGAGCTGAGGCCCTCGAGGTTGGAAACGTTGGAAAGCGCCTCCTCGACGGGGAGCGTGATCATCGACTCCACCTCGGTCGGCGGGATGCCGCCGCGCGCATTGATGATCACCGATATGGTCTTGTACGAGATGTTCGGCATCAGCTCGACGGGGAGGCGCGTAAAGGTCACGCCGCCGAAGAGGAGGACGGCCACGAAGACCATAGACATCGAAACGGGCCGCTTGATGGCGAATTGCGGTAGATTCATACAGACCGATCTTTATCAGCGTACGGTTATTGTTTCCTGAACTTCTTTGACACCCTGTCTATCAATATCAGGATGGCCGGGATCACCAGCAGTGTCAATGGCGTCGAGATGAAGACGCCGCCGATGATAGCGCGCGCCATCGGCGACCGCAGCTCGGCGCCTTCGCCGAGGCCGAGCGCCAGGGGGATCATGCCGACGAGGTTCGACAGGGCGGTCATGACGATGGGGCGGAACCGGCGGCTCCCCGTGATGACCAGCGCGTCGTAGAGCGTTTCGCCTTCTTCGCGCAGGCCGTTGATGTAATCGATCAGGACGATGCCGTTGTTGACCACGATGCCGCCCAGGATGATCAGTCCGAAGAACGCCACGCCGGAGAGCGGCGTGTTAGTGATCCAGAGAGCCGCCACGACGCCGATAAGCGACAAGGGGATCGAGAACATGATAATGAACGGCTGGAACAGCGATTCGAACTGGCTCGCCATGATCATATAGATGAGCAGGATGGACAGGATCAGCGCGAAGAGCAGGCTCTGGAACGACCGCGCGGTCTCTTCCTTGTCGCCGCCGATCTTGATGGCGTATTTGTCCTTGTCGGCGCTTGAGAGCGACTGGAATACGCTCGCGAGCACCCCTTCGACGTCCTTTTCCACCTCGGCGACGCCGCGCCCGTAGACGTTGATCAGGACGTTGAACGTCCGTTGCTGGTCCTGGCGGATGATCTCGCTCGGCCCCATGCCCATTTTGAGCTCGCATACGTCGTTGAGCGGCACGTCGAACCCCTGCGGCGTCCTGATGTAGATGTTCTTCTTAAGCGTCTCGATGTTCTTGCGGTCTTCTTCGCGCATGCGGACCATGATGTCGACCTCACGCCCCCCTTCCTTCAGCTTGGTTGCCACGGTCCCCTTGATTGAGAAGAGGGCCGCCTCTGCGACGCTCTTGACCGATAGGCCGTACGAGGCCGCCTTGTCTTTCTTGACGGTGATCCTCGTTTCGGGGGACGACTTTGGGATCGTGTCCTTGATGCCGGTGATGCCATTTACCGTCGCGAGGCGCTCCTTCAGCGCCTCGGTGATCTCGGTCAGTTTCTTGAGATCGGGGCCTTTGACGTCGATCACGATATCTGCTCCCCCTGAGAATGCTGAACCGAATTCGCTTTCGTTGGTGATATAGGTGATCGTCAGGTCGCTTTCCTTGAACTTTATCTTATCGATCTTCTCTTTCAGCTTCTCGACGAAATCGACGGTCGAGACCTTGATCCCCTTTTTCATATTGACCATTATCTGCCCCTGGTGGCTGCCGAGGGTCTCCAGCGTTGCGCCCGCGGACGATGATTTGCTCGAGCCGATGCGGACGCTGACGTCCTTGACTTCCGGCGCAGCGATGATCAGCTTTTCGACCTCGGAGACAACGCCGTTGGTGATCTCGAGCACGGTGCCTGTCTTCAGGTCGACCTTGATAGTGAATTTCCCTTCGTCGACCTTCGGCATCGCGACGATATCGAGCTTTGTCATCAGGAAAACGCTCACGATGAAGAGGGCAAAAATGGCGGTGAGCCCGGTGCCGGGAAACCTCAGGAAGCCACGAAGCGCAGCTTCATAGATTTTCCGCGCCCGGATCATGATCCCGAACTCCGGCCTCTCGACGAACGGACGGTTGCCGATGCTGTAGAGGCGAGGGATGATGGTCAGCGCTATCGGCACCGATGCGAGCAGGACGAACACGACGACCAGAGACAGCTCTTTGAAGAGCTGTCCCGCGATGCCGATCACGAAGAGGATCGGCGCGAACACCGCCGCGTTCGCCAGCGTCGAGCTCAGTACCGGCATTCCCATCTCGACGCATCCCGCGATGGCGGACTCCTTCTGCCCCATGCCGCCCCCGCGTTTGACGAAGATGTTCTCTATCAGCACGACGCCGCTGTCCGTGATCATCCCGACGCCCATCGCCAGGCCGCCGAGGCTCATCATGTTGATCGTAATGCCGAAGAATTTCATCAGGGCGAAGGTCGCGAGGACAGAGGTCGGGATCATGAAGATGACGATCAGCGCGTTGGTGAAGCTCCGCAGGAAGAAGAGGAGCGTCAGGAAGGCGAGCAGACCGCCCTGCCAGGCGTTGTCTGCCAGGTCCTGGATCGAGTTCTCGATGAAGATCGATTGGTCGTAGACGATGTCTATAACGACCCCTTTGGGGATCAGCGGCTCGATGTTCTGCAGCTCTTTCTTTACGCCGCTTGCCGTCTTGATCGTGTTCTCCGACGTCTGTTTTTGGATCGAGACCGATATGTTCTCCTTGCCGTTATAGCGTGAATAACTGGTCACTTCCTTGAAGCCGTCCACGGTCGCGGCGACGTTATCAAGGGTGATGATCCTTTTCCGGAACTTCTCTTTGTCCTTGTCGGACTCGCCGCCGAGCTGTCCCCATCCGCCGGAGCTCTCTTCCTGCTGGCGCTTTTGCTGTTCTTTGAGGTCCTCGAGCGTGATGACGGTTTTGCCGATGTCGGTTATGTGCTCGAATTCGCCCATCGTCCGGATCAGGTATTCGTAGAATTTCTCCTTGGTCGAGCCGCCGGGGTAGTTGAGGTTGCTGTCCTTCAGCGACTGCACGATGGAGAGGATGTCGCACCTGCTTGCCTTGAGCTGCGCCTGGTTGATGTCGATGTAGATCATCCGTTCCTTGCCGCCGCTCAAGCTCGCCGACGCGACTCCCTTGACCTTTTCCAGCTTGTCTTTGAGTATGCGCTGGCAGAACTTCAGGAGATCCTCGGGCGAATAGTTGCCGGTAACGCTCAATACCATCATCGGCCGCTGGAACGGGTTGAACTTCAGCACGATTGGCTCGTCGGCCTCGCGGGGGAGCCGTTCCTTGACCAGGTCGATCTTCTCGCGCATGCCGAGCGACGCGAAATCGAGCTTGGTGTCCCAGGTGAACTCCACCATGATCACCGAGCTGCCTTCGCGCGAGATCGACCGTATGCTTTTTGCCCCTTTGACGGTGCTCACCGCCTCCTCGATCACCTTTGTCACCAGGTTTTCCACTTCTTCGGGGGCTGCGTTGGGGTAGTTGGTTATGACCGTTAACTGCGGGAACGATATCGGGGGGTAGAGTTCCTGAGGGATCATGGTGTAGCAGAGTCCGCCCAGGAGCACCAGCGCCAGGTAGGCCATCATCGTCGACACCGGTTTCTTTACGGCAAATTCTGAAATGTTCATGGCAGATCCTTTCTTGAAAAGATACGCGACAAATAACGCACGAACAGGGGATTAATCTCTTTTTCTTGAGTTGGAGTATACTACATTCCTGCGCAAAAATCAATCAAAAAGAAAATGCCGGGCCTGGTATCAGGCCCGGCATCGGTCATCGGTTGGCTGCTCGCAAAAAAAAGATTATTCCTGTATGTCGACGACTTCCACCTTGGTTTCCGGCTTTGCGTCGCTTTTCGGCTCGATCACGACCATTTCGCCCGCCTCGATCCCTTCGTTGATCTGGGCGTTGTCGGTCGTGGCGTATCCGACGTCGACAGGGCGCTCCTCAAGCTTGTTCTCGGCGTTGACGATGAAGACATTATACCCTTTTTCGCCCTTGGCGAGGCAGTTGGTCGGTATCACGATAGTATCGTCTTTGCTGAAGATGGTCATCTGCACGCGGGCGAACATACCCGGCAGGAGCAGCGACTCGGGGTTCGGCACTTTCGCCTTGACGGTCAGGGTCCGGCTTCCTTCGACGGTCGATGCGATGCCGAAGACCTTTCCTTCGAACTCCTTGTCAGGATAGGCGTCCACGGTCACCGTCACCGGGAGGTCCTGCTTTATCTTCTCCACGTCCTTTTCGATGATGCCCATTTCGACCAGCACATCGTTGATCTCGATCAGGCTGGCGACTTTGACGGAGCTGGTCACGTATTCGCCGGGCTCGATGTCCTTTGAGCCCAAAATGCCGTCGCGCGGGGCCATCAGGTACCCCTTTTCGAGCTCGGTGTTCGCCGATTCCAGCTCAATGCGCGCCGCATCGAGCTCCTGCTTGGCTTTTTCATATTCGATCTTGATCTCGTCGAGCTTCAGCTTCACGATCGCGTTGGCGCGGAAAAGCTGTTCGTGTATCTCAACCTTCTTGCCGGCGGAGAGGATGTTGGTCTTTGCCGTCTCGAGCTTTGACTGCCTGAACTTTACCTTCAGTTCCGACTCGTCATGGTTCAGCTCCGCTATCGTTTGGCCTTTCTTCACCAGGTCGCCTTCTTTGAAATTAAAGTCCTTGATGACCCCGGAAGCCTCGAACCGGAGGTTGATGGTGCTGGCCCCCCGTATCGTGCCGATGGCGGGAAGGACGTCGACGTAGTTCTGCTTCGACGTCTTGTAGACCTTGACGCGGGGAAGCTCTTCTTCCTTCTTTTTGGCCTCTTTCTTCTCGCCGCCTGCGGTCTCGCCTTCGGCCGGCGCGCTTCCCTTCCCGGGCTCCTGCTGGCCTTCGCCCTGCTTTGGCGCCCCCTTGGCGTCTTTTTTCGGCGGCGAGAAAATGCCGGATTTATTGACGCCGATAAGGACGCCGATAAAGACGACGGCTATGCCGATGACTATGGGGATCTTGATGTTCTTCTTGGCCTGTTTCATAGAGAAAAACCCCCTAAAGTGGAAGCGGGGTTACTTGCATAACCCCGCTTCGTTGTTTATAAGTGTCTCAGCAGCCAAACAGCTATTGCTTCGAGCCGTTGTTGCCCTGGAACAGCTGTTTCACCATGTCGCGGGATACCAGATCCTCGGGGTTCGCCCTGAAAGGCTTCCGGTCATCGGAACTCTGGAACGGTGAATCTGCAAGAGAGCTGTGGCTGACCGAATCGTGATCCCATGCCTGCCACCACTTTCTCTGAGAGCTGCGGGGGGCGGTCGCTTGGCCCTTGGACCACGGCATCCACCACATATTTTTCGGCCTGACAACGCCGGTGGCAGTGTCTTTTTCCCACGTTTCCCACCACCGGTCCTTGACCTGCGATTGCGCTGTTTCGTCTTTTTCCCAAATCTCCCACCACTTTTCTTCCGGCTTGACCGACTGGCATATCTTCTCCGCGCGGGAAAGCTCGGCGGCGTAATTGCTGATCTTGCTCTTGTCGCTGACGAATCTCCGCTTGGAGATGTTCTGGTCGAGCAGTGTGGCCTCTTTCCTGCCGGTGACCGGGTCGAAATAGCCGCTCACGCCTATCGCCTTGTTGATCTTGCAGATAGACGTGTAGTAATTGACGGACGCCTGGCCGAATCCGGCGCGGTATTCGTTGGACTTCACCTTGGTTCGCAGCAGGTCGGCGAGCGTCGCCTGGTTGAGGTCGTACTGCGACTTGGAGATTTTCGCTTCTTCCTCTCCGAGCCTGATCTTCGCGAGGTAGCCGTCGAGGTTCAGTGTGGCCTTTTTGAAGTCGAAATAGGCCTTCTTTACCTCGAAATCGAGCGCCTTGCGGCCCTTGTACATCTCGTCCAGCGCTTTGTGATAGGAGATCTGCGCCTGGGCGACGCCCATGGTCGCGAAGTTGTCGAAGAGGCGCAACGTCGTGGTCGCGCTCTCGAACTGGTTGGAGGTGGTCTGGCCGGCCGACGGCGCCTTGTCTTGGTTGATGAACGATTCTTCCAGGGTATGCGGGCCGATCGGGAGGCTTCCCTTGAGGCCGACGAAATATTCCTTCTGCATGTCGAGCTTCTGCGTGATCTCCTGCTCGGCCTTGAGCCCGTACGACCCCGTGAGGTCGACCTTGAGGCGGCCTTTGCTCTTCGCTATCTCGACGCCGTACTTGTTGAACTGTACCATCATTTCCTTGACGTAGAAGTCGCTGCGGTTCTGGTAGGCGAGCTTGATGCACTCCTCGAGGTCGATCTCCAGCGACTCGTAATCGGCCTTTGTCAGGCGCGGCGGGCCGGCGATCTCGAACTCGGCTTCGTTCTCGAAGTTCATCAGCTGGGCGAGGGTCATCTTCGCGAGCTCGAGGTCGTTGCGCGCTCCCTGGAGCTGGAAGTTGATGTCGTCGTGCTGGGACTGTATGTTCAGCACGTCGACCTCCCGCGCCGTCCCGATCTTCTGTTGAGCGAGGATCGACTCGAGGTCCTTGGCAGCCTCTGCCTGCAGTTCCTCGAGGTCCGAGACGACGTTTTTCGCGTTCGCGAGAGCGAAGAAGGCCTGTTCGACCTCGAAGGTGTAATCGTCCTTCATCTTATCGTAGTTCTTCACTGCGACGGCGAGGTTTATCTGGCTCTGGCGCACCGTGTTGATTATTCGACCGCCCTGGTACAGAGGCTGCTGCAGTTCCGTCGCGAACTCCCTGCCGCGGAACTGGCCGGTCGGAGGCATGCCGCCGCCCGGCACGCGGCCTTCTATCTCTTCTTCCTTGATGCTGACGCTGGGGTAGAGGCCGCGCTTCGCCTCGGTCACCTTCATACGGGCGATGAGCACCTCTTCGAGGGATATCCTGGCAGGCTTGTGATTGGCCAGGGCTATCGTGACGCAGTCTTTGAGAGACAATGCGGTATAATCGGCCTTCTTGTCAGGCTCGAGCGGGGCGGCCGGGATCTCTTCTTCGGGCGCGGTCATCGGCGCGCCGATGATCTGGGGCGGTATCTCGAGTATCCCCGGGGATACCGTTTGCGGCCCTTCGACGGTCACTTCCTCTGAGACGGCAGGTGCTTTCTTGCTTTCGGCGCGCTCTATGTAGCGCAGCGCCTTCTTATTGTTCGGGTCGATCGCCAGCACCTTGTTCCATGCTTCGATCGCTTCATCGTATTTGCTGTCACGGTAGAACTTCTTGCCTTCGTTGAGCAGGGCTTCCACATCGTTTGCCGCCGCTTCGGGCGTTGCAGCGGGAGCGGAGGGCTCGGTGACCGCGGCCGCAGTATCGGATGTCTCGGCAGGGGCGGCTTGGGTTTCCTCGCTGGCTGCGGCGCTTGCGGGCGTATTCTCGGTCGCCGCCGTTGGCGTAGTATCCGCTGACTTGTCGTCAGCTGCTGCGGTGTCTTCGACAGCGTCTTTTGCCGCCTCTTCCGCACCGTAGATTTTCTCGTCCTGAGTTCCGGCGGTGACCGCCCGGTTGAAAACAAAACCGCATAACGCGAGGATAAAAGCCGCAGCCACCACACCCGTACGTACATGCCCGAGCTTCATCTAAACTCCTCCTTTCAGGCTTTTCGAAAGTCTTTATCGAGGGATTTGCGCATGAATTTTTTGTTTATCTTACAGGAGAGATACGATTTGTCAATAATTATTTCCTCTGGAGAGGACGGTTTTCGCTCCTGCGGGAAACACCCGTTTTTTTGCCGCTTTTTCAGACAGACTTTCCTCCGGCCCCGAAATTACGAAATCGCTTGACAAGGCCCGGGGAATGAATACAATTACACACTCATGTCGTGAAAAACCGGGTTGAAAGAGAGAACAAGAACACACAATCCTAATAAGAGGAGGATCATATGGCGGTAAAAGTCGGCATCAACGGTTTCGGACGTATCGGCAGGCTCGCGATGAAGGCCGGGCTCAAGTCGAAGGACCTCGAGTTCGTCGCGGTCAACGACCTCACCGATACCAAGACGCTCGCGCACCTGTTCAAGTACGATTCGACGTTCGGCATCTTCGACGGCAAGGTCGAGGCGAAGGCCGACGGGATCGTCATCAATGGCAAGGAGATCAAGGTTTTCTCGCAGAAAGACCCGGGGCAGATCCCCTGGAAAGACCTCGGCGTCCAGATCGTCATCGAGTCGACTGGCCGGTTCACCGACGCGGAAAAAGCGAAGGTCCACATGCAGAGCGGCGGGGCGAAGAAGGTCGTCATCAGCGCGCCGGCGAAGGGCGAGGACATCACGATCGTCATGGGCGTCAACGACGGCAAGTACGACGCGGCGAAGCACAACATCATCTCCAATGCGTCATGTACCACCAACTGCCTTGCGCCGATATCGAAGGTCCTGCTCGACAAATTCGGCATCAAGAACGGCGTGATGACGACGATCCACTCGTTCACCAACGACCAGGTGACGCTTGACTTCCCGCACAGTGACCTGCGCAGGGCGCGTACGGCGACCGCGAGCATGATCCCGACGAAGACGGGCGCAGCGGCGGCGATCGGTTTGGTCATCCCCGAGCTTAAGGGGAAGATGGACGGCTTCGCGATCCGCGTGCCGACTCCCGATGTTTCCCTGACCGACCTGACCGTCGAGACGCTGAAGCCGACGACGGCCGAAGAGGTCAACGCCGCGTTCCGCGAAGCCGCCAAGACGATGCCGAAGGCGCTTGCCGTTTGCGACCTGGAACTCGTGTCGCGCGATTTCCTCGGCAACCCGGTCTCATCGATCGTCGATGCGAAGTGCACGAAAGTCGTCGGCGGTACGCTGGTTAAGGTGTGCAGCTGGTACGACAACGAGTGGGGCTATTCCTGCCGCATCGTCGACCTCTGCGAGATGATCGCGAGCAAGCTGTAACTATCGTAGAGCGTACGGCTGTACAGCGTACTGCGCGTTGCGCGGTGCGCTGTACGCTGTACGCAGGACGTTCAAGAAGGGAGCTGCCATGGACAAGCTGTTCATCGAGGACCTCAAGGTGTCGGGTAAGCGCGTGCTGATGCGCGTCGATTTCAACGTGCCGCTTGACGACAAGCAGAATATCACAGATGACACCCGTATCAGGGCGGCGCTCCCGTCTATCGATTACGTCTTGAAAAACGGCGGCCGCCTGGTCCTGATGAGCCACCTCGGCGATCCGAAAACCGAAGGCGTCGTTCCCGAGCTCAAGATGGATCCGGTCGCGGCTCGGCTTTCGCAGCTCCTCGGCAAAAAGGTGCTCAAGCTAGACGACTGTATCGGCCCCGAGGTCGAAGCGGCGGTCACAGCGATGAAAGACGGCGATGTCATTCTCCTGGAAAATCTCCGTTTCTACAAAGGCGAAAAGAAGAACGACGAGGGTTTTTCCAAGTCGCTCGCGAAGCTCGGCGAGCTCTATGTCGACGATGCGTTCGGCACGACACACCGCGCCCACGCGTCGATCGCCGGCGTGACGAAGTTTTTCACGCAGTGCGCCTCCGGGTACCTCTTGCAGAGAGAGATCGAGTTCCTGAGCAACGCGGTCAATAATCCCAAGCGCCCGTTCCTGGCGATCATCGGCGGCGCGAAGGTCTCGTCGAAGATCGGCGTCATCGAGAACCTCCTGACCAAGGTCGATTCGATCATTATCGGCGGCGCGATGGCATACACGTTCCTGAAGAGCAAGGGGATCCCTGTCGGTAACTCGCTTGTCGAGGACGACAAGCTCGATGTCGCGAAGACGATCCTGGCGGACGCGCAGGCGCGCAAGGTGGAGCTGCTCCTGCCGGTCGACCATCTGATCGCGAAAGAGCTCAAGGCGGGCGCCGCGTCGAAGGTCGTGAAGCAGAACGGTATCGAGGACGGCTGGATCGGCGTCGACGTCGGACCCGAGACGATCGCGTTGTACGCGACTAAGATCAAGGGCGCGAAGACGGTGCTCTGGAACGGCCCGCTTGGCGTTTTCGAGATAGCCGATTTTGCGAAGGGGACCAACGAGGTCGCGAAGCTGATCGCCCAAAGCGGCGCGGTCTCGATCATCGGCGGCGGCGATTCCGTTTCCGCGGTGAACAAGTCGGGGCTTGCCGGCAAGATGTCTCACATATCGACCGGCGGCGGCGCCTCTCTCGAGTATCTCGAGGGGAAACCGCTTCCCGGCATCGAGGCGTTGACGGACAAGGCCAAGAAACCGGGCTGCGGGTGTTCGTGCTCGTCATGCAAATAGAGGAAGGAATGATCATGAGAAGACCTATTATTGCCGGCAACTGGAAACTGAACAAGACTATCCCTGAGGCGATCGACCTGGTGGCGCGCCTCAAGCGCTCGCTGTACGACGTGACCGACACGGATATCGTCGTCTGCCCGAGCTTTACGGCGATCGCCGAGGTCGCGGAGACGCTCTCGGAGAGCACTATAGCCGTCGGCGGCCAGGACCTCTATTGGGAGGCCAGCGGGGCGTTTACCGGCGAGGTGTCGGGCGCGCAGCTCAAGGATGCGGGGTGCTCGTACGTGATCATAGGCCACTCCGAACGCCGGCAGTTCTTCGGCGAGACTGACGCGACGGTCAATAAGAAGATCAAGGCGGCGCTTGCCGCCGGGCTCACGCCGATCGTCTGCGTCGGAGAGCTGCTGCAGGAGCGCGAATCGGGGAAGACCGAAGAGGTCATCCGCGTCCAGGTGCAGGGGTCGCTCGCGAACCTGACCGAGGACGAGATGTCGGGCATCGTGATCGCTTACGAGCCGGTATGGGCGATCGGTACGGGCAAGGTCGCGACGCCGCAGCAGGCGCAGGACGTCCACAAGTTCATACGCGGCCTGCTCGAGAAGATGTTCGGCAAGGCGGTTGCGTCGCAGGTGAGGATACAGTACGGCGGCAGCGTGAAGCCGTCGAACGTCAAGGAGCTCATGGCCGCGCCCGATATCGACGGCGCGCTGGTCGGCGGGGCGTCGCTCGACGCCGATCAGTTCATACAGCTGGTAAAGTATAAATAGGTTATCCCGCATGATCGTGCGGGAAACGGATATACGGCGCCGCAGCGTCCGCATAACACAGGGGGATCCAATGTATTATTTCCTTATCGTCGTCCACATCATCGCCTGTATCGGGCTGATAGCCATCGTGCTGCTTCAGACCGGCAAGGGGACCGGCCTCGCGAACGTGTTCGGCTCGGGCGGCGGCGTCCAGTCGGTGTTCGGCGCGCAGACGGGGGACGTCCTGACCAGGACAACCGAGATCCTTGCGGCGGTGTTCCTCATCACCAGTATTTCGATAGCCGGGATGGCGATGAAGAAGAGCTCGTCGGTGATGGCGACCTCGCGCGTAGCTCGCCGGGCTGCCGAGATGCCCGTGTCGATGCCGGCGATGCCTGCGTCGACGCAGGACCTTCTCAAACAGATCAAGGAAGCGGCGCAGGGCGTGAAGGCCGCCGTCCAGAAGAGCATACCGGCAGCAGTAGAGCAAGGGAATCAGGGCGCGCAAACGGCGACGGAGACCGCGGTCCCCGCGGCGGCCGCACCTTCGTCGACCGTGACCGAAGCGGCGCAGGTCCAGCCGGTAACGGCGACGACCACTGCCCCGGCGGAAACGCCCGCGCCGACAACCGCTCCGGCAGAACCGGCTCAGGCGGAGACCAGGCAGTAATATATTTTTGTACCGTTAACGAAACCAGCAGCCGGATCCGTTCCGGTTGCTGGTTTTTTTTTTGCGTTATTTGTTTTTTTGGCGTAGATTACGCATCTAAAATACGCATCTAAAAAACTTTACAGATTTTTCATCCTGTAGTATACTCACCAAGCAATGAAAGCGAAACGCTTCGTTATTCATTTTCTTCTCGTTTTTTTCTGTGCGCTTTTCATCACGAGCTGCTCTCAAGCGGACAGGGAGGCTGCCCCGAAAGCGCAGCCAGATGCTCCTCGCTTCGGCGGGCGGCTGGTCATGTCGACCTCGTCGGATCCCAAGTCGTTCAACATCATTATCGCGAAAGAGACATCCACGACCGCGATCGTCGATCTTGTTTTCGAAGGGCTCACCAGGACGAATGGTGAGACGACAGAGGTCGAGCCGTCGCTTGCGAAAGGATGGATCCCGGGACCGGACGGCTTGTCGTGGGTCTTTTTCCTGCGCGACGACCTGTCCTGGTCTGACGGTGCGCCCTTCACCGCCGACGACGTCGTCTTTACTTTCCGCAAGCTGATATTCAACAAAGACATCCCAAACAGCCTCAGGGACATCTTTACGATCGAAGGGAAGGCGATCGCCGTCGACAAGATCGACGATCATACGGTGAAATTCACGCTGCCGGTGCGGTTCGCGCCGTTCCTGCGGAGCATGAGCGCGCCGATCCTGCCGAAGCATATCCTCGAGAAGGCGGTCGACGAGGGCAGGTTCAACTCAACGTGGGGCGTGGACACGCCGCCCGGGCAGATCGTCGGGACGGGGCCGTTCATGCTGGCGCGCTACACGCCGGGCCAGCAGGTCGTCCTGAAACGCAATCCGAACTACTGGAAAAAGGACGCGGCCGGCAGCCGGCTGCCGTATCTCGACGAGATCGTCTTCCTGATCGTCCAGAACCAAGACGTCAGCTTCCTGAAATTCCAGGAAGGGGAGATCGATCTTTACGACCTGCGGGGAAGCGATTACCCGCTGCTCAAGCCGCGCGAGAAGCAGGGCGACTTTACCGTCTACCGCGTCGGCCCCGCGTTCGGCACGAATTTTCTCACGTTCAATATGAACACCGATGTCGACCCGAAGACGGGCAAGCCGTATGCCGACCCGCTGAAGATCGGCTGGTTCTCCGATCAGAAGTTCCGCCAGGCCGTCGCGCACGCCATCGACAAGCGCTCGCTGATCGACATCGTCCTCAACGGCCTCGGCTATCCGCAGGATTCGTCGATGAGCCCCTCCGAGGGCGTTTTCTTCACCGACAAGGTGCGGAAATACGAATACGATACCGCGAAGGCGAGACAGCTGTTGAAAGAGGCGGGGTTCGAGGACAGGAACGGCGACGGGTTCGTCGAGGATACGCAGGGGCGCACGGTGGAGTTCTCGCTGCTGACAAACCCGGGGAGCACCGAGCGGGTGAAGATAGCCGAGATCGTCCGCAAAGATCTCGAGGGAATAGGCCTCAAGGTTAACCTGACGCTGATCGAGTTCAACGCGCTGGTGAGCAAGCTGACCGCGTCGTACGACTGGGACTGCATGCTCATGGGGCTCACCGGCTCGATCGAGCCGCACTTCGGCGCCAACGTCTGGCAGTCGGGCAGCCACCTCCATGTCTGGCATCCGCGACAGGCGAAGCCGGCGACCGACTGGGAAAAGGAGATCGACGATATCTTCACTAAGGGTGTCCAGGAGTACGACCCGGCGAAACGCAAGGCGCTCTACGACCGCTGGCAGCAGATCGTCGCCGAGCAGCTACCGGTGATCTACACGGTCCTCTCAGAGAGCATTTTCGCCGTCAGAAACAAATTCGGCAACCTGCGCCCGACGCCCTACGGCGGGCCGTTCCACAATATCGAAGAGATCTACGTCAAAGAAGAACAGCCTAAACGGTAGCCCGTCTTCCGCAGCGGAGCGTTCGCACTGAAAAGTCGAAAAACATAGCGTATGTTTACCTATATCTGCCGCCGCATCCTGATCTCGATCCCGCTCCTCTTGGGTATATCGTTCATTACATTCCTTTTCATCCACATCGTTCCGGGAAACTATTTCGACCGAATGCGGATGGACCCGCTGGTGTCGGAGGAGACGATCGCGCGGATGGAGGCGGAGTACCACCTCGACAAGCCGGTGGTCGTGCAGTTCAGCTACTGGATGAGGAACCTTGCGCGTCTCGACCTCGGATATTCGTTCGAGCTCAAGCAGCCGGTGTCTGCGATCCTCAAAGAGCGTCTTTTCAATACCCTGATCCTGTCGATCTCCGCGCTCCTCTTCACCTGGCTGATCGCGGTCCCGCTCGGGATATTCTGCGCGGTGAAGCAGTATTCGGCGCTCGATAAGATCTTTTCCTTCCTGTCGTTCGTCGGCATGAGCCTGCCGAACTTCTTTTTCGCGCTGCTCCTGCTGTTCGGCGCGAGCATGACGTTCCACCTGCCCGATACCAATCCGCTCCACGGGATCCTCCCGCTCGGCGGGATGCGCTCCGCGGGGTTCGAGGGGATGAGCTTCGCGGGGAAATGCGCCGACGTCGCGCTGCACCTCGTGATACCGACCCTGGTGATCGGCACCGGCGCGATCGCGGCGCTGCAGCGTATCACGCGCGGAAACATGCTGGAGGTGCTCCGCGCTCAGTACGTCACGACGGCGCGCGCGAAAGGGCTGCCCGAGGGGCGGGTGCTCTACCGGCACGCGCTTCGCAACGCGATCAACCCGCTGGTGACGATCCTGGGCGGCGAGCTGTCGGGACTCCTGTCAGGCGCGGCGCTCACCGAGATCATCTGCAACTGGCCGGGGCTCGGCTCGATCATGCTCACCGCGGTGCGCAGCCAGGACCTCTACCTTGTGATGGGCGACGTCCTGATCGGCGGCTGCATGCTGATCGCGGGATACCTGATAGCGGATATCCTGCTTGCGGTGGTCGATCCGACGATAACGTATAAATAAGAAAATAACTAATGACCAATGTCCAATGAACCAGATCCCAATAAGGTATTTATTATGATAATTCCTTGTTGGACATTGGGAAATTGGTCATTGGTCATTTATGGCGGCTGGCGCGTCGTCCAGGAGATTTATGGAGAATAAGAAGACATACAGGGATATCGGTGAAGAACAGGCGAGGGAGAACCCGCTGATACCTTCCTGGCTGGAGGGGGCGGAGATCGCCGTCGCGCTGAAGAAGCTGCGCCGCCACCGGCTCGCCCTTGCGGGCGGCCTGATCCTGTGCGTCTTCTACGCGGTCAGCATCTTTGCCGATTTCGTCGCACCGTACAACTACGACGACGAGGCGCGCGAAAATTCATTCAATCCGCCGACGCCGGTGCACTGGGTCGACAGTTCCGGCGGCGCTCTGAAGATCCGGCCCTACGTGTATCCCGATGCGATCCGTTTCGACGAATTCTACCGGCGCGTGTATGTGCCGGATACCACGAAGAAATGCGCGGTCAGGTTCTTGGTGCGGGGGTACGAATACCGCCTGCTCGGCGTCTTCAAGACCGACGTCCACCTGTTCGGCGTCGACCCCGGCGCGCGGATCTACCTGCTGGGGGCGGACGGCCGCGGCAGGGACTATTTCTCCCGGATCGTCCACGGGTCGCGCGTGTCGCTTTCGATCGGGATCATCGGCTCGCTGTTGACCTTTTTCGCCGGCCTGATCGTCGGCGGCGTCGCCGGCTACTACGGCGGCCGCACCGACACGGCGATCATGCGGTTGTGCGAGATGATGATGCTCCTGCCGGGGTTCTACATGATGCTGGCGCTCCGCGCGGCGTTCCCGCCGAACCTCTCCAGCGTGAAGGTCTATATCCTGATCGTCCTGATATTCAGCTTTATCGGCTGGGCTGGGCTGGCGCGGATCATCCGCGGGATGGTCCTGTCGCTCAAGGAGAAGGAGTTCGTCCTGGCGGCGCGCGCGGCGGGCCGGTGCGGTTTCGGCATCATCATAAAACATATTTTGCCAAACACATTCTCTTTCGTTATAGTTTCCATGACGCTGAGCATCCCGGGATACATCCTCGGTGAATCGGCCCTTTCGCTGATCGGGCTGGGGATCCAGGATCCCTACGCCAGCTGGGGAAACCTCCTCGGCGAGGCGATGAACATCGCTGAACTGAAATTCCATCCGTGGGTCCTCTCGTCGGGCGTCTGCATCTTTCTGACCGTGATGGCGTTCAATTTCTTCGGCGACGGGTTGCGCGACGCGTTCGATCCGAAAACCGATTAGGAATACTATGGCCGCATTGCTTGATGTGCAGGACCTGAAGGTCTATTTCCGCAAGAACGGGGCCGTCTCGAAAGCGGTCGACGGCGTGTCGTTCGCCGTCGGCGAGGGGGAGACGCTCGGTCTCGTCGGCGAGAGCGGCTGCGGCAAAAGCGTGACGTCTCTGTCGATCATGCGGCTGGTGGCGTGCCCGCCGGCGGAGTTCGCCGGCGGGAAGATCCTCTACAGAGGCGACGACATCGTGCAGATGGGAGAGCATCGGCTGCGCGGTATCCGCGGCAAGGAGATCGCGATGATCTTCCAGGAGCCGATGAGCTCGCTGAACCCCGTCTTTACCGCCGGCTACCAGATCGCCGAGATGCTTACGACGCATACGTCGATGGGGAAGAAGGAGATACGCGAGAAGGTCCTTTCGCTCCTGCGTAAGGTGGAGATCGACCAGCCCGAGCGCGTCTACAAAAGCTACCCTCACGAGCTGAGCGGCGGGATGCGCCAGCGGGTGATGATCGCGATGGCGGTCGCCTGCGAGCCGAAGCTCCTGATCGCGGACGAGCCGACGACGGCGCTCGACGTGACGATCCAGGCGCAGATACTGAAGCTGTTCCGGCGGCTGAAGGAGGAGTTCCATATGTCGCTCCTCCTGATCACGCACAACCTCGGCCTGGTCAGCGACCTCGCCGACAGGATCGCCGTGATGTACGCCGGCATCATCGCCGAGACGGGCCGCACGCGGGACATCTTCGAGGCGCCGCTGCACCCCTACACGCAGGGGCTGATACGCTCGGTGCCGAAGCTGGGCGAGCGCAAGGCGCGGCTCGAGACGATCCCCGGGATGGTGCCCGACGCTGCTCGCAAGCCGGCCGGATGCCCGTTCCATCCGCGGTGCTATCTTAAAGGGGATATCTGCGCGAAAGAGCTTCCCGTCCTGCGCGAGGTGCGGCCGGGGCATTTTGCCGCGTGCCATTTTGCGAAGTGACGTGAGCGCGCAACTTAGTGAGCGCAGCGAAGCTAAGTTGCAGCGCGAACGTCATCCTGAGGAGCCGCAGGCGACGAAGGATCTGTTTTGATAAGCAATAAGCTATGAGATTCTTCGCTTTGCTCAGAATGACAGGTATGGAACATAAACCATGACAACGTCGATCCTCGAAACTCACGACCTCAAGAAATACTACCCGGTCACCAAGGGGCTCTTCTCCCGCGTGACCGGGCATGTCCGCGCGGTCGACGGCGTGACGATCAGCGTCCCGGCCGGCAGGACGCTCGGGCTGGTCGGCGAGAGCGGCTGCGGCAAGACGACGCTGGGGAGGCTGGCGATACGGCTGCTCGATCCCGACGGCGGCAGGATCATGTTCGACGGGGCCGACATAACCGCGATGAAACAGCGCGCCCTGCGCCCCCTGCGTCGCAAAATGCAGATCATCTTCCAGGACCCGTACGGCTCGCTGAACCCGCGCTTCACGGTGATCGATATCGTCGGCGAGGGGCTGAAGGTCTTTTCGGCGTGCAAGACGGCGAAGGAGTACCGCGAGCGGGTCGTTCAGCTCCTGGAGATGGTCGGCCTCTCCGGCGATATCCTGTCGCGCTATCCGCACGAGTTCAGCGGCGGCCAGCGCCAGAGGCTCGGGATCGCCCGCGCCCTTGCGCTCGACCCGCGTTTCATCGTTTGCGACGAGCCGGTCAGCTCGCTCGACGTGTCGGTCCAGGCGCAGATCATCAACCTGCTCGCCGATATACAGAAAAAGCTGGGGCTGTCGTACCTCTTTATCTCGCACGACCTGAGCGTGGTTTACCACATCAGCGACTTTGTCGCGGTGATGTATTTGGGGAAGATAGTGGAATACGCGCCGGGCGACGAGCTCTACGCGAACCCGCTGCATCCCTATACGCGGGCGCTCCTCGCCGCCGTGCCGGTGATCGACCCCGCCACGGGCGCCAAGAAGCTGATCCTGGAAAAAGAGGAGCCGTTATCGCGCGCGCGCGACGAGCGCGGGTGCAGTTTTCGGATGCGCTGCCCGTTTGCGAAAGGTGAATGCGCGGCCGGGGCGCCGCGCCTCGAGGAGCGGCGGCCGGGCCATTTCGTGAGCTGTCTTTTCTCGGGGAAGGTATAAGGCGCGTCGAGCGTCGAAAAATACACATCGGAGGATACTATGATCATCATGAAACGGTTGCTGGCGTGCGCCTGTGTCGCCGCCCTCGCGGGCTGCGCGGCCCCGCATAAGAAAGACCTGATCACCGAGGCGCCGCCCGCGCCGCTGAAACAGATGGAATACGCAGAGGCGCTCGCGGTTATCAACGCGCAGGCCGACCAGGTCAGATCGTTGAAGTCCGATATCCAGATAGAGGTGAAGAGCAATCTGATGCATGAGTCGGAGTTCTGCAACGGCAAGGTCATGCTTTCGCGGCCCGACCGGCTGCGCGTCAAGGGGTATCGGCCGTTCGTGCCGACGATCTTCGATATCGCCTCCGACGGCAAGCGTTTTTGGGTGCTCATTCCAAAAGAGCGAAAGCTTTATACCGGCGTTTATGTGCCGGGCGCCGCTAATCCGGTCGTGCTCGATATCGATCCTGTGAGCCTGGTGAACGCGATGACGTTCGAAGGAGCGGGCAAGAAGGGGACCGCGGAGGCTATCGCGATCGAGCGGTCCGGCGACGCCTGCATGGTGACGATATCGAAGAAACAGAAGATCGCCGGCAAGCTGCGCTTCGTCCTCGACCGAAAGGTGTTCATCGACCTCGAGACGCGGCACATCGTCCGCCAGCAGTATTTCAAGAACGACGGCGAGGTGTCGTACGAGGTCAGCTACGGCAAATACACGACGATAGACACTATTCTCTACCCGCAGGAGATCGTCTTCCTGCGGCCGAAGACCGGGACACGGGTGCGCATCAACTTCCTTAAGACGTCGTTCAACCAGGACCACAGCTCCGATATCTTCACGCTCGAGGGCATCCCCGACGTCGACAGGGTGGAAGTCGGGAAATGAGGCACGCCGCGCCGGTCATCATCGCATTGTCATGTGCCGTCCTTTTCCCGCAGTGGGCGAACGCCTCGGCTGTATCCGCCGCGCCGGCTGCGGCCGCGAAGAAGAAAGCCGCCGCTCCCGCATCGGGCGCGCTGCTCTCGACGGTCCTGCGTAACATGGGCGCCGCAGAGAAAAAGCTGCGAGACCTCTCCGCCGACATCACCCAGACGAAATATTTCGGCGGGCTAGACGACACGACCGTCTTCAAGGGCATCTTCCGCTACCGCAAGCCGCGGCGCCTCTACTGGGAGTTCGTCTCGCCGGACCGCAGCGTCATCGTGGTGAACGAGCGCGAGGCGCTGATGTACATACCCGACATCAAGCAGGTGCAGAAGATCGACGCGCGTAACCAGCCGAACAGCGTCGCGCTGATCTTCGGGTTCGACCGGAGCGTGCAGGAGCTGCAGAAGACGTTCTCGATCCGCATCGCTGCGGTCGAACCGGCCGGCGCGCTTAAGCGGTACGTCCTCGCCATGAAGCCGCGGGACGCTTCGGATAAGAGGTTCTTTACCGAGGTCCGGCTGTGGATCTCATCGTCGAGCTGGATGCCGGAGAAGATCAAGGTGTACGAGGTGAGCGGCGACCGGACGACGACCGAGCTTGCGAATATCCGGCTCAACGCCGGGATCGACGAGAAGACCTTCGAATTCACGCCGCCGCCCGACGCCGAGGTTGTCGATGTCGGCCCTGTCGGCAAGGAGTGAACGGTGCCGCTCAGATCATTCCAAACCGGCTTGCTTGTCGCCGTCAGGCGTAACGGCCTGTATGTCGTCATGGCGATCGGGGTCGCAGCGATCTGGCTGGCGCTCGCGTGCACGCCGCCGGACGCCGGATCGCCGAAGGCGAGACCGGCAGCAAAGGGCTCGACGCTCGGCGGCATGCTCTCCGAAGAGAAAATACCGCCTGCGCTCATGATCTTTCTCTTTGTGCTGTGCACGGCGGGGTTCGGCATAGGGGCGACCGCCGACCTGATCCTTTTTCTCAAGTATGTTGCCCGTAAAGGTTCCGCCTCACGCGTTGCTGAGGGGCCCTCCGCCGAAGCCGCATCCGCCGTTCCCTGGAGCGGCGGCGACATCGCCCGCTTCGCCCTGATATTCGTTTTCGTTTTCACCTGCATGCAGGCGATCGTCACGATCTGCCTCCGTTACAGGCTGGTGGCCCGCTCCGGCGCGGAGACGCTCGCGCTGGTCGGAGGAACGGCGGGCGTCTACGCGTTAATGCTGTGTGTGATGCGCGTTATGCTGCTCGGGCGGCACGGCCTCGGCTGGGGGGCGCTCGGCCTCTCACTGCGCCGGGCCGGCCGGAACGCGTGGAACGGCGTCGTCGGTTACGTCGCGTTCATACCCGCCTTTTTCGCGCTGGTCGTCGTCAGCCTGCTCGTCTGCACGGTGCTCGGCATCAAGCCGCAGGCGCACGAGCTGGTCGAGATCTTTTCCGAGGAGCGTTCGCCGCTCAAGATCGCCTATCTCGTCGTCCTTGCCGTCGTCCTAGCCCCGGTTTACGAAGAGCTCGTCTTTCGCGGCTTCGTCTACCCGGTGATCAAGAAGTACGGCGGCGTAACGAAGGCGGCGGTCTTCAGCTCGCTTTTTTTCGCGGCGATCCATTTCAACGCCGCGCAGTTCATCCCGGTCGCGGGGCTCGGTATGATGCTCGCGTTCCTCTACGAGAAGACCGGCACGCTCGCCGCTCCGATCGTTTTTCACGCGATCAATAACGGCGTCGCCGTTGCGATCACGCTGCTGTGGATGTATACTAAGTGACGGCTACTGCCGGCAGAAAAATAAAAAGGAGAGAAAAATGATCGTCAAGACAGTCGAATGGAAAGGAAAACACCTGCGGGTCCTCGATCAGACGGAACTGCCGGAAAAGATGGTCTACCTGAACTGCCGGACGCGCGAACAGCTCTGGGAAGCGATAAAGATGCTGCGTGTCCGCGGCGCGCCGCTGCTTGGCGTGATCGGCTCCCTGAGTATCGCGCTCGAGGCGCAGAACTGCTCGATCGCCGACCCGAAAAAGTACCGCACGCGCCTCTACGATACGATCCGCTATATCGCCACGTCGCGGCCGACCGCGGTGAATCTCTTCTGGGGGCTCGATCGCGTGAAAAAGGTCATCGACGGCGCCCCGGACGTCTCCGTGAAAGAGCTGCGCGAGATGATCGTCGACGAGGCGCTCTCAGTCATGGACGAGGATATCGAGACATGCCGCAAGATCGGCGACAACGGCGCCGCGCTTCTCAAGAATAATTCCGTCGTGCTGACCCACTGCAACGCGGGGGCCCTGGCCACGGCCGGCATGGGGACGGCGCTGGCGGTGATCTACGCCGCGCACCGGCAGGGGAAGAAGGTGAAGGTTTTCGCCGACGAGACGCGGCCGCTCCTGCAGGGATCGCGCCTGACGGCCTGGGAGCTGATGGAGGGCGGGATCGACGTGACGCTGATCTGCGACCATATGGCGGCGTCGGTGATGCGCGACAAAGGGGTCAGCTGCGTCCTGGTCGGCGCCGACCGCATCGCGGCAAACGGCGATACGGCCAACAAGATCGGCACCTATAACGTGGCGGTCCTCGCCAAATATCACAAGGTGCCGTTCTACGTCGTCGCGCCGCTCTCGACGATCGATCCGGCGATACCGGACGGGTCGCATATACCGATCGAGGAGCGCGGCCCCGAGGAGATCACGCACGGCTTCGGCAAGCGCACCGCGCCGCACGGCATCAAGACTTTTTCGCCGGCCTTCGACGTCACCCCCGCCGAGCTGATCGCCGGCATCGTCACCGAGAAAGGGATAGTCAGGCCGCCGTTCAGACAGAACATCAAGAAAGTGATGAAGTGAAGCTCAAAGACATCGGCGAATTCGGGTTCATCGGCCGTATCAGCAGGGATATCCGTCCCGGCAGCGGAGTGGTCGCCGGCATCGGTGACGACGCCGCCGTTCTCGCCTCGGATAAAAAGGGCTTTTATAGCCTCTTTACCTGCGACATGTACGTCGAGAAGGTCCATTTCACGAAAAAGGACGTCACTCCCTATCAGCTCGGCTGGAAGGCGATGGCGGGCAATATCAGCGACATCGCCGCGATGGGCGGCCTGCCGCGGCACGCGGTCGTCTCGATCGGACTTACCGGCGACGAGGATGTCAGGTACTGCGACGAAATTTACCGCGGGATGCGCGCGGCGGCGAAGCCGTTCAAGGTGGATATCGTGGGCGGCGATACCGTGACGTCTCCCGAGGGGATCGTCATATCGGTGGCGATGACCGGCGTGGTCGAAGAGAAGATGTGCGTCTACCGCAGCGGCGCCCGTCAGGGAGAGGCGGTCCTGGTGACGGGCTCGCTCGGCGGCTCGCTGCTCAAAAAGCACTGCGTGTTCGCGCCGCGCGTTCGCGAGGCGCGTTTCATCGCCGGGACCGGGCGGGTATCGGCGATGATGGACGTCACCGACGGCCTCGTCGCAGACCTCGAGAAGATCTGCGCGGCGAGCGGCGTCGGCGCGATGCTGTTCGAAGAGCTGATACCGGTGTCTCCGGACGCCCGCAGGATGAAAGGTGAAAAGACGCCGCTTGAGAGCGCCCTCTCCGACGGCGAGGACTTCGAGCTCCTTTGCGTCGTGCCCCGAGAGGCGGTCGCGGGCCTTCTGAAGGCGTTCAATAAGAAGTTCTCCGTACCCCTGACGCTGATCGGCGGGACGACCGACGCGAAGGGCATCCGTGTTTACCGCACCGACGGCACCGTCGACGAGCCGCGGTACAAGGGGTACGACCATTTCAAGAGCGGCAGATGAAGAGATCAAAGACAAAGAGAACCGATACAACTCCAGCGCCGCGTGCCGTGAAAAAAACATCACGCATGAAGCCGCGCCGCTCAGCATCCACGGTAACTCATGAGCAGTTCCTGACCAAGAGCGAAAAAGAGACGTTCAAAAAGGCGCAGGAGTTCGGCAGGACGCTTGAGCGCGGCGACGTTGTCGCCCTCAACGGCGAGCTCGGCTCGGGTAAATCGGTCTTCACGCGCGGTTTGCTGCACAGCCTCGGCGTAAGGCACAAATACCTCGCGAGCCCGACCTTCACGCTGATCAATATGTACCGCGGGGACGTCCCCGTCTACCACTTTGACGTTTACCGGTTCGAGGACCCTCGGGAGCTCGACGGCCTCGGCTATGAAGAATTCTTCTTCGGCGAAGGCGTCACGATCGTCGAGTGGGCCGATAAGGTCGCCGCGTACCTGCCGCGGAAGCATATACGGGTGTCGCTCAAGGTCCTCTCGGAAACAGGCCGTCTGATCGTTATCGACCGGAAAGGGGGCTCATGAATATCCTGGGTGTCGAGACATCTCTTTCGACCGGCACCGTCGCGCTTGTCGCGGACGGAGCGCCGAAGGCCGAGATGGTCGTTTCCAGCGATATGTCGCATTCGACGAGGCTGCCGCAGCGGGTCGACGAGCTGCTGAACGAGGCCGGCCTGACGATGGGCGAGATCGGCCTGATCGCCGTCGGCGTCGGCCCCGGCTCGTTCACCGGGATCCGCGTCGGCGTCGCTTTCGCCAAAGGAGTTCGCACGGCGCTCGGCACGCCTGTCGTGGGCGTCAGTACCTTTGACATCGCCGTCGGCCGGCTCGCGCGTTCGCATGCGCACACGCTTGCAACAGCCGAAACCGTCGCCGTTGTGCTTGACGCGCGGCGCGGCGAGTTTTATTGTAGGATATACAGGAAATACGCAGGCGGTCACCGTCCGGAAGGAGCTGACGCGATCGTGCCGGCGAAGGCCGTCGCGGATATGGCGTTTACGGGGACGCTGATCGCCGGGCCCGATATCGAGGCGCTCCTGCAGAAAGAGGGGATCGACCCTGCGTCCGGCGGCATACGCTTCATGGATGTGCGGCCCGACGCATCGGCGGCCGCGCTGATCGCCGAGGGCCTGAGCGATGCGGCGCGCGAACGTTGCGCCGATCTGACGCCGCTCTACATCAGGCGGACGCAGGCCGAAGAGAAGCACGGGCAAAAAACCTGAGGGGCCGTACATGTCAAACACCTGGGCGGAGATCGACCTTGATGCCTTGAAGCGCAATATCGAATATATCAGGCGCCGCGTCGGAGAGCATGTTCGGATCATGGCGGTCGTCAAGGACGACGGCTACGGCCACGGCGCGCGCGAGATCGCCGAGGCGCTCATCCCCGCGGGGATCCGTTGGTATGGCGTCGCGAACACGCTTGAAGGAGTTGTCCTCCGATCGGTCGATACATCCGTTAGTATCATGGTCCTCGGCCCTGTCTTCTCCGAGGACATTCCCGACATATTCGCCTATAGACTCACGCCTATAATCGTTGACTACGAGACGGCGGAACAGCTCGACCGCGAAGCGGCGCGCCGGAAGACCCGGATAGGCGTCCACGTCAAGATCGACACCGGTATGGGGCGGATCGGCGTCTGGCACGAAGACTTTCGCCGGTTCATAAAGGACGTCAAGCGGCTGAAGCATGTCAGTGTCGAGGGGTTCCTTTCGCACTTTCCGGCGTCAGATACCGACATCGGCTTTTCCCGGGCACAGATCTCGCTTTTCAAGCAGGTGGTCGAGACGGCCGACCAGGAAGAGATCAAGGACTGCCTGCTCCACATGGCGAACAGCGCGGCGATCATGAAGATCCCGGCGTCCTATTTCGATCTGGTACGCCCGGGAATCATGATGTACGGCCTCCTGCCGTCGCCGACATTCGGCGGTAAATACGACATCTCCCCGGTGCTGTCGCTGAAAACACGCGTTTCGTTCATCAAAAAGATAAAAAAGGGGATGACGGTCAGCTACGGACGGACTTACAAGGCGAAGAAGGATACCGTGATCGCGACCCTGCCGGTCGGCTACGGCGACGGCTACAACCGTCATCTGTCCAGCCGAGGGCGGGTGCTGATCCGCGGCAAGTACGCCCCGGTGGTCGGGCGGGTGACGATGGACCAGACGATGGTCGACGTCGGGAGAATCCCCGGGGTGAAGGTTGGCGACGAGGTTGTCCTCATCGGCAAGCAGGGCAAGAACTCGATCACCGCCGAAGAGATCGCAAAACTAGTCGGAACGATC
>ERZ795055.686-NODE-686-length-30722-cov-6.029054_pt1 | contig 30722 bp, 20 predicted proteins | sample MGYA00375139_ERZ795055 | MGnify/ENA primary metagenome ERZ795055 (study PRJEB30184, sample SAMN05720283) | anaerobic digester metagenome | isolation source: active sludge of municipal wastewater-treating anaerobic digesters | place: USA | collected 2015-01-23 ... | reverse complement strand
CTGGGCAAACTGGATCACCGCGCCCAGCTACAGCATCACCGACATGGACTACATCACGTCCATCAACTACCTGTCGATTCCCAATTCAAGTACATGGCAGAACAACTGGTACACCATCGACCTGTACCCGTTCATCTACGACAGCATACCGCTGAATAAATACAGCAATGGCACGCTTCTCAGCATGAACGATATTTACATCATCGCGATCCTCGACAGCAACTACAGCGGGTGGCCTGATGAAGGAGAGTACCTGGGATTCTACTGGACCTGGTATCTCTTCAACAAGATACCCAAACAGTACGGCACCATGTATTATGACCGGGTGAACACCCTGAACGGCGAAGTCATAAGCATCATGGGCAACAGGACATACAGCGAGGATTGACCACTTGCCTGAAATCACCGAAGCGGGAAGAAGGTAGTTTCTTCCCGCTTTTTTTTTCCGGCCGCGATAAAATTATTGAAAAAATCCGGAGAGCGGGTTAGACATTCACGTTGTCGTTCAAAACAACGACAGGGAAGGATTCCGGCCCGCGCCGGCCTTTTAATCCCTGGAACCACGATACTATTTATTCAGGAGAAAATTCATGAAACGTTTATTGCTCCTTTCAACTCTCATTTCATTTTTATCCGCACAGTCCCTCTTCGCGCTAACCGGAAGGGAAATCATCGACAAGAGCGAAAATCTCGCCAAACCGAAAAGCGCGAAAAGCAAGGTCTCGATGAAAATCACCAAGGGCGGCACCGTTATGGACAAGGAATTCCTTCTGTTCCAGAAAACGATCGGCGGCGACGACAAGGTACTGATCACGTTCACCAAACCGACCCAGATCAAGGTGCTCACGCACACGCATAAAAACGGAGAGGACGACCAATGGCTCAGGCTGTCTTCAGGCAAGGTCAAGAGGCTCGTCGGCGGAGACAAAGGCGGATCATTCGTCCAATCCCACCTGACATACGAGGACCTGGAAAGCCGCGACATAGACAACTACGATTACAAGAACCTGGGCGACGCCAGCGTCAGCGGCCAGGCCTGCTACATGGTCGAAGCGATAAAAAAATCAGGAACGAAAACCTACGACAAGAACATTCTCTATGTTAGAAAAAACGATTATGTGATCGTCAAGGTCGATTTCTTCCAGAAAGGGAAGCTTTTCAAGTACATGGAAAACAAGGACATCAAGACAATAGACGGAATAGTCACTCCGATGAAGATAATCGTCACCATGGCAGATCAAAGCGGAAAAACCGAGATGAATGTAGAAAAAGTGATATACAACACCGATATCGAAGACTCGAAATTCTCGAAAGAAGCCCTTCGCTAAGCAAGAATCACCCCTGGGGCCGCCCTATTTCATCTTTTCGGACGGCCCCAAAACCGCTTATAAGCCGACCTCCCTGCCTAATCATTGCAATGATCCAATTATAAATCTTCCTTGATTCAATTATCAAAGCATGATATCATCAGATCAGAAGGCGCCATGTAAATTCACGTTAGCCGATCGACATGAACGGTTTTTCGATTGACGGGATTTACAGGGGATACCTTCAATAGAAGAAAACCAAAGAGGTCTCACCGATTTGGAACGCAGCATCGCCAGCAGCCTTTGCAGGTTCAGGATTTCCGATGAACACCTCATTTCGGACTCCCTTGTAAAAAGCGAAATCGCCCGCGCATTCAGCGAGAGCAGATGCTTCGATTTTTACACTTCAAAGGACATAATAAACGACATCAAAACCGGCACCCCCATCGAGATGCACCGGGAGCAACTCCTGGATATCAGGAACAAGATGTTCGATACCGTATCCGACGGCGACCAGACCAGGAAAAGCATGTTTGCAAGCGATACCCGCCTTTCCTCCCGGCTGGTAACGGCCATGGCCTTCATACACAGGGCGATCGCCGAAGGGTCCTACAAGACGATTGAAAGCCGCAGGTTCGTGATCGTAAAAGAGCCTGCGCGCGTGCCAACCATCTTTCACGTATCCTCCGCCACTACCGTGATCGCACATGTAGGCCAGGGTCCGCCCTGGGCCGAAATACCGACGATATATCTCGGCTTGAAAATTTTTGACGCGTTATTCGCCGAACAGAGAAAGGGCGGAAAAGACCTTTTCACGGCATTTCAGCACCTTCTGACCATCGAAGAACGCGCCATTGAAACTGGTTTTACCCATATTGAAGTATACTCGCCCGAAGTATCACAGTCGCTTAACCTCCTCGTCGACTCGGTCATCGAATACGCCAGGGTCGCCGAAATCGAAGCTGAAGAGGCCCCGCCGGCGGTCAGAAAAGTACCGCCCTTTACAGAGGAAAGCAGAAAAAAAATCCTCAGGGACCTTGACGCCCGGGTCAGAAACGACGAGCTCAACTTCAACTATGAAAAAAACCTCAAGGCGGTCAAGTCGCTGGAGAGCATGGCCGGTCGTTACAAAAAAAGCAACGACATCCAGTCCCTCAGGGAAGTTGTAAGGCTGCTTGTCGCCGCTTCGGGTCACGACATCCACGAGGTAAGGAACCGTGCGAACATAATCCTCGAAAGAATACTGGCGCCCAAAGATTTCGATGCGCCGCTGGCGACGCACTTCATAAACCTGCGCATGGGCGGCGCACACACGTTCACCTTTAAAATGCCCGCTGACGAGGCCGGCTTATTTATCCGAATATTCAAGAACCGCTCCCATGAAAGGCTTTTCCTGGAAAAAGACGCATCCTTCTTCGACCTTCCAATGGCCTATGACGCCAATGCAGGCTCATACCGGGTATCGCATACATTCAACTCGTACGGGCACTACGATTTTCTTCTGTACCAGAACGGGAAACCGCCCCGGTGGCTGAACCTGCCCGGTTCGAGCGGCAGGGTGAACGTGATCCCGGACCTTCGCGGCGATATAATCCTCGAGATATTTCCCGACATCCACGGACACACCAAAGCCTACTGGCATGACGATCCCGACCATCCGGGGCTGGTGTATAATGAAAACGGCGAAGTAATCCGTCTCGGAAATTTCGCGGACATAACGACCCACCTTCCCGACCTCAAGCGACGTTACAACGTTACCGCCATCTATCTTCTCGGAGTGCAGAAAAGGGGATCCAACCGCGAAGACTGGGCTCCCGAAGCCTCATCCCCCTCGCCCTTCTCGCCGGTGAGTCTGGTTGATATTGAGCCGTCTCTCGGAGGCGAAAAGGATTTCATCGAGCTCGTGAAAAGGGCTCATTCCCTTGATATAAAAATCGTCATTGATATAATCCCGCACATCAACCGGAAAAGCGATCTGCTGGGCGACGATCTCATGGTCTACACTTACGGCCACGACGGCAACCTGTATCCCCGCGCCTCGACCGACGGGAGATACGGCTCATGGAACGACGGCAAGCTCCTCAACTACCGCAAGTTCGAAATCTGGGAATGGCTGGCTGATTCGATCGATACGCTCATCGATCTGTACGACATCGACGGGGTGAGGTTCGATTCAGCTCATGCAGTGCCCATCATGATGAAAAAGAACAACTATCTCTACGTTTACGACAGGAAGCGCGGCCACGACGAGATGGTCGAAGGCTCGATAATCGTCAACGACCGGGAGGACGGCCATTATATCACCACCGGATACTACGACTCCGCCTGCCGGGACATCATATCAGTCCCGCTGCATTTTTACCTGATGCAGCGCGTCGAGCGGAAGCTCAGGCAGAAAAAGAAGAAGTTTTTCATCAATATCGCCGAATGCTACTGGGGGCACGAACGCTTCCTCACGAGGACCGGCCTCATCCCCTACAACTCGGCCCTGTTCAAGATCTGCGAGAACATAATCCACGGCAAGAGCGATGTCAGGGAGATATACCACATTTACGACAACCACTATCCATCGGTGCTGCCCGAGGGCACCGAGCTCCTGGGGATTCTCGGCAACCACGACGAGCGGCGCGCCCTGAACACTTTCGGGCACAGGGGCCTCCGGGCTGCGGTCCCCCTGACCTGTTTCATGAGCAACATAATCATGGATTACGAGGGGAGCGCCGAGGGCGAGGGATGGAAGGTGTTCCTCGACAACATTTTCGTCAACTGGAACCAGTTCGAATACGCCGCGCACCGGAGCCTCGATCCGTTCTACAGCGAATGGTACAGGTTCCATCGGTCCAACCGCGGAAGGGGTTATCTCGTCTGGGCCAACAACACCATGGTTGCCGCAGCAGTCAAGTTCGTGGGAAAGGACATATGGATCGGCGCGTTCAATTTCGCGGATTCCAACCAGACCGCCGACATCCAGTTTGACAGCCCGGTGCTCCCCATTCCCGATGATTATTGCTACCGGGTCATCGATCCCCTGTATTCGGGCATCACCAGGCAATACAGCTACTTCACGGGCGCCGAACTGAAAATATCGAGGGTCAATACCGTTGTCTCTTTCACCGAAAGGGTTAAGCTGCTAAAGCTTGAGCGCATCAGGCTCGAGGACCATTACACCGATTTCTTCATGAATTCGTTTTTCAGACTCTGCACCCTGTCGGCCGTCGAGAAGATCGAATCGAATTTCGCCTTTTCAGAGATCGTCAAAAACAGCGGCACCTACGAAAGTATGAGATCGTTCATCATCAAGACCCTGGGGCCGCTCCTCTGGGACAAGCACCGCCCTTCCCTCGAGCTCGGGCTCAAGCGCGCCGCATATCACCTGTATAAAAGAAAAATCCTCGACGCAGACACGGTTCTCGACTACGGCAAAAGAATGATCGAGGACGATGACCCGGTCGTCAGCGATATCGGCATTGCGCTCAGGGAGCTCTCCCGCCGCGGCCACCTGGTTTTCATGTCGGCCGAGGCCATGCCTTTCTCGAAAAGCGGCGGCCTCGCCAATGTCGTGTACGAGCTCCCCAGGGAGCTGGCCCGGCTCGGGGAAAAAGTCTGCGTGATCACCGGCTATTACCGCGGAGGCGACGAGAAGGCTGTAAAAACCATGAGGTCCGCAATCGAAAAGTACGGCGTCGCCTACACCGGTAAAACCATGCGATTCAAGATCATGGAAATCGAATACGAAATCGGCGTGCATACCTGCGAGGTCGAGTGCGTAAGATACTATCTGCTGGACCACCATGAATTTTTTGACGGCCTCTACTGGGGAATAACCGCCGAGGAAAAGCTGAGGCGGCGGATCGCGCTTGCCCGGGCAAGCGCCGAAGTGATCATTCAGTTCGATCTCATGCCCCACTACACTTTCACCAACGACGCATACGCCGGACTTTTCAACGGCATCGTGAGGAGCGACTACTACTATTACAGTAACATCAATTTCTCCAAAAATACGTTCCTGCATGTGATTCACAATGGCGGATGGCAGTATTTCGACGCCTATTCCCGCTACGAGAATGGCGCAGACCTTTTCAGCCTTTTCAACATTCCCGGCGAGCGGGCATGGGAGTTCTGCGATCCATTCAGCACCGAGCGGATCAACTGCATGGCCACAGGGATCAGGTTCGCCGACAGGGTCATCACCGTGAGTCCCAGCTACGCCAGGCAGATCGAGTACGCATGCGACGGGCTCGAGCACCTGCTCTACAACGTCATCGGCATCAGCAACGCCATAGGATCGGATTTCAGGGAGAACATAGAAAAGCGCTTCAACAATTCCGGATTCATACAGGACAATTATCCGGGGCTTCTCGAAAAAATCAAAGACGACCCGGCTCTCAGAAAAAAAATCAAAGACCGCTATTCCGAAATCACGAACGGGGTCGATGCGATCGAAAAGATCAGCGACCCGGCGAGAAAGCACCTCGTGTGGAGAATGAGAAACAAACTTCTTATCCAGCATCAGCGCGGGCTCATCGTCGATCCCGACAAGATTCTTTTCGCGTTCATACACCGCATTTCCGAACAGAAAGGTTTCCAGCTCCTGCTCGAGGCCTCTGAAGGCATATTCAAGCACCTGGGGTTTCAGGGCATAATAGGCGGCGCAGTCGCATCGGGCGACAGGAGAGGCGAAGAGATCGCGCACGGACTGTATCTCATGGGCCGGCAGTACGGCGGTCTCGTGGATGTTAATTTCGGATTCCAGGACGTAGCCATACCACTGCTGAGCGCCGACCTTTTTCTTATGCCGTCGATGCACGAGCCCGGCGGCATATCGCAGATAGAGGCTTTCGCCGCCGGATGTCTGGTGCTTGCACGCGCTACGGGAGGGCTCAGAGACACTGTTTTCCCGATCCGCGTATCGGATAGAAGCGTCAGCGGTAACGGGTTTCTCTTTTCGGATTACACGCCGTGGGCCTTTTATGACGCGATGTCAAGGGCCTCTTCTTTTTTCAAGAGCAGCGCGGAACAGACGGTTCAGGAAGCCAGGAGCAATGCGGAAAAATCGGCTTATTTCTGGGACCGGCCCGCCAGGCAGTACATCGAAAGGATTTATGACTTGACGGAATCGATACGAATAGTCAAGTGATTGGAAGCGGAACATGACAAAACGGGATAGTGCCCTATCCCGCTTGTTGTTAAAAGGTCTAACCTTAATGACTGCCCAGTCTGGTTCCAAGGAAGACCGTTGTGTAAAATGATTTTCTGATTATATGATCGGCACGCTGCCGTAAATATTTAGCAAAAAAAATCGCTCCAGAAAAAAATGAGAATGGGAATGCGCTCGATAAAACGAAACATTCTGTGCGGATCATTCGCAGCGGCGCTCGCAATGTTATTAATGAACCCGGCCATAACAGGTGAAAATCCCGAAAGCGGACAGGCCACAGTCGAAAAACTGTTCAGGGACATCAACGGCGGGCCGGTGATACCCAGCGATGCGAACAGGATTTTCATACCATTCTTCGAAAACCGTACTGAAAGAGAGGGACTCCCTGAAAAACTCCGGATCAGGATCAGCGAATCCATATCAAAGGACAGAAGGCTCGCCGTGGTCGACAGCGGGCAGAAGTCCGACGTTTTCCTCGAAGGGACGATCACATCCTTCCAAATCCAGAACATCGCTTTCAACAGCCTGGGCGTGGTCGAAAAAAAAAGAATGAGGGTCACGGCATCAATAAAGCTCACGAGAACATCGTCGGGCTCGGTCATTTTCATGGAATCCGGCATCCAGTCTTTCATGGAATATTCGGACACAGTTCCCCCGATCACCAGCGAGGCGAGGGTTTTTGATGAAGTAATCGACGAACTCGCGGAAAGAATAAGAGCCAAAACGATCAGCGGATGGTACACCGAGCTGATGACGCCGGTCGAAAAAGGGAAAAGCAGATGACAGCGGTAAAATACCAGACATCCAAAAACCTGAAAGAAGACATCGGCAAGGGAAAACTCGACCCGGTTTACCTTCTGATGGGCGAGGAGGAAGGCGAAAAGGAAAAATGCATTTCGATGATCCTTGACGCGCTTTTCGAGAATGTCCCGGAGAGAAACAACTGCGTCTCCAGGTTTCATATCGAAAACAACGAATTCACCGCCGCCGCCGAATACCTTCTTTCACAGTCGATTTTTTACCCCACCAGGGCCTGCATAATGTACAATGTCGACGCGCTCAAGCCCGACGATCCGACAAATGCGGTGATGTCCGAAATATTTCAGACGATCCGGCAGTCAATGACGCTGATCATGACCACCCGGAACAACAATCCGCCGAATATGCTGACAAAAAAAATGATGGAAAAAACAAGGGCTATCCAGTTCTGGCGCTACTTCGATAAAGACATCGAGCACTATATCGCCCTGAGCCTCGCCAAGCTCGGCCTCTCGATGGACAGGCGGACGCTGGAACTTCTTGTCGAGCTTACCGGGAAAGACATAAAAAAAATCGACGACGCCATCGACATGCTCCGAAACTCGTCCGAAAAAAAGACGATCGACGAAGAGACGCTCAGGGCGATGGTGCATGACCAGAGGGATTCGGACATCTTCGAGTTTATCGACGCCCTTTTCGTGAGAAATAAAAAAGCCCTGCAACTTCTCGAAAAGATAATCACCTCCGGGACCGAGGACCTCTTCATCCTGAACATGATACTCAAACAGTGTGAAAAGATAGAACTTTTCTTTTCGGCCACGGAAGAGGGAAAATCGACGGAAGAAGCTCTTACCCATTGCGGGGTTTACCAGAGAAAGCGTGATCTCTTCTGGAAAATGACAAGGGCCTACGATCGAGCGCGAATAAGAAAAGTTTTCCCCTTGATAGCGCGGGCTGATTATGAACTGAAAAGCGGAAAAAAGAGCAGGGATCTGGCAAGGAATCCTCTTTTCAGTCTCACATCCGAAATGATTTACTCGCTTTAAGGCAGCGACTCAGGCGCCGGCCGCATTTCTTCCGTCAGCAGGTATAGTTTACCGAGGGGAAAAAGATGTACGGCATGAATGACGAGCCGATCATTTCACGGTCCCGGCTCATGGCCATATCGCCCTCGAGGAGCCTGAAAAGATTGTCGGCGAGCATGCAGTCCTTCACCCTGCCGGTTATTTCTCCCTTTTCAACAAGGAATGCCAGGTCGAGGTTCGCCGAAAAATCCCCCGTCAGGGTGTTCGACTGCCCCAGTCCGATAAACTGGTCGACGAGAATTCCCCTGTCGATGGATTTCATGATGCAGCCGATCTCGTCCTCCCCGGGATCGATCGACGTATTGCTGAACGACGGGGCGGGCAGGGATGAATATCCCCGCGAACCGTTGCCCATGGCGGGAATGCCCAGCTTATGGGCGTGCTTGAGGTCGGTGACGAAATTCACGATCCTTCCCCGCTCGATCAGGGCCTTTCTCGCCGCAACGACTCCCTCGTCGTCGAAAGGATAATTATAGGGTGAGCCGTCAAGACCCGGATCGTCGTACAGGGAAAAATTTTCGTTGAACAGGCGCTCTCCCTTTTTACCGGCAAACGGAGAAATCCCCTTCCATACGGATTTCGCATTGAGGCCTGATGCCACGATTCCCAGTATCCTCGAGGACGCCTTTGGGGTGAAGATCACCGGCATTTTACCCGCAGGGCACTTTCTTTCTAACCGGGCCATTCCGGCGCGGCCGACAATTTTTTCAGCGAGGGCCGAGTAGTCGACCGGCCTTCGGGCGGAAACGCCTTCCCAGATATCGACCTTGGACCCGCCGTCGATGACCCATGTGAGCGATATGCCGGCGGAATAAAGTGAGCTTGCATAGGACCCGTCCAATCCGTTCGAGTTGACGAGGCGCATCCCCCCGGTCGACCTGCTGACGCTCACGTCGACCGAGGCCCCGGGTAACGCCGAGAGGATCCGTCCGATGGCGGATTCGGCGAGGCCGATTTCGGCGTCCACGCTGAAGCTATCGATCGCTTCATCATAATACCGCCCGGCCCACTCCGGAACTTGTCCCGGCAGATCAAAAAGCTCTTCATCCCCGTACCGGGCCATGCTCACGGCCCGGTCAGCGGCGGCCGGCATGCCGCCGGTCGCGTTCGTGTATGAAAATCCCGTCCTGTTCCCGATATTGACCCTGATTCCGAATCCGCTGTTCTCCTTTTCCTGAACCGAGTGCAGCCTGTTGTTCCTGAAGACGACAGGAACCGTCGTTCCGAAAGTCTCTATCACGTCAAACCAGCGGCACCTTCCCTTCAGTTGGTTCAAAACGTCCGCTATCATCATCTGCCGCCTATCAGCACGTCATTGATCAGGATATGGGGGCCGCCGAACGAAACCGGAAGCGGGCCCTGCCCCCCTTTGCCGCATCCGCCGAGCCCTCCGAACATCCTGAGGTCGTCGGCGATCATCCCGATATTGTTCAGCGTGTGGAATACATTGCCCGACAGGACTATGTCCTTGTACATCCTGCCCTTTTTCCCGTTCCTGAGCGCGAAACCGTAACCCGAGGTGAAAGTGAACATCTCGAGGTTCGTCTGCCCTCCTATCACGTCAACCGCGTAGATGCCGTCTCCTATGGATTCAAAGAGCTCTTCCGGCTTCCGCTCTCCGCGCTCGATATAGGTATTGGTCATGCGCACGATCGGCTGGCGCATGACGTTGAGGGCCCTGCCGTTGCCGGTGAGCCCCTCGCCCATTTTCTCCGCGGTCTCGCGCGAGTGGAGCCTGCCGGCCAGCACCCCTTTTTCAATCAGTGTGGTCTTTCCCGGCATCACGCCCTCGTCATCGAAGGGAATGAATCCCGGCAGAGACATGACTGACCCGTCGTCATAAACGTTGAGGGATTCGGGACCGAACTTTCTTCCCAGAACCATTATCTTCTTCATCTGAGGGTTTTCATGAACGAAATCGGCCTCTGAAAGATGGCCGAAGGCCTCGTGGATGAAGACCCCGGCCAGTTTCGGGTCGGCGATGACACGGTGCGTCCCGCCCGGAGCCGACTCGGCGCTTAAAAGGTCCACCGCGGTCCTGACGACCCTCTCGGCAAGCTCCTCACGGCCAAGAACGATCTCAAACCCGCCGCAGCCCGAAACCGATTCGTGGAAAGGCTGGATCACCGCGCCGTCTTTCGCGACCGAAGCGAGCGACACGCCGCAGTACGAGCGGTCGTAACGCAGATCCGACCCCTCGGAATTAAGGTAAATATAGCGGCCCGTGACGTCGCGGTACGTCGACCGGGTCGTCTGCACCTTCGGCGAGGAATGAAGTATATCGTTATACGATTTCAGCTGTTCGTATTTTTCGTCCATGCTAACGCTTCCGGCGGGGATCACGGTATCGGTCGAATAACGTGCGACCGACGCAGGCGTCGATCTGATTTTCGTCTTCTCCCCGGCGGCGATTTTCGCGGCCATGCTCAGGCCCTTTTTGAGAAACGAACCGATATCGGCGATGTTGTTGAACGACACGAAGCTCCATGACCCGTTCGAAAGAACCCTCACCGAACCGCCCACCGTGTCGCCGACCGTGAACATGTCGATCTCGTCGCCGGAAAGCGAGATCGTGGTCGCGCTTCCGGCGGAAAGACGCACCTCGGCGAACTCGCAATCGAGACCCGACAGAGAGGCTGAAATCCTGTCTGCTATGGCATCTATACCGTAATCCATATCGCACATTCCATTCCCGGCGATCAATCATACCGGCCTGAAAAGAACCTAAGTGTTGCAGAGACATATTTTTAAAGCAATAAAAAAACCGGTTCGTCGTTAATATATAAAATCGATATTTTTGCTTGATTAATTTGTATAAGATGATGTACCCTTCCCCTGCTACCCCCAAAACCCGGACACCGCGAGATGAAGAAAAAACCGGCCAGAAAAATGTCAAACGCATCGAGGCTCTGGGTCTCCTTCGGCAACCTGTGGCCCCCCTTCTGCAACCAGATGGTCATTGAAGGGAGCGGATCTATCGACTTCGACGCTCTCGGGGCAGCCGTTGAAAAGGCCTCTGCCGCGAACCCCGGCTCACGACTCGTTCTCAGGGGATTCCTGTCGCGGAGCCGCTGGATCGACTCAGGGCTGGTCCCCGGCGTGCGCAGGGCGGATGGCTCAGGCTGGTCGGGCCTCGGCCCGGAAGGCGCTCCCTTCCTCGACGGTAAATTCGACATCCGCTCCGGCCCGACATGCGAAGTGCTTGTCATCGAGGGATCGCCGCTTCGCCTTGCATTCAGGACGCACCACGCGGTGATGGACGGCATAGGCACCGTCACCTGGGTCGAAGACATATTCCGCGCGCTCCGCGGCGAAAAACCGGTCGGTTCGGAATATTGTGCAATCGAGGATGATTTCCTGAACGTTTCCAAAGCGACCGAAAAACCGCTCGGCAGACGGTACATCACCCCGGCAGGCAAAACACAGCCGGGCGCCGGGAGCGGATTCGTATGGCGAAGAAAAAAATTCACCGGCAGGCATTCGATGCTGCTCCCGGGGATCATGCTCGCCGCTGCGACTGAGGCATGGAGAACTGGGGACGGCGCCGTACGCATCGGCGTGCCGGTAAACCTGAGAACACGCCGACCGGGATTCCGTTCGACGAGCAACCTGACCAACGCGTTCTTCATCGACGTTGAGCCGGGCGACACTCCCGAATCCATATCGGAGAGGTTGAACCGGCGTCTTGAACTGCGCGACGACGGGTCACTCACATGGGAAGACAGAATACTCAGGCACATTCCGAGGCGTGTGCTTGAAAAGGCCCTGAAGGACGAAATCAGCTCTTCGAAAAAATCCGGCCTGTACCGATATCCTGCTGTCATATCGAACCTGGGCCGCATCGAGCCGGCCCCGTTTACGACGCAGGAGTTCAGGCCTTTATCGGTCTTTTTCATCCCGCCGGGAAACGAGTGGAGCCCTTTCTTCATGACCGTTACCGGCTTCAAATCTTCATTGGAAATCGCGCTGACCATGCCGGTATCGCATGGCGGCGGAGGAAGTATAGACGGCATCATGGAAAGAATAACCCGGGGTCTGAACGAATAAGGAGAACGCATGTCTGAAATACAGAGATACGCCAGAAAGCTGACCTACAACGAACGCATGTTCATCGCAGGAGATGAGATATGCCCCCCTCTGATCAACCAGCTTTTCTTCGACGGAGAGGGTTCTTTCGACCCGGAAAAATGGCGTGACGCCGTCGCCAGGGCCTCGGATGCGAACCCTGGCAGCAGGCTCGTGCTAAGGGGATTCCTGGGATTGAGCAGATGGGTTGACAGCGGCGTCACCCCCCCGGTCACCGAAATTGACGGCGGCTCATGGGACGCCACCGGTCCTGACGGCGCGCCCTTCCTGCAGAAGAGGCTCATGCCCGCACAGGGGCCGACGTCCGAAGTGATCCTGATCACGGGAAAGACGCCCAGGGTGGGATTCAGGACCCACCACGCGGTCATGGACGGCCGCGGCACTCTCGCCTGGGCCGAGGACATTTTCCGGGTTCTCAGGGGAGAGGACCCGATCGGATCGCGCTCAACGGTGAGCGACATGGAAATCGCGAGGAGCATCAGGAAGGAATACCGGAAACCCTTTCCGAGGGACAACATTGCGCCGACCGGCCTGCCCGAAGGTAACGAACGCGGCATCACCTGGAAAAGAATACTGATACCCGGCCGCTTCAACAATTTCCTGGGCCAGGTCGCCGTTCTGGCCGCCCGCGAGGCATGGAAACACCGGGAAGGCCCGGTCCGTTTCGGCGTCCCGGTTGACCTGCGCTCGCACGACAAAAAACTTCGCTCGACCGGCAACCTGTCGATCGCGATATACGTCGAAGTCAGGCCTGATTCGACCCCTGAATCCGTCGCCCTTGACATAAAAAAGCAGCTCGACGAAAAAAGAGACTGCATGATCGACCGATGGGACCCGCTCATCCGCCACATACCCCTGAAAACACTGGTGAAAAAGGGCAAGTCGATGATCGAGCACAACACCCGGACAGGACGATACGGCACATCGGGCCTGCTCACCAACATGGGCAAGATTCCCCTTGGCATATTTTCCGGAGGCGGATTCACCGCGCGCGCCATGTGGGGAATCCCTCCCAGCATAGAGAGCACGCCGTTTTTTCTCGGGACTGCAACCCATGAAGGCACGTCTGAAATGATACTGACCCTTCCGAAAGTCCTGGCCGGCAACGGCCGAATGGACCGGGTGCTCGAAAACATCAGCCGCGGACTGGTCCCCGCATAGCAATACCGCAACAGGAGCCCGGATGTACAGCAGAAAAGTCTCATTCAACGAGCGCTTTTACCTTGCGACAGACCGCATAACGCCGCCGTTCTGCAACCAGATGATCTATGAGGGCGCGGGCGAATTCGAAGTTGAAAAATGGAAGGCGGCCGTCGAATCAGCCTCACGCGCAAACCCCGGAAGCCGCGTCGTCATGAAGGGCTCCCTCTGGCGCTCGACCTGGGTCGACTCGGGCCTGACACCCCGGCTCAGGACGGTCGACGGGTCCGCGTGGTCGGGGATGGGGGACGAAGGCGCCCCTTTTTTGGAGACAGAGCTTGACCCGTACAACGGCCCGTCGTGCGAGGTCGTGCTCATCACGGGAAACGTTCCCAGGGTCGCGTTCAGGACCCACCACGCTGTCATGGACGGCCGCGGGACGATCTTCTGGGCCGAGGAAATATTCCGCGTCCTGCGCGGCGAGGAGCCGGCCGGCTCCGGTTCCGCGCTGACCGATTTCGATCTCGCGCAGACGTTTCAAAAGGAGAGACGGTATCCCCCTCCGCATGAATTCATCGCGCCTACCGGCAGGGCCGAAAAAAACGGCGGCGGCGTCACCTGGAAGCGGAGGCGCCTGCCGGGCAAATTCAGGAATTTCCTGGCCCAGGTGGCCGTTCTTGTCGCCGCCGAGGCGCGAAAACGCGGGCCGGGCAAGGTCCGACTGGCGATTCCGGTCGACCTACGTCCGAGAATGGAAGGGCTGCGGTCGACCGGCAACCTGACCAACACTATATATATCGAGATAGCCCCGGACGCCACGGTCAACGACATTACCGAAGACATCTCGGCCCAGATCCGCGGACGCTACGACGGCAGGATGTACCACGGGGAAAAAATAATGAACCATGTCCCCCTATGGGCCATTGTTCGGGAACTCCGCAAACTGATCAGACAGAAACACGCGGAAGGGCTGTATCACAATTCAGGCATAATATCAAACCTCGGGAAACTCGACCTGTCGAAGTTTTCGGGCGGGGGTTTCACCGCCGAATCATGGTTCGCAGTACCACCATGCCAGGAGATAGTCCCGTTCTTCATGGTGCTGGCCGGGTCAGGGCGGCATGCCGACCTCATGGTGGGCATGCCCAGGGTACTTGCCGGATCGGGAAGGCTCGAAGAATTCATGGAAGCAGTGATCGGCGGTCTGTGCGCTGAACAATAGTTTACAGCGATGTCACATCCGCAACCCAAATATGTCTTGACAATTGCCCGATATTGTCAATGTAATCATGCTTTCGACAGTCAACGTTCTGCTGGAATTCTCTGTCGACTTCGAAATGTAAAAATATCATCCCACCCGGAAACCGACGCCATAGGAGATAGTGTATGTTGCGCTACATTCTTTACGGGCTTTATGCATCAATCCTTGTCCACATCAACCAATGGAGATCATACGAAAGCCTCCGTAAACGTGCTGAAAAAAAAGTGATCCGTCAGATCCACCTTGCATACAAAAACGTTCCCTATTATAAAAAGAAATACGACGAGGCGGGAGTCTCGATGAAGGATATAAAGACGCTCGCGGACCTGAAAAAACTCCCTTTCATCACCAAAGACGAGATCCGCGAGAATTTTCCGGACGGGATACTCGCCCTGGGCACCGACATCAAGCATTGCCACTACTCGGCCACCACCGGTTCAACAGGCCGTTCGCTTCCCTTCGTGTTCAGCCACAACACGCACATATTCTACAATACGACAAACTTCAGGGTGTACACCATGTTCGGATACAGGCCATGGCACAAGTCGGTTTACGTGAAATATACGAACTCGAACGTCCGCAGCCTGGGTCCGCTGTTCAGGACAGGCCACGTGAAGTCCATCATTACGGTGCAGGAGCAGATCGAGGCCATAAAAAAAGAAAAGCCCGACATGCTTGTCGGATACGCCTCGCTCATCCTCGAAATCGCCCGCACGGTGACACCCGAAGACCTGAAAATCATCAGGCCGAAATTCATCTCTGTCAACTCGGAGCTTTCGACCAGGGACCAGCGCGACTACATAGCGAGCGTGTTCAAGTGCCCGGTATACGACGAATATTCAACCGAGGAAACCTGGATGATCGCGTCCCAGTGCAAGGAGCACAACTACCATCTTTTCATTGACAATGTCTGGGTCGAATTCCTGAACGAGAAAGGCGAAGAGGTGAAACCCGGGGAGGTCGGCGAAATAGTCCTGACCACGATGATGAGCCCGGTGATGCCGTTCATCCGCTACCGCATCGGCGACCTGGGACGGCCGTCGAATAAAAAATGCGCATGCGGCAGGGGCTTCCCCCTGCTCGAGGCGTTTGACGGAAGGCGGGACGACTCCTTCATTCTTCCCAGCGGCAGGTTCGTGTCTTCGCTGAAGATCCTCAATACGTTCACCATGTATATTAAGAAATACCTCCACCTCATGGAGGAATTCAAGGTGATCCAAACGGACCCGGGCCTGGTGATCATCAAGCTCGTAAAGGGGAAAGAATACCGCGAGGACCGTTTCCAGGAGCTCATCGACCAGCTCAACCGTATTTTCGGGGAGCCGGTTACCATAAAAGTCGAGATGGTCGACAGCATCCCGAGCACGGGCGCGGTAAAAAGAAAGGCGATCGAATCGCTGGTGAACAAAAGGGATATCCCGGACCTCGCCCGGCTCAACTGATCACCCGGTCATGCACTTCTTGACCGCGCCGTCCCTCTTCCTCGGGAACCGGAGATAGGGCACCACGTCGTCGTTTTTCGAACCTCCCGTACCGTCGTATTCTATCGTAACGATCGGCACTCCGGTGAGCTCCTCGATCCTGTCGGCCATGGCCTCGGTGACGAGCGAGGGACAGCAGTACGACGGGTTTGTCTGCACGAAAAGCGAAAGATCCGGATACTTTTTCACCAGGTAGAATATCTTCAGGATATTTTCCATCGATTCACCGGTATGCACCGTCTTCAGGCCGAACAACGGAAATATGTCATCAGGATCGGCGCAATATTTACGGTAATCGTCGTTGTCCTTGAGTATTCTGCTGAAATACCGGTAATACTTCTTCTCTATCATGCGGGCGATCTTCTGAAGCACCGTAAGAAGCGCAACCTCTCCGATCTGTCCCTGCCTCAACCACTTCTTCAGGTATGGGGCCGAAACTATCTGCATGAACTCGCTGTAGGGAGTTGTCACCACCTCGCCGCCGTTCTTCTCTATGGTCCTGATCAGCTCCTGGTTCATGACTTCGTTGTCGCGCACATACAGGTCGCCGAAGATCGCGACCTTCGGGCGTTTGGTTCTGGTCACGGCGATTCTCTCGAACCTGCCGATGATATGATCAAGCGCCTTCTCCTTGGATCCGTCGTTCAAAAACGTGTCGTAGAGTATCGATACGGCCTCGTCAATGGTCCTGTCTGTCGCTCCCTTTTCGTTCTCGTACGGACGAATCGAGCAGGCTATCCTGTTCAGGTAGCCCGCGAACATGTGCGCGAAATAGCTCTTCACCACCACGCGGATCGGAAAGTCGGTGAACGTCATTTCACCGGTATAGACCCCGACCTTCCCCATCCCCCTGCCGTGGGCCTCAAAAAGCTGCTTCGTGAAAAAAGGGAACATCCCGATATTGCATGCAAGCTTCGATTTTGGGTTCCATATAACGGTGCTTTCAGGGTCGAGCCCGTTTTCTTCTATGTAATCGATGAAGTTCTGGACCATCACGCTTAAAGGGATGCACTGACCCGAATTCATGCTCATGCTTCGCTTGATCGAATCGGGCGTTTCCTTTACCAGCCGGGCGTCGATCCCTTCCTTCCTGAGCATGGCCTCGACGAGAAGGCATGCGACCTTGTCCCAGTTCGGGAAAAGAAGGGTCTTCCCCTGGAGGCTTTTTTTGCCCCTGTACCACATTGTCCGCTCCGGGATTTTCCGGGATGAGCCGTTTTCTGCTGCCGAGAAGCGGTGGTTCCTGAACGCCCTGATTCCGGCCTCTATGCGTGTTTCGTATCCGACGCTCGAGTCGTGCTCGTCGAGCTGCAATATGAGATACGGCTTGTCGTGCCTTTCCATTATCCCTTTCAGCAGGTCGATGACATACGAATCCGGGGTGCATTTGAACGAGGTGACGAATACAGGATATATCCCCTTCATCCTGCCGACCGACTCGGCGGCCTCGAGAATCTTTGATCCGTATTTCCAGTGAATCGTGTCGAGCAGCTCCTGGATGCTTTTCGTATCCGTTTCAGGAACCATGTCCTGAAAGAAAGTCTTGATCCCGTTCCGTGAAAAAATGTCGGGGATCCCGTTATTCATGGTCTTGGACATTATGGTGTAGGGCCTGCCGAGGAAAACCACGGCGATGTCGTCGAGGCCCGATGTTTCATCAATGAACATCTTCTTCAGAAAAGCGGATCTTGATTCGTAAAACTCGAGGGCGCCGTCATAGGCGTTCGAAACCTGGAAAAAAGTGGCCTTGATCTTTCCCGTTGAGGCAAGCGCTCTGTAAAGGTTCACCTTCATGTTGAATACATTGTCTATCGACCGCACCAGCGGATTGATAATCCTTTTCCGGTCGGCGGCATCCGAAACGGCAGCGACCACCTGGGGCGCGTACTGTGTATAATAGCAGTAATTTCTCTTGATGTTTCTGTCATTCTGCGTTATTTCCATGTAATCGGGTAGGAAAACGTAATCCGCCCTGCCGAGAAGGTGCCTGACATGGCCGTGAAGCCCCGACATCGGCGCGCAGAATTCTGCGCCGGCCATTCCCTTGCCGTCCTTGACTGCGTTCTTGTAGGTCTCGCTTGTCACGGTCTTGATATTCAGCAGATCGAAAAACTTCTGCCACAGGGGCATCTCGTCAAAAAGATGCAGGGCGGCGGGGATTCCGATAACCGGAGCCCCGTCATCGGTCCGCTGTCTATCGAAGGAAAATATTCGTTTTCTGAGTGCAAGAAGATCGAAGCCCTTATCCGACGCCACGAACTTCTCTGTGTCGTAGTCACGGCCGCAAAGGAAGCCGAACGCCACGGTTTCGCCGTTCACCTCCGCGACCCTTATCTTGCAGTGGTTCGTGCACAGTTCGCACACTTCGGATTTGACCGGAATGGAGTTCCTGTAAATATCGACGCCCTTGAATCGGGTGCGGGAGGCGTTCTCTTCGAGAAGATAGAGAGCGACGCCGAGCGCGCCGGTTAGATGACAGTATTTCGACACCGCTATCCTTTTGCCCAGCCTCTGTTCGAAAGCGGCGACCAGCGCCCTGTTCTTCGCGGTTGCGCCCTGGAAAAAAATCCTTTCGCCGATCGACTTTTCGATCGCGACCTTTGAGAGATAGTTCTCCCTGACCGAATGAAGAACCGAAGCGAGCATCTCGTCGACCGAATAGCCCTGCGAGACGTAATAGTTAAGGTCGCGCTCCATGAACACGGTGCAGCGGTCGCTTGAAAGCGGAGCCGGAGCGCGCTCGGCCCTCTGTGAATATTCATCCAGAGGGCAGCCGAGCTTCTTGGCCTGCTCCTCGATAAAGCTTCCGGTCCCGGCGGCGCATACATTGTTCATGATCGAAAAAGTCACCATGCCGTTTTTCATCGTGGTGAACTTCGCGTCCTGGCCTCCGATCTCGATTATGGTATCAACCGCGGGGTCCAGCTCGCATGCGGCCCTTGCGTGGGCGGTGATTTCATCGAGAGCGACATCGGCGCCGATTATTTCGCCGATGAATTTCCTTCCCGAACCGGTCGTTCCGGCCCCGAGGACGGTGAACGTTATATTTTTTTTTCTGGCGAGATCATCGATGCCCTCAAAAATCGCCTGCACCGCCTCAATCGGCCTGCCTGAAGTCCTGGTATAGAATCCGGCCAGCACCCTTCTTTCATTGTCGAGAAGCACGGCTTTTGTACTGGTTGAACCGATATCGATGCCGAGGTAAACGCCGATATGACCTGTGATTATCTCATAGATGTCGGTCTCCACCGCTGTGGTCCTCGGATACAGAGAGGACGTATAATCGTAACGTTCCCTGCTCTCAAACACCGGATAATCCGAAAGCTCCAGCTTCAAAACCGGGTAGTGATATTTCTTCTCTTTCTTTTCCGGCAGAATGAGGTCATCTGATTTTTTCGTCTTCAACGACCTGTCCACCATGTTTTCATTCATGAGGCAGATCGCAGCCCCTATGGCTCCATACAGATGGGAAAAATCATCGGTCACCACCTTCATCCCGGCCATATTCTCGATATGTTTGACGACCGCCTTGTTCTTTGAAACTCCGCCGGCGAAGATCAGCGGCGGGTTGAAATTCGCGTTGCTGAAGAGGGTGTCCGCCACATTTCTTGCCAGGCCGTATGAAAGCCCGTCGCATATTTCCTCGATCGAGAACCCCTCCTGCTGGGCGTGGATGAGATCGGTCTTTGCGAAAACCGAGCAGCGGGAGGCGATTTTGGGGATTTCACCCGTATTTCTGAAAGATATCTCGCTGAATTCCTCAATCCCCTTGAGATTGAGGCGCTTTGCCTGCTGGTCGAGAAAACTTCCGGTGCCCGCCGCGCATGACGTATTCGACCTGTAATTGAGGTACTCACCGTATTCATCGAACCTGACCAGGCCGAATTTTTCACCGCCGATGATCAGTATCGAGCCCGCCTTTTTATGGAAATGGGCCGCAGCCGTGATATAGCATATTCTCGAATCATACCTTCCGGTTTCGTGAACAGCCCTCGGCGTCGAGGATGTCACCGATATGCCGTCGACTCCATCAGCGGCCATCTCCCTGATGATTTCGGCCAGTGATTCGTGTATCCGGCCATTGTGAAAACGATACGCGCTCTTGACTATTTTCCTGTTTTCATCAAGAAGAGCGGCCCCGACCGAAATGGAGCCTGCGTCGATTCCTAAAAACCTGCGATGCGACATATTGACACCTCAAAAAATTGAAGCATACATAACATTGTTATGTTACCTGTAAAAATAAATCGCCAACAACGGGTGTTGAAGAGATAATTTTCTTTCATCTCAATGGATACGATCTGTATCTTCAGCCTTCTTCTCGGCCTCTTTAGCCATGCCGGAATAAGAGGCCGCGGATTTGACCGATGAGCGGATATTCATGACACCGGCGTAATTGATTATTTTTTCCCTGAGCTGTTCACCTTTTTTCAAATCGCTCATTGTCAGTTGCTTGTTCTTTTTACCGGCGTCGTGCTCTTTCAGCACTTTCATGTCGCAAAGGATCGTGAGGGCGTTTTCATAATTGGACAGGGAAAGCGCTTCGGAAAGCTTGATTTCTCCTTCATGGAACATGCGGATGCCGGTCTTCCTGACGTCATTGATCAGGTCCCGTCTGGGGGTCGACTTGATTTTGCTGGTCAACACGTGAGAAAGCACAATCAGATACGACTCGAAAAAGTCCTGGAGAGCCCGGGCAAAGAACCTGAGCGTTCTTTCACTCGTTCCATTTACATTGATTTTATTCCCGGAGACCGAAATCGCTCCCGTGGTTTCAAAAAAGGCCAGAGCCTTCTCCGAAATCCGCTCAACGTCCTCCATGATGCCCGAGTAAATGAACTCGCGCCTGAACAGCTGGTGGAGGAATACGCACCCCTCCCTTACCTTCTCACGGGTCATCTTCCCGTCCTTTGACTGGCACATGAGAACGACCGCGGTAAAAGCGGCAGGGAGCATATAGTGAAGGATCGTATTCTTGTAAAAATTAATCCTTGGCCTGTCGTCGTCATTAAGGACATAGAGTATCTCGCTGGATTCCCCCTCCTCGCGATTAATTCCATCAAGATTGAGTTCGGTTATGATCGAATCCTGCTTGTAGCTTTCGAGCACGTATGAAATCACGTCTGACATTCCTTTTTCCGTAGCGAGCTCATCGGTCGTGTCGATTCCCATGAACTTGACATAATCATAAAGCGCTGATACCCGGTCGGTAAGGTATTCCCTCGAGAACCCCCTGCCGCTGGAGTAAAGCATCGCCGAAGTCACCAGCGAGAACGGGGTGACTTTGATGATGTCGTTCACCTTTTTAATAATATGATAGGCGATGTCCCTGGTAAGGTTTTCCGTCTTGCCGTACTGCGCTTTCAGTTCCTGATAGCTGACCGGCTCATTGATCGAAAAATAGACTTTCCCGTGTTTTCTGTTGAGGAAGCGCCTGCTTTTTAAAAACGCCGACGTATTCTCTTTTTCTTTCTTCTTGCCTTTAAGTTCCTTGTGATATGAGTTCTCTTCCACGATGCGGTCGTAATTTATCGCCACCGGAATGAAGACCATGTCGGAATTATAGCCTTCTTCGATGGAATCGATGAGATATTTAAGAAATCCCATCTGGGGGTGGCCTATCCGGCCGGTGCGGGAGCGCCCGCCCTCGACGAAAAACTCTATGCCATACCCTTCTTTGACCAGAGTCTTGACATACTGCTTGAAAACGGCCGCATACAAATCGAGCCCCCTGAAGGAGCGTCTCATGAAAAAAGCGCCCGACTTGCGGAAAATAAAACCCATCGGGAAGAAAATCAGGTTTGATCCGGACAGGATATGCGGAGGGATGAGCATGTTCTGGTAGAAAAGGCTGGACAGTATCAGGTAGTCCAGATGGCTTTTGTGGCACGGCATGAACACAACCGGCCCTTTCTGAGAAGCCTCACGGATTTTCCTGAGATCGTCCAGATTGTAGCTGATACCGCTGAACAGCTTCTTGAAGATATAGCCCTCGAGCGTTTTCGAAAAATATTTGATCATTACTATGGAGAAATCAGCCGCGATCTCGCGGTAGTATTCGTAGGCCTTCCTTCTCAGTTTTTTCTCTGAGCCGGAGCGACTTGCGGCTTCTTTTGCGATTTCGTCAATAACGTTCTTGTGTGAAAGCACCTGGTCGACCATCTCACCCTGGGTCTTGATCACCGGTCCCAGAACCGTCCGTTTCTCATTGTCGTACACTTCCATGATTTTTTTTCGGATAAACTGCGCTCTCGCTTCGTTTGTCTTCAATGTTTCATCCGCCAGCACGTCCCGCAGGTCGATGGGCGAGCATATTCTCATTGAAGGAGGAGTAATGCTTTTCTTCATGGTAAAAAATGAAGGGATAATGCCCCAGTCACCCGTGGCTTTTGATGTCACGATCGTCCTGGTCTTCTCCGGGTTTCTGTTCCAGAATATCATCTGCGGCAGCAGATAAATCGGATCGGTCGATTTTTTCTGGATTTCAAGCAGCCATTGCAGGATGTCAGAATCTCTGTCGAGATATCGTTTCGTGAACAGCTCTTTCGAATAAAATGAAAATGCAAGGCTCTCCCCGCATGCCAGCTCGTCCTCAATAAATTCCTGGTCCGAAAGGACCGGGCCTGACACCTTTTTGGGATTGTTATTGATTGCAGCAATGATCCTGTTTATGTATGATGCAGCAATCTGAATGGAATAATTTCTGAACCCTATCGCCAGAGAAGGAATGGCGAGTTTGTGTTTTTTTAACAGCGATGTAAGAATAAGCAGGGAAGTATTGTTGTTCTGGAACGACGCAAAGACGATCCTGCCTTTTCCGGACAGGTCACTAAGTGTAGACAAACTTTCACTATCAAAATCCACCTGTCTGAACAAAAAACCGACGATGCCGCTCATGAATCTGTTGAGGCCATTGTCAACCAGCGATTTATATATGCTGTATGAGAAAATTCTGCCGTTTTTTTGCATAATAATACCCCTTTCTATTCAAAGGAGACAGCCACAATCCTTGAAAAGATACACACGGTTTTTCAATTTAACAATATTTTTTTGCCGGGCTCAGATCAGCAATACTCATCCAGCCCTTTTTGAATTGATGCGCGAGTACGATTGATAAGATCGTCAATATTATCGTTTGTATAGCCATTAATGTCAACAGGTTTATGGATTATCATTTTGGCCCGGCCCGGAAAGAGAGCGAGTGAGTTACTGGGTAGAATATTCTTTGTCCCGATAATTGTTATCGGCAAAACCGGCAGATTGATATCCAGAGCGAATTTATAAGCCCCCTTCTTAAAGGGAAGAAGACGCGCATCATGGCTCCTGGTGCCTTCAGGGAAAAAAAGTATCGATGTTCCCCCCGTTATTCTTGATTTAGCTTCATTTATCGATTTCAGGGCAGCTTCCGTATTAGACCTGTCTATATAAACATGGCCTGCCTTTTCGCAAAAATATCCGATGACCGGGGCCTTCCGGAGCTCTTTTTTCATAACCCATCTGAAAGATCCCGGAAACCATCCGTAAACAACGAAAATATCATACTGGCTCTGATGGTTTGCAACAATGATGTAGGACTGTTTTTTATCCATATTTTCTTCGCCGATAACCTTGACGCTCATGGGAGTCGCCAGGCTGCTCAGCCTGGCCCATAATATCGGCCAGAAATGATTAATCTTGGACCTGGTAATAAAGGCAATGGACAGGCATATGGCTGTCACAACAGTTGTCATTATGCCCAGGAATGGAAGGAAAAAGAAATATTTATACACCTGATACGGGTAAAATAATATCTTATAGTCCCTGAGATTGATACTGGAAAAGGCATCAGTAATAGTATTCAAACTGAGTTCAGGGATATGGAAGTACTTATAATTATCCGCAACGCTGAATTTCAACTTCATAGAGGATCCATTAAAAATTTTTTGTCATAAGTCACGCGGACTGACCAGTCAGTCCATATAGACCCATGATTTTTATTTGTCAAACAAAAAAAACAAAAAACAACCAGTTAAAAACAATTTGACATCACCGGGGATACAATCAAATAATAATGCACTTGTAAAATGAGCACCCAGAAACCAACCATCGACAAAAACAATGAATTCAGACTAAAACTCTACGCTGAAGTCGGTAAGTACTTTTCCCCGAAAGGCGAATTCAACGAAAAAGCGTTCAGGGAATCCCTGCACCAGTCTCTGATAAAAATCAGAGAGAGCAGCCCCAGGAAAAATGAAATATCCGACATCATAAGCAACTGGCTGACTTCATACCTGTCTGATGTCATAAAATATCTTCACGAAAAGAAAATGCCCGATGCATCCCTGAATCTGTTGACCGCAGCAATCGATGTCTCTTCGAATCTGGGGATCAAAAATGTCGTGATATCGGCCGAACACCTCCGGGGACTGCTGGCCTTCGCATCGTCCGGGGCGATGCCGGTTCACTCAGAAGAGAAGGCCAACCTCCTCGATGAAAAACGCAAAAAGATATTCGACGCGGCCATTGAAGTCTTCGGCCAGAAAGGATATCATAAAGCGACGATTGATGAAATTGCAGCCCTTTCAAAAGTGGGTAAAGGTTCAGTATACCGGTATTTTAAAAGCAAGGAAGACCTCCTCGAACAGCTCTTGAAAGAAAAATACCATGAAATAATCGAAAGAGTGAGCCACATCCTGTCGGAAGAAAGGGACATACTGGTGCAAATACAGGAAATGATCGAATTCTGGATAGGTTTTATCGAGAGCAACCCGGTTCTTTACAAGCTGATCCAAACTGAAGAAATCAACATCAAGGGAAAAGAGCGAGTCCCCTTTTATGACTACATCGTCGATAATCTACCCATGTTCAAAGAAAGGATATTGTCCCTGAACAAGGAAAAAAAGGTGAAAACGACGAATTTTTACACCGTTTTTTACGGGATAATGGGATTCATGGACGGTGTAGCGCATAAATGGTTCAGAAGAGGGATGAACTACCCGTTGCGTGACGAAATACCGATTATCCTTGAAGTGCTTTTTAACGGATTTGTGGGTGAATCCAAGTCAAACAGAAGCTTTATTTCCTTACTTAAAAAAACGATGGAAAGCATAACCAATATCGATCACTGAAAAAACCAAAAAAACTGCAGTTTTATGCCAATTTTATTGAATCGCCCCGTCAAAAAAAAATATTTTTTTCTATTATTAAAAATGAAAAAGCTGTCGAATATATGAGTAGTTTGAGAATAAAGAATTCGTTTTAAATCCAGGGAAGGAGGTAAACGAAATGGAAGTCGGAACAACACTCAACCTCATTCAAAGAGCGACAAATTCCAGCACAGACACGATTTCTGTAAGAAGTCCGAATCACGAATCCATAGCGCATGTTGTACAGGAAAGCCCCGCGATCGAAGAAAAAACCATGATGGATCTTCAGGATGTACAACGTTTCCTGTATATGCTGATAGGGTCGAAAATCAAGGTTTCGAACGAACAGAACGCGATCGGAAACAGATTGAACGAAGTAGCATGACAGACATCATGAAAAAAGACATCAAAGCGCTCGACTAGTCCTCTTCTGCGGGGAAGAGGACTGGATCATTTCCCCTGCCAAAAACATACCTGCCAGCCGGCGACTCAAGCGAACACCATAACGATCAAATGCTGCCCACATTATTAAAATTAAGAAAAATTCAAAATTGTAAAAAAAATGAATACTGTAGAAAAATTGTTGACCTATTCAGCGGTTTTTCATTTATAAACATATCAGGTTTAAAATTTGCATTTTAAATTATATAATCATATATCATATTTCGATAAATTCTCTTATTCAAAATTTATCATTTGACTTTAAGTTCTTCAGTGTAACAATAATATCAATCGATAAGGGAATATAACCCTTACGATGAGAGTGTTATCATGAGCAAGGAACTGAGAGACAAAGCAGATGTCGTTATCAGAGAATTGAAAGACGCCCTGATCCCTTTGAAGGAAGAAATTCAGAGCCAGAAAAGCGTTGGAAAACAATAACCGGATTATTCAGCATGAAGAGGTATCTCTATGCCGCCAAAGGGAGAACGGAGAAAACTGCAGATAATCAATACCGCCAAGGATATGTTCATAAACGAGGGCTTTCAAAGCACTCACATCGGCCAGGTCTGCGAGAAACTGAATATCGCACGAGGCACGGTATACCAGTATTTCAGCAATAAAAAAGAAATCCTCTATGCGATCCTGGATTCGGTAATCGAAGAAATCGAAGACATTCTCGATCCGGACGATCTCAGTGAATTTCTCGGCCATAATGAAGACCCCCAGAAGATAAAAAAATTCATCCACAAACGTATTGCAGGAACAATGTCGGTCCTGGTCAACGAGCCCATAGTAATCAAGCTGATATTCAAAGACATCGTCGGAATCGACGAGGAGGTCGCCGAGAGGGTGAACATTTCGGTGATGAGCCTTGCACGAATCATATCCGCTGAAATAGCCGAACTGAAAGACAAAAAAATATACAAGGATTCGGTCGACCCGCAGATCACCGCCTCGATGCTCATCGGGGGAGTGATGATGATAGTATATGAATATGAAAAGAAAAAACGGGACGTCCAGGACAGCATACTGATCGATTCGATCGCCGACAATTACCTCAGCGGGGTGGTGCGATGAGGCACTGCCACGCCGGTCAGAAAACCCGGTCAGGACCGGGTTTTTTTATGATCTTTCTCGCCCTGATTCAAATCCTCCTGATTTCGACACCGAGCCATGGACAAAAAGCATCCCTTTCTGCGCCCGGGCCAAAAACCCTGATCAATGCGCTGAAGGGCAAGGACTCCGCGAAAAAAAACCAGGCGATGGAATATATAAAGGAAAACAAACCCGGGGATCTGCTGCCGATTCTTTCATCCCTGGCGCATAAAAGCTGGAACGAAAAGGACAGGAACATGGCCTTGACCGTCATCAAGATGTATCCGCCTGATACAGCCGTGCCGTTCCTGGTTGATGTACTTGAAAAGACGGATTCGCAGGAGACCAAGATCAAGCTGATTGATTATCTCTCTCCCTTCAATGACCGGAGAAGCGTAATCCCGATAGCGAAAGAGCTTAAAAACCCGTTTCAACCGGTACGCGAGGCCGCGGCCAGGGGACTCAAATACGCCGATGACAGGGTATATCCCGTCATTCTTGAGATGGCGGAAAGCCCCAATCCGGTAATGAAGCTGTACGCTCTCCAGGCATTCAACTATCTGTATGACAGGAGGTTCTACAACACGATAATAAGCCTCCTCGAAGACGAGAACAAGTCGATACGCATTTATGCCGTCATCTGTCTTGAGACAAACAAGCTCGGTCAATCAGCCCCACAGCTGCGCGCCATGGCCCTTAATGATAAAAACGACGAGGTCAGGATCGAAGCCATCCGGACCATCGGGTCTTTCGGCGACAGAAATTCACTGCCCGCCCTTTACGTGGTGCTGAACGACGCCAACAAGGATGTCAGAAAAGCGTCTATCTCTGCCATGGAAACAATCGGTGAAAAAAAGTCGTCGTATCCGCTATCTGACCGGCTGGCCAGGGAAAGCGATGATGAAATCAAGAAATCGCTGATCGACGCGATGGTCTCCCTGAAAAGCGGGGGCAGCCTCGCCGGGTTGAAAAAAATACTTCTCGAAGACAAAAAGGCCGGCCTGAGGATCGACGCTGCATACGCCCTCGGATGGATAAAGGACTCCAGGGGGCTGCCGATACTTCTCGAAGCGCTCGACGACGCTGATTTCCGTGTCAGGGCGGAGGCGTCGGCCGCTGCGGGAAATTTCAGGGACCGTTCGGCCTCGGCGAGCCTGATCGAAGTGGTCTCCCGCGACCGCGAGCGTTATGTGCGCTCCGCGGCCCTGTACGCTCTGAAGAAAATCAACGACAGGAAATCCGTAATCCCGCTGTTCGACATCTACTCGACCGAGAAAGACCCGGTTTTCAGGGAACAGATGCGCAGCGTGATAAGATCCTATCTTGAAAAATTGACCTGAGGACACATCGATGGCGCTCACCGACAGGGAAATCCAGCAGCTCGTCGAAAAGCTCAGAGGCAAGTACGCGGAATACGCGAAAAAATACAGCCAGAAGTGGTTTGACGTAAATCCCTTCGAAGACCGCCTTATAATGGCCGCAAAAAACAGGATGAACCTCGAAGGCTTCATCCTCGCCGAAATATCCAACTTCGAAAAGACCCGCGAACGCTACGAAAAAAAGAAAAAAGAAAAGGAGAATTCGTTCAGCAGGGAGGTTGACCGGATCATCGAGGAGCAGAACGCCCGCATAAAAAAATACACGCCGAAGCAGTTTCATCCGCGGGCCGGCTTCGAGATCGCCCATTTCTACGGCGCGGTGAGCGACATGGCCTCGTGCTATTTTCCGGTACTGTGGATCATTATTTCCGATCCGATCCTGAAAAACGTGCTCGTGGAAATCGAAAACGACCTCGGCTATCTGGCCGTTCCCAGGGGCAAGGCGCCGTCAAAAAGGATAGAGGACCACTCGATGATCCTCTCCCGGCCCCAGAGCAGCGACCTCGACATCGACCGCGACAAGAACAATTACCTCAAGGAAACCGCGTTCGTGCTCCATAAAATTGTTGATTTTTGCGACGGTCTGCTTGAAAGAAGGGAAAACGACTGGGCGCTGCCGTTGCCGCTGAACAAGTTATTTGTCGAGGACGCCAGGAAAAAGACGATACTGGCCCTGTTCTCCGGCCATACCGGATACGGGGCGATCATGAAGGTGCGCGACCAATGCTCGCAGATCATCGAAGACTTCAGGCTCAGGGCCTTTAAAAAGAGGGACGGGGATGAGCGTATTTGAAATCATCATGCTGATATGCTTCGGGGCGGCCTGGCCTTTCTCAATCTGGCGATCGTACAGGTCGCGTTCGATCGGGGGCAAGAGTCTGGCGTTTCTGGTCATCGTCCTCATCGGCTACAGCGCGGGGATTATCCATAAAATATACTACAGCAATGACAGGGTCATCATACTGTACATCGTGAACTTCATCATGGTGGGCATTGACACCATTCTCTATCTGAGAAACAGCGCGACCGTGAAAGCCGAGGGAAACGGAGAGGCGGCATGACTGCGGGAAAAGTGTATGATTACAGTTCAAAACTCATCGAGGTGGACGACCTGATCGAAAAGATCAGGCCCGGGGAAAGGATTTACCTGAGCAGCGGCCCGGCGACCCCGTCGAAAGCGGTCCAGGCCATTCTCGAGGGCGACTCGAAAACTCTTCTCGACCTCGAGCTGATTCAGCTCATCACCATGAACGACCGGCTTTCCCGGAGCAACATCGACCCGCGCTACAGGCTGAAAACTTTCAGCATCGGCGAAAGCATCAGCAAAAGGATACAGCAGGGCGAGGTCGACTTCATTCCCGCGCACATGATCGAAATTCCCTATCTTTTCGCGACCGGCGCGGTAGGTGTCGATATCGCCATAATAACCACTTCCCCGCCCGACGAGAGAGGATATCTCAACCTGGGCATCGCGCTCGATGTCGCGAACATCGTTATCAAGAAAGCGCGGATGGTCATAGCCGAAATCAACCCGAACATGCCGGTGACGTACGGCGAGACGTCCATCCACATCGACCAGGTGGATTTCGTGCTCGAGAGCGGCTTCCCGCTTCCGGAAAGGCCAAAAAAGGAATTCGACCGCGTGCAGGACAAGATAGGCTGGCACATATCGAACCTGATCGAAGACGGCTCCACCGTGGCCCTTCATGTCGGCAGGATATTCGACGCCATAGCCGCGAACCTTTCCGGCAAGAAGAACCTCGGCATATTCACCAACGTCATATCGGACTGGGTTATGGACCTGGTCGAGTCAGGGGCCATCTCCTTCGAGAGGACCCGGTACCGCGGGGGCCAGGTCACCACGAGCTACTGTTACGGGACACGGGAGCTCTACGATTTTGTCGACCGGAACCCGTTGATAGAATTCCACTCGACCTCGCGTCTGGCCAATCCCTACGAGATGAGCAAGATCTCGAACCTGATCAGCATCATGAACGTGAAGAAGATCGATATATCCGGGGAAAACGTCATATTCCACTCGGGCGACAACTTATTATCAGGCTATGAAAGCAAATTCAACTTCGCCTTCGGAGCCGCATTTTCGCGCAGGGGCAAATCGATCATATCCCTCCAGTCGACAGACCCTGACGGCAAGAGCAATATTGTGATCTTCCACGAGGAGGAGAGGGACAAAGCGCGGGCGACGCTGGGAGTGGCCCGGTATGTGGTGACCGAATACGGCGTTGCCGACCTTCTTGGAAAATCGATCAGGGAGCGGGTCCTGGCAATGATCGACATCGCGCACCCCGACCACCGGGAGAAACTGCTCGCCACGGCCAAGGAACACGGATACGCCTACCGCGACCAGATATATCTTGTCGAAGCGGCGAAAAACTACCCGG
>ERZ795055.682-NODE-682-length-30812-cov-6.331859_pt1 | contig 30812 bp, 30 predicted proteins | sample MGYA00375139_ERZ795055 | MGnify/ENA primary metagenome ERZ795055 (study PRJEB30184, sample SAMN05720283) | anaerobic digester metagenome | isolation source: active sludge of municipal wastewater-treating anaerobic digesters | place: USA | collected 2015-01-23 ... | reverse complement strand
CCGGAATTTCATAATCAGTGACGAGACTGGCCGCCACATCGTCTTGCGTAGACAAGGGATTAGAAGCACAAAGAACAATATCAGCGCCGCCAGCCTTCAAAGTTCTTACCAAGTTAGCTGTCTCCGCCGTAACATGAAGACAAGCGGACATCTTCATGCCACTCATCGGTTTCTCGCGCTCGAATTTTTCTTTAACTGCCGCCAAGACCGGCATATCACGCTCGGCCCACTCGATTCTTTTTTTGCCTTTTTCGGCTAAACTCGGGTTTTTGATATCATGTTCCATTTGGTTTTATGTTATTGTTATTATATTTCTTCGCTAAAATTATTTTTATATCGCGCCTTAATATCTTCCCAGCTAAACTGATGCGTTTGAGTCCCATAGGTTTCCACGGTATAAGCTGAAACGACGCTAGCCAATTTTCCACACTTGCCTAACGGCCATTTATTGATTAATCCCTTAATAAATCCCGCTCGGTAAGCATCCCCCGCACCGGTTGGATCGCTGATATTTTCTGGCTTGGCGGGCGATATTTCCAGTTTCCCTTTTTTGGTTTTTATGACTGAACCTTTTTCTCCCAAAGTTGTGATTAGGTTTTCCGCCCTTTCTAAAATATCTTTTTCGCTCCAGCCGGTTTTTTTCATTACCAAGCTTAATTCATAATCATTAGAGATAAAAGCCAAAGATCCTTCTATGCCATTTTTGAGTTCATCTGCCTCAAGAGAAGTAATCTGCTGGCCGGGATCGTAGATATATGAAATATTATTTTCTTTATAGATTTTCGGATATTTTATCATATCGTCTTTATATCCGGGTGCCACAATAGCCAGAGCGTTTTTCAAAAATTCTTTTTTTATTTCTCCTCCAGAATATTTCATTGAACCAGGATAGAAAGCAGTGATCTGGTTGTCGCTTTTGTCGGTAATAATATGCGCTAAAGCAGTAAATTCATCTTCTATAATCTTTATGTTGGATGAATCAATTCCGGTCCCATCCATCCATTGGCGGTATTTTTCAAAATCTTTCCCGGCAGTGGAAACAATTACCGGCGTTTCTCCAAGAAGCTTCAGATTGTAAGCAATGTTTCCAGCTGTGCCGCCAAAATTCAACTTCATCCCGCCAATTAGAAAACTTACATTGAGATTATGGATCTTGTCTGGCAGGATATGATTTTTAAAATGATCCGGAAAATCCATGATAGAATCGTAGGCAATTGATCCGGAAACTAGGATATTCATAAAAAATTAAAAAAGCTTAATCGGCTTCTGGTTTATTATAGCAATAAGATTTATTTTGGCAAAATACCGACAGGAATACAAAAACTCCGCCTCCCGATTTCGGGTGGCGGAGCCTTAAATGAATCTTTTATTTTCCCAATTCTTCAAACGTTTTAACAGCCATGGGAATTACCACCTGCCGATGATGTTCTACAAGTTCTGGCGGCAAAGAATCGATTGGGAACCATTTTCCCTTTGTTCCTTTACCAAGCAATTCAACCAGAAAGATATGGTGAATGCAGTGACCCCGTTCCTCATTCGGATTGTTATCCCAGCCTACTTTTTCCAATGCTCTGATCGGACATCCGTATTCCAGAACTGAAAGTCGATCCAAGCCAACTTCTTCCGATTCTCCCGGCCTCATAAAAGTTCCAGGGCAATTCCAGGCGTTTTTATAAGCGGGGGCATCTTCGCCTCTCCAAACAAGAAACACTTCCAATCGACCACTCCCTACGCCCCGACAAATAGCCACGGTTTCTATTGAAACACTAGGATTTAGCCGGATATATTGACTATGTAAATCCGACCCATACGGTTTAAATGGATCAATAAAAGAATTGGCAATGACCGCTGCCCTTTTCCGATTCTCATAATCCATGGATTCTAGAAGCTCTATGATTTTTTTAAGCATTGCGACTCTCCTCTCAAGTTTATGTAAGAACTGCCAATTTTGACAAGTACGGTCGAGACTGAAAACGTATCATATCACGTAGCGATAGTCTGTCAAACAAAAAAGCGACTCCTGGAGCCGCCTCAACAAAAAAAGGATATTTATTTAATAAAAAATTCCTCTATCTGCCTATTGGTAAATTCTATTGGATTAGTTGCTTTTTCATAATAATTTTTATACCAGCTGAAAGTAAATTCCAGATTTTCATGAAACTTTAGCCTCGGCTTCCAGCCCAAATAAGTTTTGGATTTACTGGTATCCAGCGTAAGAAGGCCGGCTTCGTGTTTTTGAGAGTCAGGATCCAACCGGATGTCGACTGAACCTTTTTCCAAAAATTTAATAGCTCCCGCGACCAGCTCTTTAACAGTCATAAAGCTTTCGCTGTCCGGACCGAAATTCCAGGCGCCGGAAAGTTCTTTTTTTCCTTCGAATAAACCTTGAGCCAGCATCAGATATCCGGAAAGCGGCTCCAAAACATGCTCCCAGGGACGAATAGCATGCGGACTTCTAATTTCTACTGATTCATCTTTTTCGTATATTGAACGAACGATATCCGGCACCAGGCGATATGGCGCCCAGTCTCCCCCGCCGATGACATTGCCAGCCCTTGCTATCGCCACAAGCGTATCATGCTTTTTTTGAAAATCAGCAACATTAAAAAAAGATTGGACATAAGAATTGGCAATGATATCCGCTGCCGCTTTTGATGCGGAATACGGATCATATCCGCCCAAGGCGTCGTTTTCCCGGTATGGATAAATCCATTCCTTGTTTTCATAAACCTTGTCGGTAGTGATGATGACCGCCGATTTTACTCCGCCTGCTTCTTTCATGGCCTGAAGGATATGCGATGTTCCCATCACGTTAGTAGAAAAAGTTTTCAGCGGATCGTCATAGCTGACCCTAACAATCGGCTGAGCCGCCAGATGAAAAACTATCTCCGGCTTTTCCGCTTTTATAGCCTCTACTACTGCATAATAGCTCCTAATATCATAAAAATAACTATTCGCCCGCCCTTTTATTTTTAGAATATCAAAAAGATTAGGAGCCGTTTCCGGCAACAGTGAAACTCCGGATACTTTAGCGCCCCAATTCAAAAGTATCTGGGTGAGCCAGCTGCCCTTAAATCCCGTATGCCCGGTGATGAGTATTTTTTTATCTTTGAAAAATGTTTCCATATTTAAGATATATTCACGCAAGCTCCTTTTCCTTTCCATATTTGCCACGGCGCCTGCCTGTTTTTCCACATATCGTTCAACTTATTCTTATCATTCAAATTATCCATTGGCTTCCAAAATCCGTCATGAAAAAAAGCCTGGAGCTGGCCGTTATGCGCCAGCCTTTCCAGCGGTTCCTTCTCAAAAAACACGTCGTCCCCTTTAAGATAATCAAATATTTTCGGTTCTAGAACAAAAAATCCAGCGTTGATTCTCTTCTGATTATCAGTTTTCTCACTAAAACATGTAACGCGACGTTCTTTGTTGATTTTCAGCGTACCAAACCTTCCTTCGGGAGTAACCGCCGTGACAGTGGCAATCTTTTTATTTTTCTTATGGCACTTTACCAATTCTTTGATATCTACATCCCCTACCCCATCCCCATAAGTCATCATAAATGTTTTATTCCCCACATATTCCCGAATGCGTTTTATCCGGCCACCGGTCATTGTTTCGTCACCCGTGTCAACAAGAGTAACTTTCCATTTTTCACAATGATTCTTGGGATAGCTTACTTTGTTTTTAGATAGATCGAAAGTAACGTCGCTATTATGAAGATAATAATTATTAAACCACTCCTTGATATAAAATCCCTTATAACCGAGGCAGACGATAAAATCATTAAACCCATAATGGGAATAAATTTTCATTATGTGCCAAAGAATCGGCTTATCGCCGATTTCCACCATCGGCTTAGGCCGGATGGACGTTTCTTCACTAAGGCGTGTCCCCAAGCCTCCGGCCAGGATAACTACTTTCATGTTATTTAAAATTAATATTATTGACGTTTAAGTGGTAAATAGAACTAAAGTCCCTTGTATTATTTATATTCTTTTTAATATCTTTTGGCAACTTCCCTCCTATTTTTTTTATGCCCAAAGCGCGCAGTCCATTTATCGTCATCATTTCCATCGCTTTTTTAGCTGGAATATGCGTTGGATTATTATTTGCCCCTTTTTGCAGAAGCGCCGCGAATTTACCCGCTTCCCAAATATCAAGCCGGTTGGAACTGGCCGCGCCATCAGTGCCAAGACATACATTCACTCCTTTTTCTATCATCTTGGCCGTCGGCGCAATTCCCGAACCCAATTTCAGATTACTCAAGGGACAATGGACAATATTAGATTTTCTTTCAGCTAATATTTTTATATCTTTGTCAGTCAGCCAGACGCAATGAGCCAAAATTGCCTTATTATTCAAAATTCCCAGTTTGTCCAAATATTCTACTGGTGTGCATTTATTTTTTTTCTTGCACTCATTAAATTCAAATTTCGTTTCCGCCAGATGAATATGAATAGGCGCATTATATTTTTTCGCCAGTTTTTTGGCTTTTACCAGATTTTCTTTTGAAACCGCATAAATAGAATGCGGAGCCACCGCTACTTTAACATATTTGTCGTTTTTGTATTTTTTTAATTGCCTTTCGACAATGGCAAAAGCTTCTTCCGTATTTTTATAGCTAGCCGTCGGAAAATCTAAAATTACTTCCCCGATTACAACTTTCATTTTCAACTCTCGAGCCGCCCGCGCCACTTCGTCCTCAAAAAAATACATATCACAAAAAGCCGCAATTCCGTTTTTTTTCATTTCTTTTATGGCTTTTTTGGCATGTTTATAGATAAATTTTGGATTGACATGTTTAGCTTCGGCCGGCCAGATATGCTTTTTAAGCCACACTTGCAATGGCAAATCTTCAGCTTGGCCCCGAAAAGCCACCATAGCGGCGTGAGTATGGGCATTTATCAGCGGTAAGGAAATTAAATTATTTTTTTTCATCTTAATAAAAATTTAATTCCTACCAAAAATCTCAAAAAATACATTCCGGCTGTCAGAATAGGATGCGCAATAATTTTTTTCCATTTTCCATTTTCTATAAAAACGCCTAAAAACCTATAATAAACCCCGAATTGTTTTTTGAGATCAGGGTCATTTTTTCCCCATTTTGAAATATATTCATCGAATTTTTTGGCATAATATCCTTTTTTGGATAAATATTTTTTTAAATCGAATTCTGCTTCGTTGTGATAAATCGGAGTTTTAATTGAATCTATTCTTCCGATCAATCTAAGTTTTTTGTCTAAATCCCAGTCTTCCGGACCGGTTAGCTTTTCATCAAAGCCTCCAACTTCCAGAAACTTGTCCTTTCTGATAAAACGCACTCCATCAATCACCGTACCGTCATAAAAACTGCGCTCAAAGCGGCGCACTTTGGAAAAAAACTTTTTGCCTGTTACTATTTCAGAAATATAGAGAGCGATAATTTTGGGATTATTTTCAACTTTTTTAACGCATCTCTCAATCACTTTTTCGCTTAAAATCATATCGGCGTCCAGAAAAATAAAATATTCTCCTTTTGATTTTTCCACTCCAAAATTTCTTTGCGCCGATCGTTCCGGACCCTTATTGAAAAAATTATTCGTATATTTCAGAGCGATTTCCTTTGTTTTATCGGAAGAATCGTTATCTACAACAATAACTTCCATAAGTTCCTGCGGGTAGCTCTGTCTTTTTATCGATTTCAAGCAATTTTCTGCGTTCTTCTCCTCGTTTTTTGTCGTAATTATAATTGAAACAAGTTTTTTCATTATGCTATATATATGAAAAATTATTCGAATTTCAACCGCTCTCTTTTTTTCTCGTGCTTCTGCCAGTGCTCCGGGGTGACTAATTTTTGCATTTCAAAATTTTTTCCTATCTTGTTTATGATCGAATATGATTTAACCGGAATCTTGTCAATCACGACATCAGCTCCAAGATGGAAAAAAAGTCCAAGCGCCAAAGCCAGGAGTGCTGTTTTAGCCGTTTTATTTTTTAATAAAAATACCGCAAGGAAAAGAATTGCCGCATATTCCCAGCCGTGAAAAAGCGTATACATCTTGTTGGTTTTCAGAAATTCATATCCTTTGGTAAAATAATAGAAATTGAAACTCCATCCAAAAGCCATGAAATAATCGATGAAATGGTCGAAATCCACCGCCACGCCGGAAATCAGCGCGTTCAAAAAAGCAGCGGCCGGCTTTTTCCAGATCCGCCAAACGATCATTCCCGCAATCAGGCTAAGAATGACATGTATTGAAATGTGAATTGGAAGAGGTATTCCCATATCTTTATTTACTTATGAAGAATACTATATTATCATTGTAATGACAATTAAATTTAAAACTTATGCCGCTAACCTCGAGTCAAAAACATTATATCAAAAAAAATATCGGGAAATTGCCTATTGAAAAAATAACCGTTGATCTTGGCTTGCCGGAAAAAGAAATACGAAAATATTTGAAAAAACAGTGGGGAACGGAAAAATATGAAAAATTTTTCAGAAAAGAAGCATCTCAAAAAATTCCAGAAAAAATCAATAGTCCAGGCTTTAAAAAATTTTTTGCCGATAACATCAATATTTTTGCTTTTCTCTTTATATTAATATTAATATGCTACTCGAATTCTATCGGAAATCAGTTTGTTTCAGACGATGTGGCAACGATAAAAAACAATCCCGAGGTGGGGAAGCTTTCTCTGGTTTTTTCCAATTTATTGAATTCTATCCAGATGTCCCTATATTATGTCGCCTTCCATTTGGGAGGAGGATCTCCGTGGGCCTTTCGAATTATAAACATATCTTTGCATTTTGGATCAACTATCTTACTCTTCTCCATTCTCAATATTCTCGCAAATAAGAGAATTGCTGTTTTTGGAGCGGCTATTTTTGCCGTCCATCCAATTCTAGTGGAATCAGTAGCATGGATTGCGGGAATGCCTTACGCTTTGTATTCTTTTTTTCTGCTTTTGTCTTTTTTATTTTATATAAATTCAAAGGAAAGAAAAAGTTTAAAATATCTTTCATTATTGTCCTTTTTTCTGGCGGTTATGAGCTCTGCAAAAGCAATTATTTTTCCCGGAATAATCTTTGCTTTTGAGATGTCCCGAAGCAACCTCAGAAAAAACTGGCTGAAGATCGCTCCTTTCTTCTTTATAGACTTGTTTTTTGTAATGTTCTCCGTATCAGAAATAGGAAAAAGAGTCAGCGAAATCAGTGCGGTCAGCTATCAGGATTCTAGCGGAATGTATAATCCTCTCGTCCAGGTTCCAACCGCCATAGCCAATTATTTCAAGCTTATTTTCTGGCCGCAAAAATTAAGTCTTTATCAGACAGAAATGAATTTCTCTCCCGCCCAGTTCACCCTTATGGCAATCGTTTTTCTGATATTTTTAGGACTTGTCTTCTATGGATGGAAGAAAAATAAGCGTCTTTTTTTCTGGCTCTCATTTTTTTTCATTTCTCTCCTGCCCGTTCTTACTCCGTTCAAGATCGCTTGGATTGTGGCGGAACGTTATGTTTATCTCGGATCAATCGGAATTTTTGTTGTTGTCGCCATGTTTTTTGACTGGGCCGCCAGAAAGCTGGAAGAAGAAGATGAAAAATATAAAATGGCCGTCTATTTCACCTTTGCAATAATAATAGCCGCACTCTCAACAAGAACCATTGTCCGCAATATTGACTGGAAAAATGAAGATAACCTCTGGATCGCTACAGCCAAAGTCGCTTCGTCCGGTCCTAATATCCATAACAATATGGGTGATGTTTATGCCAGAAATGGAGATTTTGAAAAAGCCGCTGAAGAATTCAAAAAATCCATAGAGATTAACCCTAATTATGGCGATGCTTACCATAATCTGGCCAATACTTATAATTCCCTGGGAAAAGCTGATTTAGCTATTGAAAATTATCAAAAAGCGCTTTCCATAAACCCTAACATCTGGCAATCCCATCAAAACTTGGCCGGAATATATTTTAACCAGGGAAATTATCAAAAAGCCTACGAAAGCATGAAAAAAGCCATAGAAATCAACCCGACTGACGAAAACTTAAAGAAAAATTTAGCTATAATCGAAGAAAGGGTAAATTCTGTTAAATAAGATTTAGGCCTATTTTTTGTTTCCAAAATCCATCATCTTCCCCATCCATTTCCAGCCAGCCATAAAAAAGAATTTTATATCATCCATATTTCTTATGGATTTTATTTTTCGCCAGATAAACTGGGGGCTCATAAAAGACTTATACAGTCCCTGCACCAGTCCTTTGGCATCTTCGGAAGCCAGTGGCGATTTCATAACCATCTGGCGCTGATCATAATCTTCGTAATTTTTGGTTAGAAGCAAATTGTTTTCAGCGCAGTATTTATATAAAGGCGTTCCCGGATAAGGAATCACGATTGTTCCCTGAAGCGTGTCTACATATCCGCATTTGAACAATTTTTTCGCCAAGCTTATCGTTTTTTGAGCCATTTCCTTTGTTTCCCACGGGTAGCCGATCATAGCAGTGATATGAGGTTCGAGCCCGCCTTCTTTACACAGTTTGAGACCTGGTTCAATTTCTGAAACCTCGAGATTTTTGCAAACTCGGTCAAGCGTTTCCTGATTGGCTGATTCCAGTCCGAAAAGAATAAACCGGAAGCCGGCTTTTTTCATAAGCTCCCATGTTTCAAGATCTTTTATGCCGGTAATCCTCATATTGCAGCTCATCGTTATTTTTTTGTTATATCCCCGTTCTATCATTCCACGGCAAAAATCTTTGAGCCACTGCCCAACCGGAAGCGAACCGCTATCTTCCATAATTTCTCTAACACCCAGTTTAATCAGATTTTCCACTTCGCTGAGCGCTTTTTCAGCCGACATCGTTCGAAATTTCTCTCCCGGAAACATAGTTGTCCAGGAACAGAAAGTGCATTTTCCCCACCAGCAATCGCGCCCGCTCATCATGTAAGCGCCAGGCGTATATTTGAAATTTCCATTTTTATATCCATACATTTTCCACTTCGTGAGCTTTCTGTCGATAAGCGGCAGAGTATCTAAATTATTTTTTGAAATATCTGCCGGCCCAGTGGTGGTTATTTCTGATTCTTTATATTCTTTTTCTGTCATCCCCGCGAAAGCGGAGATCCAGTCTTTACTGCCTGCCTCTAGATTCCCGCTTTCGCGAGAATGACAATTTTTCCGATACCAAAAGCCCCCCTCCAGCGCTTCGCCTTTTGACAGATGATTGGCTAGATTTAAAAGCGCAAAATCATAATCCCCGCTGGCGATCACATAATCAACTTTGGAATTTTCCAAAGATTCTTTGGGCAGCGCCGTCACATGATCTCCCATCAATACCACCTTGGAATCAGGCAATTCTCTTTTTATTTCATCAATAATTTTCCAATGCATTTTCACTACCGGTGTCTTTGTTTCAATCGCAATAATATCCGGTTTTTCCCGGACTATTCTTTCTTTCCACTGTTCATAATTCAATTCTTCCGCGATCGCATCATCCCACAAAACATCATATCCATTGGCCTTGAGAAACGAGGCTGCATAAGCCGGAATAACCGGATAGATGTAAGTCGGATGGCTGAACCACTGGAACTGGCGGTTTTGCGCCAGGCAAGCAATGCCTTTTTTTGATTCTAACGGCGGATATGATATAGAGATTTTTCCGCCAAAGGCGGACTCGCCTTTGGCGGGCATATTATTAGAAAAATTCATGTTATCTTAACTTGCTTCTTAGATTTTTTATAAAAACAAATCCCCAGATAAACCTGGCCCCATAAATCAAGTGGGTAAGAAAAACATAAACCAGAGAATAAAAGGCTACTGCTATTTCTTTTTGCCGAAAAGCTACATCGAAAAAAACTCTGACAAGAGCCAAAGCATACAAAATCCATCCCAGCAAATACAATTTGGCAAGCCATGGATTTGAATTCAGAAAAAGGATTATCCAGCCAAAAAAGACGAACAAAAAGAAAATGCTGGGAACAAAATAGCAAAACCGGAAAGAGGTTTTGGGAAATCTTCTGGCAAAAAACCCGCGATGAAGCCCGTATCCGGCAACTTGTTTGAGATGGCGGGAAAGCCCTTCCCGCCTGTGATGCCAGACAATAACTTCCGGGTCATAGAGAATTTTGTTTTTTTCCTTAAGCTTATCTATGATGTCAAGACACAATTTCGTATCTTCTCCCGGCCAGAAATCACAGTCAAATCCTCCGATTTTCTGAAAAATATTTTTTCTAACTGAAAGATTGACGCTTGGCCAGTCGGAAACCAGCCTTTTTTTGCCGATAGGATAATATCTTTCCGGAAAATTACCGCCGAAAGAGCTAAGGTACACCGCCCCGGAAACCTTTTGAAGAAAACTGTCGGATTTGGGAGTTACAGCTGGTCCGCCAACCGCCGCAATTTTTTCATCCTGGAAATCTTTATCCAGCAAATCTAAAATGTTCTTTTTAGGATAAGCATCATCATCTATAAAAATCAAAAAATCCCCCTTGGCATCTCTCATTGAAAGGCTTCTCTTCACTGACGGTCTTCTGTCGCTTTCAATCTGCCTGGTTTTTGGCCAGACTTCATCCGTAGCACCGTCGCTATCCGGATAAATAATTATTTCAAAGTCATCGCGCCCTATTTCCAGAATTTTTGGAATCGATTCCCGGATGTAATTATTTATCTCCTTTATTGGAATAATAAAGCTGTATTTAATATGATTGGTCATTCGATATTAGAGGTTGATTTTCTTATGATATAAAGAGGCCGGTTGCTTACTTCATTGTGAATATTGGCGATATAAAGCGCAATAAGTCCGAGACAAATCAATACAATCCCAATAAGAAACAGTATCACGACAGCCAGAATAGCCGGACCAGAAAAATAAAAAATGCCTGAAATATATTTAGTAATAAAAATAAATAACCCCAACAGTCCGGAAAGAACAGTAATAGTGATTCCCAAATATCCGGCAATGCGCAGCGGGAAAAGACTAAAAGAAATCATGCTGTTAAACGCCAACTGCAAAAGTTTCCAAAAACTATAGGAGGCTTTTCCATGCAATCTTTCATTGGCTTCAAAATTTATATATTGCCTTTTATATCCCATCCAGTCGATAAGAGCCCTCGTCATTCTGTTTCTCTCGGTCATAACGTTAAACTGATCGATAACCTCCCTGTCAAGAAGCCTGAAATCGGTAGCTTGGGAAACAATCTCCGTATCAGAAATACGATTAATTATTTTATAAAAAACATAAGATCCCATTTTTTTCACTAGTCCCTCGCCCTTATTCCTTTTTCTTACTCCCACCACCACTTCCGCGCCATTTTCCCATTTTTTTATAAATTCAGGGATAAGCTCCACTGGATGTTGAAGATCGGCGTCAATCATAATACAGGCCGCCCCTCGGCAATTATTGATGCCAGCCGTGGTAGCAATTTCTTTTCCAAAATTTCTGGAAAAATCAAATATCTTCACTCGATTATCAATTTCTTTTATCTTTTTCAGTTCATCAACGCTCCCATCCCTGCTTCCATCATTGACAAAAATCATCTCCCACAAATGTGGCGTACTGTCAATCACTTTTTTTACATTTTCATACAAAACAGGAATATTTTTTTCCTCATTATAAATAGGGACGATAAGGGAAATCAGTTTTTTTTCTGTCATTTTGTTATTTTTAAAGTCTTTTTAAAAAGAAAATACACTCCCAAAAGCAACGCTAGAGTCTGAGCCGCTATCATTATCGTTATTATAGCAAATATACCATACCCCACAAATGATATCAAAAAGGAGGCGGCTATTGAAACTGTCAGAATTCCATAAGCAATTTTTGTCTCATGAATAGAAATGAGATATTGGAAAATAAGATTTACAAAAGAAAAAAGGACTACTGAAGTGGCAAACCAAATAAGATAAGGGGCAACGTTCACATATTTATTGCCAAATAACAAGCTCATGATAAATTCGGGAAAAAGATAATAAAAAATCAAAGCTGCCGCCGAAGCCAGGAATGTCAAAAGAAAAGCTTGCTTCAGGGTTGCTCGAGAGCTGTTTTTTTTATGGCTGTCTTCGGAAGACATAGAAAAAAGCACGGTTGCCATAACGCCAGTAACAAAAAAGATTATTTTGGAAATTATGGTGAGAGCGCCATATTGCCCGGCCAGATCGGGATCGAGATTATGTTTGGCCAAAATCATGTCAACATTGCTCAAAATCGCAATGGCCAGATTACCTAGAAGAACCGGCCATATAAATTTTTTCAAAAATACCGGGTCTGTTTTATTTTTGCATCCCTTCTTTCCACTTTTTCTTTCCCAGATAAATTTGAGAAAATACAAAGAAATAATATATGAAGCCAATGACCCTACAGCAAAACTGCCCAAGGCGCCATTTAAGCCAAAACCAATTCTAATAAAGATTAGAAATGAGACCAATTTAAAAAAAGCCCCCCAAACGCCGCCCCAACTGCTCTGGGTAAATTTCTGCCACCCACTGAGCACTCCTCCGGTCACTGCCCCAAAAAAAGACAAAAGCATCATAAACCAGACGATAAATAACGGAACAACACTTTCAATTTTAAGAAAGTCTTTTAGAAATGGCGATAAAATGATCGCCACCAATAGAATAGGCAGCCCATAAACAGCAATTTTTTTGTTATAATAGTTTAAAAGCCTGTGGCTGCCGGCCCTGTCATTGTCCGCCTTATTGCCTGCGCTGAATTTTGTGATCAGCATCGCGAGGCTGCCAGCCGGCACGGAAATTATAGATACAAGAGAAATCAAAGATTCTACTTCTCCGTAAACCGTGACACTGACCATCCTGCCCACGGCAAGATGAAATATATAATTAAGCGCGCTGGCCACCATCGTGCCGATAAAAAGAATTATGCTATTTTTGGCAAAAGCGTTATTTTGTATTTTATTTATCATTTTTTATAATATTCTTTATACCACTCCACAAATTTGCCTATTCCTTCGTCAATTCTGGTCGTTGGTTTCCAGCCGAGTTTTTTGAGCTTTCGAATGTCAGCTACAGTTGTCGGAACATCTCCCAGCTGCATCGGCAACAGATTTTTTTTAGCGATTTTTCCAAGATTTTTCTCTAAAACTTCAATATAGCGCATGAGCGTTTCTTCCCTGTCTCCGCCGATGTTCATGATGCCATAAGGAAGATTAGCGTCAAGAACAGTAATAATTCCAGAAACTATATCGTCGATATAAGTAAAGTTTCGACTCATTTTCCCGCGGTTAAAAACATTAATCGGTTTTCCTTTCGTAATCGCATCAGTAAAAAGGAACAGTGCCATATCCGGCCGGCCCCAGGGACCATAAACCGTAAAAAAGCGAAGAGCCGTGATTTTGAGGCCATAAATATGGCTCCAGACATGCGCCAGAAGCTCATCCGCTTTTTTGGAAGCGGCATAAGGAGAAATCGGAGTATCTACGGAATCGCTTTCTGAAAAAGGCGTTTTTTTATTGTTTCCATAAACTGACGAAGAGGACGCGAATACAAAATTCTTGATTTTATATTTTCGGGCCAGCTCCAGAAGATTCAGGCTTCCCATAATGTTCACATCCGCGTATAGCTTTGGATTTTCGAGCGAATACCGCACTCCCGCCATCGCCGCCAAATGGATCACTTTGTCTGGACGCTCACGCTTGAAAATCGCTTCCATTTTCTTTTCATCGCGGATATCGACCTTATACAGCGTGAATTTATAACCTTTCAAAAACTTTTTAATCCGGTCATATTTCAGTTTCGGGTCATAATAATCATTAAAGTTATCTACTAGGATAACTTTATCGCCCCGATCCATCAGTTTTTTGGCAGTTGCCGAACCGATAAATCCCGCTCCGCCGGTAATCAATATCTTCATAATTTGCTTCTTAAATATTTATAGTATTCTTCGTTATGGCTATTGCGATTGGTATAATCGCGAAGAACTTTTTCCCGCGCTTTTTCCCCCATTTTGCGCCTTAAATTTTCATCTTCAATAAGTCTGCCAATTTTTTCCACCCACTCGTCTTCATTTCCAGCCAACAATCCATCTGCACCGTCGGAAATAGCTTCGCTATAAGTCCTGTTTTTTACGGCTACCGTCGGCACTTTTATAATTCCCGTTTCAATAAACCTGATTTCCGACTTTGACTCGCAGAATTTATCACCAAGAACCAGAGGATAAAGATTAATATCAACTTTATGGATATTTTCATAATATTTATCGCGAGAAACCAGAGGCATCGTAATAATCCGGCTTTGATATTTACTTAATTTGCTATCAACATCCAAAGGTCCCGCCAGATATAATTTAACATTTGGATATTTTTCCAGAATTTCCACCAAAGCATCCGCTATTGTCGCAAAATCTTTATTATGGCTGTGCGTTCCGCTGAAATACCCTATCCTCACGAATTCATCTCTGGCTTTCGGGATATTTTTCAAAATATTTTCACAAACTTCAAGCTCGTGGTTAGAAAGCTTGTTTTTTGAAATAAATGCCCTCTTTCCATAATTCTCCAGAATTTTGGCCAGATATGTCGTTGAAGTCGTGCAAACTTTCACATAATCGTCTTTCAAAATTTCTTCGCCTACCCCGCTTTTATACTGCATTTTTTCGAAAACAGTCATCTTATTTTTATAAAGATCAGTCGCCTGGATATATTTGGCATCAAAAACCAAGTCATCGGTTTCAAAAATAATTTCCTTCTTTTGCTTCTTTATTTTTTTCACAAGCCTTGAAACTGCCGGGGTGCAAATAGTTCTGTGGAAAATAAAAATTCTAAACTTATCGGCATAACCAGCCAAAAAAGGATTGTCTTGAATCATAACCGCAGTTTTTATGCCATGGATATTGAGTTCTTCAGCTTGATTGTAGGCGCGATAAAAGGCGCTGTCTCCAACACCTCCTGTGACGATTAAAACATCGCCAGATTTAACTCCAACCAAAGTATACAAAAATAATTTCAGATAATCTATAACCCGCCTTCCGCCTGCTAAAATACCATCTCTCTTTATGGTCGCGAATGCTTTGCCGATTTTGATAAGTATCAGCTTCATTTTATTGCTTCTTGAAACCATGCGCCAAAAAATTTTTCGCAAAATTTTAGCAAGAGCATTATTAATTATCGCTAAATACAAGGCAACTATGCGATTCTATTGATTCGATGTCTTGATAAACTCAAATTTTAAATCATCCTTAAGTGTCTGATCCTGGGTAAATTCTCCATCTTTAGTTTTTATCGTGACATGAACCGGAATATCTCCGGCACCGGACTGCTTTTGAATAAGCAGGCGATAATCTTCCGCCTTAATATTGTCGGGAAGCTCATACTTTATCATTCCATCAGTTTCTGTTTTCATAACTGAATGAAGGATTACCCCAAAATAGGTTTTTTTGAATTCTTCTCCAATGTTGGGATATCCGACCATCTTGCGATCCAAAAAATTAGAGCCTTTCGGAACATAAACCCGCATATACTCATGGTAATCGCTGGTTCTCCAATCGCCATAAGTCGCCGTGTTTTTCACATTGATGTTGAGCGTAGCCACCGGTTTTTCCCCGGTAAAGTCCACTTCATAATTTATTTCCCTTTTTATATAATAGTCTGTTTTCAGAGATCCCATATTGGCATCTGAAATCATCAGATAGTCTCCGCCCCAATCCACCGCCACTTTGCCTGTCCAATAGACACTGTCCGCCAGAGATTCCAACTCTGGATCCGTAAAGTTGACCATGATATTTTTGTTTTTGAATTCATTATGGACCAATTCCGCTATTTTAGTCACATTTCCCAAACTGAAAAGATTCTCAATGACAATCGGCGTCATTTTTTTCATAATCATTTTTCGGTTTTGCGTATCCAATTCCGGATTCATGATATATTGCTTTTCCACAACTTCTTCAAGCTTCAGCGCCCCATCAGTGCTATTAAATTCATGGGAATATCCAGGAACTGAAACCGGTCCGGTAAGCGCCAAAACGTCATTGAATACCTGGGCATTAACTGCAATAAAACCGTCAAAATTATCCGCATTTTTTCCAGCCAGTTTATAAAAATATTTGGCTTTTGCCACATTAGTCGGGAAATCAGGAGAAAAATTGGAATCGCGGAATTTCCACTTTTTAATTTGCATCATCCTCTTGAAAGGATAGGGTGGCGCCACATCAGCGTGGATTCTTTGATCAAGAAGATTGGCATCTTCAAAAAAACTGGAGGTGACTTCGCCATTTTTGATTTTTATTATGGCATACTGCCCGAGAAATCCTCCTCCCGGACGAAGCTCCATGTTGTTTTGAAGAAAAATCATAAAAGTCCTTTCCTTGTCGTCTTTCTGCGTGAATTTTTGGACCAATGTATTCATAACTTCCAATTCTTTTTTCTCATCATCAGAAATTGGCAGCAGTTTCGAAGCTTTGCTGGCCAGAGAAAGAGACTTTATGCCCAAGGTAGTTTTATTGTTTTTAAGAAATCGCGGAACTAAAAAAATCAGTCCGATAAGGATGATTAAACACAGGGTAATAATCGCATTTCTCTTGTTTATATAGGGCTTTATTTTTTCAAAAATCATTTTTTAGATTTGCCCTTGTTAAATAAACTTTGCGGAACAAAATCATTTTTCCTTCAGAAAAATTATTTAACAGGGCGGATTTTATTATAAATTAAATTTATTTTATGAGCTGGAATATCCCAGCTGAAATTTTTGGCATTTTTTTTATTCAGTTCTCCCTTTTTTGTCCTTTCGTTTTCATTCTCAAAAAAATAAAAAATTCCTTGAGCAATCGCTTCGGAACCGACTTCTTTGCAATAGTATCCTCCCTCGCCAAGATACTTCCTGTTGTTTATTTTATCAAAACATACAATAGGAAGTCCAGCCGCCATATAGTTCAATATTTTTCCGCTGGCTTGGGCAACACTGGAATCTTTAGGATCCACTACCGCGTCGCAACAAGCCAAAAGCTCGGGAAGCTTAAAATAATCAAGCGGGCTTATCAATCTGACATCGTTTTTTGACAAATTATTTTCTTTTATAAATTTTTCCGCGTGTTCCGCCGGAAATCCGCCAATCACAAAAAAGACATTCCTGTTTTCTTTTAAAACCGCCGGGATGCTTTCCAAAAAATAATTTATCCCTTTGTTGCTGACCAAACTTCCAGTATAGCCGACAACAAATTTATGGGCCGGAATTTCATATTCTTCCCTGGCTTCTTCTTTGGTTTTTTTAAGATTAAAACTGTCCAAATTTGTCCCATCCAGAATTGTTTCAATTTTTCCGTCATGCCTCGATTTTTTGATTTCTTCGCTCATTTCCCACGAACTTGTTATGGCGAAATCGCCTAGCTTGTTGATAATTTTTTCTACTATTCCAAATACGCCCTTGAGCCCGCGCTTAAGATAGCCGTGGGAAAGCATTTCTTTTGTAAGGCTTCCATGAAAATCAGCTACCAGCTTTATTTTTCTCCAAAATAATAATTTCTGCACAATCCATCCAATCAATATGCCTTCATGGAGATGGCCGTGAATTATATCAGGTCTTTTTGTCCGGGCAAGAAAAAAAGTTTTTCGGATGAGCATCATATCAAGAATAATCTTCTGCCAGTCCGGACCGGCCTCTGTTTTTTTATACCAAAAAAGCAGCTTCAAAATTCGCCTTACATCGATTTTAGTATCAAGCTCCCGCCGGATATCTTTTCCAATATGATAAGTCGCGATAGTGATATCGTGGCCTAATTTTTCGAGCGCCAGCGCTTCTTCCAAAATTCTGATATGAGTTCCCCGATCAGAAAAAAAAGGCGTTGGCGCCACAACTAAAATACGCATGGCTTAATTGTAATTTATAAATCATTGTTTGGCAAAGAACGAATTAAACGATATAATTTAACTATGGAATATTCAGACACCAATTCTGAAAACCGCGCTTTTTTTCACTTTACCGGACTTTTTTTTCTGGGGCTGGTTTTAGTTTCGTCTATCCTGGCAATACTTGGCATATTTTATGTTGAAATAATCTTCTTGTATATTACGATTGGAATTGTATTTCTGGCGCGCCTTTTCCTGAAAAACAAACTATTTTCAAAAATTGAAAGGCATTTTTGGGTTATTTCGCTCGCGTCTTTCGGTTTTATCCTGCTGTTTTCCGCCTTTTCCACTCCTACAATTTTTTCCGGGCGCGATCAGGGTTCTTATAGCGAAGCCGCCATTCGCCTTTCCCAAAATCATAAGCTGGAATTTTCCACTCCAGTATCGGAAGAATTTTTCAAAATTTACGGACCAGGAAAAGCGCTCGATTTTCCAGGATTTAATTATACAAAAAAAGGCAGCCTCGTCACCAGCTTTCCCGTCGGATACATTTCCTGGCTGGCTGTTTTTTATTCTTTTTTCGGACTTGCTGGCTTGATTGTTGCAAATGCCGCTGCTTTTTTTATTTTTTCAATCTTTTTCTATCTTTTGGCGCGAGTTTATCTGAACAAGATGCCCGCCCTCATCTCTTGCTTTCTGCTTTTTGTTTCTTTCATATTTTCCTGGTTTTTTAAATTTACTCTTTCGGAAAATCTGGCTCTGCCAATTATATTTTTCGGCCTTTATCAGCTTGCTCTTTATCTTGAAAACTGGGAAAAGACCGCCTTGTTTTCCGCTTTTCTATCTTTTTCGGTCTTGCTTTTTGTCAAAACTGAAGCTCTCGGATTCCTGGCTGTGCTGGCCATTGCCATATATCTAATGTCCAGAAAAAATGAAAAAGTTAGTTTTTCCTTTCTAAAAAACAAGAAGGTTACAGCGATTTTTTTGGTTATTTTATTCTTTTATCTGTGGAATATATTTTTTTCAGGAGGAGATTATTACAAAACGATTGGAAAGGCTTTTTTTCATGCCGTTTCGGGGCAGGGAGCCCGAATAGCCAGTTCGTCAAATCTATTTTTTGAATTTTGGTACACCACAAAAATACTTGCCTTATATAATCTTCTTGGCTTCATTTTTTTGGGAATTTGCGGTTTTGCTTATTTCTTAAGCAAAAAAGAATATAAGAAGATTGCCCCTTTTTTTGTCCTGCTGCCGACTTTTTTCTATTTGTTCCAGCCCAGCATATCAGATGACCATCCCTGGATGCTTCGCCGGTTTGTTTTTTCAGTGTTTCCCATATGCGTTCTGTATTCCGTGATGTTTTTAGACAGATCTTTTAAAAAAAGAAAATGTTCTTTCTATCTCCTAACCTTCCTGCTTTTGCTTTCCAATTTGCCTTTGTTCATGCTCCATATCAAAACTTCGGAAAATAACGGAATGCTTGAGAAAATTGGATCCATAAGCAAAAATTTTTCCGAGAAAGACCTGGTTCTCGTTGATCAAAAAGCCACCGGAGACGGATTTTCGATGATGACCGGACCGTTGAGTTTTTTATATGGAAAACAAGCGGTTTATTTTATCAACCCGGATGATATCAGCAGGATAAGCTTGGAAAAATTCGAGCATATTTATTTCATTGTCCCGAATAATAATTTGAGCTTGTACAAAAAATCTGGTTTAATGGAAAAGCTCGCGCCAATCAAAGATTATTCAATCAGCACTATAAGGCTGGATATTCAAGCTAAAAAAAATGGCGGGTTAATTTCTTCGCCAGTTGAACTGCCGATAGAAAAAGATGCAGCCGTTAGCGGAAAAATATACAAACTGAGATAATTTTATAATTTTTAATTTTGTAATTTTTAAATAAATTCTAATTTTTAATGTTCAAGAAATAGAAATTCCATGCTTCCAGATTTTACTCGACAGATTCTTATGGACCAGAAAAAATACGGCTCATATAAGAAGCTACAAGCGTTTTTATATTTGCTTGCATTTCTATCAGCAATTTATTTCGCTTACTTGATTCTATTTCCCAGCGCTTATTTTGCATACAATTTTTCAACTCCCAATTCGCTCAAAAATACGGTTATCAGCCCGAGAGATTCGGAAGGAAATTATTTGGAGCATGGGCAAATAGACGCCGCCGATAAGCTTGTCTTTGATGCAGCTCTTGCAGGAAATTACGGACAGGCAAAAATCGAGTTGGCCATGGATAAAGCCTCTGAAAATCCTGAAGATTCGGAAATCAGGGCTAGAAAATCTTTTCAGTCTTTCTTCTATCCGGAAGGAGATCCGATTAAAGTTGAAAATGCCGTTATTTATAAGATAAACGATGATTATTATAAGCTGACCGATGGAAGGCTTCAAAAATTCATAAGCCAGAACGCCTACTCTTCCAGATATGACGAAAGCGCAGCATCCATCGCAGATTCAAAAATCCTAAACCAATATCCGCTTGATGAAAACATGATCGGCTACGCCGACGGAACGCTTCTAAGTTACGGCATTTCCGCCTATGTCGTCAGCTCTGGAAAAATATTGCCGATAAACAATACGGTTACTTTTTCCGCCATGGGCTACAATTGGAAAAATGTAATACCCGCATCTGCCGATGAAATCAGTTTTTATGAAAAAGACAAGCTATTCACAATCAGCAGTCCCCATCCCAATGGAACGATTTTTACCGCCAGTGACACAAAAAAAAGCTATCTGGTCGAAAATGGAAAGAAGAATTCTATTCCTAGCAGCGAAGTTTTAAATTCTTTAGGCAAAACCGGCCCAGTCGACGTTTCTGCAAAAAGCCTTGAAACAATTGAGGCTTGCAGACTTAAAAAAGAAATCTTGAGCCTCCGAACTTATTCCTGCGAAATTCCGCTTGAAAAGTTTTCCGGTTTGATCGGAAAAGATTATGAATTCCAATTAAATTCCAACAAAGAAATAAAAATCGATAAGATTAATGTAACATTTAAAAAACAAATAAGCTGGGATAATTTCAAAGCAACTATCCGCGATTTGATTAATAAAATAATGGCTAATTATGGAATCGAGCAAACTGCTTAGCAAGATAAACAAAAACAATTTAATAATCTCATATAAACTCCTCAATGATCTTCTGTTTATTGAGATTATTTTCTTCTTGCTGGCGCTTATTGGCGAAGGATTATTGCCCGGAACTGTGACATCCCATGTCGGATTTTCAAAAATCCTAATCGCAGTTGGAATCACAATTCTGGCTGTTTTTTATATTGGAAACGAAGCGGGCATCAAACTGGCTGAAAATAAAATAAACAAAAAAACAGCTATTTTGCTGATTTTTATTCTTATAGCGCTGCTTTTTGTCAGCCTTATTAAAATAAATCTGATTTTAAATATTTTTATAACTTTTCTGGCAATAGCCACCGGGTATTTTATTTATAAACTGCTGCTTGGAGAAAATTAGCCTGATTTGAGATAACTTAAAGTTTCCCGGGCGCATTTTTCCCAAGAAAATTTTCGAAGCTGCAAGAGGCCTTTTGAAACAAGGTCTTTTTTAAATTCTTCGCTTAATAATATTTTTTCAATTTGTATGGCTAAATCTTGAGGATTATTATTTTTGAAATAAAGCGCCGCTTCTCCGGCTACTTCCGGAAGAGAAGAATTGTTGGCGCAAATCACCGACACTCCCGACGCAAAAGCTTCCAAAATCGGAATCCCGAAGCCTTCATAAAGCGAGGGAAACACAAAAGCGCTGGCGCCTTGATAAATTTTACCAAGATCACCAAAGCCAACTTGGCCGGCTAAAATTATATCGTTTGCAAATTCTGATTTTTTTATTCTTTCTAAAATTTCTTCCGCCATCCAGGCTGGTTTCCCAACCAAAACTAATTTCAAATTGCTAAAATCACCGGCGTTTTTGTCATTCCCGCGAAAGCGGGAATCTAGTGCATTATCTTTGTTTCCAGACTGGATTCCGGCTCGTTGGCCGGAATGACAATATTTTTCTTTTAGTCTTTCGAATGCCTTAACCAATAAAATCAAATTTTTCCTTGGCTGTAAAGCTCCGACATATAGCAGGTATTTAAAAGTAACTTTTAGTTTTGAACTGTAGCTTTGAACTTTGAACTTTGAACTTTGAACTTTATTGATAATATTATATTTCTCCAAAATATCCAGTATCTCACTATTATCATATCTTTTACCAAAAACTCCTTCATCGAACCCATGATAAATAACTTTGATTTTATCTTCTTTTATTTCAGGATAAAACTTTAAAATATCTTTTTTTGTCGACTCCGAAACAGCGATTATTTTTGAAGAATTTTTTATAGCGTAATCGGCATAAAAATTTAGTCGCCTTAAATCATTTCTTGTAAATTGATTCGGAAAAATTTTGAAAGCCAGATCGTGGACAGTTATCACGGTTTTAAGATTTTTCCTTCGTATAATTGGAAGCGCCTGCATCGGCATCCAGAGGACATCCGGCTTGTCTTTCCAAATTTCCCAGGCAAATCTGGTCTGCGTCCAGATACAAGCTGAATTTTTTTGAATTATTTTGTAGTTTGGAAATTCCGGCGGCTCGAGTTCCGAATTGAAATTCTTTTTATGATAAACCAAAAAATCACTGGATTCATCGAGCTTTCCAAAGTATTTTAGAACATTCAAAATATAAACCCGCGTTCCATCAATCCGCTGGCTGTCCAAATCCGCCGCTTGAATGGCAATTTTCATTTTATATCAAGTTCTTTAATAAATCTTTTTAGTTTTTCTCCTATTTCAGGATGCTTTATACCAAGCTTTATGGTTGTTGTGATAAAAGTAAGCTTTTCGCCCGTATCCAGCCATTCGCCATCCAGTTTTTTTCCGTAAATCGGCCTGTTTTTCTGCAACATCAGATCAAAAGCGTCAGCCAGCCTTATTTCTCCCGATTTTCCGCCTTTCATTGTCGACAACAGCTCAAAAATTTCGGGAGTTATTATATATTTTCCAACCGCCACTAAATTGCTTGGCGCTTCTTCTTTTTTGGGCTTCTCGACAAATTTTTTAATCTCATAGATTCCATTTCCGATATCAATTCCGTCTATAACGCCAAATCTTTCAACCTCGTCTGGTTTTACTTCGGACAAACCAACCACGACATCATTATATTTTTCATATACATCAATAAGTTGTTTTGCAGCGGGAACTTCGCTGTCATATAAACTATCGCCGAACATCACAAGCACAGGCTCATCTCCAACAATATGCCGAGCGCAAAGAACAGCATGGCCGTCTCCCAGAGGAACGGGTTGTCGAACATATGAAAATTTTGCCAAATCTTCAACTTCCCTCACTTTTTTGACCAAATCGTGCTTATTTTTTTCAACTAGCGTATGATCAAGCTCGTATGAATAGTCAAAATGATCTTCAATAGCTCTTTTTCCGCGACCGGTTACAAAAACAATTTCTTCAATTCCAGCTGCCGCTGCTTCTTCGACCAAATATTGAATAGCTGGCTTGTCAACGACCGGAAGCATTTCTTTCGGCTGGGCTTTAGTCGCCGGCAAGAACCGGGTTCCAAAACCCGCAACTGGAAGAATAGCTTTTTTAATTTTAGTCATGCTTGTAAATTTTAATTATTACAACAATCTTTTCTTCGCCAAAGCTTTGAGATCTTCATTGAATTCCGCTATGGCTTCATCGATCATCGGATCGAACTTTTTATAAATTTTCTTTTCTTTCACAATCCGGCCGGCTTCCAGAAGCGAATCAAAAGTCCCCGCGTCTAGCCATTCGCCGGAAAAAGTGCTCACTTTCAGCTCTCCGAGATTAAGATAATAATTATGAAGTGATGTTATTTCTATTTCTCCCCGCTCGGAAGGCTGGGCTTTTTTGGCTGCTTCAATAACTCGGTTGTCATAAATATACAGTCCCGGAATGGCATAATCGCTTATCCATTTTTTGGGCTTTTCGACAATTTCCACCGCCTTATTGCTTTTGTCAAATTTCACCACCCCGTACCGTTCCGGATCAGGCACTTTCTTGGCAAAAACAAGCCCACCGGATTCAAAGTTATTTATCTCCTTGGAAAAATCCGGTTCGAAAATATTGTCTCCCAAAATCATAGTCACGTTGTCATCATCAATAAAACTTTCTCCTAAAATAAAAGCTTCCGCAAGACCGCGCGGAACTTTCTGCACTTCAAAATACAGATGAACGCCATGATTTTTAAAAATTGATCCAAGCAAATTCAGATATTGTCCGCTGTGTTCCGGAGAAACTATCACCAAAATATCTTTTATTCCGGCTTTTATAAGTGTGTTTAACGGATAGAAAACCATCTGCCGGTCGTAAACCGGAAGCAATTGTTTTGAAGTTGTGGCTGTCAACGGAAAAAGGCGCGTAGCCGTCCCGCCGGACAATATAATTCCCTTCATATAGTTATTATAAATTTTTATATATTGGAAATCTTTTGCACAGCGCAATCACTTCTTTTTTAATTTCTTTCAGTTTTTTGTTATTTCTGTGATTCTCAATCGTATCTTTTATCCATTTGGCGATTTTCACAATTTCTTTTTCCTTCATCCCGCGAGTGGTCACCGCCGGAACGCCGATGCGGATTCCGCTTGGATCCATGGGATTTCTCGAATCGTCCGGAATCATGTTCTTATTAAGCGTTATGCCTACTTTGTCGAGCGCCACTTCCGCTTCTTTTCCAGTTACGCCCTTTGATCCAAACACATCTACCAGAACCATATGGTTATCCGTCCCGCCAAACATCAGCTTGAATCCGTGTTTTGTCAGCTCTTTTTCTAAAACTTTGGCATTTTTGATGATTTGCTTTGCGTATAACCGGAAAGACGGCTTCAACGCTTCGCCAAACGCCACCGCTTTGGCAGCCACATTATTCTCGTGCGGTCCGCCCTGAAACCCTGGAAAAGTGGCTTTGTCGATTGCCTGGGCATACTTCTTTTTGCACATTATCATTCCACCTCGCGGACCGCGGAGAGTTTTATGAGTTGTCGTTGTCACAACATCAAAATATGGAACTGGGTTTGGAAGAGCTTTTCCTGCGATGAGTCCGGCAATGTGGGCAATGTCAAACATTGTAATCGCTCCCACTTTTTTCCCGATAGCTCTGAATTTTTTATAATCCAATTGCCTAGTATAGGCTGAAAATCCAGCCAAGATTAGTTTCGGTTTATGTTTCACGGCTATTTCTTCTAATTCCTTATAATCAATTTTCCCATCAGCCTTGGTTTTGTAGCGAACAAAGTTGTAAATTTTGGCTGGAAGCGTCACCGGGTGGCCATGCGTCAAATGTCCGCCATGCGAGAGATCCATGCCAAGAACGGTATCGCCTGGTTTCAGAAGTGCAAAATAGCAAATGATATTGGCTGGCGCGCCTGAGTGAGGCTGAACATTGACATGCTGGGCTCCAAATATTTTCTTCGCCCGGTCAATCGCTATTTTTTCAACAACATCGGTATATTCCTGTCCGCCATAATATCTTTGCCCCGGATATCCTTCACTATATTTGTTCGTAAAAACACTGCCCAACGCTTCGAGAACAGCTTCTGAAACATAATTTTCCGATGCGATAAGCTCCATTCCCTCCTGCTGTCTTTTTAATTCCCCTATTATTGCTTTGTGAATTTGTGGATCTTGTTTTTTAAGATTTTTCATGACTTATTTATTATTTTTTAAATACTCCCTTAAAGCTTCTTTCCAATCCCGGAGTGGATTTAATTTTGTATTTAATAAAACCGAATACATCGGCCTTTTGGCCGGACGTGGAAATTCAGATGCTGGAACTGGAATCACTTTTGTTTTAATCTTAGCCAGTTTATAGAGCTCCACGCAAGCTTCGTACCAGGTGCAAGATCTACTGTTAGTTACATGATAAATGCCAAACGGCTTTTTGCTATTAATTATTTCCTTGGTCTTCTTGGCCAAATCTGGAGCATAAGTGAAACAGCTGGTTTCTTCGTCAACAGCTTTTACCCTATTGAATTCCGCCTCTGGCGGACGCCGCTTTGCGGCGTATTCAACAGGGTGAATTTCTTTTCCGCCAGCTGGCGGATTTTTGCCTAACTCCAACATCACATCAAAAAAACTTTTTTTGGCTCCTTCAGCTTGGGCTGGCTTGCCAAACAATTTGGAAAGGCGGATAATATAATGATTTTTATAATTTTTCTGAATTTCCTGCTCGCCCATCAGCTTGCTTTTTCCGTAATTGCTGATTGGATTGGGTTCATGATCTTCGCCATAACCTATTTCCCCGTTTTCATGAAGCAAACAAGTCGCGCAAACATGAGAGCAGCTCGCCTCGATTCGACGAGATGTCTCATCGAGTCGAAGCGGGCCAGATGGCTCGGAAAACAATAACTTCTCTAAATCACCATCAAAAACGTAATCGGTTGAATAGTGGATTAAAACCGCTTTTATTTTCTTTGCCGCTTTCGCCAAATATCCTGGCGCCAGACCGTTTATTTCTTTGGCCAATCCAAATTCTTTTTTATTTTCCTCGCACTTATCCACCGCATTATATGCCGCCGCATTGATAATAATACTCGGCTTAATTATGCCGATTTTTTTGTCTACCTCTTTTTCCCGCGTGATATCTATATCTTCTTTGTCCCAGGCAATTACTTTGTAATCACTGTCTTTCCTAAACGTTTTGACCAATTCTTGCCCCAACATCCCTTTTGCGCCTACAATAAGTATTTTTCGCATAATTATTTTTTTATCTCTTGATGAATTAAGCATACTTCAAAGAACAAAAAAATTCAAATTGCTACTTTCATCCAAATTAAGCCATTTTGACAAATTCAAGTTTAAATATATAATGTGTTCAACCTGCACTTTTTAGCTTATTAACTTTTCAGCCAAGGAGTGTCCCATGGATTGCTGGAATAAGCTGGAGGAAATTTTTGCCAAAGAAGGGCGCTGGCCCGCATGCGAATCTTGCAAAAATGAAATGCAACCTGGAGAGTCGAATTGTGAACTTATCTGCCCCAAATGCGGAGACAGAAAAGCTATATGAAGTCTTCTCTTCGCAAAAAAAACCGCCAATGCATATGCAAAGGCGGTCATTTTTTAACTTTATTCCCAGCCAATATTTGCATCATACGCATTTTTCTTATAAAATCATAGCAGGGGCACAGTAAGTGGTTGTCTATTATTTTCACACAAATAAGGAGAAATGATGGCAACAGAAGAATGTAATACTTGCATATACGCCAGGATTGGAGTTTGTTTCTATCTCAAAGAAAAACACGAACCTCCTTTGTCGAAAGAAGGAAAATGCGAGCTTTATAAACCCTCTCCATCTGGAGAGACAATCAATGCTTTTGTAAAATCGTGCAATGCTGCGTGTTAGCATTGATCCCCCCTAGTCCGAGTTCGCTCGGACTTCTTTTTTTAGAAGAATGGCTTTTTTTCTTTTTCCTAAAACATACCCGCCTGGCTTTCCATCGCTCCTGACTACTCTATGGCAAGGAATAGTTTTTGAACCATTTTTAATACACAACCTGTAGTATGAATTTAGAATATTCCCGACTGCCCGATAAGCTTTCGGATTTCCAGCTTTTTTGGCCACTTTTTTATATGCCAAAGTCTTCCCTTCGGGAATTTTTTTGACTGCATTTATTACTTTCTCAGAAAATCCGCCCATATTAAGAAAATTGATTATTCTTTGATTTAATTATACAATAAGTAGTATATTTATACTAAATCCATGCAAGACCAGCTCAAAGCCATAAAAAAGGAATATGAAGAGATTTCCACCCAGCTCAACAACCCTGAGACGTTTTCTGACGCCCAAAAAATGGCCCGACTCGGCAAAAGGCAAGCAGAAATTTCTGAAATTCATGAAAAAATAGTTGGACTGGAAAAAGTTGAAAAAAACATGGCCGAAAACGCCAAAATAATAAATTCCAAAGAGGAGGAAGGCGAATTCAAGCAAATGGCCATGGATGAAAATATAAAATTATCCTCCGAAAAAGAAAGGCTGGAAAAAGAGCTTGAAAAAGAGCTGCTCCCGAAAGATCCGAATGACGATAAAAATATCATCATGGAAATCCGAGCCGGCGCCGGCGGAGACGAATCCGCTTTGTTTTCCGCCGAACTTTTCCGCATGTATTCCAAATACGCGGAAAAAAACGGCTGGCATACGGCAGTTTTGAACTCCAACCAAATTGGCATTGGAGGATTTAAAGAAGTTATTTTTGAAATAAACGGTCGCGGAGCTTACGGAAAGATGAAATATGAATCCGGTGTGCATCGAGTACAGAGAGTTCCGGAAACCGAAAAAAACGGCCGGGTCCACACTTCAACCTCAACTGTAGCTGTTCTCCCTGAAGCGGAAGAAGTGGAATTGAAAATCGAAGAAAAAGATCTTCGCATCGATACTTTTTGTTCTTCCGGCCCTGGCGGACAATCGGTAAATACTACAAAAAGCGCAGTGAGAATAACCCATATTCCGACTAATCTCATCGTTTCCTGCCAGGATGAAAAATCCCAGCTCAAAAACAAAGACAAAGCCATGAAAGTGCTCCGCTCAAGGCTTTTGCAGCTGGAAGAAGAAAAACGCGCCAAAGAGCTTGGAGACACTCGAAAATCGCAGATTGGCACAGGAGACAGAAGCGAAAAAATCAGAACCTACAATTATCCGCAAGACAGAATCACTGATCATAGAATCAAACAAAGCTGGAGCAATATTCCGGGAATTTTGAGTGGAAATTTAGATGAGATCATCAATACGCTAAAGGAGGAAGATACAAAAATAAAACTTGCAAAATAAATCCCCGGTGCGGAAATCCAGCACCAGGGACTTTCTTTCATTCAATAATAAAAAAACATCTTACAAATCCATACTTAGCCAAGGAAAGTGCCGGCTTGACGTGGATTTTGATGTTCGCACTATTGGCAAACACCCAACCTTCTTCACCGCTTTCTTTGAAACTAAATCCGGCTGAAGAAAAAATTTTGGCAAGCTGTTCCCTGTAGGATCCCTTAGCCGAAAATATCCGGCTTACTTTTATCCCTAAAAAACGTTCTTCGGATTTGGCAACTTCCATTGATATGACAAAGTCATATCCGCCGGAATTACTTTCGCTCGTATAAGTAATTCTGACATCCAGAAATTGCCCCGATTCCTTCAAAAATTGGACAGTTTCATTGGTAAAATATTCGAATCTCAAAGGAACTCCTCTTTCTTCCATAAAACCTCCTCTTTATGAAAAAAAACATTATTTCCCCCTACGAACAAGAATTGATTCTAGCACATATTCTCAAAAAGTCAAGAGAATATGTTTCGACGCGCCCCGAATTGAAATTAACCAAGCTTGAAGAAAAAAAACTTCAAGCCATGACCGCCAGAAGGCGAAAAAACGAGCCTCTGGCGTATATTTTAGGCCAGAAGGGGTTCTACGGCCTGGATTTCAAAGTAAACCGCCACACGCTCATTCCACGGCCGGAAACAGAGCATCTGGTTGAATTAGTGACCGGTAATTTGCAACTAGCAACTAGTAAAAATAACAAAATTGCAATTATTGACGTTGGTACGGGTTCTGGAAATATTATTATTTCTATTGCAAAAAATCTTCGGACATCAAATGTCCATTATGGACATTTGATGTCCTTTTACGGAATTGACATTTCAGAAAAAGCTCTAAAAATCGCAAAAATAAACGCCAAAAAATATAAACTGGATAATCCGCCAGCTGGCGGAATAAAATTTATCAGATCAAATCTGTTAAGCCACTTTTTAAACAATCCAGCCATTAAACAATTTAACCATTTAATTATTGTCGCCAATCTTCCCTATCTTTCTGAAAAAATTTATAATTCAACAGCACCGGATGTTAAAAATTATGAACCGCAGTCCGCTTTACTTTCCGGAATCGACGGACTTGATCACTATAAAAAATTATTACAGCAAATAAAAACCTTGAAAGAAAATTGTTCCATGTTCCATGTTTCATGTTATATGGAGATAAGTCCCGAACAAAAAACAAAAATATCCAAACTGATAAAAACGTCCTTCCCGAAGTGCAAACCGAGTTTTCAAAGAGATCTGGCTTCCAGATGGAGAATTGCTATTTTTTCAATTTAACGAATTATGCCCTAAAAATAGTCTCTTGTCTAGTTGACGCCCCCCTTAACTTTGGTAAAATTCAATATAAGACGCCTTTTTGAAGGCTTAATAGCTTCAACGCAAGCAAATCAGTTTCGAAAAAAATCCAGTGTTTTTTTCGGAAAATAATCTTTAAAAATATAGAAAGGAAGGTGAAAAATATGGAATACAATGAAAACACAGAAGAAACAAATGAAATGGAAAATGAGGAACAGGAAGAAAGCGGGATAAAGCAGTGGCTTCAGGACAACTTAAGAATTATCATAAGCGTCCTGATCGTAGTCGTTATTGCTGCTGGGATTTATTCTTACTCCAACAGGACTATCGCTCCGCAAACTGCTGAAAAAATCAGCCAGGAAGAAGATCTTTTTGGAAGCATAGCCGGAGATGAAAATGTCAGCAAAGAAGAAAAAGCGGATGACAAAACCACAAAGCAAGCTGAGACAGAAAAAAACACCGCCAAAAAAGAACAGAACCAGGCCTCCTCTATTTCAACCAGCCAGGAAACGGAGAAGTCTTTTGTTGAAACTGCCGTCCGGGGAGATGGAACGACAAAATTGGCCAGGCGCGCTTTGGCAAACTACCTAGAAAAGAATCCGGATGCATCTCTAACTGCCGAACATAAGATCTACATAGAAGATTACATGAGAAAAAATGTTTCCCCCAAAGGAAAAGTATCTATCGGACAGTCAGTAGAATTTTCCAAAGACCTAATCCAGCAGGCAATTTCCAGTTCAAAAAACCTAAATCAGAAACAGCTCAATAATCTGCATCAATACGCGGTTAGAGTGCCCTCATTATCTTGATGCCTGTTTTCGAATAAAAACACAAAGAAAAATTCTGCTGCTCTTTAATGCCCCCGCGCTAATTCCAACTAATATTAGTTGGAATTAGCGCGGGGGTAAAAGTAGATCTCT
>ERZ795055.677-NODE-677-length-30931-cov-6.241935_pt1 | contig 30931 bp, 32 predicted proteins | sample MGYA00375139_ERZ795055 | MGnify/ENA primary metagenome ERZ795055 (study PRJEB30184, sample SAMN05720283) | anaerobic digester metagenome | isolation source: active sludge of municipal wastewater-treating anaerobic digesters | place: USA | collected 2015-01-23 ... | reverse complement strand
CGGTTGAAGACCTCCGCGCTCGCATACGTGTTCGGCAACGGGCCGAACCCTTCCGGCCCATCCGTCCGCACGTCCCCGGCGCCGAGGTCCGCCGTCTCAGTCATGGCAAACGAACCTACCGAAGGGATGCCGAACAACTCGTTGCACAGGTTGCGCCACGTCCAATCGTATGCCCGCGCCTTCGTCGCATCGTCGCAATCCAGCGTCCCTTCCCCAGCGACTGCCCCCTCGACCATGCACCGCAGCATCCATTCGGCTTGCAACGGTTCATCGGACAAGAACAAAGCGTCCCCGGCATCCTCCAGGTCGTCTTGATCAACCTTGACCTGCGGGAGCAACTTGACGAAATGAAAATGCGGGATGATCGCCGGTTGCCGAGCCGAATCCCCATAGCGCGTGTAACCATCCCAACTCTGCGCCCCGTCGCCCGGCTTGACCCCGCTCACGTCGTGTTTTTCCTGCCACCGCTCGAACAAGTACAACCGCAAATTCCTCTCTTCGCACGCGAACGGTTCGTCCCTGATCGCATTGAAATCCCAGCCGTTCGGCGACGTTGCTCCGCCCGGCGTCCCCGTGTTCGTCGTCAACCAGCCGCTGGTCGAGATGGTGTCCGGCGCACCCCCCGTCTCCCCGGACGTGTTCCGCAACCGCCCCATGAGACGCACCTTCCTGATCTCCTCGTTCCCCCTCCACACCGTCTCGATGCTCCTGATCTCGATCGGCGGTTCGTACACCCGGCACGACTTCGCGAAATTGATCCTGTCGGCGTCTGTTAGTCCTGTCTTCAGATAGGTGTGATTGACGTATTTGTCATCGAACGTCTTGGCGTAGTTCCACCCGCTCGGAGCTTGGCCAAACAGGTTCGTGTCCAGATCCGCTCCCCGGTTCGTATGCCGGTTGAAGTCGTCCGTGTCTGCTGCGCTGACTCTGTCATCGACGTAACAGCGGTTGATGTCCGGGAAATGGTCCCCGTAATTCTCCGCCTCAAGCTCGCTCGGCTCCGGTACCGTGTACGGTTTGAGCCACACGCCCATGACCCAACGCGAGTTCTTTCCTTGAATCAGGTTCTCGTCTTCTGCGTCCGGCGGCACGCGCTGGACCGTCATGCCGGTGAACAGGTCGATGCTCGGGTCGCCCAGATCCTCCGGGTTCTCCATCGAATATTCGTCGGTCCTCGGATTGGGTCTGAAATACAGGATCGAGTCCCCGCCCTCGACCTCATAGTCCACGAACTGGAACCGGTTCATGATCCGCACCGTCTGGTACATCCGGCGTGCAGCATCATAGACTGCGTTCTCATTCACGCTGGTCGGTTCCGAGATGTTCGGCTCGTCTGCCGGGTTGAGGATGATCCCCTCGGCATTGTACGCCTCCCAAATCTCTCGGCTGTCTTCCTCCTCAGTCCCAACCCCGTCTATGTGGACGCCGTCGCCAACCAGCCGCGCCCCGGCTTTGCGCGTGACTACGTAGCGGTCGTACCACTCCGGTTTGCACGCTTGGAGTTCGGTCGCCATGATGAGGATCGACTCGCCGGCATCGAGCGTGGTCGCTTCGTCCAACTCGACGTAGACGGAGGCCATCCGCGAGTCGTCCAGCTTGACGATCTCCCCGTCAACGGATGCCGACAGCTTCATCTCCCCGCCGCCCCACTTCATCGTCACCGGCACGGTCTTGTCTGCATCCTCCGTCCGCAAGACGATGAACAAGTGGGTCGCCAGGAACCCTTCGTGCCATGAATAATGGGTTGACCCGGCATCGCACTGGAGTTTCTGGCTCGCTGCCCAGACTCCAGCGCCCAAGCGCCATGTCGGGTATATCGCCGTGATGGATTCCCCGGCCTGCTGTCCGTAGTTCGGAGCAAGGTAGTTCTGCTGCGTGTAGTACGCCTGATCGTCGAACGCTTCATCGAGGTTGTAACCAGGAACAGACCGTTGCGAATCCGCGCCCCTGAACTCCCGGTTGAACCCGTTCACGACCCGCCGCACCTGATCCCCGTAATCGTGGGCGAGATGGCTGACTTGCTCGTACGGCCCCTCGATCCAGTCGTTGCGCGGGAACAGCATCGTCGCCCCGTCATTGAATACGCACCACCAGCCCACTGGCAACTCGTAATGGACGAGCAGATGGCGGCAATAGTCCGGCGTGTCGCCGTCGTTCGGGCACGCTCCGGAATAACCGGACCCAGAACTGCACGGCACAGCGCCGGTGAGCGGGTCGTAAGCGTCCTGGCACAGCAAGCAAGTCCCCTTGAGCGTGACGACGTGATAATCCGGGATGGTCAACGTGTCGTCATCGTAATAGTCCGAGTCTGCCGGGCCGGATGGCTTGTTGTTCACTGGCGGGACGTCCGGGATGCTGGTCGTGTCCCGGACCGCCGTGAACTTGATTTCGAGGTTGTCCCGCGTCGGCGTGTTGCACTGCCCATCACCGTAGCCGAGCCCGATGCATGGATACGTGCATTCATGGCTCAGTTTGCTCGGTCCAGGGAGGAATCCGCCGTAAGTCAGCCCATACACCCCATCCTTCCGGTAAGCCAGCTTGACGAACTCCATCGCCAGTTCCCTCGCTGGCGAAGATTCGTAACCGGTGAGCGGGTCCACGGCACCCCGCGCCCCGACCCCGTTCATCCACCGCTCCTCTGGCGTGTCTGCGTTCAGACTGTAGGGAACCGTGCGCAACCGAAGCGACTCGTTGTCCAACCCGGCTTGCACGTTCCCGTACACCCAGGCCATCATCGGGTTTTGCATGTTCGGCCCCTCCGGTTCCGGGAGCCCGGTATCGCCCACACCTGCCGTCGGCCATTGCGCGACGTGCGGTTGCAACGCCTGCATGACCTCGAAATATTCCGCCTCAGAATGCCACAACGGAACCGGATCGTCGCTCGGGGCGAGCATCGAACGGTAAAGTCCGAGGAGGTATTCGCAGATCCGCCAGCAGGCGTCACCGAGCCCGGACAAGATCCGCTCGTTGACAGCCGCCGCGAACAGGTTCCAGTCGGCAGACGTTATCGCCGCGCCCGGCTCGACCCGTCGCGCCCGCGTGAACCCGTTGGCGAGGTTCGACCGCTTGCGCATCTCGGCCCATTCGTCCTCCAACGCCTGCCTGATGAGCGGAATGAGCATGTCATGCCCAGACGATAGTTATGTCCTCCACTCCAGCACACGTGACGGTCAAATCGCCGTTCGTAACGCATCCATATTCAAGCGATTGAGCCGGTGTGCTTGCCGCGATGACAGCCAACGTTCCACCACCATCCGCAACGGTTATCGCGCCAGCCGCGACTTTGTTCAGGACGATGCGGAACAAGAAACTGCTGCCAGCAAACTCGCCGCTGCTCGATCCTGTGAGATGAACAGCGGCACCTTGAAGTGGAAGGACAGCCTGAATGACGTTCGTCGCATCGGTGTAAACGACGAACGTTTGACCGCTGACGCTCTGCGCGATCTTGTGCGTGGTCGTGGTCCAAGCCATAGGTTATGCTTCGTCCTGGATGGCAACCACCTTGCATTGTGCGATGGTTGGTGCGGACACAGCGATGAGATGGAAAGCACCTTGTGTCACAAAAACGACCGCCCTGCCAAACGGAACATAATGAGTCGCCAACGGTGCCCAATACAACGTGTCTGATCCAGGCGTCTTTACGACACTGTCCGTTCCGTTCACTTGAATACACCGGTACCAAGTGTCAGTCGAGGTGTGATACACCACGTCATTGACGACGTATTCTACTGCCAACGCGTTGTATGTGATGCCGAGAGCATCGACTGTAAGAGCGAAGTCTGTCACGAGGCATACGTAATCGACAGCATTGTCGTAATTCTCCAGATACAGCCAATATTTCTTCGCCGCATTTACTGAGCCGATATAACCCGCTGCCCCAATGTCTTTGTAACTTGTCGGAGACGTGGCTGTGAGCGTCGGCATACTCTCGAACTTCGCCCCGTTGGTCGCGAGACACGTCGCGCTGCTCGTCTTCGTCGCCGTCGCCAAACTCAAACTGTTGTACGTGAGGCTTGCGCTCACGTTGACCGCTAATGTCGTTGTCATGATCGTTTCCTTTCTCGTTTATCCCCACCGCGCCGGACCGCTCCGACCGGTTCCTTTTCCAAATCCCTGTTTCAATGCAGTCATCGGGTCCACCTGGACCGTCATGCCCATCTGCGTCTGCGAATGCAATAACCCTGGACCGGCAGCGCCCATCACGGATGCCCGCGCCATGCGGTGCATCTGCGCGATCTGCGTCGTGATGCCATCTTTCGGCAATGGTGCGATTTCAATTGGTCTGATCATCCTAAGTCCTCCGTTCCAGGTTGGTTGCCGAATATCGCATCCTGAGCCACCTTCGGCCATTGGATGCAGGTCGCATCTGCTTTCGTTCCACGCAGAGTAATACCTACCGGTAACGGATCATTCGTCCTCATAGAATCGTAGAACACTCTTGGGTCGAATTGACCGGCAGCAACGTTGAATGTCTCGCCCGGCGAAATGACCCACGGCCAAATGTACGGCTCGAACCATTCGACAGCCCAGAACTCCTGATGAATCATCCACCGCGAGTCGTTCGTCTGGTCTATGTTCGGCGGGGTCTTGATCCACCAGAATCTTGGCAGGCTCGGCACGTCGAGGAGTTGTTGCATGTCATCATTCAGTCCCGGCTCCGACTCGATGAGCGCGTTGTAACTGAATGCGTAGCCGACACGCCAGTAAGACGCCTTGAAATCAGACCCGATAGTCACGTTTCCGAACTTGTTTCGCGGGAACACGACGGACGTTTTCCGCAGCGTGTATTGGAACTGAGGGACAGACGTCACGCCTTTGCACAGCAACCGGTAAAGTTGGTTCGCGTACCACAGCGTGGCTGTTGACGGGGTCGATGATGCTCCCGTTATCGGGTTTGCCTGAGTTATCAGATTCCCAGAAACATCTTCGCACGCCGCCCGCGTGAACAAAGCATTTTGCAATGCCGTCATGTCAGTCGTCGGAGCTTGGAAGTTTTGCCAGAACGTATTCGTCATCGGGCCGAGGGCATTCTCGTAAAGCAGCGAAGCGACCTGAATGCGGCGGATCATGTCCGGGAATTCCCGGAACGCCCACATTGTCTTCTTGCACCACAAGACGGATTCAGTGCCAAGGTTCGCGTGCAATCCCCACGTCGTAAGCAGCGGGTCTCTCGGGTACAACCCGGCATAGTCGTCCGAATAGTAAACGATCCGCATCCTGATCAACGGGCCTTCTGGTTGAAGATGAACTTGGAATGGCTTGTTCTGATAGTCGCCGACTATAATCGCAAGGACGGTCTCGACATTGTCCGCTGGCCCGCTGTACATGAGCATCTGCTGCCAGCGCGTCGTTGGGTCCCACGTTCTCATGCGAGGCTCCTGCACCCATCCGTAACCGCCGATCTGGTTGACGAATGTCGCCGTCGTCCAATATCCAGGAAACGTGATCATGTTCGCGTTATCGGTTTGCCACCGCCGCCAATGTCGCCGAACAAGCCTTTATCGGCAAGATCAGACATCTTCTTCGTTAGTTCTTTCATGGCATTGATCATCTCGGTCTGCGTGATGTCCTGGCGATTGATCCTGATTGCCTCGCTTGACGTCGCGTAAAGCCCCATCTTCGCCATGTCGTTGGTCGGGCCTTGCGCTCCGAGCGCGCCGCGAGCGTTGTCCATCCAGTACCGCAATTCACCGATTGACGGTTTGTTTTTGATGTCCTCCTTCCACATGTCTACGGCGGCGGTTACTCCAGCGACTGACAAACCTCTGTCTTTCGGTCTGTACAATCCGCCCGTTAATGCTTGAGCAACTTTATCCATCACCCCAGGAAGCACTGCTCCGGTTTTCATGAATCCGCCAACCATGTTTACAGCTAAGTCTCCAACTTTGTCGGCTGCCCACATGTATGTTTTGGTTTTGAACTGTTCCCATGTGGCTTCAGCTTTCAGCAACGGGCGAGATTTTTCCATCGCCACTGCCGGGTTGACGTACTGTGCCATCTCCAACTCGCGTTGGCGCGCCGGGTTCCTCATGAGCCCTTGCCTTGCCCCGTAAAGCATCATGCCGCCTGCCGACAACCCGGCAGCCCCAATCGCCCCAACCCCGAGTCCAAGGCCAACGCCAACAGTCCCGAGCCCGAGCGCCGAAGCGATAGTTGCAATGCTCATCGCTCCTCTTCCCATCGCGCCGCCGACACCTCCAAGACCGATCCGATTCATCATTGCCTGGAACACCGCTATCTTCCCACCGATGCGTTGCAGATATTCCTTTTCTTGCCGCTCACGATTCTTCAGGTTCTTTTCGTGTTCTTTAGCCCGATCTGATTCCTCTTTTCTGACATTCTTGTGGTACGCCTGCCATGCCTTGGCTTCTTTCTCCAAGTCGCGTTCGGATTGCTGTTTCTTCTTGTGCTTCTCGGCCTCTTGATTGAGTTCTTCCTTGTACAGTCGCTCTTCGTATGCGCGATCCTTTTTCCTCAGTTCAGCGACTTTTCGTTGCTGTTTCTCAATGAGTTGTGGCGAATAGAAGCCAGCGGACTGCATCGTTTCGAGTTCGCGGATTTCCTTTGCCAGTTGCGCTCTGAACGGACTCGTCAAACCACCTTTGCCGCCTTGAGCCGTACTCTTCATCCGCTCCAACGCTTCGGACACTTCGTTCGTTTTGCGGATGACAGCATCCGACTTCGCAACGTAATCCTGGACGTCCGACTGGAACCGTACTTTGTAACTTTGCTCGTCCTCAGGCATCGCTCGGTTCCTCCTGCTTCTCAGCCGCCGGTTCTTCCGGTTTCTGCTCCGCCTGTTTCTGCAACGCGAGAAGGTGAGCTTGCAACGCCATCTCCTCTTCCGAACACCAGACGACAGCCCCCAACTCCTCCTGCAACGCCACGTTCTCCCACAGCACGGTCTTGACCCGCTGGCTTAATGCCTCGCGTTCCGTCATCCCATGAGCCTTCGCCCGGCGCAACAGAGACAGCCAAAACGGTTGGTTCAAAACCTCCGACGCGCCGGAACCGCCCGAGGACCGTTCGCGGAACGAAGGGCGCTCCGTCGTCCAGCGGATATACTCGCGCCACGTTGCCAGCCCGCGCTCGAATGCGGACCCGTTCCTTGCCGTAAACATCAGCTTAGCCTGGAACCAGAGGTTCGCCTTGCGGACGTCCCGAGCCGCAATCCAATGTGGCCGCGTCGTCACGTAAACCGCCATCGCAAGGTCCCCTGCTCCGACCTCGTCATCCGGCAAGCACAGCCTGCCCAGCTTTGAAAGAAGGAGCCAATGTCCGACCTCCATCGGCAACAGAACCCGGCCCAAGCAACGGAAGCTCGGTTGGAACAGGGTGTCGAGGAACTGGCGTTCTTGGCTCATGGGTCTGTTGGTGGGGTATAGGTCGGACCGCCAGCGTAATACGGGTTCCACCTTCGCAGTTGGAGCCGCATCACAAGAAGAGCCGTGTTTGACGCCACGATGTTCCCGCCGACGTACCTCCATTGGCCCAGGAACACTGCCGGGCATGGTATGTCGGCGATGGGCGTGATGACGACCAACGCCATCGGGGGCGGGAACGTCGCCATCGCGATTATCCCCATCGGGTAGAACGTCACCTCGCAATTGTGCTGCTGCCGGTACGGCGTCACGCGGACCACGTCGCCGCGTGTGTCGATCTGCTCCGCGAGTTGGAACTGGTCCTGGACGACGTTGCCTATCGGCTCGATGACCCCATACCCTTCGACTGCCCCGATGTTCGGGACGCCGAGGATCGTCGTCTGCCCGATGTAAGTCTGGTAGGCCACACTGTGTTAGGCCGGTGTGAGCAGCGCCCACTTTCGGCACGGCAGCGTCATGGTCATGAGCCCATTCGCTGTGAGGTTCATCGTTCCGCCGCCGATATATGTGAATGATTGAGTGGCGACAAGAGTCGGTAACTTATCAGGAGACGTTGCTGACGAAGGAGAACCTGATGTCAACGTGACTGTCGCGAGCGGGTCCGGGAGCGTAATGGCTTGGTAATCGCTTGCCGCATAGTCTGCCCCGGCTTTTACTGGAATGGGATAGAACGTGAGACTGATTTCATCTCGCTGATTGTGCAACACAAATCCGGTGACTTTGTTGATTCCGTTGGTTTGTTCAACAAGAGTCGCCTCATCGGAAAACGCAATTGAAATCATGTCTGCACTGGCAATTCCTGTTAAAGCGACAGTGCCGTTTGCCCCGAATACAGTTACATTCGGGAGTGGGTAAATATCTGCCATAGAGCCTCCTTATGTAAGAGCCACGCCGTTGTATTGTCGGAGCGGGAGTGTCATGGTCATCAATCCCCCTTGTTGAAAATCCATTTTACCGCCTCCGATGTAGTTGTATGCCCCGAGAACAGTAGAAGGAACATTCGCCTCGGTTTCCAGCCCACCGGTTGGCGTGGTCTGTTCAAGCGTGATCACCGTTCCAAGCGGCGGGAGTTTTATCCCTTGGAATCCAGCAGTGGTTTGCGCCGTCGGCAACGGGTAAAATGTCAAGGTAAGATCATCCCTGATATTGCTTCCTACGACTCCAGCAATGTTGCCTTCACTGTTCGGTTGTTCCGTAACGGTGAAGTTGTTGTTCAACGCCACGCTGATCATGTCCACGGAGGTAACACCCAACGCCGTTTTTCCTGCTGTGTTCGGCCCCATGTTCGCTCCGAATACCGTCACCAACCCCTTTGGATAAATCTTTGGATAAATGTTCGGCATATCGTCCTCCTCAAGTTAGCAATGTCGGGCTCGCCGCCTCGACATACAAGATCGTCCGCGTCTGCATCACCAAAGCGTGGCTGCACGTCATTTGATCTGACTGGACCCGCGTGATCCGGTTCACCCGCAACGGAGCCCACCCGTCGTCAGGCGTCTTCGCGTCCAGAACGGCCAGCGCCATCTCGCACGCCCGCATCGCCGTCATGTACTCGCCCCGGTTCGTCCGGTTGATGGACGGCGTCTCGATTGCTTGGGCCGTCACCGTAGCGGCCCACTCCGTCGCCCGCTGCCGCTCCATCTCCGGTGTCTGGACGAGCCAATAGAGCCCTGTAGCCGCGTTCAAACGCTGCATCTCGGAGATGTAATCTCCGATCTGGTCAATCACGATGGGCACCTTGTCTTGCTCGAACCTGTAATGCGTGTCGATTAGTTTCGCGACCCCGTATTGGAGTCGCGCAACCAATCCGCAACTGTTGACAGCCGTCAGGACGGCATTCTCGTCAACGTATTCCTGACCTATGGTCCAAGGAACGATCATCGCTTCTTCGGTCTTGTCGCGATTGCCTCATCGAGCAGTTTGGCGGCGATGGGGTCAGCGGTCCGCACCGAAGCCATGCTCGGCCCGAGTGCAAGGTCGAACCCTCGGATCAGCCCGGCCACCACGGCTTGGTAGTACTCGGACTCCACGATCTCGACCGTGTGCCCGGTCCACAGGTCCGAGAACGACAGAACCGTGCCCAGGATCAGTATGCCCTCCGACGTTTCCAGCTTGTCCTTCAGATCCGTGGCTTCGAGGATCGACACGATTGCCGGGCCGTCAATGTTGCCCGCCGCCTGCAAGGCCGTCAGGGCCTGGACGGCTTGCCGCAACTGGTCCGCGTTGCCCTGCTTGACGATCTCCTTGCCGCCAAGGTAGGCGCCCAGGGCCGTCACGGACTGGACCCTGGCGGGCGTGATGACCGCGCCCCAGTCCGTCGTTTTGCAGCCCACAACCAAGAGGCTAAGGGCCGCGATTGCCATCAGTAATGCTCTCATCATTTCGTTTCTCCGTTTCGTTTGCGCTGGAAGTAGCTGGCGAACACCATCGCCAGGATCGCAGCAGTTGTGTCTTTCTGAATCACTCCGTTGACCGCGCAATAGGCAAAGACGAACGCGCAGGCGATTGTCAGGACCCACTGGCCGCTGGTCACCTTCTCGATTATTCGGTTGATGTTCTCTGGTGTCATGGTGTTGCTCCAGCAGCCGCAGCTTGAATGATTGCGCTTACATTAGACTTCACAGCTTTGTAAGATACCCACCGCGATTGAAAGTGAGCCCTAGCCGCTCGCAGTTTTGATCAATCTGAAACTCTTGGTTGTCAGCCAAGAATTCTCGCACAGCGCGCCGTGGCCCACCGTCAAGCATGTCGGTTGAAGTGTCCTCTACTATAAGGTAATCTCCGGATGCCAGAAAACATGAGTACAATCGCAACTCGGCCAGGACGTGTTTGTAAGAATGGTCTGAGTCCAAGATGACGATCTTCGGCGTCATGTCCCGCATTGCTGTCACGTGAAACACAATGTTGTCAGCCAGACTTGACCCTGCCAGCGCGGTAACTCTCATGTGCTCAGGCGCTTTGCGTGGTGCGATGTCGATTGTAACAACCTTACCAGAGATGCCGAAAACGTTCATCAGGTCAGCCATGAACAGTGCTGACCCGCCTTCGTAAGTGCCGGTCTCAATGACTAGCTCCGGACGCACACGCTGCAATAGTTCGGCGTACATCCACAGGTCGGTGGGCGACTTCAGTATCTTGCGCCCACGCCACTCCATTGTGGCCCAGGTTTCACCAGCGGCAGCGGCGTAAAGGTACTGCTTGGTCAGCAAGTCGAGGAGGTATTGATCCGGCCTCAACCTGTCGGACCGCACAAGTTGCTTAACAGCACTAGCAGCCAGCCATATCGCAAGCTTGAGGTTCATTGTTCGAAATAGGCGCACTCTGTCATGGTGCCGCCCCCGCTGCCGCAGCTTGGATGATTGCCGACACGATCCCATCCGCGATGGCCTTGATGGACTCCGCGTCCGGCTTGCTCACCAGATCGTCGGCGTTCACTGTTCGGATGAACTCCATTGTTTGCGTCTCGGTCTTGAGCTTTGCGGCCTCACCCCACATTAGACAGCTTCGGTAACTGATATGCACCGTGTGATTGGTCGATCCAGTCTTAGGATCGACGTACGTGAACCGCTCATTGTAGGTCTGGCAGCCACAGAGCAGCCAGACCAACAGCAAGACTGGAGCAAGAAGTCTCATCAGACGTTCCCGATGCAGGTACTCGCAAGCAAGTATGCCTTGCTGGTGGACCCTTGAAGTTTAGCCGCGAAGCCGAACCCTTCCGGGATCGTACCGCCGTCCTCGATCACTACCCACTTGCACGGAGCAGGCGCTTCACCAACCCAGTTCAGGCAACGGATAACAACCTGCCTGCCGGCAACGCTCCAATCCAGAAACCGGTTGCACGGGAACTCGAACACCTTACCAACCTTCAACGGAACTACGGTTTTGACTAGTTTTCTCATGGTTTCCTTTCAATGGCCTTGACTCGATCGTCAAGCTCTTTTAGTTCAGTGCGCACAAACAGCTCCCACCAGTCAGGAGGCGTCTTCGCGGGCATGGTTGCGATGGTGGTCTTGAGGTTGCTGATCTCCAGGAACACTTGGGACAGTGCCCCACTTACAGCTTTGTCGGTATAGGCCCTCGCCTCGATGCGCTCCTCCTGAATCTGCGCTGCAAGTCCAAAGGTCTGTCTTACTTGCCAAGCTCCCAACGCGAGGAGCATTGGCCACGTTGCAAGCAATACCTTCTGGCTCGCCGCCCACCAGCCCTGAAGTTCTCCAATTGGTTTGCCCATATGCAGCTTACTCCCCGACTGGTGCCGATTGTCGGTAGGCAAGCTGCGCCCAAGAACCACGGTCAGGCGCGATGTTCAACGAAACTGGCAAGCCAGTGACCGCATTCGTGCGAGCCATAAACCAAGCGGTGCAGTCGCGCTCATCAATCTTCACAGGCCGCGCATCACCGACCTGCACGCCGTTGACCAACTTTCGCCGTTTGGCCCAACGTTCGACAATGATCTTGTCAACGCTCGCGATGTTCGTCCCACCGGATTTGACCACCGGCGTCATCACGACACGCACCGTGAAACCGGCGTCTTCCAGTCGGGTCAGCTCTGTGGTTTCAACAGCAGTGATAGGGTCATCGTCCGCCGACCACGCTGGCGCAATGAGCGCCAGCCCGACAATGAGTGTGAGGATTCGTTTCATAGGGTGTTAGGGTTTGAACTCGATGCTCGAAGTGTTGATGGTTACGTCGCCATCCGCAGTGTCCGCGTTCGCGCCGATCAAGAAATAGCCTGCGGCGTTCCAATCGAATACGTCGCCGGTAAGATCTGTGCTGTGCAGGCTTGTGACGTACGTTCCGCTTCCGTCCACGTAGTCAAGCTCAAGCATGAAGTTGTCGCAATCGGAGGCTCCTACACCATAAGCCGCGTAGACCTTACCTTTGAGTCTCCAGCTTCCGTTGTTGTCCGTGCTAGGAATCGTCGCAAGTATTGAAGGCGCGCTTGTGACTGTCGTGTTGACGAGCGCGATTACCTTGTCTTTCGCGTTGCCGTTCGCGGCATGAGTGCCAGCCGCGCTGAACTCGAAGTAAGGAGCTGGAGCTGTCGCGGACGTAGCCTTGACCAAGGCTGCCGCAGGGTATGCGTGCCTGTGCAGGAAGTCACCTGCTGCGAGCACAACGATTGAGAAGTTGTCGAAGCTTCCGGATACAGTCTTTGCATCTGGAGCGTACACCGTGAACACAACCTCATCCGTTGAACCATCAACCATGCCGGAGATTGTCATGGTACCGGAAGGAGCATCGCCATTCGTGAACGTCCGCATTAGATTGCCGCCGATGGTCACAGTCAGCGAAGCATCAGCATCAATAGTCCACGCTCCACCGGAGACAAGAGTCATCGTCACGAATCGCGGCGGACCTACAAGCGGCGTGACTGTCGTATGACTCAGAGAGTTCGTCGCTCCGGTTGCATTAACCACCGCGCTGCTGTTCGTGGTCCAGCTCGCGCCGACGGTCCATCCAGTATCGAAGTTGCCGATTGCGCCACCAGACTCGTCCACGATCTTTGTTGCTCCGGCCAGTGACGATCTGGAGGTTGTTACAGACCTCATCATACCTATGCTGGCAATGTCATCCTGCCCGGCAATCGTAACGCTCGGCGTCACAATCGGCGCACGCCGCCACACGACGTGCGGGTCCACAGAGGCCAGCACGTTCACTCCGTCGGCAGAAGGTGTAGAGTCGGGATGGTATAAGACTACGTCGCGCACCTCGAAGTAATCAGACGTTGTGAATGTGCCGATGTCAGTTAGCGCGATGCGAATCGAGTTCGTCGAAGTCGCTTTGAATGCGGTGACAAACTGTTTCCACGTCGATGTTACCACATTGTCAGGCGAGGCGCTCCAGCCAGTTTGCAATGAGTTCGTGAGTGTCATTGCCGCGTTATTGCCGCGTGCCCAAAAGCTCAGCACGTAATTGACTCCAGCCGTGCACGTCGCCCATGCTATCGGGGCACCAATACCAGTGGCAACATACCTCACCGTCCTATTGTTAACAGTGTGTTTTATGCACGTCGGATCGTATTCACACCATTTGGCAGGCGGCAAATGAGAGTACCCGACCGGCACCCACAGGGATGTCTCCATGCTAGGGAATGTTCCAGCCGTATCTCCGCACGTCACAACCGCTCCGCAATACAATGGGCTCATTGTTGCCAGATTCGCCACGCTGTTCACAGCTACAATGGGAGCCTGGTTTGTCGCGACAAGCTGCCGCATTAGCCCATACTCGTTCACGGCGAGCACCGAATCCAGCTCGGAGGTCGATGTATCCTGCGTGGTTATCGTCGCCTTGTTGATCTCAAGATCCGAGTCGAGGATTCCGGACCGCGTGCCGTCAGCTAGAGTCGTCTTAAGCGTACCAGGGTATCCGGGATTGTAGACGTTATTCACGTTCCCCACCCCACCTCCATACACTGCTCGCAACGCAGTGCTGTAATTGTCCTCCAGCCGCAGGCAATCCGCAAATGACGTATACCGTAGGGCATAGTTATTATCCAAATGCACAAGCTGATTGTTATTGTTGGACATGTAGTTGTTCCGTATAACAACGTTGTGCAAGGGGTTGTCGGCCCAGTGCCATATCCGCAACAGGTAGCGGCTGTAATCCACGACATTGTTATCCATGATCACATTATGCGCCGCATGTGTGGCTGCTGCCGCATACGCAACATCAATGTTGGCGTCAAGTGATAGGTGGTTATTCTGAACAATCAATGTGCCAGCATCACTGAGCGATCCTAGCTGCACCAAGACAGCGTAGTTTGACACAGACGGGATTGTTGTTAGGGATACAATGTTGTTCTCGAAGGTCAAGAACCCGTCGGACACAGTTCCGTAAACCAGAGCGTTATACTTTTCCGTGGCATGGAATGTCAGACCGGACAAATAGCAATCGCGAATATTTAGCGCGCGGGTCGCGTCAATGCCGGCACTGCTAGCGTAAATCATGAACACGTTCGTAACGCACGTTGCATTCCACTGGCAGTTTTCGATGTTCAGAATGTTGCCTTGCAGATAGATGATTCCAGTGCCGTGGCCAGCGTCACCTGTGAATGAGCATCCAGAAACAGTGTGCGATCCGACGGGGTAACCGCGTTTGATATCGATCGTAGGCTTGAACTTGTCATCCGCTGCGCTGTACGCTGCGGCATTATCGAAGTTGCAACCCAACACCATTACGGGATTCCCGCTCAGATACGTGCTATGGCAATAGATCACGTCATACCCTGTGACCCATCCAGTTATGTCCTTATCCACCTCGGTGTCATCATCCGTCGACTGGTAAGTAATTGTCGTGGCATTCGTGCTGATGATTTTGGGACGATACGTCGTGGCTCCGTCTACCACATATTGCATGACTTCGTTTGTGCCGGTGAAGCCTCGTATTACGATGCCTTGGTTTATTCCGAGCTCGAGCGGTGGAGTGGCTAATGTCAGAGTAACGATGCCGTCAAGGTCCTTCACGGCATGAGTTATCGCGTAACGCGCTGTGCTGCGAGCATCCTCAAAGGTGCATGCTTCGATCAGCGTTGGCCCAGTCGTGCCAATCCATCCCACCTGAGTTACGGAGATATTGCGCATCCTAGACATGACGCTCCCGGTAATCGGCACAGGCTTTGAGCCGTTTCCACTCGCGTCTGTGGCCCCCTGTAGAGCATCGTGAAAGTAGCAGTGTTTTACCGTCAGGGTTTGAACGTCAGTGTGAAGACGGGTGCCCCACATGCAGCCGGAGATCGCCTGTGCAATGTTGTCAAACTCACACCCATCGACATACAGCCGGCCAATCTTTATGTCGTCGACGAATATACCAGCAGCCCCTAGCCATGCGTACCATGTGTCATAGTCGCGCATCTTGTCATAGTCGGCTGTGAATGTGGAGTCGATAACTACGTAGTCAGCTATCGTGTGTGTGGTCGATACGCCCGACGCACCCTTCAAAGCCTTATACACCAGAACACCGGACACACAGTCCGTAAATGTGCATCGCCGAATCTCCAGCCTTTCCATGTCCTGAGCCAGATCCGAATCTATGTGTAAGGCTGCTGTGCCTTCGAAGAACTCAATGTCGGAAACGAAAACGGACGCCATCGCATCAGCCTCAAACCAGTAGCGACTTCCCGTCAGATATTTTCCAACTGGCGCGATAGCTGGGTTGTGCGTGAACCGCGTGCCACCATTCTTGTCACCGCTGATTGACAGAGATGTTAGGCCTCTTATCATGCTTGCGAAGTAGTACGTGCCAGCCGGGAAGAAGACATGCTTGCCAGTGCCAATTGCTGCCGTGACAGCCGCCACACAGTCCGCGACTCCAGTTGGGTCCGCACCGAAGTCAAGGACATTGACCACGCCGCCATTCTGCCGCACCCAGTAGCCACCGCCCGTGGCTGCGATCACATTGCCGCCGTCGGCTGTGTAGCCAGATGCGGCATAAGAGAAGACTCCACCGCGAAGCTCGTCCGCAACGAGCACGCTATCCTCTGCTCCGCTGTACGCTGCTAGCGCGGTCAGGTCAGACACGACGTTCGTGTCTTGCTTGCCACTGATCGCAGCGACCACGTTTGTCGCGCCAATAGCAACGTCAGTTGCGACCAGCGTACCTACTCCAAGCGCCGTCACGCTGTTCGTCCCGACCGTGGCCCATTCATCAAGCTGCGGGTCGGCATCCTGCTTGCCCGAAATCGCAGCGACCACGTTTGTCGCGCCAATCGTGACCGTGCCCGTAGTCAGGTTCGTCGCGATGACATCACTTACGACCAGCGCACCCACCCCCAACGCCGTTACGCTGTTCGTCGAGACGCTGGCCCACTCATCAAGCTGCGGGTCGGCGGGTTGCTTTCCTGCGATTGACCCAACGATATTCGTTGTTCCGAGCACAATGTTGTCAACAGTAGCAACCGCGTCCGGACCGACCATTACAACCTCACCAGCAAGGTTAGTGCTGCCGGACAGGGTTTGGCCGAACAGAGTTGCGCGAGACTTCTGGCCGATCTTGCTGTAGATCCGACCATGATCGGCAGTTGCAATCTCTGCCGGGTCATCATCCAACAGCGGAAGCACGCCGTAGTTATTTGTCGATAGAACGAAAAGACCCGTCAAGGTCGAGTAGTTCATCACGCCTGACGGAGAGATGTTCGCCGGAACAAACGGCGTCGTGCCGTCGGCCTCTGTAAGCAACAGGCCATTGCCAACCGTGCTCATCGACAATAGCGACGCCTCCGACCCACCCGCGAATCGTACACCTACGATGGTCGTATCGTCCGCAGCCGTGGCGAACCGAACTGACGTGCTCGTTGTTGCCAACCCGAAATTTTGATTCGTTCCCCACTCGCCCAACCCGAGCGCCGAGCGCCCGTCGCCCGCCGTGGACAGCGTCAACCAGTTTGTGCCCATCGAGCCAGGATCAGCCGGATTGAGTCCGATCAAGCCCCGGACTCCCGCCGCCGTCGCCTGCGTCAAAAGGTTCGTCCCGAGTGCGCCAGGTTCCCCTGCATCCAACCCGACCAGTCCCCGCACACCCCCCGAAGTCGCTTGCGTCAGGAGGTTCGTCCCGAGCGCCCCCGGTGCCGAAACGTCGAGTCCCAACACCCCGCGCCCCTCGGCTGCCGTGGTCAGCGTCAACCAGTTCGTCCCCATCGAGCCTGGATCACCAACATCGAGTCCGAGAACACCACGCACGCCAGCCTCATTGGTCGTTCCAGTCCCGCCTCGATCAATCGCAAGTACGCCCGTTTCCCCGCCACCAAGCACGGTCCAAATCGAGTTCGAGTTCGCCGCGAAGAAATTCGTTGGCCATAGAAGCGATCCATTCGAGCTGCTTGCCGTGATCGTTTTCGGAGTGGCGTCAGCGGCGAATGCGCTGAACACAAGCCACAGAATCGACAGAGTGAAAAGAAGGAAAGTTTTCATGGAGCTTGTCACGTTATGATCAAACCTATTTCGTCTCCCGCACCATAGCAAGTCAATTTCCGGTATCGGTCCTCGTCATGGCTCCAAAGCATGAGCCCGTTCGAGTACAGCCCGTTGGGAGGTTCGCTCGTTCCAATCGTGTCGAATGTCAACCCGATCTCCGTCCCTTCACCGCTCAATGTGATCTGGTGGTAATACGCCGTGCTCGGGTTGTACAGGTACAACGACTCAAAGTGATTTGCCGGGTCCGCCAGAGGAGGAGACGAAGTGCCGTCCGGGTCAATGACGATCCCTCGCTCGATCCCGTCTCCCTCGATCTTCAGGTAATGCCACAACCCCGAATCAGTGTTGTGCAGGTACACCAACCGGAACAACGAGGCGATCACGGCATCCGGCGTCACGACGTCCGCCAGTTCGTATGCGCCATCTTCCGGCAACACGATCCGGAACGGTTTGCCGCCCTTGACCTGGACCCAGTATTCGCCGATGACCAAGCTTGCGCTGAGCGCACCGTCTTCGTCGCATTCCACGTCCACCGGATCGCTGTCGATGATGGACGTCCCGCGCACCTGAGGCTGGTTGCGAAGCGTGAACCGGACGTGCTTCGTGTAGGGCGTCCCATCCGCCGCCGTGATTGTGCCTGTGAGCGTCGCCATGTCAGTTCCTCAGACTCCGCAGAAACCGTCTCATCCCGTTGCGGAACGAATCGACGAACCACTTCCGTTGCCTCGGGATGGCCGTCGGCCAAGGCTTCTGGTTCACGGATTCTTTGAGCCGGTAATAGAACACCGCTTTCTTGCTGTCGTCTTTCCCGCACAGGAACAACCGCCCGTCTTTCATGCGGATGACGAACAGCTTCCCGGCGATGGATTCCAGTTCAGCCGCACGCCGCGCATACGCCTCCGGGTGAATCGGGATCGTCAGGAAACGGACGTTCTTTGCCGCGATGACCCCACCGTAGATTTTCTGGTTGATCCGCTTGTCCGTTATCCTGACCTCGACCGAGTCCCCGCCCACGATCGGTCCGCGAATCGAGTCTGCGATTTGGTTCCAGAAATGCGTGCGCCGTGTCCCGGTGCCCTCTTGCACGAACCGGTTCGGCTCGCTCTGGTCCGTCAAGTGATACCAGTCGACCAAGTCGTCAACCACACGTTGCCCGCCCGCCCGCATCGCCTCGCGCAACTGTTCGGCGGTCGGCATCGAGCGCCGGATGTCTGCACCCACGCTGCTGATTTGGACTGACACCAGTTGGCTCATCCGGTCCTCCGCAACACGCCGTCTGAACCAAGCGCGAACCCCGGCAAGTTCCGCGCCACCGCAGCAGCAAGAGTTCGCCCCATCCGCTTGGTCGCAGCCGTCTGCATGCCCTCGGTCAGCTTGCGCGGCTTGACCCTCTTCGCTGCTTGGGTGGACACGCCCAACCGTTTCGCCTCGCTCCGGTGGACCATCCGCGTCCACATGCCCGAGTTGAAGTCGAAAATCGGGTAGGGGTGCTTGAATGCGCTGATCTTCGTCCAAACATCCGAGTCGAACGGCGCCACAAACCGACCGCGCCGCAACCGCCCGCCAGCTTGCCGCCACCGCAACGGCCAATTGCGCGGCTCCATCCTCTGCTCTGCCCGGTACATCTCCACCGCAGGCCACGTCTTCAACCGCTCTGATTGCCACATGTGCCGCCCGTAGCCTTCTGCGAGCTTGCTGTTCGTGTCCACTATGACGTGGAGCCTCGCGTCGCTCGACAAGTCCTTGATCGTCCCTTCCTCGCCCGGCTCAGGTTCGTAGCCTGTCCTGTCGAGCCAATCTTTGAGCGCCGCCTTGGCGCCGACCGCATCCAACTCCCCTGACAGCACTCCCTTGCTCACCCGTCGGATCTGCTCGAGGAATTTGGCGTCCGTGACGCACGCCGAAAACAACGACGCTTGCCGAACCTCCGGCCTGATCTGCGACCATTGCGCCGACGTGAACCCGGACGCCACACGCCTCTTGGCCCCGATGAGCCCTTTGCTAGCGATTGATGGCGTGCGCGGCATGGGTCAAATCCCGTCTTGGCTCTCCCGGTCGAACTCCTGGACCAAATCGTCCCCGGCAGGATCAAGCGGCGGTTGGTACACCGGCAAAAGGATTCCCGGCGCGGTTTCCGTCCCTGTCCCTTCGGCATCCGTCGGGAGCATGATGATCGGCCCCTTGCACGTCGCGATTTCTTTGAGCAACGCCTTGGCAGCCTCAGCAGCTTTCTTTCGCTCGCCCCCTTGGTCCAGGACCACTCCACCCGCTCGCGCCATGATCTTGACCACGATCATCGAACACGCCGCATCGAGAAGCAAATCAGGGATGAGCCCGGCACCGGCCAACGTGTACCTTGGACACGCCATAACGTATGACCTGACGAGCGCTGTCACCTTGTCGATGATGCCTTGCACCGGGTCTTCGTCCCCCGGTGAAGTCGTCGCCCGTCGGAACGCCTCAAGCTCCTGCCCGCTCAAGTATTCCCGCAGGTCGTCCTCTGTGATCGCTGTCCAGGCCATGATAACGAGATGGCCGGGGCGATTTCGGCGCAACGCCCCACCGCACCCGGCCAACGCACTGCCGGTTGGAACCGCTTTACGAAGTCGCGTTGCTCACCACGATCCGCTTGGCAGCGGCGGAGTTCGTCACCTGAACGTCCGCCGCCCAATCAAACTTGGCTACCGTGACACGCTGGTCGTCCCGGAGATACTGCCCAGGCACCATCCACAACCCACGAGGACGAAACGTCTTCATGAAACTCGGATCACGCCGGGTCGGCGTCTGCCGAGCCGCGAAGATGAGCACGCTGGTGTCCAGCACGAATGCCGGGACGTCAGTCACGCCCTCAGCCGCCGTGTCCTTGACCATCAGGGACAACATGGTTTCCGGCTCACCAAACAAGAGGTTGGAAATCGAGGCCACCGTGACATTCGGTGCAGCCGTCGCCGGGACACCCGTTCGCCCGCCACGATTGCCGCCCGCTCCCGCCGTAATGACTCGGTTGCGCACTGAATCGCAGTTCTTGATGTACAGCCATGCCGTCGCGCCGAACAGCACGCGCACACCCATCGCGCTGCCGTAGCGGGCCGCGAGAATGACGTCCTTGATGTAACCGTCGATGATCGCAATCGGATCGTCTGGGTCAGTCGTCTTGTACGGCTTCACCGTCGCGCTCGAACCGACCGTGGCAACAGCAAGGTCAACAACGCGCTGTTCGTGTTGAAGCGAGCCGATTTCAGCCGCCAGATCCGCCGCCTCGTTAACCATGTCTTCCAGTTTCGATCCCTCGTCCTGGACCAACATGTCCACCGGCACGTCGATGGCGTGAGGCTGACAGTTGTACGTCGCATCCTCGGCACCCCAAGTCACTTCCGTCGCACGGCCACCGATCGCTCGGGACGTGTTCGGAATGTGGAAAGCGTGCTTGCGGTCGTATTTCTTGTAGCGCCCGATCATGGTGTCCACCTCGATGGTGGGGGCCAGGAAATTGGCGACCGGCTGCGACATCGTCTGCGCCAGACCGTACGCGTACTGCACCGCCATCGGGCTCGGCGTGAATTGTGAGAGTTGAGTTGCCATATTGTTCCTCTTGTTTCTTCGTTGTTCTCTTGTGTGATCGTAGTCGGTCCCGGAGCCGCCCCTACCTTAAGACGGCCCCGGGACTGTCGTCATGTTTTAGCCCGCGCTCGGAATCTCAGCCGCAACCCAGTTCGTCCCGTTCGTGTTGATGAAACGAGTCAAGGACCATGCCGCGCACGAAACACCGACCGTCGTGTGCGTGTTGCCGTTCAACGTATCGCCAGCCGGAGGATAGACCACCATCGCGTCCGTCGCTTGCCCGATGTAGACGTCATACGTGTAACCGATTGACGTTCCGGCAGGCAGAATCACTCCGGAATTAGCCGCGCCGGTTGCGAGACAGAACCCGCCAGGAACAAACGGCAAAGCAGCCGCATCCGCATTCGTGGTCCCCGCACCAGTCACAGCATCAACGTTCACGTGTCCAGCCGCCTTGTACTGGTCGCCGATCATGACCGCCCACACTGCCGCGTCGATCGCGTAACAGACCGCGAATCCCTTGCCGGGAATGACGACGCCAACAGTCGCGCCGAGACCGTTCAATGTGTCGCTGGCCCCTGGATAAAGGAACAGACCCTTGTCGGCCACAGTGTTGTGCACCACCATGAGCTTGCCTGCGACCGCAGTCGGCAGGATCACGCCCTTGGCATTGTCGGATGCCGTAACGTTCGTCACCGTTTTGCTGATCGCAGTCGCATCAGCAGCGCTCGAACCAGCAGCAGCAGCCGTCCCGGTCTCGAACGCCACAGTTCCCGCCGTGGTCAATCCACCCGTCAGGCTTGCCGCCCCGGTAGTCGTCAAAGCGCCGCCGTCAAGGTTCAATGGAGTGGCATGCGTGCCGTCGGCGAATAAACCGAGCGCGACGAGCGTGTCTTTGATGTCCGCCGTGTTCGCTGCTTGAACGACCGGCGTCGCGTTGTAGAACCCGACTTTCTGATTCGCAGCCCCGCCGATCTTAAGCCCTTTCGTGGTGCCAGTCACGAACGTGTGATCATCCGCCAAGGTCGTGGTCGCACCGTCGTACCACGCCGTCGCCGTGCTGTTGACCAAACCGGGGGATACCGGGCGGAACTTGACGTAGCCGCCAGCCGCCGCATCCTCCTCGGCGTAGCCGATGATGGTCGATCCGTTGACCGCAGACACCGCCGTCCCGTCGCTGTGGACCGTGAGCAGTTCGTTCGCAGTGATCGTCCCGCCAGCCACGCAACGCAAATTGCGATGCGGACTCAACGGCAAGACCTCGATGGGCTTGCTCGCAGCCGCACCGGCCTGGAGCAGGTAAATCGGGTCGTCCGTGACGCCGCTCACCAGAACCATTTCCATGTACTTCCCGCCAGAAGCCGCCTCCAGCGTCACCATGTTGCCGGTCGGCGTGACGAAGTAACCCTCCTTGTCGACCATCGTCGCGGCGGACGAGTTGACCGCCGTGAACGCGCCTTCTTGCGTGTTGCTCTGAATGAAACTGCCGATTGACATAATCGTTTCTCCTTGTTCGTTTGTTGCTGATTGTCGCCCGTGATTACTCCGCGCCGTTCACCGGCACCTTGTTTGATTTTTGCGCCATCTTCCACGCCTGCGAAAACGTCATTCCGTTGCTACGGTTCGCCGCGAAGAGTTTCTGCGCCTCGATCCGCACCGCCTCGGGGTCCCCTTGGCCACCCTGTTCGCCGTGCGCTGCCGGTGGCAACGGCTGGACGCGCCGGTTGAACAACGGTGCGATGACCGGCTTCGCCTCCACCTTCTCGACCTTGGCCGGTTTCGGAGCCATTGCCCCGAGCACCTTGACCACGGCACCCCGGTTCATCACGCATAGTTCGCGCAACGCCGCCTTGGCTTCCTTGTCCTCGCCAAGCATAGGGTCGAACCGCGATGCGTGGACGTCGGCCAGCTCTTTCTCCAACTCCTGGATGCGCGTCGCCAGGGCCTCGTTGCCCCGGTTCATCGCTTCTTGGCCGTCGTCTTCCACGGCTTCGTCTGCGGGCGCGGCGTTCAGCGCCTCTTCCTCAGCCTGCTTGGCTCGGTTTTCCGCCTCGATCTTGACGTCAGCGATTGCTTTCGTAATTTCGTCGTCGGTCGCTTCCCGGTTCAGCCCGAGCAGTTCGACGAGTGTCTCTTTGTACTCCATATCACGTTCCTTCTTCGATGATGGTTTCTGTTCCACTGCCCGGTTGCTTACCGGCTCCATTCCTTTGATGTTTGGATCGTTCGTCAATGCTAACCGTACCAGTTTCGTCGGCCTCTTGCGATCCCCACTTACCTCGACGAACCCGGACAAGACCGGAGATATGAGCCTGTACTCCCCGCCGCGCACGGCTTTCTCGCCCGACTCCGAGAACCGCACATGCGCCCACAAGTCTTCGCCGCGTTGCTCGATCTGATCGACCCAACCAGCAGCTCCAGACGGCTTGTCCTTCTGGTGCGAGAAGTGGTCGTAATCGAGGAGCATCCCGGGCCAGTTCTCCTGCTTGGCTTGGTCCGCGAAGTCCGACGCTATCGCCTTCATCGCCTCGCCGTCGCAGACTTGTGTGATACCGGCATCCGCGTTGGGCCATTCACCGGCAGACAAGACCTGGACCCAACCGTCAGACGGAGGCTCGAACTTGCTGTTGCTGATGAGGTGGCCGTTCACGGTCTCTTCGGCTTCGCGCCGCGCTCGATGCTCTCGGTCAACGCCGACTCCATCGCCTTGGCTGCGGCAGAGTTCTTGAGCATCTTCGTCAATTCAGATGGGAGTTCTTTCTCCAAATCGCGTAACCCATCCATCAATTCATCTTCATTGTCAAGAGCCAAAATATTCCTAATCTTGTCCCGCACACCGGAAAGGTCCTTGGAAATGCCTTTGGCGAACTTGCGCTGGTAAAGCCGGATCGCCGTCCGCATGGACTTCAAGTAGTCCTCGTTCTCCTTCGCGGTCGGGTAAGTCGTGATGATCGGCCTCGGGTCCGGGTTGGCCTCGCTCCGCACCTCAGACACCTCGGCGTATGGCCTGTGTATCCGCATCAGATGCTCCGAGCTCCGTTGCGGACCGCCCTTGTGCAACCTCGCCGCCGTGTATTGCGGAGCGGCTGGCGGTTGGCTCGATGGGGCATCGTAGTCGGACGCCTTGTTCGCAGCCCCTTCCGCCAGCCATTCGTCTCCGCCCACCACCACTTCGCTCTCGTCCCCGCTTCCTTCCCCGCCTTGCTCGGCCAAATCCATCTCTTCTGCTCCAGGCTCTTCGGCTCCAGGTTCCCCGCCGAACATGTCCTGCTCCATCCCGCCCGGCTGGCCGAATGCGCTTGTGACCTCCATCTCCAGCATCTCGCTCGCCTGATCGTCCGACACCCTGAACCCCGCCGCCGCCACCGCGCCCAGGATGTTCGCGGCCTTTTCCTTGTCCGCAGCGTCTTTGATCTCCAACGCGAACTCGACCATCGCCTTCTCGTGCCCACGCCGTTTCAACTCCAGCAAGTCGATCTGTTTCCTGAAACACTCGCAAATCTCTTCGCCTTCGCCCTCGGCGATGTCGCTGAACACCTCCGCGTGTTGCCCGCTCGCGCCTTGCCCGATCCCAGTCGGGTCGCTCAACATCGTCAGCTTGCCGCCAGTCCCGGCCAACACCAACTCCATGTTCTGGTAATCCAGATGGGGTTGGAAAGGGTGCGTCGCAGCCCCGACCGCAGCCGTCGTGCTCGTGATCGACCAGCCAGGAGGAAGTACGCCGCGACCGTTGCCGATGATCTTCTCGATGGTCCCGACCACTGTCGAAGCATCCCCAGAGCGCATGTTGAGGTCAGCGCAGACAGCGAAGATCGACGGCACGCCGAACGTCTCCACGAACATGTCCCAATCTTTCTTCGACAGGTTCTTGCGCAGGAAGATGATCAAAGCGATCTCGTCCAACGGGTCCTCACACTCCCGGATCACGAACGCTTTCGGCTCGATCCGCGCCCCGCTGTTGGTCTGCATCGCTTGCGGGTTGAACAGCCAGTCTCGGATGGGATAGCTGAACGCCCAGTACCACTGCGGGACCGGCTCAAGGTGCGTCATGATCCCGTCGCCGTCGACGTGCTTCTCCAGATGCGAGAATCCCCGGAACGTCGCCAACGCCATCCACCGAAGCGCGTCGGTCAGGTTGTCGACCGACTCGTAGACGTCGTTCAGGATCTGCTTCTGCTCCTCGACCGTGTCCTGGACGAACGGGTCGGTCTCATGCCGCTCGCGATAAGAGTCCTTGACCCTGATCGTCCACTGGAGTTTCTTGATCGCCGACAACCGCCGATCCTTCAACGCCCGCAGCACCGGCTCCTTGCGCTCCGTCGCCGCGTAGGTCCACATCAGATCGGCCTTGTAGCCGAACTGCCCCGCTTCGATCAGTTGGACCGCCCGCGCCGGGGTCAGGCCACGGATCGGATTGATCCACTGTCGCGGGGGTAGGAATTGGGGATTGAACAGCGCGCCAGCGTCCACGTCGGTCTCGCTTGGCAAAGTCTCCGTGATGCGGCCCTTGGCTCGCCCCGGTTGCAACGCTGTTATCGGCATCCGCCCGAACCGCTACACCAACTCATCCACGATGTCAACAACACTTTTCGTCTCGCCAAGCTTCACCCGGCGTCATTCCCGCTTCGTGGCTGCTTGCGTCGCCAGCTTCGGCGGCGGAGACAAAGCATCCCCGGTTTCGGGAAATGCTGTGCCTCTCATTGGCCGATTTCGGAGAATCGAATCGTGACTCTCGCGTCTGCCAGTCCGTCGTGTGGAGCCTATTGCCAGCGTTTGGGGGCGGTACGTCCACCATAACCCCGTGTAGCGTCTTTCGTGCGCTCGCTGTAGCATCCGGCGTTTCCGCCGACTTGTTTGAGCCGGGCTGGTTGACTTCTCGTCCTATCCCGGCACCGCTTTTCGTCCCGTAAGCGGAGCGTTACCGCCAGGGGACTACACGTCGCATCTTATCTGGCGCGAACCCCAGGGCCAACTTTCCGACTCGATTTCGACCGCACGGCAGGCGTTGGCTTTCCTCCCGGACCGTCGAACAAATGAGACTGCGAGACCTCGGCGATCTTGCGGAGGACTCGATTGATGGAAATGGAAAAGGCAGCCTTGTCCTTTTCGGTGGCTGCCTGCTGTGTTTGTTGGATGTAGCGGTTCAGTTTCGCAAAAAGTCGTTCTCTGAACTGGATCGTCTTGGCTTTCAACCGCTCTTGCCGTGAAATTGGCGCTCCCTGTAGTGCAAGTGTCAAAGCAGAAGCATGAGACGGCTTTGCCATCGGCTTGGCCTCGGGAGCGTTCGGTTTTGCTTTGATCTTTCTCACTACGGCCTGAACAAAACCCCATTCCGCCGAAAAGTAAAGCGGAAAGTTTCGAGCAACAAAAAAGCCCCGGTTGTGAGCCGGGGCTGTGGGGTGGATTACCAGAGCATCGAGTTGATTAATCGGCAGGCTCCGCGCTCGGTGATTTTGCCCGCGAATCCGTTGCGACGAGCGTGGGCGATAATCTTATCGCACCACGGTCCAGGCCCGATCTTGCCATCCGCTCCAGTGTGATGCGCGTGCACCCATTCCCAGTTTACGGACTCGATGAAGCTCTGTTTCATCGTGTTGTTTTTATTCGTTTTCATGTTTTTTCAATATCCTCCGCGCGCTGCGCGGGCTGATGTATCTGCATTTTCATCCAGTGATCCACCGAGAATCGAAGCGATCGTGCGCCTGGAAGCTGCCGCAGCCGCGCTCGCATTCTCAATGCGGCTGGCAATCTCTGCGCTGCTGGTAATTCCGCCTTCTGCGAATCCGAGCACGTCACCGCGCCCATGCTCCCGGTTGAGCCTCACCATCTTATCGTAATCTGATTGGCGAATTGTCGGCCACTTCGCTGTAATGTCCACGAGCTCGATCTCGCCATTCACCCTTCGGATTTTCAGCACGTTCTTCATCTCGTTCTTTCGTTGTACCCCTCGCGGGGCTGTGGGGTGGATTACGATTCAATTCTGCGGACTGTGTTTATTTGATTGGCTGTTACATCATTGTCCAATGACGTAACTTCAAAGTGCTTTCTGACCGATTCAAACCGACCAGAATGCAGGATCCCAAGGGCGATCTGAACAGCCTGCACCCTGACCCTGTAAACCGACATAAAGTCCCTTTTTCTACTGTGTGTTCTTGTGTAAATGTCCCGGCTTAATTCGCTGCGAGCTAGATCGTATCCGCACGCAGTGAGTTTCACTGGACGATCGCCGCGCTCGATTATTCGTCGCGCAGATTCAAGCCAGAACGTGGCCACCATGTAAGCCGCGTGTTCTTCCGCCTCGCGCATTGTTGTGAACAATTCTGAATAGTTCGTTTTCATGCCCCCAATATACGCTTTTCAGGGTTGTTGTAAAGAAAAATCTTTCGCTCTAATCGGTTCATATCGCGCACGTTACGGAGGCACAGTGATTTTTTTCGCTTTTCCCGACCCTTTCCCGACGGTTTTCAGGCGGTTTTCCCAACCCCGTCAGACGTCCGCCGTGCGGTCCGAACGTCGGCTCCACGCGCTCGCGAACCTCGACGGTCCCGCCTCGCCCTGCCCGGAGAAAGCGTTCCACCAGCTCTGCATGCAGCCCTCGTATCCGATGCTCACGGCGTCGATCTCGTCATCGTGGTACGAACCGGACCCGTCGAATTGCTCCACCGCCTGGAGGAACCCTGCGACCCAGGGCCCGGCCACCAGCCTGACTTTCCCGTGCTCGGCCAGCGCGAACCACTCGTTGCAACGCGACACCTTGTCCTTGGACACGTCCACGGTCCGAACGGTGATGTTCGGCGGCATGACCTCGCACAAGTTGTCCGCCGCAGCTTTGAATGCCGCCTGCGCCTCGAAAAAGAGCGGGATGTTCTCCGAGACGGCGATGGACTTGATCCGGTCCCGGCTCTTGGGCCAACCAAGCTGCCACTTCGTCACGTCGGCCACCCAGAAGTTTCCTTGCTTGTCCAATGCGCACTTCGCCCCCGCCGTGAAATCCGGGTCGCCGCTCTTGCTCGTCGCCTTGTCCACCGCCGCCGGGTCCCACCCGCGCACCCAACGGAGGTCGGTCGGCACGTCGTGCGGTTGGACGATCCGCAGCGTGTTCGCATCGAGGAGATGCCCGCCACGGGGAACCGGCTCGCCGTCGTAAAGAGCCGATGCCCAGTATCGTGTCAAGTTGTTCCGCTGCTTCGTTACGAATTGCGCCGACTTGATTTCCGGGAACAACGCCTCGCCCGACTTGCGCCCGAGCAGGTCACCAGGCCCGGCGATGGCTTTGAAGTTGATGTGGCGCCACACGCCCGGCTGGTTCGCCAAGAGCCGCCCGACAAGATCATCGAGATGCCATCTTGTATTGTGAACAACCAATCCATTGGCGATGAAGTTTTCAGTTCCCTCCACTTGGACATCAAACACTTCTTCGATTCCATCCGGAACGATACTTTCAATCTTCTCGCTGGTGAAGTCGCAAGTACCTGGCCACGGCAAGGGCTGTTGCTTCAGTTTTTGCGTATGCGACTGCAAGGTTGCAATCGTTGCACAACAACGCACGAACTCTGTTTGTTTCGTGGCAATGATCGACGCACAACTTTCCTCCCCAATGTGCTCGGACGTTTTTCCCTGGAAGTTGGTTACAGATTGCGCATCTGCCTCCCTGAGCTTCGACCATCGCATCGTATTCCGCACCCGTGATCCCGTATCTAAACTTGAGACGAATACTTCTCCTTGAGATTGAGTTGTGAGACGGTGGCCGATGTCCGTCTGCCCACTTCTTCTTTCCGTAATGCGACGTGCAATATCCCCTACATCTTGCAGGCTCTGAACATCCTGGAATGATGCACAGTTTGCCAACCCACTTACCACGTTGCCCCTTGCGGTGACAATTTTGTGGTCCGTAGTCAAGTTTTTCAGTCGTATCCATTTCAGTTCTCCGTGTTCTTCAACGAGAAACGGATGCCTCTCGTTTGCACGGACAACTTTGCCACTAGTCGTACTGATTTTCAAGACTGAATCTTTACCATTGCTACGGTGGTTTTTGACGGTGGACGATCTCAGTTTCCCTCCGTCATAAGTGGCCACACGGTCTCCCGGTTTGATTTCTCGGAGTTGTCGTTCTGTGCCATCAGCCATCAGAATCGGAGTGTCTCCTGTCATGCACATTATTATCGCCACGATCCCTTTCTCGCTCAGACGAGTCATCGCCGTCGACAGGAACCAATCCCACACGTTCTCGCGCATGGTCGGGCTGTTGGCTTCCTCCGCGTTCGCCACCGGGTCGTCGATGACCATCAGATCCGCAGTCTCGCCCGTGAGCGACCCGCCCGTGCCGACACTGATGCACCCGCCGCCCTCCGTCGTCTGCCAGGACGCCGCAGCCGCGCTCCCGCCTTCCCAGAGCTTGCACGCCGGGAAAACGGCTTGGAATCCAGGATCACGAAGCCGCTCACGTGCCGACCGACCGTGGCGGATCGAGCGGGTCTGCGAGTACGACGCCAGGACGACGCGATGCTCGGGATGCCTGCCGAGATGCCATGAAACGAACTCCTCCGCGACCAACGTCGATTTGCCGTGCTGCGGCGGGCAGGTCAGGATTAGTCGGTTGCACCGGCCTTGCTCCAACTCGTCCAGACGCCGGCAGACGTAGGAGTGGAACCCGGTGCGCGAGAAGATGAACTTGTTATTGACCCTCGCGACGTAGCGGGAAAGCGTGGCGCTCGTGTCGACGGCGTCAACCGTCTTTGGGATCGTTCCCGTCATGGCCGTTGCCGTTCCCATTGCCTCCCCCCTCTATCGGCGGCACGATGACCAGACCGCGCTCCTCAAGCAACCGCATACGCTCCTCGCCCTCGACGGCTTCCGCGACCCGGCGCTGGACCGCAGCCATGTCGATGTGGACTTGTGCCGTCTGAATCGGTAAACCGCCGGGGCCGCTATACTCGGACCGTTTCGGCGCGTCGTAACCCATGATTGACGCGAGTCTTTCCTCTGCACGAATGCGAACCGTTGGAGTACCGGTTTTGATCACACCGAGAATGACACTGAGCCCGATTTCCATTGCTTCACTTTTCGTCAGAGATGCTTGCTTATGAAGCTGTTCCCGTGCGCGAACCATATACCTGTCCGCAGTTCGCCAATGCAAATCGCCGTACTTCTCTTTGACGGCTTTGTGAATCTCTGAACGTGTGCAAACACGGGCGAGCATAGCGGCAACGAAGTCGACACGCTCGGCATGTTCCGCCGCCGTTGGTTTGCGGCGAAGCTTGCGTAGTTTCGGTTCTGCGTTCACGACGTAGAATAAATCGTGGAATGGCGATTGTTTCAAGATCCGAACTTGGCAAACACTTCGTCTCGGAGAGTCTTTGCGACTTGAAACATCATGAGTGGAGGAACGGAATTGCCGAGACATGCCCATTGTTGAGCATACGAGCCGAGCAAAACGAAATCATCCGGAAACGCGCAGATACGTTTTAACTCAGCGATGGTGAATTTACGCTTTTGAACTCCATCAGTAATGACTGTTCCCCCTGTTCCCCCTGTTACTCCTGGACTCGTTTGGACGCTTGGCAAGGGATCGTTGATACTGGACTTTGTTCCGCCACGAAAACCGCGATTCGGCCATTCGATATTCATACGGCATTGAGTTGCCGTGATTGCCGGCATTGGCTGCTCTGTAACATTCTTTTTAGTGAATCCTCCGCTTTCATGAATTACTTGGAAATGATTGCTGTTGACACTATGAACTCCAATAGTAATCGCTGGACTCGGCGAATTGGTTATATCGCCTTTACTGAATTGTCCTGACGTATCATGAATTACTTTGCCTATTTCCGGCAGCGCATCTCGCACGCTGTACCGATACGGAAACGGTTTCGGAAATACCGGATTGCCGTTCAAATCTTTGCGGATACCGATGAAGATAACTCGTTGCCGGGTCTGAGGAACTCCAAGCCATTGCGCATCGAGAACTCGACATTCAACTCGGTATCCGCTCGCTTTGAGCGCTTTCAAGATGTCCAAGAACATTCCGATTGCCGTACCTTTAACCAAGCCGCTGACATTCTCCGCCACGAATACTTTCGG
>ERZ795055.672-NODE-672-length-31080-cov-20.016406_pt1 | contig 31080 bp, 28 predicted proteins | sample MGYA00375139_ERZ795055 | MGnify/ENA primary metagenome ERZ795055 (study PRJEB30184, sample SAMN05720283) | anaerobic digester metagenome | isolation source: active sludge of municipal wastewater-treating anaerobic digesters | place: USA | collected 2015-01-23 ... | reverse complement strand
GCCGCGGCGGTGCGTGCCTGGGGCGGGCAGGCCGTGGCCATCGCCTTCGAGCACGAACGCTCGACCACGCGCCTGCTGGCGCGCGTGCGGGGCGGCTGAGCGCCAGTGCGCAAGGCGCTCTTCAACGCCGCGGGCTGGCTGCTGCCGGTGCTCGTGGCCCTGGTGGCCACGCCCTGGTTGATCCGTGAATTGGGCGCCGCGCGCTACGGCGTGTGGGCGCTGGTGGTGATGCTGGGCGCGCTGATCCCCACGCTCGACCTCGGCTACGGCGTGGCGGCGGTGCGCGAGCTCGCTGGCGCGCGTGGCGACACCCTGCGGGTCCAGCGCGTGAGTGGCGAACTGCTCAGCCTGGCGCTGCTGCTGGGCGCGATCGCCTGGGGGCTGCTCGCGCTTGGCGGTCTGTCGATCTCCGACGCCCTGAACTTCGAGCAGGCTGTGCCCGCCGCCGAGGCGCGCTGGCTGATGGGCTTGCTCGGCCCCTGGATCGCGATCGCCTTCGTCAACGGCGCGCTGACCGCCCTGCCCCGCGCGCAAGAGCATTTCGGGGCGCTCGCGCTACTTGGCACCTTCAGCAGTCTGGGGCTGTGGATCGGCGCCACGGCGCTCGCCGGCCTGGGCGCAGACCTGCCCCAGTTGATGATCTTCGGGCTCGCCTTGCAGGCGGTGATGGGCGTGGCGCTGGCCCTGATCCACCGGCGCATCGCCGGCCGCTGGCCCCATCCGGTGGCCGGCTTTGCCACGCTGGCGCGCTCGACCCGCTTCGCGCTCGCGTCCTTTGCCGGATCGCTCACATCGCTGGCCACCTACCACGCCGACAAGGCGCTGGTGTCGGCCTTCATCGGGCCCGCCGCGGCCGGCCTGTACACCGCCGCGGCCAACGTCGCCAACAAGCTGCTGGGTCTGGTGGCCTCGCTCGGCGGGGTGATCTATCCGCGGGTGTCGATGCTGCATGCCGGTGGTGCCGACCGCCTGCAGGTGGCGCGGCTGTACTTCATCTCGAACCGCATCCTGATGACGCTCACGCTCGCCCTCGCGGTGGTGGGCGTGGTGCTCGCAGAGCGCTTCCTGCTGCTGTGGCTGGGCGCCAACGTGACTCCCGGGCTGGTGCTCGCCTTCCGCCTGTTGATCGTCGCCTACCTGATGGCGAGCGCCTCGGTGGTGGCCTCCAACATCCTGTCGGGGCGTGGCAACGCCCACCGTGGCGCCTGGTTCGCCGCGCTCGGCGGGGTGATGACGGTGACCGCGGGCGTGCTGCTGATTCCGCGCCTGGGCGTGGAAGGCGCGGGCTGGGCCGGGGTGATCGGCATGTCGCAAGCCGTAGTATTCGACCTTTGGATGGAGCACGACCTGCGCGCCGAGCACCCTGAGTACGCCGCCGGACAGCGCCGCCCTTGGGTCGGCTGGTGCGTGGCCGGTGCCGCCGCGGGCGTCACGGCGTGGCTGGTCCAGCACGCACTGGCCGGCTGGTTCGGGCTGCTGGCGGCCGGCGCCCTCGGGATCGCGGCGTTCGCGGCCGCGTGGTTCGGAGCGCGCTTCGCCTCAGCCGAGGAACGCCAGATCGCTGCGCGAGTGCTTGCGTTGCTCAAGGACAGAATCAATGACCGTAAGACTGCTTGAGCTTGGCTGCGGCTTCGCCAAGACGCCCGGTGCGTTCGGGGTGGACATCATCCCCGGCTCCAGCGCCGATCTCGTCCACGACCTCGACGCCTTTCCCTACCCGCTCGCCGACAACGACTGGGATCGCGTGATCTGCCGCGACGTGCTCGAGCACGTGGAGAACTTCGTCAAGACCATGGAGGAGATCTGGCGCGTGGCGCGCCCCAATGCCGAGGTCGACATCACCGGCCCCTTCATGAGCAGCGTGAACTACTACTCGGACCCGACCCACAAGCGGGCCTTCACCTCGCGCAGCTTCGACTACTTCATCCCGGGCCGCCCGGCGCACCGCTACAGCTACTCGAGCGCGCGCTTCGAGTTGCTGAGCTGCGACTACGACCTCGACCAGCTGCCGCACCGGCGCGGCTTTCACCGCTGGGCGCTGGCCTGGGCCAACCGCAACAAGGAGCAGTACGAGAACCGCTACGCCTTTCTGTACCCGGTGTACACGGTCTACTTCAAGCTGCGCGTGATCAAGTGAGCGCGCGTCTGCGCGTGGCCTTCAACGGCTCGGCCCTGCTGTCGCCGCTCACCGGGGTCGGCCAGTACGCCAAGAGCCTGGCCGAGGAACTGCTCGCCACTGGCGAGCTCGAGATGCAGTTCTTCTACGCTGCCGCCTGGAGCCCCGAGGTGCGCACCGCGCCGGTCAAGAACATCGGCAAGGTCAAGGAAGTCATCAAGAAGCTCGTGCCCCAGCCCTACCGGGTGAGCCGCGCCTTGCAGAACTGGCGCTTCGGGCTGGGTATCAAGGAGCATCGCCCCGAGCTCTATCACGAACCCAACTTCCTGCCCTTCAATTTCGACGGGCCGACCGTGGTGACCGCCCACGACCTGTCGTGGATCCGCTACCCGCAGACCCACCCGGCCGAGCGGGTCGAAGTCATGAACCGCCTGTTTCCCCGGGCCCTGGAGACCGCGGCCCACGTGATCACCGACGCCGCCTTCGTGCGCGACGAGATCATCGCCGAGTTCGGTGTGGCCCCCGACCGCATCACCTCGGTGCCGCTGGGCGCGCGCGAGATCTTCCATCCGCGCTCGCCGGACGACTGCCAGGCGGTGCTCGCGGAGCGGGGTCTGGAGTACCGCGGCTTCGTGCTGTGCGTGGGCACGCTCGAGCCGCGCAAGAACCTCGAGCTGGTGATCCGCGCCTACGCCGCGATGCCCGAGTCCTACCGCGCCCGCCGCCCGCTGGTGCTGGTGGGCATGAAGGGCTGGCTCACCTCGGGCCTGGAGTCGCTGATGCAGCCGCTGGTGGCGGCGGGGCAGATCCGCCCCCAGGGCTACACCTCGGACGCCGATCTGGCCGTGCTCTACGCCGCCGCGCAGGTGCTGGTCTATCCCTCGCTCTACGAGGGCTTCGGCCTGCCGCCGCTCGAGGCCATGGCCAGCGGCACGCCGGTGATCGTGTCGAACCGCTCCACCCTGCCCGAGGTGGTCGGCGAGGCCGGCGTGCAGCTCGACGCAGCCGACGAGTCCGGCTTGCGCGAGGCCCTGCGCCGCATGGACGAGGACCCGGCCTGGTGGAACGCGCGCGCGGTGGCGAGCCTGGCCCAGGCCCGGCAGTTTTCCTGGGCGCGCTGCGCGCGCGAGACGCTGGCCGTCTACCGCAAGGTGCTGGGTCGGGCGTGAAGGTCCTGCACCTGGGCAAGTTCGACACGCTCGGCGGCATCGAGCGCCACGTGCGCGCGCTCGCCACGGGGCAGGCGGCGAGCGGCGCGGCGCAGGTGGTGAACCTCGTGTCCAACGACGGCCCGCACACCGACCGCCACGCGGACTACGGCTATCCCACGGTGCGCGCCGCGTGCTGGGGCACGGCCATGTCGCTGGCGCTGTCGCCCACCCTGCCCTGGCTCGCACACCGCCTGCACCGCGAGCACCGCTTCGACCTCGTGCACCTGCACTTCCCCGATCCGCTCGGGCACCTCACCGCGCTCACCTTGCCGGGCGTGAAACGCGTGATCAGCTGGCACAGCGACATCATCCGACAGCAGACCGCGCTCAAGCTCTACGGCCCCTTCATGCGGCCCTTCGTGGCCGGTGCCGACGCGCTGATCGGCGCCACGCCGCAGCACTTTTCCTCGAGCACGCAGATCCCGCCGCCGACCCGCGCGGGGCAGATCCGCGCGGTCATTCCCTACGGCTTCGATCCGGCGCAGATGGACTGGAACCCGGTCGCGCAGGCGCGCTTCACGGCCTTGCAGGCGCAGGCCGCCGGGCGACGCACGATCTTCACCGTGGGGCGCCACGTCTACTACAAGGGCTACGAGGTGCTGATCGAGGCCATGCGCAGCGTCGACGCGCTGCTGTGGATCGGCGGCACCGGGCCGCTCACCGATGCGCTGCGCGCGCAGGCGCAGGCCGCGGGCGTGGCCGACAACGTGTTGTTCGCCGGCCGCATCCCCGAGGAAGAACTGGTCGCCTACTACCGCGCCTGCGACGTCTTCACCATGCCCTCGACCGACCGCAGCGAGGCCTTCGGCCTGGTCCAGCTCGAGGCCATGGCCTGTGGCAAGCCGGTGGTCTCGACCCGCCTGGGCAACGGCGTGGAGTACGTCAACCGTGACGGCGAGACCGGCCTGCTCGTGCCGCCGCGCGACGCCGGCGCGCTGGCCGCGGCGCTCAACCGCCTGCTGGGCGACGCGGCGCTGCGCGCCCGCCTGGGGGAGGCGGGCCGCGCCTGGGTCGCCCAGGGATTCTCGGTGCCATCCATGGTGGACAAGACGCTCGCCGTCTACCGCCAAGTGCTGGGCCGGGCGGCATAATCCGGGGCGCTCCCTCCCCGACACCATGACCTTCCTCACCCAGGCCCTGCTGGCCGCGCTCATCACCCTGGTGATGGTGCTGTGGCTGCGCCGCCCCGCCCTGCGCTTTGGCCTGATCGACCATCCCGGCGGGCGCAAGCGCCATGGCGCGCCGGTGCCGCTCACCGGCGGCATCGCCATGGTGGTGGGCTTCTTCGCGGCGCTGGCGCTGAGCTTCGACTCGCTCGCCTCCTACAAGGTGCTGCTGGTGGCCTTCCTGCTGCTGGGCGTGGTGGGCGTGCTCGACGACGTGGGCGAGCTCTCGCCGCGCAGCAAGCTTGCCGCGCAACTGATCGCCGCGGTGCTCATGACCTCCTGGGCGGGGCTCTTCCTGGTCAGCCTGGGCGACATCTTCGGGCGCGGCCCGATCGAGCTCAAGCACTGGGGCATCCCGCTCACCGTGTTCGCGGTGATCGCGGTGATCAATTCGATCAACATGCTCGACGGCGCGGACGGCCTGGCCGGCGGCCTGGTGTTCGTGATCCTCGCGAGCTTCGCGGCGCTGGCCTACTTCGTCACGCTCGACGTCAACGCCACCAAGCTGCTGCTGGTCATGGCCGGAGCGGTGGCGGGCTTCCTGTTCTTCAACGCGCCCTTCCCCTGGCGGCGCGACCGGCACCGCATCTTCATGGGCGACGCGGGCAGCATGGCGCTGGGCTATGCGATCGCCTGGTTCTCGGTCGACCTGACGCAGCGGCCCGAGCGCGCCGTGGCTCCGGTGCTGATGCTGTGGATCGTGGCCATCCCGCTGCTGGATCTATTCACCGTCACGGTGCGGCGCGTGATCCGGCGTCGCGACCCGGCGCTGCCCGACCGGGGCCACGTGCACCACCTGCTGATGCGCAAGGGCTGGTCGGCGGCGCGCGTGGGCACGCTGCTGATCGTGTTTCAGGCGGCACTCGCCGCCGGCGGGGTGGCCTTGTGGCTCGCCGGCGTGCCGCAGTGGCTGCTCTTCGCCGGCTTCGTGGTGGTGGGAATCGCGTTCGTCGCGCTCTTCCTCTTCCCCGGCTGGTGGCTGATCCGGCGCCGCCCGCGCCGCGTGGATCAGAGCTCGTAGCCCTCCTTGCGGGCGTAGTGCACGGTGGCGGCCAGGAAGCCCTCCTTCGAGCCGCAGTCGAAGCGCAGTCCCTCGTAGCGGTGCGCGTAGGTCCGGCCCGCGGGCAGCAGGCGCGCGATCGCGTCGGTGAGCTGGATCTCGCCGCCGGCGCCGCGCGGAATGCTGCGCAGGTGCGCGAAGACCTCGGCCTCGAGCACGTAGCGCCCGATCACCGCCAGCGTCGACGGCGCAGCCTCGGGCGCGGGCTTCTCGACCATGTACTCGATGCGCGCGGTGCGCTCGGTGAGCGGCACGGCCTTGACGATGCCGTACTTGCGCGTGTCGGCGAGCGGCACGTCCTGCACCGCCAGCACGCTGCCACCGCCGCGCTGCGCGCGCGCTGCGGCCAGTTGCCCCACGGTGGGCACGACGGCGTCGATCAGGTCGTCGGCCAGGATCACCGCGAAGGGCTCGTCGCCCACCACCGGCTCGGCGCACAGCACCGCGTGGCCGAGTCCCAGAGGCTCGGGCTGGCGGATGTAGATGAAGTTCACGCCGGGAGGCGCGATCTCGCGCACGATGCGCAGCAGATCGTCCTTGCCCTTGGCGGCGAGCTCGGCCTCGAGTTCGGGCGCGCGGTCGAAGTGATCCTCGATCGCGCGCTTGTGGCGGCCGGTGATGAACACCATGTTGGTGATGCCGGCGGCCACGGCTTCCTCGACCGCGTATTCGATCAGCGGCTTGTCCACCACCGGCAGCATCTCCTTGGGCATCGCCTTGGTGGCGGGCAGGAAGCGGGTGCCGAGACCGGCGACAGGAAAGACGGCGGTGCGTACGGGTTTCATGGTCGACTCGAAGGGGATGCTGCAGTGCGATCAGAAGCGATGCTAGCAGTCGCCGCGCGGGCCTCGGCTAGCATGAGGCCGTGACTTCTCCCTCCGAGCTCTACGCCATCGGCGACGTGCAAGGCTGCCTTGCGAGCCTGCACCAGTTGCTGCGCAAGATCCCCGCCGACGCACGCCTCGTGTTCGTGGGCGACCTGGTCAACCGCGGTCCCGACTCACTCGCCACCCTGCGCTTCGTGCGTCGCCTTGGCGAGCGGGCGACCTGCGTCCTCGGCAACCACGACCTGCACCTGTTGGCGGTGGCCGCGGGCATCCGCGCCCCGAGCCGCGGCGACACGCTCGACGACATCCTGGCCGCGCCCGATCGCGACGAACTGCTCGACTGGCTGCGCCACCGCGCCCTGGCGCACCGCGAGGGTGGCGCGCTGTTCGTGCACGCGGGGCTGATGCCGGGCTGGAGCGCGGACCAGGCGCTGGCGCTGGCGCGCGAGGTCGAGTCCGGGCTACGCAGCCCCGGCTGGCGCGAGTTCCTGGCGCCCATGTACGGCAATACGCCGGCGCGTTGGGACGACGCGCTCGCCGGCCCCGAGCGCCTGCGCGCCGTGATCAACGGTCTCACGCGGCTGCGCTACCTCAAGCCCGATGGAAGCATGGACTTCGACCTCAAGGAGGGTGCGGCGGCGGCCCCGCCGGGCTATTGCCCGTGGTTCGAGGCGCCCGGCCGCGCATCCGCCGAGGAGTTGCTGGTCTTCGCGCATTGGTCCACCCTGGGACTGGTGCTGCGCGAGAAACTGATCGCCATCGATACCGGCTGCGTGTGGGGCGGAGAGCTCACCGCGGTGCGGATCAGCGATCGAGCGGTGTTCCAGGTGCCCTGCCCGCAGGCGCAGCGCCCGGGCTGAGCGACGCCACCTCGCGCGGCTTGCGGCGCGCATCGGCCGCCACCCCCAGATGCGCGGCAATCGCCTGGCGGGCGCCCTCGGCCAGAGCATGGCGCGTCGCGCCCACCGACTGCAGCGGCGGCAGCAGCGCCACCTCGACCTCGAGGTTCCGCGTAGTGACGATGCGCCACATGGTCTGCAGCAGCGTCGCCTCGCCCACGTAGGCCGGGGCCATGGAGGGCTGCCCCGCCTCGGTGTAGCGCACCGCCACGGGCCAGATCTCGCAGCCCACCTCGAGCGCGGGCGCCACGAGGTTGGAGTGAAAGGGCAGCAGTTGCGTGCCGTCGCCGGTCGTCCCTTCGGGAAACACGGCCACGGTCTCGCCGCGCGCCAGGTGCTCGGCGACGCGATGGTTCGCGGCCGCCACGGCGTGCCGCCGGCCGCGCTCGATGTATAGGGTGCCCGAGAGCGTCACCATCCAGCCGACCACGGGCCAGCGACCGATCTCGGCCTTGGCCACGAAGCGGCTGGGCAGCACCGCGTCGATCGCAAAGATGTCGAGCCAGGTGATGTGGTTGGCCAGCACCAGGCGTCCCTTGGTCCAGTGCGCGACGCCCGTGGCGGCGAGTTCGGCCGGCAAGGCCACGCCGGTGGCGCTCAGGCGCACCCCCGCCAGCCGCACGACGGCGCGCGACAGGGCCCGCGTGAAACGGCCACGCAGCGTCTGCGACGCCCAGGGGAACACGAGGACGGTGATGGCCAGCGCGCTGAGCATCCACAGCGTGAGCACGAACATGCGCGCGGCCCCGATCAGCGTGCGCATCCTGCCCCCGCGCGCCGCGCGCTGCCACGCCAAGCTGCCCGCATCCTCAGCCGCCGAAGCGCACTTCGCCGCCCACGATGGTCGTGCGTGCGCGGCCCTCGAGTTCGTAGCCGGCGTAGGGCGTGTTCTTGCCCGCCGAGATCAGGGACTCCGGCGTCACGCGCCAGGGCTCGTGCTCGTCGAAGATCACCAGGTCGGCCTTCGCGCCCACGGCGATGCGGCCGGTGTCCTCGCCCAGCACGCGCGCGGCCTCGCTCGTGACCTTGGCGAGCGCGCGCACCAGCGGCGTCTTGGTCTCGCGCGCCCACTTGAGCGTGAGCGGCAACAGGGTCTCGAGCCCGGTGGCGCCCGGGGCGGCCTCCTCGAAGGGCCGAAGCTTGTCGTCGGCGCCCACCGGTGTGTGGTCGGAGCTGATCAGGTCGATCGTGCCGTCGGCGAGCCCGGCGCGGATGGCGTCGCGGTCGCGCGCGCTGCGCAGCGGCGGGTCGAGCCGGAAGGCGCTGTCGAAGTAGCCGATGTCCACGTCGATCAGGTGCACGTGGTGGATGCCGACCTCGGCGCTCACCGGCAGGCCCTCGCGCTTGGCGGCGCGCAGCAGTTCCACGCCCGCCGCGCTGGACAGTCGCCGCAGGTGCACGCGCCCGCCCGTGGCGCGCACGAGCTCGAAGATGGTGTGCAGGGCCACCGTCTCGGCGGCCACCGGCACCGAGGGCAGCCCCAGGCGCCCGGCCACCGGACCGGCCGCGGCCACGCCCGCGCCGGCGAGCGATGCATCGATCGGCCGCAGCCACACCGGCAGGTCGTGGCTGCGCGCGTAGCGCAGCGCCTGCATCAGCACGCGCAGGTCGCGCGGCAGGGCGCCGGTCTGCGCGAAGGCCACGCAGCCCACCTCGGCGAGCGTGGCGATCTCGGCCAGGGCCTCGCCCTCGAGCCTCACGGTGAGCGCGCCCACCGGATACAGGCGGGCGCCCTGCGCCTCGCGCGAGCGCTGGCGCAGCATGCGCACCAGGCCCGGCTCGTCGAGCGGCGGATCGGTGTCGGGCGGGCAGGCCACCCCGGTGACTCCGCCGGCCAAAGCGGCGCGCATCTCGGTCTTGAGCGCCCCCTCGTGGCCGGGCTCGCGCAGGCGCGCCGAGAGGTCGACCAGCCCGGGCGCAACGATCAGGCCACGCGCGTCAATCGTGCGGTCGGGAAGAAAGCCGGCGGGCGCGGCGCCGACCGCGGCGATGCGGCCCTGGTCCACGCACAGATCGGCGCAGGCGTCGTGACCCGACGCCGGATCGATCACCCGGCCGTTCTGGATGAGCAGCTTCATTGGATCCTCTGCGAGGAGGCGGTGATGGCCATGACCGCCATGCGCACCGCGATGCCGAAGGTGACCTGGGGCAGGATCACGCTCTGCGCGCCGTCGGCGACGCTCGACGAGATCTCGACCCCGCGGTTGATCGGGCCCGGATGCATCACGATGGCGTCGGGCGCGGCCAGGCGCAGACGCTCGGGAGTGAGGCCGTAGCTGGCGTAGTACTCGTCGGCCGAGGGCAGCAGTGCGCCGTTCATGCGCTCGTTCTGCAGCCGCAGCATGATGATCACGTCGGCGTCGCGGATGCCGTCCTCGAGCTTGGTGCAGGTACGCACGCCCATCTGCTCGAGCCCCGCCGGCAGCAGGGTGAGCGGCCCCACCGCGCGCACCTCGGGCACGCCCAGGGTGGTGAGCGCGTGGATGTCCGAGCGCGCCACCCGCGAGTGCAGGATGTCGCCCACGATCGCCACCCGCAAGGCGCTGAAGTCGCGCTTGTAGTGGCGGATGGTGTACATGTCGAGCAGGCCCTGGGTCGGATGCGCGTGACGCCCGTCGCCGGCGTTGATCACGTGCACGTGCGGGGCCACGTGCTGCGCGATCAGGTAGGGCGCACCGCTGGCCGAATGCCGCACCACGAAGGTATCGGCCTGCATCGCGGTGAGGTTGTTGATGGTGTCCATCAGGCTCTCGCCCTTGGCGGTCGAGGAGCGCGTGATGTCGAGGTTGAACACGTCGGCCGAAAGGCGCCGCGCGGCGATCTCGAAGGTCGTGCGGGTGCGCGTGCTGTTCTCGAAGAACAGGTTGAAGACCTGCTTGCCGCGCAGCAGGGGCACGCTCTTGACCTCGCGCTCGCCGAGGTTGATGAAGCTGTCGGCGGTGGCGAGGATCTGCTCGATGATGGCGCGCGGCAGCCCCTCGGTGGACAGCAGGTGATGAAGCTCGCCGTGGCGGTTCAGTTGCGGGTTGCGCGCGCTAGGCATCGCCGCTCTCCAGGGTCAGGGACAGGCGGCCGTCGTCGCCGCGGGCCAGCACCACGCTCACCCCGGCGGGCACCTCGATCGTGCTGCCCACCAGGCTGGCGGCCACGGGCAGTTCGCGCCCGCCGCGGTCGACCAGCACCGCGAGGTCGATCGCCGCCGGGCGGCCATGGTCGAACAGCTCGTTCATCGCCGCGCGGATCGTGCGTCCGGTGTAGAGCACGTCGTCGACCAGCACGATGTGCGCTCCCGCCACCTCGAAGCCGATGCTGCTGGGTCGCACGTTGGCGTGCAATCCGGTGGTGTCGAAGTCGTCGCGGTAGAAGCTGGGGTCGAGCTGGCCGATGGGCGCCTCGACCTTGAGGTCGCTGCGCAGCCGCTCGGCGAGCCACACCCCGCCGGTGTGGATGCCCACCAGCCGGATGTCGCGCCCGGCGTAGCGTTCGCGCGCGTGCGCGAGCAAGGAGCGGTAGATCGCTTCCGCGTCGAGTTGGATCATGATCTTTGGTCGAACCACTGTTGCAGGATGACGGCCGCGGCCGCCGCGTCGATGTCGTCGCGGTCGGCCACCACCGCCGAGGAATAGCGCTCGTCCACGCACGCCACCGTCAGGCCCGTGCGGCCCTCGAGCTGGCGCGCGAAGCGCTCGCACTGCGCGGTCATCTCGTGGGCTGCGCCGTCCGGGTGGCGCGGCACGCCGACCACCAGCAGCGCCGGCTCCCACTCGGCGATCAGGCGCTCGACGCCCGCCCAGCGCTGGAGCTTGGTCGTCGCCTCGAAGGTGGACAGCGGCCGCGCCGCGCCGGTGAGCGCGTTGCCCACCGCCACGCCGATGCGCCGCGTGCCGAAGTCGAAACCCAGGACGATGGCCGAATCCGAAAGCGTGGCCAGAGCCGAGGCCGCGGCCCCCGCCTCAGGCATGGCCCGCCTGTCCCGTCAGATTGGCGGGGTCGATGCCCAGCAGGCGCAGCGAGGCGGCAAAGCGCGCCTCGGGCGCGGTGTCGAAGATCACCGCGGAGTCGGCCACCACGGTCAGCCACGCGTTCTGGCCGATCTCGTCCTCGAGCTGGCCCGCTCCCCAGCCGGAGTAGCCCAGGGTGACGAGCACCTTGTCGGGGCCGCTGCCGGCGGCGATCGCCTCGAGCACGTCCTTGGAGGTGGTGAGCGCCATCGCCTCGGTGATCGGCAGCGTGGAGTTGTAGCGCGTGCCCGGCGAGTGCAGCACGAAGCCGCGCTCGGTCTGCACCGGTCCGCCGATCATCACCGGATCGTCCTTGCGCACGGCGATCTCGAGGCGCAACTCGACCTTGTCGAACAGACCCTCGAGCGTGATGTCGCTGGGGCGGTTGATCACCAGCCCGAGCGCACCCTTGTCGTTGTGCTCGCACACGTAGACGACCGACCCGGCGAAATTCGGATCGACCATGCCCGGCATGGCGATCAGGAACTGGTGGGTCAGGTTCATGCCGGCCATGGCCGCATTGTAATGCGCAGCCCGAGCGACCTGCCCCGCCGCTGGGGCATGATCCGGCCATGCTCACCTCGCCTTGCGACTCCGCCCTGGTCTGGCTGCGCCGCGACCTGCGGCTCGCCGACCACGCCCCGCTTGCCGCCGCGCTGCGCATGGCGCGCCGCGTGCATGTGGCCTTCGTGTTCGATACCGCCATCCTCGATGCCCTGCCGCGCGCCGACCGGCGCGTGGAGTTCATCCACGCCAGCCTCGCCGAGCTGGACGCGCGCCTGCGCGCTCTGGGCGGCGGCCTGATCGTGTGCCACGGCCGTGCCGCCGACGAGATCCCGGCCCTGGCGCAGCGCCTGGGAGTGGACGCGGTCTGCGCCGGGCGCGACTACGAGCCCTATGCGAGCGAGCGCGACGCCACGGTCGCGCAACGCCTCGCGGCGGCGGGGCGGCGCTGGGTGCAGATCAAGGACCACGTCGTGTTCGAGCGCGACGAACTGCTCACCGGCGCGAGGCGCCCCTACACGGTGTTCACGCCTTACAAGCGCGCCTGGCTCGCGCGCCTGGACGCGTCGGCCGTGGCCGAACACGCCGTGGACCCTGCGCCCGGCCAACTCGTCGCCCCGCCAGCCGGCACCGGCCTGCCGCCGCTCGACGCCCTGGGTTTCGCGCCCGCCGGACTGGCTCGGCTGCCCCTGCCCGCGGGCGAGGGCGGCGCGCAGCAATTGCTCGCCGACTTCCTGGCACGCATCGACGACTACCGCGCAGCACGCGACTACCCGGCAGTGCGCGGTGTCTCCTACCTCTCGACCCACCTGCGCTTCGGCACGGTGTCGATCCGCGCGCTGGTGCGCGCGGCCAGCGCACGCCCCGCGGGGAGCGAAGGTGCGGCCACCTGGCTTGCGGAACTGGTGTGGCGCGATTTTTACCAGCAGATCCTCTGGCACCACCCGCACGTGGTCGAGCGCAGCTTCCGCCCCGAGTACGACCGCATCGCGTGGGAGCAGGGTGAGCCAGCCGACGAGCGCTACGCCGCCTGGGAGGCAGGCCGCACCGGCTACCCGCTGGTGGACGCCGCCATGGCGCAGATCGCCCAGACGGGCTACATGCACAACCGCCTGCGCATGGTGGTGGCGAGCTTCCTGGCCAAGGACCTGGGCGTGGACTGGAGGCGCGGCGAGGCGTACTTCGCCCGCGCGCTCAACGACTTCGACCTCGCGGCCAATAACGGCGGCTGGCAGTGGGCAGCCTCGAGCGGCTGCGACGCCCAGCCCTGGTTCCGGATCTTCAACCCGGTGACGCAGAGCGAGAAATTCGACCCCGAGGGCAAGTTCATCCGCCGCTACCTGCCGCAACTCGCCCGCTTCGAGGCCAAGGACATCCACGCTCCCTGGCTCGCCAGTGCCGAGCGGCAGCGCGCCGCCGGCTGCGTGATCGGCACCGACTACCCCGCCCCCATCGTGGACCACGCCACGGCGCGCGCGGCCACGCTGGCGCGCTACGCGGTGGTCAAGGGCAGGAGCGACTAGGCGGGCAGCCGCTCCGCGGTGTAGCGCTTGATCAGCGCGACGAGCTCGTCCTCCTGGTAGGGCTTGCCGAGGTACTCGTTGACGCCCAGTTCGAAGGCCATCGAGCGGTGCTTTTCGGCCGTGCGCGAGGTGATCATGATGATCGGGATGTTCGCCGTGGCGCGCGAGCCGCGCAGGTTGCGCGTCAGGTCGAAGCCGTCCATGCGCGGCATCTCGATGTCCACCAGCATCACGTCGGGCTTGGCGTCCTGAAGCTGGCGCAGCGCGTCGACGCCGTCCTTGGCAAGCAGCACTTCCCAGCCCTGGCGCTCGAGCAGGCGCTGGGTCACGCGCCGCACGGTGATCGAGTCGTCCACCACCATCACCGTCGGCACGCCGCGCACCGCCGGCTCGACCGCGCTCGGCATCGCCGGCGACTTGGCCTCGAAGATCGCGGCGGGCTCGGGCGCGCGCGTGATCATCTGCACCGGGTTGAGGATCAGCACGATCTCGCCGCTGCCCAGGATGGTCGCACCCAGGATGCCGGCCAGACGCGCGACCTGCGCGCCCACCGCCTTGACCACCACTTCCTGGTTGCTCGACACCTCGTCGACCATGATCGCCAGCCGGTCATCGCCCGAGCGCACCAGCACGACGGGAATGGGCTTGTGCGGCAGCGGCGCCAGGGGCTCGTCGGCGAGCTGAGCCAAGGGGCGCAGCACCACCTGGCCGGCGGGCGGCAGGTCGATCACGCCCTCCGCGAGCGCCTGCTCCATCACCATGGGGCGCATGCGGCGCACCTGTTCGACCATCGCCGCGGGAATCGCGTAGCGGCGGTGGCCGACGGTGACCAGCACCACCTGGGTGACCGCCAGGGTCAGCGGCAGGTAGAGCGTGAAGCGCGTGCTCCGGCCAGGGTCGGTGTTGACCGTCACGCGGCCACCGAAGCCGGCCAGCTCCGAGCGCACCACGTCCATGCCCACCCCGCGACCGGCAAGCTCGGTGATCTCGTCAGCAGTGGAGAAGCCCGGCGCGAAGATCAGGTCCATCAACTCGCGCTCGGACATCGCCTGGCCCGGCGCCACCAGGCCGCGGGTCTCGGCGCGGGCGCGGATGCGCTCGAGCGGCAGGCCGGCGCCGTCGTCGCTGAAGTTGACGACGATCTCGTTGCCTTCCTGGCGCACCTCGATCTTGAGCTCGCCCGTCTCGGCCTTGCCGGCACGGGCGCGCGCCACGGGCGACTCGATGCCGTGCACGATCGCGTTGCGCACCAGGTGTTCGAAGGGGCCGGCCATGCGCTCGAGCACGCCACGGTCGATCTCGGTGGCGGCGCCGCGGATCTCCAGGTGCACGCGCTTGTCGAGCTCCTTGGCCGCCTGGCGGGCCACGCGGTAGAGCCGCTCCGAGACGTTCGAGAACGGCACCAGGCGCACGCGCATCAGCTGCTGCTGCAGCTCGCGCGTCAGGCGCGACTGCGAGGTCAGGTCCTGCTCGGCCATCTGCAGGCCCTTGAGCATGTTCCCGTGCACCAGGGCCACGTCCTCGACCGATTCGGTGAGCAGGCGGGTGAGCTCCTGCAGGCGGGTGAAGCGGTCGAATTCCAGCGGGTCGAACTTGTCGGACTCGCGCGACAGCGAGTCGCCGCGCGCGGTGATCTGCGCCTCGGCCTGGATGCTCACCTCGCGCAACTGGCCGCGCAGACGGCCGATGTTGTCGGTCAGGTCGGCCAGCGAGGCGCGCATGGTGCCGACCTCGTTCTCGAGCTTGGAACGCGCGATCGCCACCTCGCCCGCCTGGTCCACCAGGCGGTCCAGCACGTCGGCGCGCACCCGGATGAAGCTCGCCACCGCGGGTGCGGGTGCGCCGGGGGCGCGCGGCAGTTCGATCACCGGAGCGATCGCGGAGTGAGCGACCGGCGCGGGCGCGGCAGCCGCCTCGGACGGCGCAGCGGGAGCCTGCAGGCTGTCGAACAGGGCCACGGCACGGTCGTACTGGGCGTGCAAGGCCTCGACGATCGGCTGCGGCACCCGCCCGGTCTGCGCGGCGTTCTCGATGCGCGTCTCCATGCCGTGCACCAGTTCGCCCAGGCGCATGGCCCCGGCCATGCGCGCCGAGCCCTTGACGGTGTGCAGGCGTCGCATCAGGTCGCGCGCGGCCTCGCGGTCATCGGGCGTCTCGGCCAGCACACGCAAGGTGGCGCCGATGGCGGGCAACTGCTCGTTGCCCTCCACCAGGAAGATCTCGAGCAGTTCGGCGTCGAGCTCGTCGACCACGGTGCTCTCGGGCTCGTCGCGGGCAATCGCGGCCACGAGTTCGGGCGCGAGTCCCGCCTCGGCCGCGGCGGGTTGCACGGCCTCGTGCGCGGGCTCGTCCGCTGCGGCGGGCTCGTGGGTCGCGGCCACGCCTTCCTCGGGCTGCTCAGGCTCGCCGAGGTGGGCGATCGCCGCCTCGGCGGCGCGGAACTCGGCGAGGGGCTCATAGCCCTCGGCCTCGGTGAGTTCCACGGCCTCGGCGAGCGGCGCGGGCGTGTCCTCGGCGGCGGCCAGAGCCAAGGCCTCGTCCACCTGCTCGAGCACCTGCTCGTCGATCGGCGCCGGCGCCGCGAGCTCGAATTCGCCCAGCGCCTCAGGGGCGGCGAGCGCTTCGTTGGCCGCCTGGCCGGAGCCGATGTGCTCGGCAAGCACCCCTTCGCTGGCGAGGGCGGCGGCAGGCTCGGCGTTGTCGATGTATTCCTCGTGCAGCGCCGCGTGGGCACGCACGATGGCGAGCAGGTCGGCCACCGCGCCCGCCTCGAGCGGCGCCTCGTCGGGGTATCGGCCCCCGGCAAAGGAATGGAGCATGGCGTTCATGCGCTCGAGCGCCCGGTCGAGCGAGTCGAACTGCGCTGGCGCCAGTTCGTAGTGGCGCGTCGGCCCGAGCGTCGAGAGCTCGTGCAGCAGGTCGTCGAGCGGATCGGCGATCGCCAGCACCGGGGCCAGGCCCACGGTGGCGGTGATGCCGGCGAGCGAGTGCGCGCGCCGCGCCGCCTGCGCCGACACCGTGCGCGCCGGCTCGTGGCGCCACTCGGCGAAATCCTGGGCGAGCACGCGAGCGCACTCGTCGGCCTCGGACAGGAAGATCGTGTAGAGCCCGTGGCTGATCTCGAGCGGCCCGATGCGCCGCAGGTCCTCGCGCCGCTCCTCGGCCGCAGCCGGCTCTTCGAGCGCCTCCTCGACCAGCGCGGGCGTGGGCAGCGCCGCGTCCACCGCCGCGTCGAGGTCGTCGAAGTTGATGTCGGGCACCTCGACGTCCGCACCGAGCTCTTCCGGCGCGTGCGCCTCGGCGGGCGTGGGGGCCGGCGGCTCGGTGGCGGGCGCGATCGCGGATGCCGCCGCGGCCTGCTCGAGGTGGAAGGCGCCGCCTTCGCGCACGCGGCCTGCCGCGGCCACCAGCGGCTCGTAGTCGAGCGCGGCCGCGGGGTCGCGCTCGATCGCGTCGACCCAGCCGCTGATCAGGCTTGCCGCGCCGGCAGCGAGCTGGATGAGATCCTCGCTGGCCGGGCGCTCCTGCGCCAGCCAGAGGTTGAAGCACTGTTCGACCGCCCAGGCGCCCTCGCCGAACTGGCGCAGGCCGACCATGCGGCCCGAGCCCTTGAGGGTGTGGAAGGCACGGCGCGCGTTGGTGATGGTCGCCTTGTCGGAGGGATGGCGGCGCATCTCGGCCAGTTGCTCGTCGATCGAGACCAGCACCTCGCGGGCCTCCTCCACGAAGATGCCGAGCAGTTCAAGATCGGCCGCAGCCTGGGTGCTGGGCAGCGGCGCCGAAGGCGGCGGCGCCTCCTGCGGGCGCGGGGGTGCAAGCAGCGCCTCGAGCTCGACCGCGCAGTCCTGGCCGGCGCCGTCGCGCAGGCGAGCCACCAGCGGCTGGGCGCGCTGCGCGGTGGACTTGAGCGCGGCGTCGTCGAGGATCTCGGCCTCCTGGGACAGCAGAGGCAGCAGGCGGGCCAGTTCGTCGAGCGCCCGGGCGTCGCCCGGGGCCTCGAGCAGGCGGGTGGCGTGCCGATGGGCGGACTCGCGGTTGGCGCGGGCCACAGCCTCGACATTCTCGGCGCCGGCGCTGACGCGCGCCGGCTCGGGGGCAGGCTCGAGGGGCATCACCACGGCAGGGACGACCAGCGCGGCCTCATCGGCCTCGTCGGTTACCTCGGGCAGCGGGGCGAGCTCGGTGGCGTACAGCCCGGTGGCGGAGTCGAAGCGGAAGCGCGCGACCGGCTGCTCGCCGCCCGAGCGCAGGCCTTCGATGAAGAATCCGATCGCCCCGAGGTTGTGGGCGACGCGGCTGAAGTCCTCGGCCACCAGGGCAGCCGCAGGATCGGCCCAGCGCCGCACCTCGGCCTGCGCCTCGCGCAAGGCCTGCGCGGGCTGCTCGTGGCCCAGCACCGCCAGCACCCCGGCCATCTGGTCGAAGCGCGCGTCGACCCCGGCCAGCTCGGCGCGCTGCCCGGGTTCGCGGAAGAAGGCATCGAGGTGCTGCTCGATCTCGTGCAGGGTGGACTGGGTCTCGGCGATCAGACTGGCGAGCGCCGAGCGATCCTGGGCGCGACGCGCCAGTTCGGTCAGCCACGGCAGCGTGTCGGGCAGCGGCTCACCGCGCGCGGCGGAGCGCAGGCGCGTGCTCATCGCGCTGGCGCGCGGCGGGTAAGCGGGATCGATCTGCGGCAGGCCCTCGGCGCCGAGTTCGACGAACAGCAGCGCCTGCGCAAGCTCCAGCGCCAGCGTGCCGCGCGCCGGCGCGGCCAGGCCCGGCCAGGCGGATCCGGCCTCCTGGATGGCGCCGATCACCTCCACCAGAGGTGCAGCTTCGAGCCGCAGCGCCGCGGTCTCGGCAAGCTTCACTTCGTGCTGGAAGGCGGCCACCTCCCCGCTGCCCTCGGCCACCGCCGACCAGGTGGTCTTGGCCGCGGCCAGCGCCTCGCGCAGCTGCTCGGCCGCGCGCGTGTCCAGGGGCGTGAGCTGGGCGTGCTCGAAGTCGGCGGGAATCAGCGCGTCGAGCGCGTACAGATTGGCGATCTCGGCCACGCGCGGCAGTCGCCGGTCGGCACGGCCGACGAAGTAGAGCGTGTCGACCATCAGGCGCTCGGCCACGGCGCCGCTGCCCTCGATCATGCGGCGCAGCTGCAGGTTGAGGCGGGCGAGCAGGCGCTTGAGGTCGACGTCGACCTTCAGGCTGCCCTCGGCCAGGGCCTCGAGCAGTCCGTGGGTGACCCACCAGAAGGAGCGCGCGAGCCCCCGCTGGGGCAGCAGCTCGAGCTCGGCGAGCGACTCCAGCATCTGGCGGCGCGGTCCGCGATCGTCGACGTCGCGCAGGAAGCCGAGCAGGCCGGACTCGAAGCGTGCACGGCGCACGCGCAGCTCATCGGGCGTGAGCTGCATGGCCTGCATGCGGTGGAAGGGCGGCCGGCGGGTGAGATCGGGGAAGACGAGGTCGGCAGGATGCACTCGCGCGCCGGGCACGAGTTCGAGCACCTCGCGGTAGTAGGGAAAGAGCAGCAGCGGCTGGTTCGCGCGACCGGCGAGCAGGCCCTCGAGGTAGGCGATCACGGCCTGCAGGGCGCGCTCGATCACCCGCACCGCGCCGGGCAGACAATGCGCCGGGTCCTGTTCGAAGCGCCGCAGGGTCTGTTCGACGGCGTCGCCCACCAGCGCCACGCCGCGCAGGTCGAGCAGCTGCAGGGCGCCGTTGGCCTGGTGCACCTGCTCGCGCGCATTGCGCAGGCGATCGAGCTCCTGCTTGTGCCCCAGAAAGGCGTCGAGCGCGTCGGCCGCCTGGGCGAGCGAGGTGCGGATCTCACCGATCACCCAGGCAAGCGGGGCGATGTTCGGGGGAGTGCTGCTGGGGGATACGGCCTGGTCTTCGCTCATGCTCGCCTCAGGGGCGCGCGGCGGCCCTCGGCCGTCGCGACGTCTGCGCAGGCGCCGGGCAGGCCCGGCGGTCGATGATGGGGTGCACCTTGGCTCGTGCCGCGCGTGCGGATCAGCCGACGCGGAAGCGCGCCACCGAGGCCTTGAGCTCGCGCGCCAGCGTGGCCAGCTGGCCGATCGACTGTGCGGTCTGGCGTGTGCCGCTCGAGGTCTGATCCGACACGGACAGGATGCGCTCGATCGACTTGGCCACGCCGCCGGCGTTCTGCGCCTGGTCGCTGGTGCTGTGGGCGATGCGCTCGATCAGTTCGGCGAGTTGGCGCGAGACGTTGCCGATGTCGGTCAGCGCGGTACCCGCGGCGTCGGACAGCTTCGCTCCCTCGACCACGCCCTGGGTGCTCTTTTCCATGGCGGCCACCGCGTCCTGGGTGTCGGTCTGAATCGTGCGCACCAGGGCGCCGATCTGCTTGGCCGCCTCGGCGGAGCGGTCGGCCAGGCGCTGCACTTCCTCGGCCACGACCGAGAAGCCGCGGCCGGCCTCGCCGGCGCTGGCGGCCTGAATGGCGGCGTTGAGCGCCAGCACGTTGGTCTGCTCGGTGATGTCGGTGATCAGCTCCACGATCTCGCCGATCTCCTGCGAGCTCTCGCCCAGGCGCTTGATGCGCTTGGCGGTCTCCTGGATCTGCTCGCGGATCTCGTTCATGCCCTCGATCTGGTCGTGCACGGCCGTCTGGCCGCGCTCCGCCGCAGACAGCGAGGTGCGCGCCACCTTGGCCGACTCGCCGGCGCTCTTGGACACGTCGTCGATCTGCGAGGCCATGCGCAGGACCTTCTCGCCGGTCTCCTTGGTCTCGAGCGCCTGCGCCTCGGCGGCGGCGAGCAGCCGGGTGGCGATGTCGCGCGCCTGGCTGGACGCGGTGTTCACCTGCTCGGCGGTGTTGTTGATGCGGCCCACCAGGGCGCGCAGCTCCTCGACCGTGTAGTTGACCGAGTCGGCGATCGCGCCGGTGATGTCCTCGCTCACGGTGGCCTGCACGGTGAGGTTGCCGTCGGCCACCTCCTGCAGCTCGTTCATGAGCCGCAGAATCGCCGCCTGGTTCTGCTCGTTGGCGCGCTTGGCCTCCTGCTCGAGCCGCTCGGCCTGGGCGCGTTGCGACTCGGCCTCGGCGGTGCGGGTGCGCGAGTCGCCGAGCATCACCTTGAAGATCGCGAACATGGCCACCAGCGAAGTGAGGCCGAAGAACACGATGAAGGCGATGAGCACCTTGCGCGAGGACTGCTCGCGCTGGAAGACGCTCTGCAGCTGGGCCACGCCCTGGCGCAGGCCCTCGGCGTCGCGCAGGATGGCGAGCTCCGCCTCCTTCGACTGCACGACCTGCTGCAGACCCGGCAGGGCGGCACCGACCTGCTTCTGGAACTCGTTGTAGAACTTCAGCAGCTCGCCCAGGCGGCCACGCACCTCGGGGTCGGCGACCGCCGGAACGCGCAGGGCCTCGCTGCCGGCGAGCAGCGCCTGAACGAGCTCGCGGAACTGGTTGGTGTCGCGCCCGAGCTGCAGGCCCGCCTCGGCACTGGCGACGTTGCCCGAGACCAGGGCGTTGGCGTTGCGGCCGATGCGCTGCGTGAGCACCGCCAGTTGCGAGGCGACCTGGCCTTCGCGACCGGCCAGGCGCGCCGCGTTGATGTCGTCGGTGAGCGCCTGCAGGCGCGGCGTGGCCTCGTTGATGCGACCCACCACCGTGCCGAAGGCAGTCAGCGCCTTCTCGTTGGCGATGATCACCGAGGCCGCCGACTCGCTGGCGCGCCAGCGCTCCGTGAGCTTGGTAAGCAATTCCTGGGACTCGGGCGACGACTGCGACAGTCCGCGCACCGGGTCGCCATTGGCCAGGGCATCGAGGTTGGCGGCAATCGTGTCCCGGCTCTCGCGCAGTTCGGCGAACGAGGCCTGGTTGCCCTCGAGCGCGTAGGGCGCGGCCTTGGCCATGCGCTGGGTGTGCATCAGCGTGTCGCCCACGATCTCGACTTGCAGCGTGCCGTTGTCGGCGAGGCGCTTGTCGATGAGCATGAGCGCCAGCACCACGAACAGCGACAGGCCCAGCAGGATGCCCAGCACCTGCACCTGGGTCTGGAGCGGACGATCGCCGATGAAGGGCAGCGGCCGCGCGATCAGGCGGTCGATCCATCCCGGCTGCGCGCCCTGCAGTTCGCCCGTTGCACGGTCGACGGCAACGGTCTTGGGAGCCGGCCGCGGGGTGCGCGTTTCGGGACCCGGATCGACCAGTTCCGAAAGACGGAAGTCCTCCGTCAACGGCGCGGGCTTGGCCGGGGCCGGGCTCTTCTTCTTGAAGTCGAAGCTGAAGGGCATGTCACTACTCCGCCAGAAGTCTTGTTGGGCCGGTCACGCGCACTGCGCGCCGGAGGCCGCTATGCAGCGGCTTGGTGAAGGACACGAAGGTCGGGTCGGTCACGGTCGGCAACCTCATGCCCCGATCGCGGCAAAGCCGGGATCGGCCGCCAGGGCGCGCAAGTCCAGTTCGGTGAGCACACCGCCGTCGGCGTCGAGGTAGCGAGCGCGCTCCCAGGGGCGATCCGCAGGCGCCACTGCCTCGAGCGCCTGCAGGCTCGCCAGGGCACGCAGGCCGAAGGCGCGAGTGATGACCAGCGCCGCGTTGACGCCGAGCCCCTCGCCAAACACCAGCGCCTGCTGGCTGTCCTCGGCGGCCAGGGGCGCCGAGCCGCCGAGCAGTTCGAGATCCACCACGCCCACGAGGCGGCCGCGCACGTTGATCAGCCCGCGATACCAGGGGCGCGTCCAGGGCACGCGCGTGATCGCCGGCAAGGGCACGATCTCGGAGGCCAGGCTCATGTCCACGAGGTAGGCGCGCCGGCCGATGCGCACCGCCAGGCGCATGGCCTCGGCCGGCGCGGCCGGCGCGGCCTTGAGCCGTTCGGCCAGTCGGGTGGAGAACTCGCGCAGCTTGCCGAGTTCGCGGGGAGTGGATTCGTGCATATCGGCCATGGCCATGCCGCGCTCAGCCGAGCGCGGCAATCTTCTCGAGCAGTTCCTCGGCCTTGACGGGCTTGGTGACGTAGTCGCGCGCGCCCTGACGCAGGCCCCAGATGCGATCCGTCTGCTGGCTCTTGCTGGTGCAGATGATCACGGGGATGGCCTGGGTCGCCGGATCGCGCGCCAGTTCGCGTGTGAACTGAAACCCGTTCTGGCCGGGCATGACCACGTCCATCAGGATCAGGTCGGGCGGGGCGCTGCGGATCTTGCCGCCGGCGTCCTCGGCGCTCTCCGCCACCGAGACGGCGTAGCCGTGGCGGGTGAGCAGTTCGCTGAGGAAGTAGCGCTCGGTCGGGGAGTCGTCGACCACGAGGATTTTCTTGATGGGCATGGCGGTCTCTGGCGTCGAGGTCCTAGGACATCGAGTACTGGCGCACGGCGGTGAGCAGACTGTCCTTCGTGAAGGGCTTGGTCAGGTACTCGCTCGAGCCGACCATGCGGCCTCGGGCGCGATCGAACAGGCCGTCCTTGGAAGAAAGCATCACCACCGGGGTTTGGCTGAAGCGGGGGCTGCGCTTGATCAGCGCGCAGGTCTGATAGCCGTCGAGGCGCGGCATCAGGATGTCGCAGAAGATGATCGCCGGCTGATGGTCGTTGATCTTGGCGAGCGCCTCGAAGCCGTCCTGGGCGAGGATGACCTGGCACCCCGCCTGGTTGAGGAAGATCTCGGCGCTGCGACGGATGGTGTTGGAGTCGTCGATCACCAACACCTTCCTGCCGCGGATGTCCGAGAAATCCTGCGCTGGCATCGCGTTTCCCATACTGCCGGCCTCTCTAGCTGGGGCGGGCAAGAGGCCCGCTCCGGTGATGTGTGGTGCCCATCGGGTGGATCAGATCTGCACCATTTCGAAATCTTCCTTCCTCGCCCCGCACTCGGGGCAAGTCCAATTTGGCGGGATGTCGTCCCAGCGCGTGCCGGGAGCGATCCCCTCATCGGGCAAGCCCGCAGCTTCGTCGTAGATCCAACCGCAGATGAGGCACATCCAGGTGCGCGCAGGGGTGTCGGTGACCATCGAAAGGAGCCTTCGTTCGCTAAAATCAAGCACTTAGCGAGCGATCATAATGGCCGCTCCGAAGCGTCTTCTACCGCCTTCGCGCTACCGAAATCGCGCCTACGGGAGCGATCGCCGCAGACGCGCATCACGCGCCCCGCCCCGAACACCGCCGCCACTCACGCCCCACCTGCCAGCCAAGATGCCAGAAGCACCTGCACGCCCGCTACCCCGGATCGATGGGGTGTACGCGATCACGCCTGACGCGACGGGCGCGGCCTTCGAGCGCGTGCTCGCCAGCACTGCCGCAGCACTTGAATGCGGGGTGGGCGTGGTGCAGTTTCGCAACAAGGCAGCGCACGCCGCGGAGCGCCTGCGCCAGGCCGAACGCCTGCGCCGCCTGACGCGCGAGGCCGGCGCTGCGCTGTTCGTCAACGACGACATCGAACTCGCCCTCGCAGTGGATGCCGACGGTCTGCACGCGGGGCGCGACGACGGCACGCTCTCGGACCTACGCAAGCGTCTCGGGCCCGGCCGCCTGCTGGGGGCCTCGTGCTACGCCGAGCCGCAACGCGCCGAGCTCGCGGCCGCCGCCGGGGCCGATGTGCTGGCCTTTGGCGCCGTGTTCACCTCCAACGTCAAGCCGCACGCGGTGCATGCGCCGCTCGAGCTCCTCGGCGCGGCGCGCGCACGCCACCCGCAGCAGCGCATCGTGGCGATCGGCGGCATCGCGCAGCACAACATCGAGCAGGTCGCGGCGGCCGGTGCGCACGCCGCGGCGCTGATCTCGGCCCTGTACGACGCCGCTGACGCCGCCGCCGCCGCGCGCTTGCTCGTACTGGCCTTCGCCGCCGGCCGCAGCCGCTTGCCCCCGGATCTCTAGACTTGCGCCCTTGTCTTTCGGAGTCAGCCCGCCCATGAACCGCAACGAAACCTTGTTCGACCGCGCCCAGCGCACCATTCCCGGCGGCGTGAACTCGCCGGTGCGCGCCTTCCGCGCCGTGGGCGGAACGCCACGCTTCATTTCTCGCGCCCAGGGGCCGTACATCTGGGACGCCGACGGGAAGCGCTACATCGACTACATCGGCTCCTGGGGCCCGATGATCCTGGGGCACAACGATCCCGAGGTGATCGCCGCCGTGCACGAGGCCATCGAGCGCGGCCTGTCGTTCGGCGCGCCCACCGAGGCCGAGGTGGTGATGGCCGAGGAACTGGTGCGCCTGGTGCCCTCGATGGAGCAGGTGCGGCTGGTGTCGTCGGGCACCGAGGCCGGCATGAGCGCGATCCGCCTGGCGCGCGGCTACACGGACCGGCGCAAGATCATCAAGTTCGAAGGCTGCTACCACGGCCACGCCGACAGCCTGCTGGTCAAGGCGGGCTCCGGTGCGCTGACCTTCGGCAACCCGAGCTCCTCGGGCGTGCCGGCCGAGGTGACCCAGTTCACCATGGTGCTCGACTACAACGACTGCGCCCAGCTCGAGGACGCCTTCGCGCGCCACGGCGACGACATCGCCTGCGTGATCGTCGAGGCCATCGCCGGCAACATGAACCTGGTGCGCGCCACGCCCGAGTTCATCGCCACCATGCGCCGCCTGTGCACGCAGCACGGCGCGCTCCTGATCGTCGACGAGGTGATGACCGGCTTTCGCGTGGCGCTGGGCGGCGCGCAGTCGATCTACGGCGTCACCCCGGATATCACTGTGCTCGGCAAGGTGATCGGTGGAGGCATGCCGGTGGCGGCCTTCGGCGGACGGCGCGACGTGATGCAGTGCCTGGCTCCTCTGGGCGGCGTCTACCAGGCAGGCACGCTGTCGGGCAATCCGGTGGCGGTGGCCTGCGGTCTGGCCACGCTCAAGAAGGTGCAGGCCGAGGGTTTTTACGAGCGGCTCGGTGCGCGCACGCGGCGCTTCACTGAAGGCATGATGGCGGCTGCGCGCGACGCGGGTGTGAGCTTCTGCGCCGACGCGGTGGGCGGCATGTTCGGCATCTACTTCAGCACCGAGGTGCCAGGCAGTTTCGCGCAGATGATGGCGGGCGACCGCGAGCGCTTCAATCGCTTCTTCCACGCGATGCTCGACCGCGGCGTGTACCTCGCACCGGCGGCCTTCGAGGCCGGCTTCGTCTCGATCCAGCACGACGAGGCGGTGATCGACGCCAGCCTCGCTGCCGCGCGCGAGTCCTTTGCCGCGGTGGCCTGAACGCCGCGGCGTGTAAGCAACGCGGCCCGGCCGCGACCAAGCCGCATGAAAGCCATGAAGCAACTGTTCGCCGCCCTCGCCTTCGTCGTCCTTCCCGCGCTAGCGGCGGCGCAGACACCATTCACAGCTGCGCCGGCGCAGGCCGCCCCCGCGGCGCACGTGAAGGTGGAACTGGTGAGCGAGCGCGATGCGATCGTGCCGGGCGAGCCGCTCGAGGTCGGGCTGCGCATGGTCCACGATCCCGAGTGGCACAGCTATTGGCAGGTGCCAGGCGACTCGGGCCTGCCCACGCGCATCGACTGGAAGCTGCCATCAGGCTGGAGCGCGGGTCCGATCGAGTGGCCCCATCCCAAGCGCCTGCCCACGGGCACGCTGGTGAACTTCGGCTACGAGGGCGAGACCCTGCTCCTGGTGCGGCTCACGCCGCCGCCGGGACTGGCACCGGGGCAACGCGTGACGCTTGACGCCCACGTCGAGTGGCTGGAGTGCAAGCACGTGTGCATCCCCGGCGAGGCCAAGGTCCAGCTCGTGCTGCCGGTGGCTGCGGCCAGCCAGCCCTCGCGCTGGGCGCCGCTGTTCGCCGCAGCCCGCAAGCTGCTGCCGCAGGCAACACCCACCACCGCGCAGGCGACCATCGAGGGCGACCGCATCCGCCTGCCGATCGCCGAGGCGGTGCAGCGGCTCGAGTTCTTCCCGCTCGAGGAGGCGCGCGTCGAGCCGGGCGCGGGCCAGGTGCTGCGCAGCGAGGACGGGGCGCAAGCGCTCTATCTGCGCGCTGCACAGCCCGTCGCGGCCGACTTCAAGACCCTGCGCGGCGTGCTCGTGGCCGACGGCGGTCCGGCCAAGGGGGGCTGGACGCGCAGTGCAGAGTGGTCGTTGGTGCCCGGCACCGTGCCGGTCGTGGCGCCGCCGCCAGACGCGGCCGCCGCCAAGGCGAGCACCGGCGCAGTGTCGATGTCGCTCGCCGCCGCGCTGGGCCTGGCCTTCCTGGGCGGGCTGATCCTCAACCTCATGCCCTGCGTCTTTCCCGTGCTGTCGCTCAAGCTGATCCACCTGGCCGAGCACCGCAGCGAGTCCGGGCCTCTGCCCGCCCACGGACTGGCCTTCACTGCCGGCGTGCTCGCGAGCTTCGCCTTGCTGGCGGGCGCACTGATCGGCTTGCAGCAAAGCGGCGCGGCCCTGGGCTGGGGTTTCCAGTTGCAGACGCCCTGGGTGGTGGCGGGACTCGCCGCGCTGTTCTTCGTGATCGGTCTGAACCTGCTGGGCGTGTTCGAGTTCACCGCCGGCGGCGGCGTGGCCAACAGCGGCGCGGCGCGGCGCCTGGATGGGGCGGCGCGCTGGCGCGGCAGCTTCGGCACTGGTGTGCTCGCGGTGGTGGTGGCCTCGCCCTGCACTGCTCCCTTCATGGGAGCGGCAATCGGCTACGCCATCACCCAGAGCCCCGCGGTGGCGATGAGCGTGTTCCTCGCGCTGGGGCTGGGCATGGCCGCACCGTGGCTCGCGCTGACCCTGCTGCCGGGCTGGCTGCGCTGGCTACCGCGCCCCGGGGCGTGGATGGAGTGGCTGCGCCAGTTCATGGCCTTCCCGATGTTCGCCACCTGCGTGTGGCTGGTGTGGGTGCTGGCACAGCAGACCGACCCGGGCGGCGTGGCCCTGGTGCTCGGCGGCTTCGTCGCCCTGGCGCTCGCCGCGTGGGCCTGGGGCTGGGTGCAGCGCGGCCGCTCACGCTTCCGCTGGGTGGCACTGGCGGGCGTGGTGCTGGCGGCCGCCAGCCTGGCTCCGCTGGCGCTTACCACGCCGGTCGCGCAGGCGAGCACGACGGCAGCCAGCAGCGGGGATTGGACAGCCTGGTCACCCGAGGCGCTGGCCGAGGCCAAGGCCCAAGGCAAGCCGGTATTCGTGGACTTCACCGCGGCCTGGTGCGTGACCTGCCAGGTCAACAAGCGCGTGGCGCTGAACTCCGACGCCACCCGCGCGGCCCTGGCACGCCAGGGCGTGGTGCTGATGCGCGCCGACTGGACCAACCGCGACGCGCGCATCACCGCGGCGCTCGCCGAGTTCGGCCGCAATGGCGTGCCGCTGTACCTGCTCTACGACCGCTCGGGCGTGCCCACGGTCCTGCCCGAGATCCTCACGCCCGGCGCGGTGGTCGAAGCGGTCGAGCGCCTGCGCTGAAACCTCCCTCCCCTCCCAGGAGATCCGCCATGAAGCCTCAGTTGTCCAAGCTCTTCGCCACCGGCGCCTTGCTGGTTGCCGGCTTCGCCGCCGGCGGGACCGCGCTCGCCCAGCCCCTGCCCGGCCAGCCAGCGCCGACCTTCAAGCTCGAGGACGTGAACGGCCGCACGGTGTCGCTTGCCGACCTGCGCGGGCGCTATGTGGTGCTCGAGTGGAACAACCCGAACTGTCCCTTCGTTCGCAAGCACTACGCGAGCGGCAACATGCAGTCCCTGCAGGCGCGCTACGGCGCCGACAAGGTGGCCTGGCTGCTGGTCAACTCCACCGCGCCCGGCACCGAGGACTACATGGACGGCAAGAAGCTCGCCGCGTGGCTGGCCGAGCAGAAGTCGCAGCCGACCGCGCTCCTGCTCGACCCGAGCGGCGAGGTGGGCCGTGCTTACGCCGCCAAGGTCACGCCGCAGATGGTGGTGATCGACCCCCGCGGCACCGTGATCTACAACGGCGCGATCGACGACAAGCGATCGGCCAATGCGGCCGACGTGGCCGGAGCGCGCAACTACGTGGCGGCCGCGCTCGACGAGGCCCGCGCGGGCAAGCCGGTATCGGTGGCCAGCACCACGCCTTACGGCTGCACGGTGAAGTACAAGCCCTGAGCCGATTACGAAATGGCCGCGTCGCGGGACGCGGCCATATCCGCAAATCAGGGCAGGGTGGGATCCGGATCGTCGAACGGCGGCGGCTGGTACTCGTCGAACTGCGGGTCGCGCGCGGGGCCCGCCTCGTAGCGCTGCCAGAGCCACCACGCCGCACCCGCCGCGCCGGCAGCCAGCGCCGCATAGCGCACGGCCCGTGAACCCACCACGCTGCGCGCGATGGCGGCAAACAGGGGTACGGCCGCCGCGCGCACCAGCCGGGCTCCGACGCCGCCGCCGCTGGAAAACCGACCGACCAGGCCGCGCACCGTACTCGCGCCATTGAGCAGGCCGCCCGCCAAGCCGCGTGCCGGCGCGGAGCGCACGCCCAGATTGCTCAGGTGTTCGCCAAGCTCCATGCGCTCTAGGGCGGCGCGCGTGCGCAGCAGTTCAACGCGAGCGGCGTAGTCGGGTGCCCGACTCACGGCGCGGGCTCCTGGGGAGGCGTCCGCAATCCCCGCATGGCCTGGGCATCGAGCCGAAGCTCGGTCAGGGTCGCCGCAAGCAGGGGCGGCGATTCGCGCAGTTCGCGCTTGAGCCTGAGCGTGAGCAACAGGGCCGCGAGCGTGTACACCACCACCAGCGCCACCATCGCCTCGATGCGATGAGTCTCCCAGAAGATCACGGCCACGAGCAGCGACGCGGCGACCAGGGCCACGAAGCCGAACATCGCCGCGACCAGCGCAACCACCAGCACGCGCACGAACTGGATGCGCGCCAGCGATAGCTCGGTCGAGGCGAGTTCAAGCCGCGTCGCCGCGATGGCACTGAGCGACGCGCCGACTTCGCGCAGCGCGGAGAAGAAACCTTCCCCGCGCCCAGGTGCCGCTTGTGCCATCAGCGACGCCCGATCAGCAGGCCGAGCACCAGGCCGACTCCGGCGGCCACACCAATCGCCTTCCAGGGATGGTCATGCACCCAGTCATCGGTATGGCGCGCCGCGGCCTTGCTGCGCGCCACCGTGACCTCGCGCGCGTGATGGAGCGCGGAGGCCGCACGCGACAGCGCCACTTCGGCCTTCTCGCGCAGATGCCTGGCCTCCTCGCCGCCGACCCGCGACGCCTCCTGCAACATCGCCTCGGCGCTCGCCACTGCCGACTTCACGTCGGCGACCACCTGGGCCCGGGTGGAGTTCTGGGCGCTGACTTCAGGGTTGAGAGTGCTTTGGTTCATGGAAACCTCCGTGGTTGAGCGGCAAAGAAGAGCATCCCCTGAGTCCACTCTAGCCGAAGCCTAGCCGCCCACATAGACCCAGTTGAGCAGCGCATCGAGGACCGCAGCCCCGCCCTGGGCATTGGCGTGATTGATGAAGCCCACGACCACGTAGCGCCGGCCGCTTGCCGCGAGCACGTAGCCCGCGATCGCCCGCGCGTCCGCCAGCTGGCCCGTCTTGATGTGTGCCGAACCCGCCGCGCCGTTGCGCTTGCGCATGGTGCCGTCCACGCCCACCAGCGGTAACGAGGCCACGAACTCCGGCATCAACGGCGACTGCCAGGCACCGCTGAGCAATCGTCCCATCGCCAGCGGCGTGATCCGCTCGCTGCGCGACAGGCCTGACCCGTTGTCGAGCACCACCTCGCCCGCCGCCACGCCGCGGCCGACCAGCCAATCGCCGACCACCGCGCGGGCCTGCTCGACGCGGGCGGGAGCACCGCGCGCCTCCAGCGCAAGGGTGAGAAAGAGCTGGCGCGCCATCACGTTGTTGCTGAACTTGTTGATGTCGCGGATCACCTCGGCCAGCGCGCGCGACTCCTGCGTGGCCAGCACGCGCGCGTCCGCAGCAGCCGCGCCTTCGCGCACGCGTCCGCGCAGGCTGCCGCCGCTGCCTTCCCAGAGCGCCCGGAACACCGCTTCGAAGTAGCGCGTGGGATCGAGCAGGCTCAGGTGCCAGACGCGCGGCCCGCAGCTGATCGGGAACGCGCCGGCAAAGCGCAGTCGCGCGGGATCCGCGAAGTCCGCCCCGAGCCGTCCCCGCCAGTCGTTGCACGGCCCCTCCGCGCCCCGCACGCTGGCGGGAACGGCCGTGCCGGCAAGCGCCGGCAGCGCCCACACGCGCACCGAGCCGTCGGGCTGGGGCTCGAAGTTGAGACTCACGGCCTTGAAGTTGAGCAGCAGCGCATCCGGCCCGGCGTTGTAGGGCCGCAGGCTCTCGCCATCGAAGGCCGCGGGGTCGTGGGCGACCGGAGCAAAGGCGCTGCGGTCGAGCACGAGGTCGCCGCGGATTTCGCGCACCCCGGCGCCGCGCAGACGCTGGGTCAACAACCACAGGTTCTCGATCACGAACTCGGGGTCGCCACGTCCGCGCACGGTCAGGTCGCCTTCGAGCACGCCGTCGCGCACCGGGGCGCTGGCCAGCGCGTCGGTGCGCCACTGGTACTGCGGCCCGAGCAGCTCGAGTCCCGCCAGGGTGGTGACGAGCTTCATCGTCGAGGCCGGATTGAAGGCCTGCGTCGCGTTGTGGCGCAATTCCAGTCCGCTTGCGGACAGGGGCAGGACCACCACGCCGAGCGCAGCGGGCGGCAGCTTCGCGGCGCGCAAGGCAGCGGCGACGGGCTCCGGCAGCGGCGCCTCGCGCGTTTGCGCGCTAGCTGCGGCGGCGCACAGCATCAACAGGAAGACGAGGGTTCGGACGAGGGGCACCGGGCGCTCCGCAGGCACGGGGCCGAGCATAGCCGCTGCCCTGCGCGGCCCCCGCTGTCGCGAGGCGCGCTTAGGGAAGCACCGGATGTCTCGCGGCCCGTCCCGGGCCGGCGCTCAGCCCGCCGCG
>ERZ795055.670-NODE-670-length-31143-cov-4.987326_pt1 | contig 31143 bp, 20 predicted proteins | sample MGYA00375139_ERZ795055 | MGnify/ENA primary metagenome ERZ795055 (study PRJEB30184, sample SAMN05720283) | anaerobic digester metagenome | isolation source: active sludge of municipal wastewater-treating anaerobic digesters | place: USA | collected 2015-01-23 ... | reverse complement strand
GTCAATTCCAGTATAGCCCGGTGCCCCAGCTCGTGCAGCCGGATAACTTCAAACTGTTCGGCCAGGCCGGTCCAGGTCTGCCGGATCGTCAAGAAACACAAAGCGAAGGTTTCCGCCGCCTGAGAGCAGCCAGGCGTGCAGCCGCCGCTTTGATTGGGAGCAACTTGAATGAACGAGGATCAGTATCGCAAGGAATTCATCAGTCGCCACGTTGAGCTGTTTTTCGCGGCCCTGGAGCTAATCAAGTACGAGAACGATTTTGCCGCGCATCAGCAGTTCCTGGAGCAGCAGCGCTTTGAGGCTGAAAAACAGTTCAAGTCAGAACAGGAATTCCGGGAAAAGAATCGCTTCAGGGTGGATTGACAGGCGTTCCACCGGCTGGCGTGTCCGCAATTGCCAGAGCGCCAAGAGCGCCCCTTCAACCACGAGCGCCATTGAGCGCCTCCTGCCGATTGGACAATCGGCTAAATTTTCCACCCCAATTAACGACGTCGGCGACGATACAGCCGGAACATTTGCGCGAAATTTGGCACTACGAAGCAGGGCTACCAATCAATAATCTGTGTTTCAGACATTTGCCGAATGTTTCACAGATTACGAAGCAATGTTTCAAACGTTTAGCGCGCCATCAACTGATGACTCCAAGCAATGATGTGGCGATTGCCAATCATATTATTTTACATAATACAAATTATGCGCATTATTAGTTGCGAGGGCGGTAGAGCAAAATGGCAGTCGTGTAGCGCCCACTTTATTTTGGTAACCGTGCTCAAATTTCGGTAACCATGCATCGTGCATATAACGCGTGACGATTTTCGGCACAAGATTTTGGTAACCGAATTCCTCAGAGGTTATGGGGGCGATTTGCTGGCATCGTCAAATAGCCGCTCCAGTTCCGGATGCACACCCCGAAGCTGGTCCACCACCGATGCTGCCCAGGAGATGTATTCCCGCCTGCGCTCTAATGACCAGCTTGCCGGCGGACAGTCAGCGATGTCCCTGACGTTACAAATCTTGTCCGCTAACTTGACCAGCTTTGCCCGCCTGCTGATGCTGCCAGCGTGTCTCACCTGAAGGCGTTTGCGCTCATCCTTGGCGAGGGACTTGTCGTCCGTCACCTCAAGGACAATGTCCGCCACTTCCTGACCAAAGCGCTTCACCAATTCCTGCACTGTGGTTTCGGTATCTTCAACCGTGTCGTGCAGGATGGCGGCAATTAGGACCCGCTCATCGTCAATGCCCGCTTCGTTGGCCAATACGTTGGCCAACGCAATCGGATGATTGATGTACGGTGACGCGTCAGCGTCCTTCCGCCTTTGGTTCCTGTGTTTCTCCGCTGCAAATGCGATGGCTGCAATCAAGCGCTTCATGACCGGAAAATATCCTGGCGATGGTAGTCAAGGTAGCCACGATGCTGGTCAACAAGCCTGGCGAGCTTCCAGTCCGGATGGATTCCCAGTAGCGCACTTTGTTCTGCGGTAAGCCCTGAACTCAGCAGCAAAGCACCGTCATCAGCGAAGGAAATCCAGCCATCATCAAACAGGGCATCCAGGTGCGGTGCCAGTAGCAGGCCGTTGAACACATCGAGGCGTTCCAAGTCTGAGTCGCATTTTGCCCAAGGCTTGATATGAGACGCACGAAGCAGCGGCACGAGGTCCAGACTGGTGACAGCGCACCGACCGTGCCAATACTCGATAAGCAACTGGCGAAAGATGCCCTGCCCAACGCGCTGGACGACCAGTCGCTCAGCCTCGGTTGAAGATGGAAGCCCTTGCGTCGCGAGTCTGAATTGCTCAACGCCCTCGCCGCCCAAAAGGCGCGCCAGCGCAGCGGCCCGGTGCAGGAATCTGTGCAGATTATCGTAGCCGGCGATTGAATCTGCTTCGGCAGGCCACGGGCCGCCCTCCTCTGTCCTTATTGCAACTGCACAGTCTTCGGCAACCCTCTGCCCCCATGGCGTGTCGGAAAAGCCGACCCAATACCTATCGTCGGGTTGAGGCGAGACGCGCAGTGCATAAGGGAAGGCGGTGGACCGAAAAACCAGCCAAGAGCCGTCCCGGGTTGGCGTCAGGTCAAACCCGGCGTCGCTCGCTGCCTTTTCAATTCTCGAAGCGGAAAGCACGCTATCCGGCGTCCCGTTCCGGGCCGGCGCACCTTGCCCCTGCTCGAATCGCGACCATTCCTCAAGGAATTCCTTCAATTCACGATTGGAACCAAGAGCGAGTCCCGGGTAAGTGCCACGCAGACCGGAAATTGTGCGTGTCCTTCCGGTTCTCGCCGCCTGCTGGTTCACCCATTCAGCTACTTCGCGCTCCTTACGGCCAAGGGCTGGCGCCAGCGCCTTGGGAGAGAAGCCAATCTCGACCATGTTTCCCGGTTCATTCCCAGAGAAGTAGACCGCACAGGTCTGCCCCTGGGGCGAATGCAGGCGGAAACCGTTGGCCAGCTTCTGGTAGCTGCCAATAAATGCAAAAGCAGCGCGCAACTGACCCTCAATACTGGAATTCATCGCGAGCTCTCCATTGACCCGAAACATCCCATTTTAAGTAGTGAGCGTCGCGTGACATCGACAAATAACACAAGGATGCCATCTCTGAGGTACTCGACGACGACCACCACTACATCGTCTTCCGTTGGCAGCTCGTTTCCACTTGCTACTGCCGAATTTGGCGTCAACGCCAACTCCCCTGGGTCCTTCAAATTCATTCCCACGATTCGCCGGCGACCGCTAACGCCTGTCCAGCCCAGCTGGTCGCGTCTTTCCAATCCTATCAAAAACCTCTTTCATCACCGGTACAGGGGGCGCTGCAGCCCTGAGCGCAGGGCCAAAATCATCCATCTCGACATCGAAAATGGAAATCGCAAGTTGATTTCCACCATGCACGTGAGAAATTAGCCGCTTGTGCTCTTTGTCATAGGGCGCCTGAGCGGTCGAGCCACCGTACTCACCACAATTTGCAATAAGTACATGCTGGTACATGTGATAGCGGAGTGCGGAAACCATGCTATCGAAAGTCTTCACATCCTTATTCATCGCCGAGACAACAAACATATGCGTCTCGTCCCGCAGGTCGGCAGCAAGCGCCAAGTCAGTAGCGTCGTAGCAAATCGCCCCTGAGATTCGATACGGTCGTTCCCCTCGACTCTGCAGCTCGATAACCACCTGATGCGGCCTCCATGAATGCACGCCCAAACCCCCCTCCTCGGCGGTGAGATGCCATTTACCTTGGTCAACCTCAACCCAAGAACGCCGCCCAGCACGTCGTTGCGGAACAAGCCATCGCGCGGCGTTAACAGGTCCGCCCACCCCGGGTGCCGTCGCACCAACAAGTCCATAAAACAGCATCGCCCCAGTAGCGTCCGAGAAAGCGCGCATGAGGTCTTGGTCATCGACATGGATTGCGAACTCGGGAAAAATGACTAAATCGACTCTCGGTCTGGACTGGTGGCCCAACACGGCGTCGCGGGCCTGAATGTGGCGGTAGGCGAGATGTAACAGCGCCGCAGTGTGGTTGCGATGCCGCTCCCTATAGGCAGCGAAGCTCAGCCCCTCCAGCCCATCCTTGAAATCCGAATTCGCAGGCATTAACCCTTGCACTTGAACAACTCTCAGGCAACGGTTATTCCGGAGTGGCCATTCGACAGGGTAACGGTAAACAGGGATATCCGAACTGCGACCATAAATTTTCGACTGGGCCGCCAATCGCGCCGAAATTAAACCGGCGAAACTTTCAACGCTGTCGACGTCTGTTAGAAGGCTGTCTCCCTTTCCATCCGCCATACCCGGCCATCTGAGTAGTTCCAAGAGCATTGCAGAAAACCAAGGTGTGATGGCAGACGTCGTCCCGACAAGCGCAGTCGAGGAGTGGAGCATACCCGTCCGCCGACTCTGCCAGGTACTCCGGATACCACGATACCAACCACCACCATCCTCAGTGAGGAGCCAGTTCATTGCGGTAAAGTCTGGTTGCCCTGTCGCCGCCGCCCTAAGGATTCGCCCCAAAGCGTACATCCATCCCCGGCTTTTCCCACACCACGCCGGTGTTGAGTACGCAGGGTCACTGTAGGCCTCATCCTGCCATTCGAGCCTCAATACATCCGATTGCGGGTCCTTTAGTCTCTCCCAATCCTGACAGCGCACACGAAGACTTGCCGGTGTGAGCTTATGTGGATTTTTCAGAGCAGCTTTCGGCAAACCAGTGAATTGCCTCGCCAGTTGCAACAACGCGTTCTCGTCTGAAAACGGTGCACGTGGATGAGTAATCACGTTGAGCAACGGAACCCATGAATTTGCCTGCAGTTGGGCTGTAGTAGATGACTGCCGGGAATCCAGATATGCACGAAGGTATTCAGGCGTGTCACGTCGCTTACCTTTCGCAACTATGGACGCCAAAAGGTCGTGCTTGGCGTGCCCTATCAACCGAATTGCTTCAGCCACATCCTTCTTCGGACGCCCCTTCGCAAACTTGCGGAACCATGCAACATAACGCTTATCGTCTGGAGCAAGCTGATGTCCTACCAACGAAACGGCAACCTCATCACTTGCAGGCAACTCGCGGGAGTGACTTTCTCCTGCCACATAATCGTTGAGTGCACGATGGAAACGCAACTCAGGAACAGCGGGCGGGTCTTCCATCGCCATGGCCGACGAAGCTAGCAGAAGCATCGCCTGTTGCCTGACATACCAAGGCACTCTCGACCCCGTCTCTATAAATTCCCGTGCAACGCTTACAAGGGCAGAACGATATGCATCCGGGTTGCCAACTTCAAAACCAACATCACGGGAGGCTCGTCTGCCGGTTTCCGTCGCTCCAGCCTTGAACAGTTCTGCGAGCACATAATAGACAACCCGTTCTTCGTCCTCTGGCACGTTGCCACCGTCCAGTTTGGCCTTCAGGGCATCGATAACGGGTTCAAGCAAACTCGGGCTCGGAAAAAGGTCCAGCGCGTAACGTAGCACCTGCACAAGCGAAGGATTGACCGACCAAGCAGCTACCAGCCGACGTGCCGTCACTTCAAAATCATGAAGCAAGGCATCTCTGGCCGTTCCTCCCTCTGGCAACTCTTCCGTGAGGTTGGTCATGCTCCGACGCATGCGAAGTGACCTCGTAAGGCGATACGCCGAGAATCTTGTCAGCGTATCGTCCCGTACTTCCAGCTTGGGGCGTGCCACGGACGTCAGGATAGGTGACGCAGGTGCGTCAACTGGCAAGCCCGCTGTTGCCGCACCGAGCTCTGCCAAGGCCAACAGGCCATTTAATCCGGCCTCGACCTGCTGCAGAGTGGCCACATCGAAGGGACCACTCAACTGATGCTGAAGCAGCTTCATCCGCGAAGCGGTTCCAGCATCCCCGCCGACTGCACGGTAAGGCTCAACGTCAGTCTTGTCCTGATTGATGCGTAGGGACCCCACTCCAGTCGCCGCATCCAGCTGGGTTTGCACCCATTGAGGTATAACCTCTCGAATTAATGCTTCGGCAGCCGGCCAATCCCGCACAGACACGACTAGACGTAGGTCATCCACATACCGACAGTAGTCGTGAATTATTACGGATTCATGCTCACCAACGGAGCCACCCGCACGGGCAACCTTCCCTATGGTTTCATCGAACTCCAGCATGTAGGCATTCGCCAGAAACCCGCTCGCAAGTAATCCTTGGGGCAACCCTCCTGGGAGCACAGAATCCCGGAAGAGCCCTTGCAATTCATGGTCTTCCGCGCGCCACGTAAATGTCAGAATTTGCTTCAGCGTTAACCAGAAGCGTGATTCAGCTACAGGCACATCCGAGTGGCGTCGGCGATAGCTAGAGTAGGTCTTCTTAAGCTTGTCGACCAACAAGCCGACGTTCACGTTGTCATAGAAAGCGCTGAGGTCCAGCTTGACGATGAAGACGGACGCATCGCCATTCTCGCTTTCAACCTTGCGCGCCAGTACATTCGGTCGCTCAACGAACTGCTGATAGTCCTGGAAGTAGCGACTGTATGAGGTTGCATTACCCCAAGAGAAATAGGCTCGCCGATTATCATCGGACCATCTGCAGTAAAGTCTATTGCCGTAACTAAATACTCCGGCAGCAAGTGCTGCCTCCGCCGGCAACGCCGTGTTGCCCTGTGCACTTTCGACACAATCCGCAAGGCACAGCATCGCAGCGGTTGAGATGGTTTGCTCACGGATACCGAGATGTGCGAGTGGGCGCAATACGGGGCGTTGTTCATCATCGCCGGGCACCGCCCCCCAGCCTCCGGAAAACCCCGCTCCGAAGCGCCAAGCCCCATTCTTGGGCGCAGGAACCAGCCAAGCGGGATTCGGACAAAATTCTCCCTCTTTTAGCTCATCCGACCATTGACCAAGTTTGCGGTCGAGGTCGATAGCTGAACAGTCCAGTTCAAGTGTGTCGGCGTACCAGTTATGTCGGCGGATGTAGGTGTGCGCCTTTTTCCACGCTTGGGCAAGCACCACTACATCGCTTAGCAAGCTGACTCGTGGGGTCAATACACGATATTTGTCGCGAACGATGGTCATATTGATTCTTGGGCTGCCAAGCCATGCTCCATAGCATCCCACGACTCTAGTACCAGCCGCCGGGTGCGGAATTCGCCGAACTCGCGCATCTCGTTGTTCTTGAGCACACGGAAGGTTTCGGAGGGGTAGTTTTCGCCCATTACGTCGGCGGGGTCGAGGATGTAGCGGAGTTCATCACGGGTCAGGCCGTAGAGGCGAGCGTAATAGGCGTCGAGTTCAGCGCGCAGTTGGGCGCGGCGTTCTGGGTTCCAAGGGAACGGTTCGCCGGTGTAGCCGAGGTCGGCGGCCCAGGGGGCTAGGTCGTGGGCGGTGTAGGTCAGTTCGAGGACGCGGGAAACGATGAAGGCAAGGTCAGCGTCAGTGTAGCGGTCCGGGGGCAGAATGGGGAACTGCTTGACTATGTAGTCGGAAAGATGTGTCCCCCCGAGTACCTGCCTAGCAACAAAGTCACAGACGAATGAATTCACACATGCCAAGAGGCACGACGCTCGATGAGCATCACCCGAAAGCGCAAGAACAACTCGGAACGTGTACGCAATTGGCAGTCGAGGAACCACGGCTGCAATTGTTGTTCGTTCGTTCGTCGCGTTAGTAATATCTCTCCAGCCTAAGAACCAACCACGCATCCAGCCTTTATCGTTTACTCGCCCTTCAAATTCAGCCTTCTCAACCCAGTATCGAGGACTTATGGAGAAGGTCGCTTGCGACTTCTCCGTTGTCGTGACGTCACGGGAAACCCCTTGGTCGTATGTCGCCCATCGGTGGTCAAATTGGTGGATTAGTTTTCCTTCAAGCACTGGTATGTAACCTGCGGGGATTGCATCCGTTCGCTCATCCAATACGACGCCGTCGTTGATGTCGTTTGTGAGGTGATACAACCCTTGCCGAATAACGATGCCCCAAGGATTTATTTGCGGCGGACCTTCGGCAATCAGCACCGGCGCGGCCCGGTAGAGTTTCTTGGTCAGCTCAGCGTCCCGCTTGCTGCGAAATATTGGGCAGGTCAGTGTGTTGGGGTTGATAAGGCGGAACTCTTCCTGGGTCAGGGTGAAGCGGCGACGCGGGTCCGCCAGTTGCTCCACAGCCAAGAGATAGTGAGCTAAGTCTGCATCCTGTGTAGTCTTTCCGATAGTCACGAGGGAAAACGGCGTATCCGAGTGAACCGCGGGAAAAATCCTGCGTGCGTTGTCGAACCCGAAGAACGAAACCAACTTGGTCTCTGCAACCAGAAACTGGAAATATTTCTTCGTTGAGTCATCAGTTCCTATTCCTGATGGAACGATTATTCCTGCGCGCCCGGACTGGCATACAAGCTGTGCAAAGGTCTCAGCAAACAACGCATAAGTGTTCACATCGCCCACGCCGGTGAGCGGGTAACGCCCGGCATCATGAGCGAACAGGCTGGCAGCCTCCGCATTGCGCCGTGCCGCAAGGAACGTAGCATATAGCGTCCTCTCAGCCCCATTAGGTGGTGCTAGGCCCTGAGCAGCCTCCACCTCAGGGTAAAGGGTGTGCAACAACATGCCCTCGGCCAGCAAGTCGATGCGCCAAGTCCGTTCGGCCTTGTGCTTGGCCTCGGCGACCAGCGGGCTTCGGGTAGCGAAATACTCTTCCTCCTGCAGCTTGATGCGTTCCCACGGCGGATTACCCAGCAGCACATCAAAACCGCCTTTTGCCCGCACGCGCGGAAAAGCTTGCCACCAGTGAAAGGCCTGAGCAGCCTTGGCAGCCTGGCTGGCAAGTTCGGCGACGCCCTGCCGTGGTGCGTCGCCGTTCAAGACCAACCAGAGGTCCTGGCTGGTCGGAACCGTCTTCGCGTTCGCCGGGGTCTTGGGCAGCACGAAGGCCGCGACAAAAATGTCGGCTGCCAGGCGTGCAAGGGATGCCGCGATTTGCGACTCGGATTCCGCAAAGGCGGTGCGCTTGGCGTCCAATGCCGCCAAGGTGTCGTCAGGCAGGGATTCCAGGTTGGCGTTGTCGCCCTCCACGCGGAGCCCAAGGCTCAGCATGTGACGCGACTGATGGTCGGCGCGCGCAATGGCCTTGAGGGCGTCGCGATTCGTTTTCTTGATGGCGGCGACCACCGCCTTGTCGTCGCCGGAGAGTACGTTGAAAGCTTTGTCCGGAATGCCGTTTTCGAGGATGCTGGGGTCGAGAACCCCGAGCAGCGCATCGCCGCAGCGCAGATGATGGTCGAGGAAGGTCAGCGGTCGGTCCGGGGTGTAGGCCTCGAGCCATAACGCGGTACGGGCCAGCTCGACCGCCATCGGATTGCGGTCGACGCCATAGATGCAGCGGGCAACCACATCGCGCAGTGCATGGCGGTAATCGGCAGGCAAGGGATTGCCGTCAGGCGCGGAAAGTTGTGCGACCTCCTCGGCGATTCGACGGGCCGCAGCGAGCAGAAAATGCCCGGAACCACAGGCAGGGTCGCAAACGGTGAGGTCGAGCAGCGCCTTGACGGGTTCTTCGGGGTTGGCGGCCAGTGTTTGCTCGATGACCGGGTCGAGGGCGCTCTTGATGAGCTCCTGCACCAGACTGTCCGGCGTGTAGTAGGAGCCGGTGAGCTTGCGGGCGTTGCCCTTGGTGCTGCCCTCCTCTTCGTCACCGATGAAGCCGAATTTACGGACTGCTACGGTCGACGTCAGATTTGGCACCAATTCCAGCAGGCTCTCATAGACGCTGCCCAGTTCTTCGGAGTCCATGTCGCGGTAGTTGACGCGGGAGAGCGCAGCTCCTTCGCGGAAGAAGCAGAGACTGAACAGGGCCGACAGCAGCGCCTGGTTTTCCAGATGGGCGCTGTCGAGGTCAGGGCATTGTTCGGTGTGGAACAGGCCACCCAGGGCCGGCAAGCCGAGCGCGGCCTGCCCCTGTCCGAGGCCGGCAAAGGTGATGGTCAGCGCCTGCCAGAGGTCGCTGTGGCGGTCGTAACTGCGGCGGCGCGCCGCCAGTTTGCGCAGGGTCGCCAGGCTGTAGCCGGCCAGGTAACGGGATTTGGCTTCAGGTGTGGCGTCCGGTGCGAAAGCCAGTTCGCGGTCCTCGATGGTGGCGAGGAAGATGAAGCGATAGACGAGGCGCAACAGTTGTTCGAAGTAGGCCTGGGTGCTGAGTTCCCCTGCCTCGATGCGGCGCCGCAGTTCGGTATTGGCGGAATGGGCCAGAAAGCCTGTGCCCAAGGAGCGCAGTGCCTCGGTGACACCGACCCGCAACCGGTCGCGGGCGCGGATGCCGTCTTCCTGGGCAGTATTGCGCCAGCGTTCAAGCGGACAGTCAGCCGGTTCCGCATCGACCTTGCCAAAACGACTGCCGTGGGCAAGCAGCCAGAGCGCAGCAAAATCCGGGTACAGGCCTTCGCTGAAGATGGCTTCAAGGTCGGCTTCGACGTAAGCCGGCCGGGTGAGGCTGGGGTTGTCGCGCAGAACCCGGAACTTCAGTCCGTTGCTGACAACGGCCCACAGCGCTTCATCCGTCGCATTCAGGTATTCCTGGGCCAGGAGAAACGGTGAGCGGCGGCGCGTCCCGTCGCCATGGTGATTGCCTGGCTTGTCGAGCGCCTGGTCATGGGCCGCAAAAACCAGCGGGACCCGGCCGCCGCCCGCCGCGTAGCCAATCGGGAACACACGGTCGCCACGCGTTATCTGGCCGACCCGCTTGATGTCGTTAAACCCCAGTACCTGGCGGCAGAAGGGTTCGAGAAACTCACCGATGGTGACCTTTTGGCTGTTGAGGTCGCTCCGGGCCCGCTTCGCATCGAAGTTCTGCCAGAGGTTCTGGGCGATTTTCCAGTAGCGGCCAATCTCGTCGCGGAGCTTGAGCCCCCGCGGCGTGTCGTAATCGGTCTCGGCCTGCTCCGACGCATCGAGGTGGGCAATCTTGTTCAGAAAATCCGGCGCCAGTAACCCACCCTCGATGGCGAGTGCGGTAAAGGCAAGTTCATTGGAGGAACGGCGGGACATTTTTGTCAGTCCTTTTTTTCTTGTTCAGCCATCAAGCGGGGACGAGAACAAACACGCCCATGACATCCACCGGCAGGCTGGGCATCACGCGGTACTCGCCGCCCGCCCTGGAGGCTTCGCGGACGCGGCGATGGTCTTCGAGGAGCGTCTGGGCACGCTTCCTTGCCAGTTCCTCCAGCGCCGAACGCAAGTTCGGCAGGAGGTTCAGCGATTGCTGAAGATGGCGGTCGCGCAGGGGCGTCGGCATGTTCTGTGCAGGTTCGGCCTCCATCAGCTGGCGGGCGGCTTCGTCATCCACCAGACGGTCAGCTTGCGAACCTTCGAGTGCGACCGTCACCGTTTCCTCGCACAGCAGCAGGCGGGAGCGCTGGCGATGGGTCACGGTGAGCTGATGGCGCAGGCGGACGAGCAATATCGTGGTGCGTATCGTCACCGCCCCGGTAAAGATGGCCCCGGCCCGGGCCACGCTGCCGGTCTCGGTGCCGGCATCAAGTCTTTCGTCGTCGAGCGCCTGTTCCAGCAGGTGGTCAGCCAGGCAGCTGACCAGCGGATGGGTGCGATGGATGAACAGGGAGCCGGGCGCTGGTGGCTGGTGAAAGTCGATTCGGAGCGTCCCGGTCAGCCCTTCCCCTTCGAGGCGGTCCCGCACCGCAGAGGGCAGGCTGCCGGCATGCAGCTTCCAGTGTCCCGAATACCTTCCGGTCGTCACCTCCAGTGGCGCCCCGAGCTTGGTGGCGGCCCGGCGCACGAAGCGCGCCACGTCATCCTCGCCACCAAGCACGACCAGGGTCTTTTGCCATTCCGGCAGGACATTCTCGGGCTTCAGGGCGCGCTGGGCGAACAGGGTACGGTTCTTCGAGGCTCTCTCGCGCGCCGACTGCCAGGCGGTCTCAATATCATGCTCCGGCTGTCCAAAATCCAATGCCTGCTGCGTGGAGGTCCGCACCGTGTTGCCTTTGCGCAGAAGGACCGCGCCAACCAGGGCTTGGGTCAGCTTGCCTTCATTGTCCGGCATCGGGACGAGCACGCCGAGTTCCTTGCGGATGCTCTCGGCCTTGCGCAGGATGACGTGCAGCACGGCGCCATCGACCGGATTGTCCTGTCCGTACAGCATGGTGGTCCTGACTTCACGGGCTTTTTGACCAAAACGGTCGACCCGGCCTTCGCGTTGCTCATGACGCGTGGGGTTCCAGGAGAGGTCATAGTGAACCACCGCTGTGAAAAGATTCTGGAGGTTGATGCCTTCGGACAGGCAGTCGGTCGCCACCAGAATGCGGTTGTCACTTTCGCCCATGGCTTCAACGGCGGCTTCGCGCTCGGATGCGGCGAACTCGCCGGTGACTGCCTTGACCTCATAGTTCCTGAATTCCTTGCGCAGGTTTTCAGCGACGTAGTGCGCGGTCGCGATATAGCGGCAGAACACCACCGGCTGGAATCCAGCGGCGGTGAGTTCCTTGAGATGGTCCATCAGGCGCTTGAGCTTGGGGTCCTGTCCCGGCCCGGCGAGCTTTTCCGCCTTGGCGACGAGTTCGGTCAGCAGCTGGCTGTCCTCGGTACAGGCGGCGGGCTCGACGTCCTGTGTGGTGAGGTCGTCTTCGCTGCCGTCGAGCACCCGTTCCCGGCCTTGGGTCTCGGCTTCCTCGAGACTGAGCGGGTCGTCCTCGGGACTGGACAGTGAGCCGCCTTCGAGCCGGGTGCGCAGTGCATTGACGGCGGCGGCCGGCGACGAGGATATGCAGCGCAGCAGGGCCAGCGCCGCCCACCAGCTCATGCGCTGGCGCAGTGCCCCCTCCCCTTCGGCCCGCTCTACCAGGCTCCGCGCATAGGACAGCACTTCATCAAACAGGCGGCCCCATTGGCCGGTCAGCTGGTAGGTGATTTCGCTGGTAAAACGCTCCGGAAAGACTTGGCCATCCTGCCATTCGTCGATATCGGGTCGGCGGCGCTGGACGAAGTGGCGGGCGAGCTCTTCCCGCAGTGGTCTGCGGGCATCGGGTCCAAGATTCATCAACTCGCGGAATTCGGGGTTGAGCAGCCCCAGCAGGTTGTAAAAGGCTTCCTCGTCACCGGAATGCGGTGTCGCCGTCAGCAGAATCAGGTGGCGCTCCGGGTCCTGGGCCAGTCCCTTGAGCAGTGCGTAGCGCTGCTGACGCCCCTGACCACTGAAGGTACAGGTGTGAGCCTCGTCGACAATCACACATTCCGGGCAGGCCCGCTGGAACTCGTCGCGGCGCCGGTCGGACTTGATGTAGTCAAGGCTGACGACAGTGAATGGGTAGGCCTCGAAGACCGATTGGTTGGCCGGCAATCCGCGCTCCAGGCGGCCGGCCGTCGTGCTGCGCACAACCACTGCGTGAATGTGGAAGCGCTCCTTCAGCTCCCGCTGCCATTGTTCGCACAGGTGTGGCGGGCACAAGACCGTTAGCCGGGAGATTTCACCGCGGTCGAGCAGCTCGCGCACGATGAGCGCCGCCTCGATGGTCTTGCCGATACCGACATCGTCGGCAATCAGCAGGCGCACGACTTCCTGCTTGAGCGCCATCAGCAAGGGCACGAGCTGGTAGGCACGTGGCTCGACGGCGATGTTGCCAAAGCTGCGGAACGGCCCGGCCCCGGTCCGCAGCTTGAGTTGCAGGGCATCCCGCAACAGTTGCCCGGCCGCATGGTTGGAGGCCTGGGCAACCGTCGGCCATGCAAAACTCGCGGGACCGACCGGGTGCGGCTCGATGGGCAGGTAAATCAGGGTCGCATCATCCTCGGACGCACCGAGCGGGCGCAGATGCAGCGTGTCCTGGTCGGACTGCGGCAGGACAATCCACTCGCGACCACGGGCAGAAACGAGGCTGCCCGGCTGAAAACTCACTCTTGTATCCATCGGTTCTTCTTAACTTTTGATTCCTGCACCAAAAAGGTCGGCGTGCGCCCTGAATATCTCTTCCCAGCTGCTCTGTTCCTTGGGGAAGCGCACCACAAGAAAGCCAGAATCTTCGAGCCGGCGGGAGGTTGCCCTGTCCGCCTCCTGCTGTTCGGGCCGTTCGTGGTGGGGGCCGTCGATGTAGATGACCGCTTTCCAGTCCGCGTAGAAGAAATCCGCGCAGGTATTGCAGTGAGGGATACTCTCCTGGCCCCGGTCTGGGCGACGGTATCCGTGCGCGTCGACGTAGGCCAGCCAGGCTTGCTCGAGACTGCTTCCTGAAATTCGCGAGAGCTCGCCAGCCTGCTGTTCGGGGGAACGGCCAAAGCTGCCCGTCTTCCCCTGAGCCCGGGTCAGGCGGAACAGAACGTCGAGGGCCTTGCCGTCGTTCTCGACATCCTGCCGGTCGATGACCATATGGTCAGGCTGGTTGTAATAGGACAGCAAGCATTTGTAGCAGCCGGCTTCACACGGCGGATTGCCCTGCTCATCGAGTTCCTGTTCCAGGCCTTCGTGTTGCCAGAAGCCATCGGCGGGCCGCTTGAAGTGCATGATGCGCAGCGCTTCCTCGGCGACCCGGGCCAGGGCCGTCGGCTCGGTCGCCAGCCGGGTGAGGACACCGGCGCCGCCTTCCGCGGATTCATAGAGCAGAATGGACTGGCGGTTGTCGCGGCTGGGCAACGGCTCGGCCATCAGTTCGCTCTCTTCGAGCTGATAGACCGCCTCGATACCGCGCTTGAGCGCGTATTGCAGAGTCGCGAGTGTGGTTGCCTCGAAGGTTTCCGGCGGCCGGATGATGAGCACGTTGCGCCGGTCCTCGACATAGGGAACGATGCGCTGCGGTGGCGTCTTGTCCGGTGGCGTATCCGGGTCGGGCTCGCCATTTTCGTCGGCGCCACCAACCCAGTGGCCAGTCACCGGGTTTATCATGAAGCCGAGGATGCTTTTTTCCTTGCGCCGCCGCCAGCCGAAATTCATCCGCCAGACGGTCGCGGCAGGACCGTACTGCAGGGTCACGATGGGGCCGTCAGCATCCGCCAGCAGGTTATCCAGGCGCTGCAGCTTGCCATCCTGCTCGCCGAACTGGATGGTCGTCTGCATTTCGTAGCCTTGGCGGACCCGGTCTTCCTCGTTGGCGGTAATGCGTTCAGCCCGCCGGGTCGAAACGTTTTCAATGCGGTAGAGGTTCTGGACGTCCTTGGCATCGGCCAGCGGCATGTCGCAGGACACACAGCGGTCGGCATCGCGCTGACTCCGGAAGTGACCGTAGCCGCAGGCCGGACAAATCCGCGCCACTTCGGTCGTCAGTCTGGCACCCTGGGAAACCTGGTCATCGCTGGTGACCGACAGCATGGCCCGGGTCACCCGGTACTGGCTACCCTCGTGGTAGATGAGGCTGTAGGGGCCAAACTCGCTGAGGGCGAGGAAGCGCGGGCGGGTGAGGAAGTTTTCCCGGCCAATCTTGCCCTTGCGCGCCGGGATGTAGGCCATCAGCGGCAGACGCGGGAAGTTGTAGCCCGGCAGGAAACCCTGGCTCGCGAGGTAGCGGTAAGTATAAAAATCCGAGTTGCTCGTGCCCCTTTCCTGCAGCAGCAGGGACTGCTGACGGAACGCTTCGTCGTGCCGCTGCTTGGCATCGCGGCGGTCGCGTTCGCTGGCCGCCGGGTTGTTCATCACCTGCTGGTTGATTTCCATCTGCCGCTTGGTCGCGGCAAACAGGTCGCGCCAGCGGTCAAGCGCACCATTGAACGACGCAAAGGCCCGGGCATAGACCCGTTCGGCAAACTGCTCGTCGAACCACGGCGCCTTTTCGGGCGTCAGCTCGTCCGACAACATGGCCAGAATCTTGAGGCCACGGACGTGTGCACGCCGTTGTGGCGCGTCGGCATCCAGAGCCTGCCGGAGATGTTCAGTCAGCGGCGCCTGGTCGACATTCATGTCCAGCAGTCCGCGAATGCTGTTGTCGAGCTTCACCCCGGTTTCCGCCAGCCAGACAGCGTGGAGGTGGCTTTGAATCAACTCGCGATTGGCGAGGTCCAGGGTCGGCGGATTGACCTGCCCGTGGACCATGCGTACCGGTTCGCGGAAGAAATACTGGTCGTGCGGTGACTGCGAGGCACAGTAGGTGATGACCAGCGCCGGTTGTCCGGCACGCCCCGCCCGGCCGCTGCGCTGTGCGTAATTGGCGGGTGTCGGCGGCACGTTGCGCAGGTACACCGTATTCAGCGACGAGATGTCGACGCCCAGTTCCATGGTTGGCGAGCAGAACAGGACCGGCAGCCATTCCAGCGGCTTGCCAGTTTCCTTGAGCCACTCGTCGCGGTCCTTCTTGGTGAAGCGAAACCGGGCCTCACGCTCCATTCGGTCATCCTGCTCGACCTGGGCCGTGTGTTCCCGGGCTTCGAAGTCGTAGAGGCGATGCGCCGGATTGGCCAGCAAACCCGCGACGTTGCCGTAAAGTCCACGGAAGAAGGCATTGTCGTCTGAACCTCGGCTGCTCGTGCCATCGCCCAGGCTCCAGACCAGCCCGGTCCCGATGAGCTGATAGCCGGTCATGCCGAATTCGGTCTCTTCCGACTTCACCAGGCCATACACTTTGGCCGCCTTGAGCAGAGCCGTAACGATTTCGAGGTAGTGCTCATCCTTGATTTTCTCGGCATGGGGGTTGTCTTCCCCGTTTGCCTCGCGCCAGGTCGTGGCCTGCTTGAACATTCGGCCCAGTTTCGAACGGGCGCTGCCCGACACCAGGTATTCGACATTGCGCCGGTCCTCGTCGCGCGGTCGGCCGACCGTGATGAACCAGTTTGCCGCAGCCGGATTTTCGTCTTCGGTAAAGCCCCAGGGTTCCCGCAAATTCGCGTAACTGGCGGTCTTCAGCCGGTCCAGTTCGGCACGGTCGAGATAACGCGAAGCCAGACACAGACCCTGGCGCATGGCGTCAAAGAGCTTTTCCAGAAGCTTCTTGCGAACGACCGGTGAGGCTGCCTGCAGGATGAGCGGCGCTTCCTGCCAGGACTCCTTGTCAGCTGCGAGCTCATCAAGGTCCTGATAGGCGATGCGCACCAGACCGAGCTGCTCCAGGTTGGGATTGTTGAAACGCCAGCCCCGACGCAGGTCAAAGTAGATGCGATAGCCGAGAATGGCCCGCATGGTGTCCTGCACCTGGCGCCGGGCGTTCCCCTTGATGTCGGGGTCCTGCATGTATTCGGCGCGGACACTGGCATCGTCGCGGTCGAAGCCCAGTGCGGTGAAGACGGCACCGGCGACTTCGGCCTCGGTCAATTGCCGCCCGGCACTGCCCTGCACTGCGGAGAGCAATGCCGCCCGCTGCAGGAGGACCTGCAGGAAATCATTGAAATGACCGACCTGGAGCGCGGCATCCTGACGGTTGTCGGAGAAGCCAAGCACCTTTTTGGCTTCCGGACTGAGATGGGCATCTTCTTCATAGAGATAGCGCAGGGCTGCCAGGGTCAGCATGGTCGTCGCCGAACTCCGTCCTTCGCCGGAAAGCGCGGTCAGGCGAATCGAGTCGCGCCCTGCGGTGCTGTGGGTTACCCCGCAACCCAGGCAAAATCCGAAACTGCCCGGGATGTACCAGCCGGGCACGCCGTCCGAGCTTGATGCGCCGTCGCCATTCAGGCGCACGTGGTAGGGCTGGCGCTTCCTGAAAGTGGTCTTCAGCCGGTAATCATCGCCTTTGCGCTCCAGCCAGGACTCGGGATAGCGGTCGAGCGTGTCTTCCCAGATGCCGGAGGTGTCGGGCATGAAGAACCCGTTACGGACCTCCTCGTCCTCGTGGTTGCGCTCTTCGATGTTGCGCGGGGTGAAACAACGACCGGCGGCTGTATGCTCATCCCATACTGGGATGTACTCCTGGCCGCACTCGCGGCAGAAATGGACAGCGTAGAGCTTGCGACTGCGGTCGCCGGGGACATATTGGCTGCCATCGAGGGTCAGGAAGCGCTTGTTCGGTGCCTCCAGCGTGGTGAAGACCTTGCCGCCACCGGAAATGAACTGGTGCAGCTTGAAAGCAAACAGACTGCGCCCGCCATCCTCGACGGGTTTGTCCGTGGTGCGGTAGGCCAACAGCAGAAAATCCGCCAGGATTTGCCGGGCTACCGGCTCATCAACCCCGGAGTCATCGGCCAGACGCTGACTGGCTGCTTCCAGGGTAATGGGTTTGGCCCGGCGCCACTTCCCTTCCTCACGCGTCAGCCCGAGGGTGAGTTCGGTCCAGACGGCTAGCGGATGCTCGGCAAGCCTTGCATAGGAAGGGCTGTCAGGCAGACCGGCCTGTATAGCCGCCCCCAGCTGGTTCTTGATGCCTTCAACCACGATGGTTTCAGGGGTGACCCGCTGCAAGGTTTCCGTGATGACATGGGACGGCGAAATAGCAGTCCCAAAAAGCCGGGTCGCGACTTCTGCCACGACGGCATTCTTGGCCGCCTCCGACCCTTCGGTCGCCATCGTCGCCGAGGTACCGATGCACTGCAATTCGTCGGCGAGCGCTTCCCTGACCCGCCGCACCAGCAGGGCCACATCAGCACCCTGCCGTCCCCGGTAGGTATGCAATTCGTCAAGAACGAGGAAACGCAAACCCTTGGCATTACGGATGACTGCCTTGTCCTTGTCGTCCTGACGGGTCATCAGGAGTTCAAGCATCATGAAGTTGGTGAGGAGGATATCCGGCGGATTGGCTGCCTGGCGCTGCCGTTCTTCGTCGTCTTCCTGGCCCGTATAACGCCCGAAAGTCACCGGAGGCTGGTCACCGTAGTCGCCGAGAAACTTGCCGAGTTCCTCGAGTTGACTGTTAGCCAGCGCATTCATTGGGTAGATGATGATGGCGCGGGTGCGTGGCGTCTTGTCCGAAGCCCTGGCCTTGAGAATCGCATCGACAATCGGGATGAAGTAGGCCAGCGATTTCCCGGAACCGGTGCCGGTCGTCAGGACATAGCTGGCGCCGGTCTGGGCAAAGCTGATGGCCTCTTCCTGATGCTTGAACAACTTCAGGGAAACGCCGGCCGACGCGTTGCTCTTGCCGGCGCGAAAGATGCGGGCACATTCCTGATGGAGCCCTCCCGCCTGCACGAGTTGCTCGACCGAGTGGCCGACTTTGAAATTCGGATTGACCTGAACCAGCGGCGCGGGCCAATAGCGCTGGGAGGCATAAGCAGAATTGACGAAGGCCGAGATGTCGTCGGCCTTGATGCGCGTGAAACTGCGCGTGAAGTCGGAATATTCCCCGACCAGCTTCTCCCTGAACTCGAAAACGTCCATTCTTGCCCTTTTGATTCGATATTAGCGCAGCAGCATACATAGTACGCGCCAGCGTTTCCAAAGGCTATCCGAGCGCTAGCGAGATGCCAGGGACCTCCCAAGCCTGTCCGGTTGTTGCACGAAAACAACCCCCCACAAAACGGTGTTTGCCAAGTCGCAATCCTGCCAGTTTTATCTGTCAGGCCGTCTCCTGACATTTCCATCCGATTGAGCCGAGACGTATTTGTCCTGGCGTGTCAGGACGCCGGCCTGCCAGATAAATGGCTGCCAGAATATCAAACAACATCTTCTATGTTCATTTGTAAAATACGTACATTCAATATGTTATAGCGTATTTCATATAAATTGCATTAGGATTCCCAGGTCATTATCTTGTGGAGCATGGAGATGGGAAGGCAACTTAAATCGGACACCAGGACGATTTCCAACCGGGGCGAGCACGCCCGATTCATCGGCATTTTTCCGTGTACGAAAGGTCTGGGTGACCGGCTGCATTTCGATTCGATAACCGCCCTGTATGTCGGCATCTTTCTCGAATGGCTCCCGCGGGTGATACGGCTGTATTTCGAGCCCCGAAAACTAACCGTCAACTTTCAGGATAAATCCATCGGCGTCATCCCCGATTACGAGGCAGCGGTCCATACCGGGGAGATTGAGGCGTTCGAAGCGAAGTACGAAGCGGAGAGCCTGAAGGATGAAGAACGCGAACGGCTGAAAGCTGTCGCGCGACATTACGCCACCGAAGGCAGTCGCTATCAGGTCCTGTTTCGAAAAACCCTGGAGCGCCGGGGATTCATACAGACCATTTGCCTGCTGCGCCGCTACGGGAACCTGACGTTCCCTGAGCGCGCTCTGAAGCACGCACGTGAGGTTCTTGCGTCCCCGACCCCGAAGACTCTGCGCGAGTACCGAAAACTTGCGATGGCCCACGGGATTCGTGTCGGCGTTCTCTACCACCTCGCCTACCGGCGCCAACTGCGCCTGCGCTACGAACTGCCACGCCATGAGGAGCTCGCGCTATGCCACGTCTAGTCAGTTTTGACCTGCAGCCCCAAGGGTGGCTGCGCATCCAGGGGCGCAGATTCACCATTCTCGAGGTACCTCGCGGCTCACCCGTCATCCGTATCCAAGAGGACAACAGCAACGAGGTCACCACGGTCACGCGAAGCGAACTGGCATTGTTGGTCGTCAAAGAACAGGCCGAGTTTGTCGATGACCTTGAAGAGCCCGAGTGTAAGCCAACCCGCACAGTAACCTATCTCGAAAGGCTGCCGCTGACACGCATGCTCGACTGGCATGCCAAGGTTTTTATGCTCCGCCGAATGCAGCCATTTGCCGGCCAGTCTCCAAAATCGCCCAGGTTCTGTACTGCATTTGACAAAGCGAATGTCGAACTGGTGCGCTGCTATGAATTGATGGGCCTTCCGCTGGGAAAAGCTTGGTCGAAATGGACTATTTACCACGACCTCGTTCGCTGGCGTACCCAGCATTTCGAGCTGTTTGCCGTGCAGAGGAAAGGGATTGAGTACTGCAGGCATGACACCGCCGGTCGGAATGCCTGGCGCGAAACCAAGAAGGCAATCCAAGAGCTGGCGCTGGCATCACCTCATCTCGGGCCGACCGCTCTCGCCAGACAACTGAAGAAAACTCCATGAAACAAAGACCATACGACCCTTCAAGCGAGACCATTCGGGATGTTATGAGCAAGGTCAACAAGCTCGACCAAGCAATCGCACTTCTCGGACGTCGCTTTGCGATACAGAGCGCACGGGAAATCGGAAAACTGCAGACCTACTATCCCGGCCAACGCAGCGAACTCGACTACACCAAATACGGCATATTTCTATATCCCACCTGCAACTGGAACGAGCCGCAGCTCTATTTCACTGGTTTTGGAATTGACCACTACTCGAAAGTCATCAAGGGGTACCGGATTTCGACGGCGCCAGCTGCCCGCGATGCGATTCGACTCTATCGGAACTGTGTCCTGCCCAAGGGGTATTGGCTACCGGAAAACCTGAAATCTCGAGCCAACGAATGGGATGTCTTCGGCCTCGAAGAATACGTTGCCATAGACAACGGCATGGACCTGATTGCCAACGCAACCATCCTGGTGTTCGTCATATATGGGGTAATCGTCCTCCGTATGCCACCGAAGCGTGGGGATTTGAAAGGCTCAATAGAGCGGTTCAATCTGTCCTGCGAAACGCAATTTGTCTCGTCCCAGCCGGGCTACATAGCGCATAAAGAATTCATGGGCCTCGACGAAAAGCACACACGGCTCAGGGAGCGAACCAAAGCAAACGCCAAATTGACTGTGGCCGAGTATGAGGCCGGGTTGCTGAATTACATTCTGGAGCATAACCAGGGGCCGCATCCGACCCTGAAAAAGCCACGCATCCAGGTCTGGCGCGACGGACAAGGGCATGCGCCGATTCTGCTGCCGACCGGGGAGCAGCAATTGCGCTCCTCGTTTGCCTTGACCTACGAATCCACGCTGACCCGGGAAGGGGTGATTGCCGACGGCAAGAAATACAACTGCCCTCGATTGCACGAGCACTACCAGACCTACCGGGGCAAGGGTATTGTGAAGGTGGACTCGGACGATATCCGGACTGCCCTCGTCCATTTTCCGGACATGAACGAGCCCATCGAGGCTTCATTAACCAATTTTGAGTTCGACCATCCCGTTTCATTGGAACTGTACGATTTGGTCATGAAGCGCCTGGCGGCAACCGAGGTGATGCATGAGCCGGAGGACCTGTCCGACCGTTTCGCAACGGAAATCAACCGGTTGCAGACCAAGTCGGAGAGCCGGACCCAAGGCACGCGGCCGTCCGCAGACGTCCAGGCGGCAACTGATGCGGCGGCCATGCCGCCGGTCGAGCCGCCAAAACCCAAGTCCGCCGCCACACTCGACCTCGACGCCCTGCTGGGTGATAGCCGCCTGGGGCCGCCTGGGGCCGAACCATGAGCGACGTGCTTCTTCCGTTTCAGGCGGCGCTCCTCGAGGAGGTTAAACTCGGCCTCGAAGAAACGCGGCTGGGTCGCAACAGTATTGGCATCCTGCTTCTTGGGGAGTCGGGAACCGGGAAAACCCATGCCGCGGACCTGTTGGTGGATTTGTTTCGTCCCTATCGGGATGGAGTGCAGATGATGACGCCCTGCCTGCGTCTCGATGCCAATGCGATTGGTGGAAAGGAGTCGGTGCCCAGCGCCGGATTGAGTCAGCTCGGACGACAGGTGCGACCCCGCCAGTCGGGTTTGGAGTCAATGTTCATGGACGCGGTGATGCAACAACGCGTTCAGCTCCTGGTGCTCGAAGAGTTCCACAACCGGTTGCTCAGTGGCAAGAGCGATTTTCGGAGCGCGCAGGGCGAGTTTCTGAAAAACCTGTGGAACTGTACGCCGAAGAATTCTGTTTCCAACTGGTCCAATCCGAATCCCCATTCCTCACCTCGAAAACTGGTGATTGTGGTTTCCGGAACGCCCATTCTTCTCGAGGCCTTCCGCGGCAATCCCGAGTTGGATAGCCGATTCACCGTGGTCATCGAGGCAAAACCTCTGGGCATGTTCCCTAACGAGGAATTCAGGCTGTTCCGGCAATTGATGCGGGCCTTTGCCGAGCGCTTTTCTCTGGGCGAGCTGGTCAATCCGGACGACAACGAGCTCGCCGCACGCTGCTTCTTCGCCTGCGAGGCGCATTTGCGAAAACTCGAGAAAATCTTCGCCCGGGTCGCGGCAATCGTGCGCCATCAGCACGACGAACCCGACATCGGCGCCATTTTCACGACAGCCTGGGCCAAGGAGATGAAAGGGGCCGGCCCCAATCCGTTCGTCCTCTCCAAAGCCGAGCTTAACGCACTGGTCGCCAAGGAGCTCAAGCGCTTCCAGACGCGCACAGGAGGAAAGAATGCCTGATTCCGGCATCACAACCTATCTGCCGGGCTGCTACCGCAATCTGCGCCCCAAACGCGACGAGTCCCTGCCCGGCTTTCTGCTCCGGCTCGCTGAACAGAATGGCTACAAAGGCATTTCCGAGCTCCTGGCGAGCACCCTGACGGCCCTGAAGGGGAAGTCCTTGCATCCATGGCTCACGGAGATTCGCCAGTCACGGATACTGCTAACGCGCCTCGGGCGTATCGCCTGCGGGGACCCCGACAGCCTGATTCACTTCCATGCCGTGCAATTGAGTTCAGGCACATGGTTCCTGCAGGGGTGTCGGGTTTCCGCTCATGGACTGAATGGCGGTCGCGTGGTCATTTGTCCCGAGTGTCTGGCTGGAGACGGCTATTTGCGCGAGGAATGGGAGCTGGCGCCGGTGACGGTCTGCCCGACGCACCGGCGCCAGCTGGTGGCGGCTTGTCCGCATTGCGGTCATGAACTTACCTGGCGGCGCAGCAGCATCAACCATTGTGGCGATTGCGGCGCCCTGCTGACGATGGAACACAGCCGACAGGCCCCGGCGGTGTCTGACGCCGAATCGCGGCTTGCCGACAATTTTTCAGCGCTTGCCGATTTCCGCGTTGAACTCGACTGCGGTGAGGTCGCAATCATCTCGTGGGGAGAGATGTTGAATATCGCCCAGGCGCTGAGCCAGTCCGCTCTTTCCTGGCTGCGGCGGGAACTGAGGCCGCTGCATGACTTTTCGCGACTCACCATTGCCGAACGCAGCACTGTCCTTGGACAGATTGCCTCGTGTCGCAACGAGAAGGGCATTTATGTCTTGCCGCTGCTTCGCCCTCTGGTTCAGGAAAAAATCGCGGCAATCAGCGCGTTTTCACCGGAAGATTATCTAACGGAGACCGCGTTCGCTTTTCTGATGAATTGCGAGGAGCTGTCATCAAACATCGCGCGCGTCTTGGCCGGAACACCAGAATCGCTCGTGCCAATTGACGGTGCGGCCATGTTTTCAAAGCGACCGCCGTCACTCTCCAGGCCAGAAGAAGTAGCCAATTTCCTGGGTATCAACTTTGATGCTTACCGCTTCCTGCGCCGTTACAACTACATTCCATTTCATGATGCCGAAGAGGACCTGGGCCTAGATATCGACGTTCTGCTAAAGGCGAAGCATTATCTGGAACATCGCCTGGCGGGCCTTGATGAAATCAGCAAAATGGTTGGACTACCGGTGAAATGGGAAGAATTGAGCCTCTTTCCCCTCCGCCTGAGCTGGCCGGCAAAGCTTGGGTGCAAGAACCGTGTCCCATTCGATGACCTGCGCGCCCTCCAGGCAACCTTGCTGGAGAAGATTGGCGGCCTGACACCTCCCAAATCTCCTGTCCGTCTTGGTGACATGGTCAGCCAGGAGAAGTGGCCTTTGTCAGCGCTGTCATCGCTGATTGCAAAACTGCTCGATGGTGGAATCGAGCACTGCAGATGGTCGGCATCTTACCGGTGGGTTGATATCGAGATTGATGCAGACGAATGGAAACAGTAAATCATTCCATTTTCGCTGGGGGTTACTGTGCTGCGGACGTCAAGCAACGTATGCTGAAAAATGGTCCAGAGCGAGCCACCACCACCGCCATCGCCACCAGATGTCACTTTGGCCCGGCAGCTGCTCCGAACGAAATAGCCCAATTGTTAAAGAGCCGACCGCCGCCTCGCCATCAGGAAAGGGATGCCATGTCGATAGTCGCCTGGAACTGCTCAAAGATATCCGGGTGCCGCTGGTTGATGAAGCGCTTGACCGCATCATTGGCCAGCAGTTTGCTCAGATAACCTTGGGCCAGCACCAGATTCAAGACATCCTCGGCGTAGTTTTCTTCGATGAGTTTGTACTGGCCCTGAAGATTGGCCATCTCGCGCTCCATTCGTGCCATTTGCGCGGCGCTGACCCCCTTCAGCGCCGGCTTTTCGCCAGCGACGAGCATTTCGATAGGGGTGGCCGCCAGTAATGCTTCCGCGTAATTTGCAGTCAGGTTATTGGCCGACAGCATGAGTTCGATACATTCGACCTGACGGGTCGCCTTCATTTTCCGGAGAATGCGGGATAACTCGGTCGAGAACTGCTTATCCTTGAGCATTTCGGCCGCCTCGGCGCAAATGCCATCCAACAGCTTCAACTTCTTCAGTAGGTTGCTGATGTCGATGTTCAAGGCGCGCGCCAGATGCTCCTTTGGAACCCCCTTGACGACTGCTTCCTGAAGCATGCGCGTCTCTTGAATCGTCGACAACCGGTTGATGCGGCTGTTGTAAGTGTAAGCCTCGTCGTCCTTCGCAATCAGGCAGGGGGCGCCTTCGTACGCCAGTTCCTTCAAGGCCAACAAGCGGACGTGGCCATCGAGCAGGAGATATTGCCGGGCGCCCAAATTTGTCACGCTAACCGACAGCGGTTCGATGAGTCCAACAGCCTGGATGGAACACAGGATTTGCTTGAACTTGACGGACCCGGGCACGGAGGCCGGCAACATTCGCGACGGCAGTATATTTTCCAGGGGAACCAGGAGGACCTCGGGGGAAAAAGCGAGCGGGAGACCAGTCATCGCATGCCCCTATCGGGCCACGCCCGGTTCGCCAGGTAGAGAGGCATGACATCCAGCGCTTCGGCGCGCAGCAGGTTAACGAAATTCTCGTCAGTCAGCAGTTGGCGCAAGGCGCTTGTTACAAACATCAGGCGCTTTTGCGTCAAATCGGATTTGCGGAGTATCAGCTTCTTGCGCTCAACTTCCCGTTCATAAACTCGCACCAGGCTCGACGATGAGATATCGACCTTGTTCCGTTGGGCCCTGCGGCCAATTCCGCTGCCCAGCGTGCGGCGCCGCTCGATGAGACGTCGGGCATCCCGCAAGCGGACGCCACGCAATGTACCCGCCTCGTAGGCATCCTGCATCGCGACTTGTAACGCCTTGTCGTCATCGCCGGCGCCGACAATATCCAGCGCCGTATTCAGGGGAACCGCCCCGCGTTCGACGGCAACGAGCAGACGCTCCTCACCTTGCCTGAGGAGATTCAGAATTCCCGAGACGTAAGTTGGCGTCAGGCCCGTCTTGGTGCTTATTTCACCGGGGCTGTAGCCCTTGTCGAATAACTGCCGGATGCTGGACAGAATTTCCAACGGCCGATACTGGCGGCGAGCAATGTTCTCGACGAGGCTCATGATGAAGGCCTCCTCATCGTCAACCTCGATGACGAGCGCTGGGATGACCGTCTCGCCAAGGTTACGGAAGGCATCCAAACGGCCTTCGCCGCAGACCAGGAGAAAAAAACTTTCTCCCTCATCACTGGCCCGCTGGGTCACGACAATCGGCTTCTTGAGGCCCACGACCTTGATGTTATCGACGATGCTGTCGAAGATGTGTTGGTTGCGGTCGCGCGGGTTCAACACCCGGACGCTGGCTACCGGGACCATGCGCAGTTCGCTATGGCGATGCGCAGGCATCAAGCGGCCCGCCTGACGTGATAGCGCTCAGCCATGCCATAGAGGTAATCCAGGCTGTCGAACCGATAGCTATCGAGTTCGAAGGCATTGCTTTCCGCCAAGCACAGGCGTGTTAGCCCAAAATCCAGCCTGGGCAGCAGGTAGTAATCGAGAGCAGCGCGATTGGCGTAATCAAGACGAATGGCAACCGTGATATCCGGACAAAGGCTGGTATCGAATCGAACCTTCCAGCGATGATGGCCTGCCTCCGTGACTTGGCAACGGGCCAGCACCAAAGAAATGTTGAATTCTCCGTTGACCTGCAGGAGGTCCGTGGCGGCGTCCCTGACCACGGTGCCGCCAACAGCAGCAATCTTGGCCGTTGTTTCGGCAATGATGGTCGGATGAAGGCGGCGCAGGAACTGATTGACCTCGAGATAGCGATAGTCACGGTCTGGCGTAAAGCCCACCAGTTGATATGCCTGAATCAGGCTCCCGAAACGGTGGCTATAGACAGCGGCCGAGGGCATCCCATCGGTCTCGTCAATTATCATCCCGGAGAGCAGCCCGCGGCGCTGGAACAGGTTGCGAAGGCGCTCAAGTAGCTCCTCATTGCTGTATCGGCGGGCGCGGGCCCGGATGATGCCCTGTGCTGTGTAGAACAACTCGGGGGCGACAATCGCCTGAAAGGCTCCCTCCTTCTTTATCCACATATCTGGCGGATTCGCGACCCTGGCTTTCTTTAGCTTGAAGGAAATCCGGTTATAGACGTTGTTACCAACGTATTTCTCGTTGGTCAGCACCTCATTGACCGAGGTACGCGTCCACTGCCGGCCAAGGTCGGTGTGTATGCCCTGTTCATTAAGACGCGCCGCAATCTGGGCCTCCGGCAAACCGTCATCAATAAACCAGCGATAGATGCGGTTGACCACGGCGACTTCATCATCTGGGCCTGGCATCAGAATGACCCGGTCAGTCTGCAGGCTCTTGTGCTCGCCGCGAGCCAGCGCACTTTTTATCTGACCATGCTGGTCGACGAGTATCCGCCGCAGACCATAGCCGGCGGAGCCGCCTTGGCGAAATCCTAGCTCAATGAGTCGGCACTGGCCGGCAAACACCTTGGTTGATAGCTCGCGGCTGTACTCGCCGGCCATGGCTCGTTTGACGCTCTTGATGATGGTGGCCGTCGGTGTGCCGTTGTTCTCGAACTGCTCGGCGCAGTACGCGACCTCGATACCTGCTCGCCGACAGATGTATTCGTAATAGGCGCTCTCGTCGGCATCCTGGAAGCGGCCCCAACGACTGATGTCATAGACCAAAATCACCTGAAAATCGGCCTGGTCTGATTCAACGTCCCGAATCAGGCGCTGCAGCGCTTCACGTCCGTCGATGCGCAGCCCACTCTTGCCCTCGTCAGCGTACGTACGAACTATCTGCATGCCGCGGCTGGCGGCGTACTCCCGTATTTTGTCTGCCTGATTCTGGGTGGAATACTGCTGGTGCTCAGTGGACATACGTACGTATTCGGCAGCCCGAAAAAGGGGTCGTTGTACTTCCCCATCGCTGGTCTCTGCTTGCTGCATGCCGGGTCGCTCCCAGATTGGTTTTTTCAGCGCCTTGGCAAGGCGGAATGCCTGTATTGCCAATACGTTGGCGATGGGCACGTTAGCAAGAATTTATCTTGGGGAACATCACAGCTTCATTTTGCAATAGGCCCTCAAGTCTCTGGAGACCCTGACAGGACGGTGATTTCCACAATCCACACGTTTTCATTTGCAATTTCATCGCCGCAGACCGGAATCAGCCGGTATCGCCCAGTGGGTAAGGAAAACGGAGGGTTCTGCGCATCTTTTGCAATACTCGCCTGATTTCGCTTTCGCTGCCGATTCCTGTTCCGCTCTACGTATTCCGGATGCTCGGCACGGTACTGCTTCCAATAGTTGGGGTTCTTGTCGGCCCAATCCCGGAAATACTGGGCATCGCTAACTTTTGATAGCGGGTTGCTCTTCCGCGATGCAATTTGCTTCCGTCGGCGACGCTCGCGTTGGCATTCAGTGTCAGAGCAAAATTGCTGGTATTGCACTTGCGGCCAGGGCTTGAAGACCTTGCCGCAAGCAGCACAACGTTTCGTAGTCATGGTTGCTCCAGGTAAAAAGGAGCAATGCAATTCATTCGTTTTCCCGGCAATGCGCCTAGTGTTTCAAATAGAGTTGCAAACTATAGATAGTTTGTCTATAGTTTGCACTATTGAAATGGCACATTAACGGAAAACTATATGCAAACTAATGGCAAACAAGAAGCTATTTGTGTCCTGACAGCTCGAGGTATCGAGAGAATACTTACTGAAGGCGGGTCACAGGCCTGGGCGCTCGACGCACGCCGGGCACGGAATTGCGAGTACGTGGTCTGCGTCCAGAACCGTGGATTTGCGGATGATTGGGGGCGTGTCTCCGCTCCTCACCACACTGCATTTCTCGTCGGTCGCCTCAAGGATGTTGCCCCCTCGCAAGAGGAAGATAGCGAAGGCCGCTGGATTCTGCGATTCAGCGAATATGCCGAAGTCGATATTCCGAACGCTTGGCCCGGTTTCCGCAACCCAGTCAATTACACCAACCTCGAACACTTTGGCATTGATGTGACGACCCTGCAGTTCCATCCCATGCCGGAACCACCCCCTGCATCAGATAAAGTGCTGCGGCCACTGACGATGCTTGAGGCAAAGGAAGGACTCGCCCTGACGTTTGGGGTAGCCCCGGACAAAATCGAAATTATTATTCGTGGCTAAAGACCTCGCTCGACCCCTGAAAGCTGCTCTGGGCAAACTTGCACTCAGCCTCCCGCCGACATGCGGCGCCATGATTCGATGATTGCCCTCGACTGATAATCCTATGCCATTCGACACTCAACACAATGACGCCTTTGCAGCCATGGGCGCTCTTCTTCCAGGTCAGCATTGGTCCGCCTTCGACGTCTCCAGGGATAGGGCAGTCCGTGGCGAAGCTACGTTATTGGTTACGAGCATCTGGAACTACCATAGCGTTGTAGACCAGAAGGGTGTTCGAAAGCCAACAGTGCTGGCGATTTGTCGTGATGTGAATAGTGGCGAGTATTGGTATCGGGTAAGCCGCCCACAAATCGGCACGAACCGTAAGACATGGGTCGCGCATTGGAACCGCATTCGCCTAGCAATCGAGCAATCAATCCCAATTGTTGGCGTCCTCAAGGATGTGGCGACAGGCAACTGTTCCCTTGAAAATACGTTCGATTGCGACAGGGTGAAGTTTCAATCGGATGGAACGGCTATCTGGCTCCACCTAAAGCCTCGTGCGACGATTGGTTGCCCTGTTCGGGACGTCGACATTGAACAACTGACATCCGAAACAAGCAATTCGACAATCGAGGAATACGAGAAAGAGCTGCAAGAGGCTGCTCAGCGTACCCCTGCCGAGCGTCGCGCTCGATTGACGAGAGCATCAAAGCTGCCCAAAACGATAACAGTGACCAGTACGGTGTTTGTCCGAAACGCTGACGTTGTCATCGAGGCCTTACTCCGCGCAGAGGGTAATTGTGAGGGTTGCAAGCAGCCGGCACCGTTCAACCGTCAAAGCGATGGCTCACCCTATCTTGAAGTGCACCATCGCATTCCGCTCTCGATTGGTGGAGAGGATACGCTGGAGAATGTAATTGCTCTTTGCCCAAACTGCCATCGGCGCTCGCACTATGGCTGACCAGAAAATATTCGTTGAGCTGCTTACAGCTACTGCGAAAACCACACGGGTCACAACTCAATGACCACTGCAACCGGCACCATACCCGTTCCAGGGTTTGGTTAATGGCTACCAATCTCCTCAGCAGGAACTGAATATGGTTGAGAATAAAAACGAGTATATTGTTTTTCTTATTGGCACAGGTTTGAAAAACAGCACTGCTATGAGCTATGTGCACTATCTGGAGGCCGTGTCCACTCATTTGAACATAACTATCAGTCATTCAACCATTTCATCCGAAAATGACGTTGACTCGGTAATCCGGCAGTTCGCCAATACTCATTTTTCTCCGAGATACAAGAATAATTGCAGTACTGCGCTAAGGCAATATTTTAGGTTTATTTCTGAATTTCACCCTAAATTCTTGTCTCCAGATGAAATTGAAGAACCCGATAGGTATGTTGAGGGCGCCAGAAAAACAATTACAGTCAACGCATATGAAAGAGATACTGCTGCGAGAAGAAAATGTATTGAAATACACGGATTAAATTGCAAGATTTGTGAAATGAAATTCGCGGATGTTTATGGCGATGTTGGCGTTGGGTATATCCACATTCACCATATAAAGCCTCTTTCTGAAATCGCTGAGAGTTATGTAGTAAATCCAGAAACTGATTTGATACCGGTTTGTCCCAATTGCCATTCGATGCTTCATCGCGCCAACGATGGCCTGACCGTTGAGTCATTGAGAAGTACTTATTTGGCTAGAAAAAATGCGAGGCAGTGAGCCACTGATGTCTGAGGCATGTTCCTCGGCAAACGGCACAATTCTTGGTTACGACCCCGGAGGTGATGGCACACACGGGGTTGCGGCTCTGGAAATTCAAGCTGGTATCCCTCGCGCCGTTAAAACCGGCACGCTTGAAACCGCAGAGGCCGTAATTCGGTTCTTCACCGTACAAAGCGACGTTCTGGCAATTGGACTTGACACACTAACCTGCTGGAGCACGGGAAATGCCGGTTGGCGCCCAGCCGATAGATGGCTTCGTTCGCAATATCCTGAAGTTCGCAACAGCGTCGTCTCGCCAAATGGGCTGTTCGGCTCCATGGGCCTCAATGGGCCGGCGGTATTACAAGAGGTTCGAAAATCGTTTCCCTCTCTTGTGGTTACTGAAACCCACCCCAAGGTTCTCTATTGGGTTATGGCTCAGGAGCGATATGGCTATTTGCAGCACCAGGCCAAAATGGAAGCTTTACTGTCTCGCGAGATGGAAATTCTGCTCAAGACGGAATCAGAGCATGCGTGGGACGCCGCGATTTCAGCGTTGGCAGCATTGCGAGGGTATTCGGGCCAATGGCGCAACGATTTGCATTGCCTTCCCACGGAGAAGTCCGAAAGGCTC
>ERZ795055.669-NODE-669-length-31170-cov-4.915346_pt1 | contig 31170 bp, 25 predicted proteins | sample MGYA00375139_ERZ795055 | MGnify/ENA primary metagenome ERZ795055 (study PRJEB30184, sample SAMN05720283) | anaerobic digester metagenome | isolation source: active sludge of municipal wastewater-treating anaerobic digesters | place: USA | collected 2015-01-23 ... | reverse complement strand
GTGCAGGTCATACGCCACGGAAAATTCAAGGGAGCTGTCGAACCCTATATCCTCGACGAACTGAGTGATGAAAACAGGGTACAAATAAAGACCTATGTCGGTTCGATTTGGTCGCACGTGGTGAACAATATCTCGGCCGACCGCGGAATACCGGTCGAAAAACTGAACAGCATCGCCGACAAACTTACAGCTTATGTGGCCCAGGGAGCTCTGGATGAAGGCCTTGTAGACGGCCTGCTGTATCACGACCAGCTTATAGATACTCTCAAGATCCGGTCGGGACTGACAACCGACGACAAGATCACTCTTGTCCCGATGCATAAGTACACAAATGTCCCTGAAACAAAAAAACATACTTACCAGAGAGATAAGATCTCGGTTGTCTATGCCTCAGGCTCAATAGTTAACGGGAGGGGAAATGAAACAAACATAGGAGGCGATTCCTTCAGAGATGTAATAAGAAAAGAAAGGAAAGACAGCACAGTGAAAGCTATTGTACTGAGGGTGAACAGCCGCGGTGGGAGCGCCATCGCTTCCGACATGATATGGAGAGAACTCGAACTTGCCGCAAAGGATAAGCCTGTGATTATCTCGATGGGGAACTATGCAGCATCGGGCGGCTACTTCATTGCCGCCCCGGGAACAAAAATAATTGCCAGCCCGACTACCATCACCGGCTCTATCGGAGTGTTCGGACTGGTTCCAAACGCGGGAAAGCTTATGGAACAGAAACTGGGAGTGACTTTCGAGACAGTCGAAACCAACTCTAATTCTGACTTCCCATCAGTTTACAGACCGATGAACCCCGTTGAAAGAGAAGCAATGCAAAGAACCGTCGAAACCACATATACCGACTTTGTAAGCAAAGTGTCGGCCGGAAGAGAAATGACTTTCACAGCCGTCGACAGCATAGCACAGGGAAGGGTGTGGAGCGGCTCCGACGCTATGAGGATTGGCCTCGTGGACGGTCTCGGAGGATTGAATTCAGCAGTTGAAGAAGCAGCAAAAATGGCCGGACTTGAGGCCTGGTCGCTCAGGGAACTCCCGGTTTCGGAAGACCCGGTGCTCAAAATACTTTCCCAGTTCGGAGCTGAAGTGAAAACAAGGATACTGAGGAAAGAACTCGGCGAGTTTGAACGCATCTTCGATGAAATAAGGGAAATACGCGATATCTCCGGAATACAGGCCAGATTGCCGTATTTCATTGAGGTACACTGATAAATGACCAAGGCAAAAAATCCACTCCTCTGGCCCCCGTCCATCCTGTTCCGGATGATTACATGGACTAGAAACTTCATGTATGACAAAGGCATTTTACATTCGGAGAAATTCGCGATCCCCGTTATTTGTATCGGTAATATTACCGTCGGAGGAACCGGAAAAACACCTCATGCCGAATATGTAATTTCGATCCTGGGCAAAGAACTTAAAGTCGCTCTTCTCAGCAGAGGCTACATGAGAAAAACCAGAGGCTTCAGGTATGTCAGCCCCTCATCATTGGCTTCTGAATCAGGTGATGAACCCCTGCAGATATCACGCAAATTTCCTGATTCAATTGTGGCAGTCGACAGTGACCGGATAAACGGAATTCATACAATACTAAGGGAACATCCTGAATCACAGGTGATAATACTCGACGACGGATTCCAGCACAGAAAGGTAAAACCCGGACTTTCCATCCTGCTCACCGATTATGGCAGACTGATGACCAGGGACAGCCTTCTGCCCTTCGGACGACTGAGAGAATCGGCCTCACAAAGAAAAAGAGCCGACGTAATAATAGTGACCAAAACACCGGATAAGCTTGATGATTCTGAAAGATCTGCAATTGAAGCTGAACTTCGAACAGGGAAAAACCAGAAGGTTCTTTTCACAACAATTTCTTACAGCAGATTAGCTCCGGTTTTTGAACAATCCGCTCCCGCCGCAGATCTGCCCGATGAGAAAACAAGGAATGAACAGGCTGCATTAATACTCACCGGAATTGCATCCCCCGGGCCTCTGATCACTCACCTTGAAAAATATTTCTCCGAAATACGGCACCTGCAATTCCCCGATCATCACTTCTTCACTCCGGGAGATATTGAAAAAATTACAAAAACCTTCCGGGAAATCTCAGGCGCTGTTAAGATGATAATCACGACCGAGAAAGATGCGGTCAGATTAAGGGAATTTAGTAATATTGGCGATCAATTGAAAAAGGTCCTGTACTACATTCCTGCAGGAGTCAGTTTTCTGAACAACGATAAGATAGAATTTGATAAACTGTTATTTGACTATGCTCGAAAAAATAAATGAAACTGTTGAATTCCTTCGGCAGAAAGGGATAAGCGGACCAGAAGCCGGAGTGATACTGGGTACAGGCCTCGGAGGGCTCACTGCCCGCATCAAAAACATAAAGGAGATCGACTATAAGGATATACCTCACTTCCCTGTTTCTACTGTCGAAGGACATGCCGGCTTACTTATTTACGGCGATTTCGGGGGAAAGAAAATTGTCGCCATGAAAGGCAGATTTCATTATTATGAGGGATATCATCCGGAACAGATAGCTTTCCCTATAAGGGTTATGAAATACCTGGGCATCAAATACCTGTTCCTTTCAAATGCCGCCGGAGGGGTGAATCCCGATTTCCATATAGGCGATATAATGATAATAAAAGACCACATAAGCCTTATCCCCAATCCTTTGATCGGCAGAAACGACAACAGGATCGGTCCCCGCTTCCCCGATATGAGCCATCCCTACGATCCTATACTGATCGGCATGGCAGAGAAAATTGCCGCCAGGAACAACATCACGGTCAGAAAAGGGGTTTACCTTGGCACCACCGGACCAACATTCGAAACTCCGGCTGAATATAAATACTTCAGGATCATCGGAGCCGATTCGGTCGGAATGTCGACCGTGACAGAGGTTATCGCTGCCAGACACATGGGACTTCCTGTCTTTGGTGTCAGCATCATCACCGACCTGGGTGTGGAGGGAAAGATCGAATACGTCACCCACGATATGGTTCAGCGGGAAGCTGAAAAAGCCGAAAGCAGGATGACTACCATTATGACGGAACTTATCTCTGAGCTTTAGCGGTACGCGGTATGCGGCCTGCACGACCTGCAATACCTGCACGACCTGCAAGACCTGCAAGACCTGCAAGACCTGCAAGACCTGCACGACCTGCACGACCCTTATCTTATAACCGTACAGACTTTCTTCCACCGCCCGGTTTTTCCCGTGTCATCGAAGAAAGTGATAAGGAAAACATATATACCCGTTTCGAGAAGATGCCCGTCTGACCCGGTTCCGTCCCATATCACCGAAGATTCCGGACCAGCCAGAAAATTGTCGGCAAGCTTCCTTACGAAACGGCCGGCTTCATCAAAAATATGAACCGATACTACATTCCCGGGTTCTTTAAGTTTCAGGCCAATAACCAGGAGATCCTCGTTCCCGTCATTGTCGGGAGTTATTTTTGTTGTTGAGAAAATAACAGATTCACTTCCGCCCGGATCTTCTGCCATAACAGAATTGGGCGCCCCGGGCGTTGCCCAGCCTGATAATTCCGATGCAGAGTGCCATTGCAGCCTGTCGGCTGAAGCACCACATGGATTCACTTTCTCGAGAGAGATGCCTTCAAATCCCCCAAGCAGCGGAAAATGCATCTTCTCATCATAATAAACCTCATCAATCTTTTCAAGCGACCGGTTCACAAGGACCAGGTGACCTTCCGGATCGGGCATGGAAGGGAGGTTTGAAACCTCTGTGATATTGCCGGGCACAGAAGAGAAAAAACGTGCTTCCAGAATGCTTTTCAAAGACGTTATAACAATGTTATAACGTGGCAGGAGACAATGATTTTCTGCGGAAACGGGAACAAGCGACGAGGTGTCGGCCGTTTCATCCCTGACTGAAAACAGAAAGAGATCACAGGTATTTATTATCTTTTCAGAACAATTGTAAAACTCAATAAAATCAGGTTCGTCAGGCCATGGATTGAACAGCAGTTCATTGAAAAGCACATCACCGGCCGCGGCTGTTTCGGGCAGACCGAATCCGAATCCGCCGGTCATCATCCCGTTACCTGCAAAGTCTGTCAACTCCCTTCCTGCCGTGAGGTTGTAAATCTTCTTCTTCTCAAGAGGTTCGGCAAGCAACAGAGTGAAGCTTCTGAAAAGCGGATCGTCATTTGTGATGGAAATGATTTCCGGCCCGTCAATTGAAATGGTTTCTTTCATGCTGTATAGATCCGGCACACTTTCTGAAAACCTTAAAGAAACTGTCAGGCTGTCGTTCGGGAACACATCTGCAATTCCCTGAAAGAAGGTGTCAGGATTATTTCCTTCCACAGAATTTCCGGCTCCCGGTGTGCCGCCTGAAGGTGAAACGGAAGCCTTCCAGTTTCCGGCTTCGTGGAAAGGGTATGAGCAATCTACCATTTCGAGTGACCACCCTCCTCCTGATTTCAAAACATTTCCGTACCAGTCCGAAGAATATCTCACCCCATGGATAAGTTTAAGGTTCTCATTCATTATAAAAATGGTTTTCCCCTCGTTGGTAAGAGCAGGGAAGGATTTCAGGCCGGCTGTAGGACCATAACGCGAAAACAAAGCTGTATCGGCTGCCTGGCAGACAATAAGCCAGCCTCCGGGCATGATGCTCGTCACGGGGAAAAGGCTGTTTGAATTGCCGTCGGACAGCCGCCAGCCTTTAAGGCTGACAGTATCACTGCTTCGGTTATGCAGTTCCAGATATTCCTTCACCGGAAGCGATACGGCCGGAGTGGGATCGGCCATTATCTCGGTAATAACAATATCACCAGTGGAAACCGGGAAGCCGCGGTTCGAGGAACCGGGACCATCAACGACCTGACCGGATACCTGCAATGGTATCGCAACAGTCAGTAAAATAACTTTATTCATGCAGCGAGACGAATTGAAAAAAGAGTTATTTTTGACCGCTTTTTACAGTAATAAAAATAAGAAATTAATTTAATCCTGACAAATCAGAAAATGAAAACAGCAGTTGTCGGAGCCACCGGAATGGTAGGCAGAACAATGATCAAAGTCCTTGAAGAAAGGAACTTCCCCGTAACAGAATTATTACCTGCCGCCTCGGAGCGCTCGGTGGGAAAGGAAATCATTTTCAGGGGTAAAGCTGTTAAGGTTGTCAGTGTTCAGGATGCGGTTGACGCCAAACCGGCTTTTGCAATCTTCTCAGCCGGTGCCGCTGCATCGAAAGAATGGGCTCCCGTGTTTGCAGCAAACGGGACTGTAGTGATTGACAACTCATCAGCCTGGAGAATGGACAAAGACGTTCCCCTTGTAGTTCCTGAGATCAACAGCCATTCCATAAAAAAGGGCGACAGGATAATTTCCAACCCGAACTGTTCAACAATACAGATGGTTATGGCCCTGGCGCCTCTCCACAAAAAATACAGGATTAAACGCCTCGTGGTGGCAACTTACCAGTCTGTGACCGGAACAGGTGTGAAAGCTGTTGCCCAGATGGAAAACGAAAGAAAAGGTATAAAAGGTGAAATGGCTTATCCCCACCCTATCGACCTCAACTGCTTTCCCCACGGAGGAAGCTTCCAGGCCGACGGCTATACAACAGAGGAACAGAAACTGATAGATGAAACCCGAAAGATCCTTGGCGACCAGTCGATTATGGTTACCGCAACGGTGGTAAGAATACCTGTCGTCGGAGGTCATTCCGAAGCAGTAAACATAGAGTTTGAAAACGAATACGATATCGATGAGGCGAAAAACCTGATAAGCAGCTTCCCCGGTGTTGTGGTGTACGACAATCCGGCCAGGAACGAATATCCCATGCCGCAGCTGGCCCATAACCGAGACGAGGTATTCGTGGGCAGAATAAGAAGGGACCTTTCAAAGGAGAAATGCCTTAACCTGTGGATCGTCTCGGACAACATCCGTAAGGGCGCGGCAACCAACGCGGTTCAGATAGCTGAGTTCATGGCAGCAAACAGCCTGTATTAGCAGCAGGCTTTTCAATAAAAGACAATAAGGTCTGCTCTGCCGGGCAGGCCTTATTTTTCGAAAAGCAAATCGTTAAAAGGATAGCGGGTGATATGAATGCTTTTCACTTCTTCGAACAAAAGACTTTGTAGTTCTGGAATATTCTCCCTTGTCTTTGCGGATATAAAGATGGTCCTGTGATTCCTGTCGGAAGCCATCCATGTATTCTTAAGATCGGCGAGTGAATAATTCTCCCTGGTTGCCGGTGTCAGATCGTCTTCATCCTTTGCTGTATAAGAGAATGCATCTATCTTGTTGAATACAAGTATCAGCCGTTTGCCCGATGATCCCAGTTCCCTGAGGGTCTCATCCACAACCTTTATCTGCTCCTCGAATCCCGGATGAGAGATATCCACTACATGAAGAAGAAGGTCCGATTCCCTCACTTCGTCGAGAGTCGACTTGAAAGACTCAACCAGATGATGCGGCAGTTTCCTTATAAAACCCACCGTATCGGAAAGCAGAAAGGGAAGGTTTCCAATGACCACTTTCCTCACCGTTGTATCAAGGGTTGCAAACAGCTTGTTTTCGGCAAAGACATCCGATTTACTGAGGAGGTTCATCAGAGTCGACTTCCCGGCATTAGTATAGCCCACCAGCGCCATCCTTACCATCTTGCCCCGGTTCTTTCGCTGGGTGGCCATCTGGATATCGATCTTCTTAAGCTGCTCCTTGAGAAGCGCTATCTTATCCCTGATTATTCGACGGTCTGTCTCGATCTCAGTCTCACCAGGCCCCCTCAGACCAATACCCCCGCGCTGCCTCTCAAGGTGAGTCCACATCCCGGTCAGCCTGGGCAGAAGATACTGGTATTGCGCAAGCTCCACCTGAGTCCGGGCATGAGAGGTCCTTGCCCTCCGTGCAAAGATATCAAGTATCAGGTTGGTCCTGTCGAGGACACGACAGCCCAGCTCTTTCTCGATGTTCCTTATCTGGCTGGCAGATAGCTCATCATCGAAAACAGCAATGTGTATGCTGTTCTCAGATACAAATAATCCTATTTCAGCTATTTTCCCCGACCCGACAAAGGTCCTGGGATCAGGCATCTGAAGCTTCTGAAGGAATCTTTTAACGGGCTCAGCGCCTGCTGTCTCTGCAAGAAATGACAGTTCATCAAGGTACTCCGCAGCCTGGTCCTCACCCTGACCGGGATAAATCAATCCAACAAGTATTGCCCTTTCGCTCTTCCTTCCCGTTTCAATCATTCACCTGTGCATCAGGGCACAAATTTAAAGAATAAATCGTTTATTGCTCCGGAGTGCATCGTTAATCGCCTGCCTTAATGCATCCGAACACCTGAAGATCATTTCCATGTCGGGAGGGAAAGCCACCGCTTTTGTTTTTGTCTTTTCAATCTGTGCCTGGCTCAGGGCCTGAATGTCGCCCAGCGCCCTTGCCGATATCCATTCAAAACCTGATTCGGCTCCAAGAGGATCCTTCTTCAGAACCTTTTCGGGATTACCCTGGATGATCTCAATATCGCCCGAAATATGGCATGTCTTCGTCTGTATCGTTTCAATAAGCGCACACTGAAGGGTTTTGTACCTTATTGACTTTATGTCGTTGCCCAGGGTGTCCTTCATTACATTTCCGCGTGCATCAAGCTTATATGTGAACCCGTCCTCCACGTCCTTCTTCACTACTGTGTCCTTCTGCATCGTCTGGTCGGGACTGACAATTATATTCCTGATGTTCACATTTACAAAGTAATCGAATCTCGTATCTCCGCCCGGATTATATGTGTGATATTCAACCCATTCACTATTAAGCGACGGAAGGTCGACAGACAGCAGGTCTTCTTCGAATTCCTGGTCAAACTTAATGACCGATCTGTTGCTGAGGGTAAGTAACACCCTGCTCATACCGAGATACCTGGCATCATCAATCTTAGTGTCAATGCCTTCATAATTACCCACATATTCCTTTGCCCTTACAAACTCATAATAAGCCTGACGATAGTTCTCCTTCAGTTTGGTTTGCATAAGCTCATTACCGTGTGCGTAATAGAAATCTGCTGATTTGCGCTTGGCAGCAACCATTTCCGGCATGTAGTCTACATAGGGGTAATCGATTGTTCTGCCGTTAAGCTCGAGAGGAAGTACAGTCCTTACATAAGCCTGCCTGTCGCTCATTGCCTTGTTAAGCTGGTATATCTCATCCCAGTTTTCGGGACGGTCTTCCATTTTCAGATACCTGATACGCTCATTGTCCTGATCGTTAAGTATCTTATACGACCTGTCGAGAATGGCAATCTGTTTTGAGTCGTCCCTGTCGCGGCGAAGCTGTTTCACAGCCTTGTCCAGGGCCATTGGGTAGTTTCCCTTTTCGAGCTGCTTTTTGGAAGAACCGCATGAAGAGAGAATTAATAAAAGTATCAGTGAAAATGAAACAATCCTTTTCATTGCTTAAGATTACGGGGTTAAATCAATTGCTTTTCTAAGTTACAGATTAATAACTCTTAAATCGAAAAGATAGTATTTTCCGCTACATAAATGTGAGCGGAATCTGGAAGCGCACCCTTACCGGCTGACCTCTCTGCAGCCCCGGCGACCATTTGGGAGAAGATGATATGGCCTTTACGGCTTCATCATCGAGAAGCGGATGAACCCCTTTTATTACTGTGACGTTGCTTACTGATCCGTCTTTCTCAACTATGAATGTAAGGAAAACCGTCCCCCTTATTTTATTCGCTATTGCTTCTTCGGGATATCTTGTACGTTTGTTTACCCATATCCTGAAGACATCAAGATCACCACCCCTGAAGGTGGGCATTGTTTCAACTATGAACAAAGGTTCCTCATTCCCGTAACTGTCGGTTCCGGAAATAAGTTCATCGCCGAATCCTGATCCGGAGGCATCAATCCCTTCACCCTCAGCGGCCGACAGGAGCTCCTCGGTCGAAAGGGGAGCCAGTTCCAGCGGAATAACCGAATCGACCACTACAGGCGGTACATATTCGACGGCTTCCTTCATCTTCGGGGCCATTGAAGCCGATTGCGGGGGCGGAGGAACAAAAAATTCCTCGGGCGGCGGCTGAAGGCTCTCGATGGTTACCTGGTAATAACCCGTTCCCCCCATTACCACCTGCTCTCCGGAAGGACGTGAGATAAAAGGTATGAGAACAGCAATAACGGCAGCAATAACAGATATTACAAGGCCTGTAAGTATTGCACGGTTATATCTCTTGCGAAGCTGGTAAGCGCCGTACTCCCTGTTCCGGTGCTCGAAGACAAGATCGTCAAAATCAGAAATTACAAACTGCTGATCAACCTTGCCGCCAGGCTGTCCGCTGTTTTTAACCCTGAGTTTCACTTTTCAATCTTAAAATTCCTTTTACCATAACCGGTTGTCAACAATCGTTCCGTTTTTTTGAACCCGTCCGGTCGAAGAACCGACCTGGCCCAAAACTGCGCCAAAATTACCAAATACCAACGTTTCTGCAAAGTAATTAAAATGCCTGCACGACTGTTGTTTTTTTATTCTTAATTATTTCTTAAATTTGCCGGTGTTTTATTGGGGGTTTAGCTCAGTTGGCTAGAGCGTTTGACTGGCAGTCAAAAGGTCAGGAGTTCGATTCTCCTAATCTCCACCAGATTTCTGTCTCGCTGAAGGTTTCGATTGTGGTATGTTCAAATTTTAACAAACGCGATTATTCGTGTTTGTAGAGACGCGATTAATCGCGTCTGTAGAGACGCGATTAATCGCGTCTGTAGAGACGCGATTAATCGCGTCTCTACGAATCATAACACCATTTTGCCTGTGTCTGATAAATTTCTGAATAAATACCGGATACCGTCTGCCCGGTTACAAACCTGGGATTATGGGAACGATGGCGCATATTATATTACCATTTGCACGAACGGCAGGATACAATATTTTGGCGAAATTACATGTGGCGAGATGATCTTAAATGGAACAGGCAAACTGGCAGAACGATTCTGGAGCGAAATCCCAAATCATTTCCCATTTATCGAATTGGACAATTTTGTAATAATGCCGAATCATGTACACGGAATTTTGATAATTAATCGGTGTGCGGTGGGTGGTTGCGCGGTAGAGACGCGATTAATCGCGTCTCTACACAACCCCCATCCACCACAACCGGACCCACCCCAACCACCACGACCACCACAACCACCCCAACCCCAACCATCCCGACCCCAACCACCGCAACCGCAACCCCAACCGGAAAAACCCGGTGGATTTGCAGGACACAAAAACCCAATGTGCCATAACAATATTTCGCGAATTATACGGTGGTACAAAGGGCGGTGTTCATTTGAAATAAATAAAATTCATCCCGTTTTTGCCTGGCAACCCCGGTTTTATGAACATATTATCCGTGATGCTGCCGAATGGGAACGAATTCGCATTTATATTGCCGATAATCCGGCAAACTGGAAGGAGGGTAAATCCCGGGAGAAATAAACCATACCGGTAATGCGTTTCCATGAATTTGATGAAGAGTATCTCCATTGGATAACTCAGAAGCGATAAACAAGTGTGAATCCCGGACTGACTGAATGTGAATATTTTTCCAGCAAGATTGCCGGAGATATGGTAAGTGAACCTGAATCCGGATAGTTCCGGTTAATTGCTGACTTTATAGTTCCTGACCTTCCCAGATAGACTAAACTGCCAATCGCCCCTCCTCCAGCAAGACCAATTCCTGCGCCGGTAATTACTATGTGCATGCCCTTGTCTCCCAGGAGTTGTTCAAAAAATGTGGGATCCTCCTCATCCTCCAGACTATAAGGTATCAATCTTTCAAGAAGAATTACTACTCCTCCCAGACCTGCTACGGCAAGTGAAATGTATAAGCCATTATTATCGTCATTTTTTGCTTCCCAAAGCTGTTCCCTGGTCAGAAAATTAATGTCAGAAACATTGTATTTTTTCTCATACCACTGGCCAGATACATCATTGAAAAACAATGCCAGAAGAAAGACAAGAGTAGTAGTTTTTTTCATGGATCTTTCTAATGATCTGATTTTGAATAGACAAAATTAAGCAAGACAATACCGAAAGTCAAATTAAAATCTCCCCGGGAATCTAACCGTCATGGATTAACGTCAGAAGAACATTGCAAACGGCAGAAATGTTCGGAATCCGGGTTACAGAATCTTCGCTATTTATCTCTTTGTTACTCCGTTTTAACTCCGTGTTTAACCTATTCCCTTTCTAACTACACCCCTATATCCCACCTCCTGAAATAAAGCGCCTGCCGCACAACCGGCAGAGTCTTGAATTCTATTTCCTCCATCTGAGCCTGACTTAATGGAGTGAACTCTGAAGCTATCTTCACATTTTCCTCGAGCTGTTCAATATTATCTACTCCGATGATTGTAGTGCTCACCGGCAGACTCATATTATATGTGAGAGCTTCCTTAATATTGATGGTACCGGGTATTGGCGTTCGTAAACGTGCATCACTCTGCTGATCAAGAGGAGGAGGAGTCCAGGTGGAAAGAATCCGGCTGCGAGTGGTGACTTTCATCCCGATTATAGCCATACCCTTATTCTGAGCCTCAGGCAACAGGTAGTTCTTAAAACTCAGATAATGTACATCAGCAGCATTCATCGCAATGAGGATCGCATCGAAAGGATAACTCCTTATGGCCTCCAGCAAAACAAGCGGCTCGTAATGACCTGTTATACCAAGATTCCTGACAACACCTTCGGCTTTTGCTTTTTCGAGCGCCTTAATTGCTCCATCCGCAGCAAAGATCTGGTCGACTTGCTCCTGCCTCTGAACATTGTGCAACTGCCACAGGTCGAGATGGTCTGTCTGAAGATTTTTAAGACTCTCTTCCAACAGACGCATGGAACCGTCATAGCTGCGGTCGTGGGTTTTTGTCGAAAGCCATACCTCCCCTCTTCTTGTTTTCATCACCCTTCCGATGTTCAGCTGGCTGACACCCTGCCCGTAAGAAGCAGCAGTATCGATATAGTTAATCCCCAGGTCAATAGCCCGGTTGATTATCTTTTCCGATTCATCTTCCTTCCCCTTTATCTCAAGGGTGGCCTGGCCTCCCAGACTGAAAATCCCCACCTTATAGCCTGTCCTGCCGAACGACCTTGTCGGCATCGCACTGAAAGTAACCGGATTGAAAGGATCTTCATTGTTCTTCTTCAGGGGAATTGGCCCGTCGTTCCCTTTTGCATCGAATGTCTTTCCTACCGTAACAACGGCTGCGGCTGCTACTCCGTTCCCTAAAAATGTCCTGCGGTTTATCTTCTTCATGTCAGACTCTTTTTTGTGGTTATCAATGAGTTCTCGCTTCCCAAATATAAGGAATCCTGAAGTACGGGCATACAGTCCGGATAAGTTTGGACTTATGATAAAAAGCACCCGAATCCAATGTTCGTAAAATAACCTTGAATTTTTTTCAGATTTGTTTAAATTGGGACGGCTTTCCTTCGATGATGCCAGAGAGATAATTATTGAGTCGGGGGAGGCTGTTGATTCACCAGCTTATGTAACTTTTTGACAGTTTTGGTGAGAATCATCAGACTGAAAAAAAGGGGAAAAAAGCAGCAACAATTCCTGGCAATTGAAAAAATGAAGAGCTATGACCGTTAAGATTGAGATTGTTTTACTTGTATTATCATTACTGTTCTTTCTGAGCATTCTTGCCGGAAAGGCCAGTTCGAGATTCGGAGTTCCGGCTTTGCTCTTGTTTTTGGCCGTCGGAATGCTGTTCGGAAGCGACGGACTCGGTCTCCAGTTTGAAGACATCCATATCGCCCAGAATATCGGAACAGTTGCATTATGCATTATTCTTTTCTCAGGGGGAATGGATACCAGAATAACAGAAATCCGGCCTGTGATTCCACAGGGAGTCATTCTGGCCACCCTTGGAGTCTTCATAACTGCAATTATCACAGGCGTGCTCATCTGGTGGATCCTTGGGATGACCGTGCAATCGGCAGGTATAGGACTGTTAACCTCTCTTTTGCTGGCTTCGACAATGGCATCAACCGATTCTGCATCGGTATTTTCAATCCTCCGCTCAAAGGGATTGCACCTGAAAAATAACCTCCGCCCCCTTCTTGAACTCGAAAGCGGAAGCAACGACCCGATGGCATACATCATGGTCATAACCCTGATATCTATTATAAATTCACAAAATCCTCCAAACTACTGGTTTGCCGGAGGTACTTTGCTGCTGCAACTCGGCATAGGCGCTGCGCTGGGCTTTTTATTAGGGAAACTGGCCGTCAGGATTATCAACAATATCAGAATCGGTAACGACTCATTGTATCCCATCCTTGTATTCACCTTCTGTATCTTCATTTTTGCAGCTTCCTATTTTGCCAGGGGGAACGGCTTCCTGGCTGTTTACATCGGAGGACTGGTAATCGGAAATTCAAAATTCGTTCATAAACGATCGTGCCTTAACTTTTTCGACGGTCTTGCATGGATGTTCCAGCTTATCATGTTCTTAACTCTTGGCTTGCTCGTAAATCCTCACGAACTTGTTCCAATAATTGTCCCGGGCCTGATCATCAGTTTCCTGATGATATTTATATCTCGCCCGCTTACAGTCTTTTTATGCCTGCTCCCTTTCCGTAAAATGCCATTCCGCGATAAGACCTATGTATCATGGGTCGGACTTCGCGGAGCTGTTCCGATAATTTTTGCAATATTCCCTCTCGTTGAGAATGTGCCTCATGCAAGACTCATTTTTAACATAGTGTTTTTCTGCACACTGGTTTCGCTGATAGTTCAGGGGACATCTCTCCCTCTGATAGCAAGATGGCTAAAGCTGAGTGAAAAACCCAGGGAAATAAAGAAACTGAGGGATTTTGACATTGATCTGTCAAATGATATAAAATCAGTAACAACCGAAATTGAGCTCAGCTCTGAAATCCTGAAGAAAGGCAATAAGCTGATGGACCTGCCATTTCCCGCCAATACACTTGTAGTCCTGGTCAAACGTGGAGAGAGTTACTTTGTCCCTACCGGGATAACCCAGCTCAAAGTTAAGGATAAGATCCTGATCATTACGGATAACCAGGAAGCACTGATGGAAACATACGAAAAACTGGGAATTGATATTACTGCTTCATAAGCCGGCGGCAGCCTGCACCGGATATAAAATATCTTACTTCTCAGTTGCCAAGAGCGGTCATCAGATCTTTTTCAAGTTCCCTGAAATAATCCGATTCCAGCGACCGGTTTTCAAACGGAATCTCTATCTGCTTTTTAAACAAAACCCGGGCAGGAGCACGGCTCAATACTATAATATCACTGCCGAGAAGAAGCGCTTCATCAACATCGTGAGTCACAAAGATGACAGTCCTTTTATCAGCCTGCCACATCCTGGAAAAAATCCGTATAAGGCTTAATTTCAGCTTAATATCCAGCCCCTTCAGAGGTTCGTCCATCAGTATTATTTCCGAAGGATATGCAAAAGCCCTTGCAATGGAGACTCTCTGCCTCATCCCGCCGCTAAGCTTCGAGGGGTAATATGCTGCAAAATCCTCAAGCTCCATCAGTCTGATCAGTTGATCCGTTATCTTCTTCCGCTCTTCGGCCGGCATATCCCTGCCAAGGACAAAATCAATATTCTCCCTTACCGTTTTCCAGGGAAGCAGTCTCGGGTCCTGGAAGATATATGAGATGGTCTTTTCACTGAAGCCCGACAACTGTCCGCTGTCGGGCTTTATTACGTCTCCTATTATATTAAGCAAAGTGGTTTTGCCGCAACCCGAAGGACCAAGGATGGAGGTTATCGTCCCTTCATGAAATTCAATACTGAAGTCACTGAATAGTGTCAGATCGCCGAACTTCTTATGCAGGTCTTTTATTTCCAGTCTCATAGTCAGGACCTCCAGTTAATGAACCTGCCTTCAATCCATCTGATCGTCTTTTCAAATCCGTAGCTTATAAGCACGGCAATAATAGTCCATGCAATCACTGCATCAATATTAAGGAAGGTCTGCGCAGTCTGCATCATGGTGCCAATCCCGTATTCAGGCTGGCTAAGAACTTCGCCTATAATTATTGCCCTCCATCCAATTCCCAGGGCGCTGGATGCTCCGCTTACTATAAAGGGCATTATGGCAGGAATGTATAATTCACGGACTATCCTCTCCCGGCTCACCCTGTAGAAAGCTGCCATATCCACAAGATCCCTGTCAATGCTTTTGATACCGTCGCTCACATTGGTTGTGATGAAGGGAAACATTGTAAGCAAACCTATGAAAACAGGTACCGAACCCGGATTAAACCAGATAAGGGCAAGAAGAATGATTGAGATGACAGGTATTGAACGGATGGTAACCAGAACCGGACGAAGGAAGGCATCGACATAAGGATTGATCCCGGTAACAATACCTGTTCCGATACCGAGAACAAGTGATATGATAAACCCTGTAAGACCCCTTGCGACTGTGGAACCGGCAATGGAAAGGAAGCTGGCGTCAGTGAATAGTTTCAACGTGGCTAAAAGCGTCTTTTCCGGTGAAGGAATAACAAAATCGGAATCGAAATGCATCGACAGAAGCTTCCATACCAAAAGCATAAAGATCACAGAAGCCAGGCTTATGTATTTTTTACCTGTAAATGAAATTTTCATCCGGTAACTTCCCTCCGATTATATCGGGATTCAATTTATAAAAAACATTCAGATAGTCCTCTATTTCATTCTCCACATCGGCCGCTTTTACAAACCGGAGATTCGATCCGGGTATGGCACGCGCTGCAACAGCAGTGTCGGGAAGGATCCCGTACCGCACAATGAGAACTGCCGCACTGTCGGGATAATGATTCACCCAATCGGAAGAATGCTTATACGACTTAATAATCCTTTCAACCAGTTCAGGTTCATGCCTGAGGATACTTTCCCTTCCCAGGAAAGCCGTTTCAGTGATCTCAATATCCTCCCTCAGGCTCCATTCCGTCTCAAGGTTGAAAATAATCCGGATATCAGGATTTTTCAGGGTAACCAGACTTGCCAGAGGTTCAGAGAGTATTCCAAGTGCAGCCTGACCGGCAGCCACGGCATTTGCCAGATCGATATGAGTCGGGAAACTGTAGTCAAGGATCACATCCCTGTCGGGATCAAGGCCATTTCTGACAAGAAGATGCCTGAACATCACATCGGGAGTCATACCCCTGGCCATAACATAAATACGCTTATTTCTGAGATCTTCCCAGTTTTTTACAAGAGTATCGCCGCCTGCCAGGTAGAGAGTCCCCCAGCAGGGAATTCCTATAAGTTTGTATTTCAATCCCTTGTTGTACATGATGGCAGCCATGGTGGTCGGGAGGATTGCAAGATCTGCCGTACCGTCGAGCATCATCTTCCGGACCTGAAGCGGTTCATTCAGGATCTGCACCTCCACCGAATGTCCGGCACCCCGGCCCAGACTGTCGATCAGCCTTATCATCCCCATGGCCGAAGGACCTTTCAGGGCGGCAATGGTAAGTTTCTTTCCATCCGCTTCATTCCCTTTCCTGCCTCCGCATCCGGAAAGAAGCAAAACAAGCATTGCCAGGCATGACAGCTTTTTCAGCATCGTATAAGTTTCTGATGCAAAACTATCTATTCAGGGAATTCTTTCATCATTTTTCACACGGTTTCTTTAAATATAAACCGTGGTAGCGGTTTAACGAAAAAACCACGTCAGTGGTTTAATGTGAATAACCGCCGGCGCAACCGGCGGCCTTCAGCCACCCCCTGATGTAAAACCCTGAAAGGGTTTAATATTAATAATGCTCAAAAAATCCCTTCCGTTTTGTTTACTCAAAAAAAATCCCCACCTTTGTGAAATAATTAACAATAGCTCTGTGCCGGTCTGAGAAGCAGTCCGGATGGCATTCTGAAAGCCTCCGGGAGAATCAAGGACACACAGGCTCAAACTAAAATCCAATCCGGAGGTATTCTGATGGAAAAGAGAATAGGATCAGCGATAATTCTGATTCAGACGCGCGAAAGCGTTCACGATCTGAACGAAATCATTTCTAAGCATTCCGGCATTATTATCGGACGCCAGGGCCTGCCCCGCAGCAATGGCGAAAGCATCATCTCTCTTGTTCTTGAAGGTACCACCGACCAGATTGGCTCCCTTACAGGCCAGCTGGGCCGCTTAAACGGAATACAGGTCAAATCGGTACTTTTAAAGAATATAAAAGATGAATAGAAATGTTTTTTTGACTGCTTTAATAGCATTATTCTTTTCTCTGAACTCCTTCGGGCAAAATTACCAGCTTCAGGTTGTGGTCCGTGATTCCGCGAGCAACAAGACGATGGAGGATGTTGTCGCTGAGGTGATTTCCCCGGGAGAAACCGGTAAATCCCTTCATGCAGGAGTTTCGGATGTCAGGGGACGAATATTCTTCTCCCTGCCTGCCGGCAACTATCGCCTTGTGGTACGAATGCTGGGCTACTCTCCCCTGATCCGGGAAATAAACATGAATGGCGACAAGCAACTGGATTTCAAACTGTCGCCTCAGCCTGTAAACCTCGGCGAAGTAGAGGTTGCCAGCCTGATGGTAAACCGCCAGGCAAGGGATCTGCCCGCTCCCATAGCTGTTGTCGGAGCGCTGAAATATAAAAAACTGTCATCGCTCACCCTTTCAAATGTGCTTGCCACCGAACCAGGTATAGCAATGGGCAACGACGGCGTATGGGCAACAAACATAAACATAAGGGGTTTCAGCGAGAACCGTCTTGTAACTCTTATCGACGGTAACCGCGTGGAAACAGCAAATGACCTTACCGCTTCGCTCAGCATGATCGACGTTAACGATATAGATAAGGTGGAAGTGGTGAAAGGAGCCCAGTCATCCCTCTATGGAACCGGCGCTATGGGAGGAATAGTAAATATAATCACCAAGAACGGTCATTTCTCAGACAAAACCTACCTGTCGGGAAATCTGAGCTCCGGCTTTTCATCGGCCAACAAGCTGTTCATGAACCATGCCGATGTTAACACCGGATCTCAAAAGTGGTATCTCAGGTTAAGCGGTTCATACGGCAAAGCAGACGATATCCGTACACCGGAAGGAACTCTCCCCAACAGCCAGTTCACAACCAGTAACATAACAGCAAAAATCGGCATCAGACCTCTTCCTGACCATCAGTTTAATATCCAGTTATCACGGAATTGGTCAACCGACGTCGGCATTCCCGGAGGAGATGCTTTTCCCGGTCCTGCAAAAGCAAGTTATTCCGACATAGGGAGGGAACTTCTGTCGGCAGACTACGAGATAAAAACGCCGGGCAAAAGGCTTGAATCAATAAAACTCAACTATTTCATGCAGTTCATTAAGCGTGATGTTGAACTGATCCCCAATACAGTCACACTTAATGAAACACCCACAGGCTACCAGCGTATAACGCCTGAGCTTTTTCTTCCCGTAGGGGAACATTTCACAAGGGGAGGAAAAATCCAGGGAACATGGAAACTGTCTGAAACTAATACCCTTATCGCCGGAGCTGACGCCTGGGCACGCGACCTGTTCACCGAACGAATAAAAAACATCAGAGTCGACATTCTGAACAAAGAGGGAGAAATATTAAAAACAAATAACATGGTCAGGGGAGAGACCCCTACTCCGGAGTCAACTTTTGCCAGTGCAGGGATATTTATTCAGGATGAGACAAAACTGCTTGACGACAGGATGACTCTTATAGTCGGCGGACGAATGGACAGGATAAAAGTAAGTAACGAACAGGGACGCGATATCGACTACCTTATTACAAACGGTACAAGGAACGATGCACCGCCCAACCAGAGAATAACTTTCGCGGCCGGAAGCAAAACGGGAATGTCATGGAGCGCCAACGCCGGACTTCTCTACAGACTCCATGAAAACACCGACCTGTCGTTCAGTTTCGCCCGTTCATTCCGGGCTCCCTCGCTTGAAGAACTGTTCAAATACATCGACCTCGGGAATTATGTCCGTCTTGGAAACACCCAACTGGAGCCGGAGAGCGGCTATTCATCCAACCTGGGCCTGAGAGTCTGGAAAAACAAATTCAACTTCCAGGGTGATGTTTTCGCAAACAGGATCCTGAATATGATAGTCGAAACACCCGGTGAATTCATTTATACAATCAATACAGGAGCTTCCGAGGGAACGATCGATACTCTTCCGGCCCTTGTAAATATGAATGTGAGCAAGGCTTTCCTCTATGGCTTTGACTTTGGATTCCAGTACAACTTTTATTCCGGTTTCGTACTCAGCGGAACAGGGGCATACGTTCGCGCCAGGGATACTGAAGCCGGCGCCGATCTTCCCCAGATCCCGCCCCTTAACGGACGCCTTGGCATCCGCTACACCTCCAACAAGATAGGTTCGGTTGAACTGACTCTCGCGGGAGCAGCCGGACAGGATAAGATCGCCGAAGGAGAAAAGGAAACGGACGGATATACCCGTCTCGACCTGGCACTTAACTCTGCATCCATAAACCTCCGCAATACAAGGCTGCAATTATTTGCTGGCATAGAAAACCTTACTGACAGGAGCTACACTAACCATCTTTCCACAAACAGGGGAAGCATAAGCGTTGAACCCGGACGGAATGTTTATGTGAGGATGACGCTGGGATTCTGAGACGGCAGAAGCGTGCTGTACGCGGCGCACTGCATTGACTTCACTTTCTGCGTGCGCTCAGCGATCTGTTATTCTTCCTGTACCTCTTAAAGGCATCATTTCTCGCCTTTACGCTGTGCTTCGAATAAAAAGCTTTATTCTTCTCCATCTGCAGATTTCCAAGAAGCATCAATCCCTTCAGTTCATTGAAGTTCTTCCTGCCGGCAGCGCATCCTGTGAAAAGAGAGATGACCAAAAGACATGTCAGACATATGAATATCAGTTTTTTCATCCCTTTGAAGTTTGACGACTTTATAAACTTTCAACTTCCTTATGCCAATGACTTCACAAGGTATAATACGAGAATTCCGCGGAAAGGTTTCAGTGAGAGTAAATAAAGGTATCTTGAACCGGACACATACAGACTAAACAGGAAATGAATATCTGTTCCTTTTCTGCTTTCTGAAGTTCTTGCCGGACCCGGCTTTTTGTTTATCGAAATTCAGAACAGGATAAGTAATAATCTTCCTTTTACGCCTGCAATCAATTCTGGAGTTTCGTTTCGAAACTTTCGCCGGTTTTTCCGGAACCACCATGAAAGGGATGAACACTGCAAGCAGCAACAGACCTTTAAGCCGAAGTTTTTTCAATTATTCTTCCTTTACATTGATTCTGGGATACTCCCCATTGCTGATACAATGTAAAGATACCTTTCTAAAGCGAGCAGGGCAATGGCCGGAAGGCCGTGTATTGGTCAATCCCCTCAGTTTGTTTACCGGCCAGCCCGACCGGAAAGCGGCCCGTATTATTTGGCACCGGCATAAATAACTGATTATTTAATAAATAAAACAGTCAGCTTATCAAAACAACAAAAAACCATTGTTTTGACAAACTGACTGTTTTCAGGGATATTAGTCCCGGTTTACTCTTTATCCAGCGTCAACTCGATTGTGACCGAGATATCCTCAGGAACTTCATCATCATTGAGATCTTCACTGATCTCCTGAGTGGTTCCCATCACGGCTCTGCTTGAGCTCAGGGAAATTATATCCAGGATTATTGTTTCATCAGAATCGGAATCGAGGGTAAGCGTCTTGTAATCCGAACTCAGGCTCCAGGTCCCTGTATCTGTTTCATCACCCATGGTAGCTGTGTAGGTCTTGTCGGCCCTGATCTCGACAGTTCCAGTGAACTGCTGGACAAGAGCAGCATTGAAGGCAGCCATTACAGCCTGCGCCTGAATTTCTGTCATACCGAACTCATCCATGTAGTACTGAAGCAGTGTCTTTGTTCCCACTGTGGCTTCAAAATCCACATCCCCGAACGCCCAGGTTCCCAGGATATCCTCTTCAGGATCAGAGTCCTTTGAACATGACGTAAACACCAATCCTGTAAACAAAACCAGGATAATTCCCTTTACAAATCTCATTTTCATCTTCATGGCTTTTTTGGTTATACATAAAGCTTAACGGTGATATGAGCTTACAAATTCTCTAAAAAATCAGTTTTTTGACAAAAATTGGTCAAAAATAAAAAGGCCTTTCTGTTCAGAATCCAGAAAGGCCTCAATAGCAAGTATTTACCCGGATCAATTGAATGGAATTACCACTCCTGCATTGATCCCGAACCAGGTCAGGGATTCACCTTCAGCAAATACGTTGTGAAGTTTTATGTTGGCACACAGTTTCAGGCTTTCATTCAGGTCATAAAGAATACCTGCAACGGGAGCCAGTCCAAAGTACATCTCACTGTCACTCTCAGTTTCACCACTGTATTTCACCCTGGCCCCAAAGTTGTAAAGGCCAAGATCGGCGCCTACATAAGGCTTGATGGTTTCACCTCCGAAATGGAACTCAAAGAGTCCGGTGATCGGGACCATCGAATAAGAAACTTCATAATCCCCGTCACCGAAATTAAAGTCTTCACCACCGAACCTGTTATATCCCAGGTTCAAACCAACTGCCATGTTTTCATTGAACATGTACTTTCCGGTGAGATTGACTCCAATGCCCATGTTGGCAGCATCAGCAAAATCGCCCATCGGAGCCTGCAGCCCCAGAGTTGCCCCGCCGTAAATCTGGGCATTGGCACTGAAGGAAAAGGCAAAAAACAGAGCAATAAATAAGAATGATAATTTTTTCATAGGTGAAATTTTTTAATTGCCTACTCATGTGTTTTTCGGCTGCCACATCCTACTCTCTTATGGATTTTCGGATACCTCCCTGAGATATTTTTACCGTCGTTAACCGGATTCTGAAAACGACTGCATTTACAAGTTTATTATTGCCCCCTTTAAGAAAATATCCTCCTGTTGCCAAATCAAAGTTAAACACTTGCCTGGAACTGAGGGTATTGTTTTCCGGATTTTTTCACCTTTTACTGTTTAAGAGAATGTCCGGGTGGAATTCTTTCTGATCTAACTGCAGACTAAAAAGAGAATCCCCTGCCTTACAAAGGGGTCTGACCGGCAGGGGATGAAATTCCGGGGAAATTGGGGAAAAAGGAGTGTTGTCTTCACCGGAATTGAGGGCAATGGAAAATGTTGTTTCTGTTTAATTCCTCATCAGGAACACTTCTAAGTTAACAACAAACTATTAAGGTTTTCAAATCCTTATGCCGGTTTGTGCAAACCCGGTTTTAAATTGTATGAGTTCCGTTGTCTTTTGTATGAGTCCCCCGAAACAAACCTGCCTTCTGTTACTTTCCTGTGGAAGTTACGAACCTTCGTGCATGCTCAAAACTACAATTCCCTGACTTTTTCAATAAGCGGTCTGAGCCTTTCCTGTGAAACCCTGATACTGTATTCGACCTGATTCCAGCTAAGGATGCATTCAGATTGCTTTGTATTGATCCTTTTAAGATAAGAAGCATTTATAATCGCTGACCGGCTTACCCTGAGAAAACTACGGGCCGGAAGCTGCTCTTCAATTCTGTGAAGCTGAGTGGTAACCACCTGGACCTTCCCGTTATTCAGAAAAAACTTCGAATAGTTGCCATCGGCCTCTATGTAAATAATTTCTCCGGGATCGATCAGAATGATCCCCGAAATGTTCCTGAAAAAAAGCTTCCTGTATGAATTAAGCAGAAGAGACGTATCCTGAACCTTTCCTGAATCCCTGCTGTCAAGGCATCTCACAAGCGTGTCCCTGAGCCGTGATGGCTCTATGGGCTTCAGAAGGTAATCGAAGGCAGCATATTCAAAGGCCCTGACGGCATAATCATCATAAGCAGTTGTGAAAACAATATGCGGACGAACCGATTTCGACCTGTGAAGATCGTCGAGTATATCAAAACCTGTCATCCCCGGCATCCTGATGTCTAAGAAGACAATCGTTGGATTCAGCTCAAGAATGAGTTTTACAGCATTCATTGGCTCGGTTGTTGAACCCGTAACTTCAACCAGACCTGTTTTTGAAAGCAGGTTTTCAAGAAGACTCAGTGATTCCGGTTCATCTTCAACTATCACCGCCTCAAGGGCTTTCCCATGGTGAATACTATTCATTACCTGTTTGTTAGTTTCGTATATTCAAGAATACTCATTCAGTAATCTTCTGACATTTTCATTTTCATCAAAGCCCTCAGGCCCAAAGTTCTCTGCTTTCAGGAACATTAAAGCTGTAATTGTCGGGTATTGTAATCCTTACCTCGGTTCCTGAAGGATTTCCTGCATCATCTTTCAGATCAATTATTTCAAACCCTGCCTTTTCCCTGTTGAAGCGGTTCATAAATCCGAAAATGCGGTCGATGGTAGTAATTCCCTGGCCAAAACCGCTTCTCCCTGAAACTGCGGCAACAGCTCTCCCGACACCATTATCAGATACAACGATCAGAACTGATCTGTCCAGCCGGCTTACTCGCAGATCAACTCTTCCTCCCTCTTTCCTGTCTTCAAAACCATGCTTTATGGCGTTCTCCACAAAGGTCTGAATTGTCATTTTGGGAAGCATCCGCTGCATATCTACATCCTCCCCAATTTCCATGGAGCAGCAGAACCTGTCCCTGAACCTTAACTTCTGAAGTTCACAATATCTTTTTACAAAATCTATCTCATCCTCAAGAGACCTGATCATTATCGAGCCGTCGGCAAAAGCCGACCGGAGGAGCCCTGAGAGGGTTACAATATAATCGTAAGCAGCTTCGGCGCTTCCTTTCATTATGACCGATCCGACTGACGAGATGACATTGAAAGTGAAATGAGGATCGAACTGCCTCATTATCGAGTTCATCTGCAGCCTGACAAGCTCGCTTTTAAGCTGAGCCTCCTTCTGTCTCTCCCTGATCCTCTGCCTTACAACGAGGAAAGTGGCAAGGACAAGAAGAAAACCGGCAAACAGGGCAAATGCTATTTTGAAACCCAGCCTTTGCCAGAAAGCAGGAATAATATTGAATTTCAACGAATAAACACCCTCCGATGATACTCCGTCAGAATTCACTGCTTTAAGCTGAAACTCATAATGACCGGGGCGCAGATTCATATAGACCGCTTCACGCGAAGCGCTGTTACCCGACCATAAATCCTCAAGCCCTGACAGCCTGTGCTGGTAACTGACCTTTTCAGGATTTGAAAGGGAGATACCTGTAAACCTGAAACGAATATTGTTCTGCCTGTAAAAAAGACTGAAAGGCTCCTGCCTGCCATAATACAATCCGGGTATCCTGAGCGACTCCCATGTAAGAGAGTCAGTCTGGAATTCCACATCTGTTGCAATTATCTTGGGAGGCATCATATTGGTTCTGAGCTTTTTGTCGTCAAGGATAACTACCCTTCCCGAAGTAAGAATCCAGTATCTGCCGTCGTTTCCCTTCACAATACCATTGTCGAGGCAATAATTCCCGGCAAATCCGTCAGTGGCATCATAGATCCTGAAGTAACCGGCTTCGTTCCTGTAAAACTTATCGAGGTCAATTATGCATACATCCGTAAGCCTGCCTGCAAGTATCCGTGATGAATCCATCATAATGATTGAATTCGCGGTAACATTTATGTGCTCGGGAAGAGCATGGATAAATGAGTCCGCATTCTTCCCCTTGTAGAAAAGACCTTCCTCGGAGGTAACCCACAATCCTCCCTTATTATCTCTTACAAGAGTGAAAGTAAATCCCGAGGAAATAAGCGTGTCACTTACCCTTGTTACATTAGTTCCGTCAAAATAAGCCACCCCCCTGCCCGCCGACAACCAGTAGGCGCCATCCGATTCCCTCACTATGCCTTCTACTATTCCCTGAGCTTCCGCTGTAAACTGGGGGTAATGAGCCATCTTTCCATCCTTCAGATGATACAGCCCCAGCCCTGTACCAAAAAGAAGCGATTTGTCGACAGGGTCCTCGTAAATTATGCATACCTGGCTCAGATAGGGGATCTCATCGATCTTTGAAAACCTGTAACCATCCCATACAAGAACCCCTTCTTTGGCTGAAAAGAGCACCCTGCCGTCGGAAGTTGTTATACTCCCCTTGTAAAAGCACAATCCTTCAGGAAAAACCTTCCTGTAATCAGACCTTTGAACCAGTTTGCCGTCCCTGAACTCGAATAAGCCGCCTCCGGTCAGGGCTCCGAACCAGAAATGCCCGTACCTGTCGCAGGCAAGAGCCCATGTGTTTTTCGGCAGACCGTCATCCTCCGACAAAGATGAAAATGCAGTTGAAAGCAGCCGGTGAAAGTTAACCTCCGATCCAAGCCAGAGGTTCGATTCACTGTCGATAAGATATGAAGAAAGCAAGGGATGCCTGATATCCAGGACCTCCTGCCCGTCAAAGAATTTTATCGCAGATCCCTCTCTCCTGCTGATATCTGCTTCAACTCTTGAGGAATCAGCAGCCAGGAAAAAAGGACGAATTTCTCCTTCAGTATATTCGAGCGACTCCTTGTCGGTATCCAGTATGATCCGGCCCCTGTCGCTCCTCATATTTGTCAGCCTGAAATCATCGAATCTCTTAAGATCCCCCCTTCTGTACCTCCACACATTGTTAAGTGAATCCCTCATCACAATGTCACCCGTGGATTTATCAACAAGAAATAAGTTGATATTCAGGTAAATCATGGAAGAATACTTATCCGTGTAATCAGTATATGTCCCATTCCTGAATGAGACAATTCTGTTCCGTCCTGAAACTATATCATTAAGTATCAACGTGATGGAATCGCCAATACTGCAGGCATAACTGAATCCTTCGGACGGCCGTCTTCCTGAAAATTCGTGATATATGAAACCATAACCAGTGTATTCCGACAGCCCCTCAAGGGTGAGAGCCCAGACAGTCTTATTGTGATCCTCAAAAATCCCGGTAACAAGATTGGAAGGAAGTCCGTTACGTCTGAAGTAATTGGTAAACTCGAGCCCGTCGAACCTTGAAATCCCGCTTCGTGTCACAACCCAGATGAATCCCCTGCTGTCCTCGAACAGCAAATTGGCCTGGGGCTGCGGCAGTCCGTCGGAAACGGTGTATTCCCTCCAGGGATATTTCTGTCCTTTTACCGTACCACCGGGTAAAGCCAGGAAAGCCGCCAGGGCAATCAGAAAAACTGCCTCCGAAAGAAAACATCTGAACCTTTCTGCTTCCATAATCCGGATACTTGTCATGCTAAAGATACAGAAAACAGATTGAGGTTTGACAGGTCCTCAAACCCGCAAAAAAAACAAATCATATTGTTGATAACTAAAAGATCCTGCATGATTGTCAGATGAGTATTGTTGAATAATTTTATAGGAAATTCCAACAATTATGAGACTAAACCTGACTTCCGGAGCAAAATTACGCGGGATTGCCGCGGGATTACTTGTGATGGCATTCCTTGCTGGATGCCAGAAAAGTGAATTTGAAAACTTAAGCGGCATCGTATCAGATGCAAAAACCACCGCTATTGCAGGTGCGAACGGCCAGAATTACCTGGTAGTCACCAAATCGGAGGCTCTTCCGGCCGGCTTTGAAAAACAGATCTCTGCCTACGGCGAGATAATCAGTTCCATCCCTGAAATCGGAGAGCTGGTTGTCAAACCAACCACAGCTGACTTTGAGAAAAAAGTAGCCAGACTTGGTAACATTCAGTCGGTTTTTCCTGACTTTAAAATGCAATGGATTGAGCCGGTCGGAATGCTTGGCCAGGTTGGTTCTGAAAGCATTGGCGACAATGAGAGTTTTTTCCAATATCTGTGGAATATGACAGCAATAAGCGCTCCTGCTGCCTGGGATGCCGGATACACGGGTGAAGGCGCCAGAGTGTTCATCCTTGACGCAGGCATCGACGCAGATAACCCTGAATTCAGCCCAAATCTGAACCAGGAACTCAGCGCTTCCTTTGTTCCCGGGGAAGAATTCAATGTCAGAAGCGGAAGATTCTTTAATCACGGCACCCATGTGGCAGGAATAATTGCAGCTGCCGACAACAGCTGGGGTGTTATAGGTGTGGCGCCCAATGCAGAAATAGTTGCAGTAAAGGTGCTTTCCGAATATTCGGGTTCAGGAGACTTCAGCTGGATCAACCAGGGTATAGTATACGCAGCTGAAAACGGTGCAGACGTTATAAACATGAGCCTCGGCGCCACCCTGAACAAAAACGGCTTCTATGTCGACGAAGATGGCGTTCTTCAGAAAATACCGGCAGTTTATATCCAGCAAATAATTCATGCCCAGCAACGCGCAATCGACTATGCCTGGAGAAAAGGGGCAGTAATTGTTTCATCTGCCGGAAACAGTTCTATAAATTTTGACGGCGGCGGCCCGACAATTAAACTTCCGGGTGGATTAAACAACGTTATAACAGTTTCGGCAACAGCCCCGCAATGCTGGGTTACTGCAGATGAACCCAATTTCGATCTGCCGGCAAGCTATACCGATTACGGAAGATCGTTCGTTGAAATTGCAGCTCCCGGCGGCGATGAAGTATGCGAAGAAGGATCACCGTATGACCTGATTCTGAGTTGCGGAACCGGCAACTATCCTTCCTACGCATTTTACTTCGCAGGCGGCACGAGTATGGCTTCTCCCCACGTGGCAGGAGTTGCTGCTCTTATTATAGGAAAGAACGGGGGGCAGATGGATCCCTTCGAGGTTACCAAGAAATTGCTGAACACAGCTGACAAGATCGACGGTCAGGGTATCTCACCCTGGTACGGAAAAGGAAGAGTAAATGCTTACAGAGCTGTGACTGAATAACTACATGCAAAAAGCTGCCCGGGCCGGTGTATAAAACCGGTCCCGGGCAGCTTTTTCATTTCAATCAGAAAGTAATAGCCGTGTACTTTACAAAAAGAACTATTACACAGGCGAGCAAAGCTATCCCGATTGCAATTGAAATCCAGAAAGCTACCGTGTTCCTCTTTGGGTATTCGTTGAAAATATGCTGCGGCATGATATTGCTTTTATTCAATTAATGCAATCAAAGTTAGTCCAAGCTCTGACCAATATCAAGCTTTTTTGCCTTATTTTGCCCAACACACCCTGCTGATTGGTAAACAAATGATTACCGTTGATCAGGGGCCTGATACCCGGTTGGCAGCTGGCAGTCAGAAACTGTATTCAGTATTCAGTATTCAGTATTCGGTATTCAGTAAGTCAACACCTGAAGCCCTGAAAATCTGAAACTTGCAACCAGCAACCAGTAACATTAAACCGCCTTCATGGCTTTACATCATACACAAACAACCTGTCGTCATGCCTGATATAAAGCCTTCCGCCGCATACGACCGGATGAGCCCAGCACATTCCCTTTCCGCCTTCCGGAACCCTGAATGACCCTGCAGCCTCATATTTCTCCGGAGTAGCTTTTACCAGTGTCATTCTACCCCTCTGACCAAGCAGGTAGATCATCCCGTCGGCATAGGTGATGGCAGCTTCCTCACCGGTGGCCTTCCACTTTTGCTCGCCGGTAAGAAAATCCACACAAAACCAGCCCTTCGACTGACTGCCTGAACCGTAAAGATTACCTTCGTGAAGAATGACACCGCCATGATGATTGTCAAATGGTTCAAATTCCCACACCTTTTCAGGAACAATGCTGTCGCCTGAAACATTGAGACTGAACATCATACTGCCCCTGCCATAACCGCCTGTCACAAAGACGTGCCCCCCGCTTACAACTGCATCTGTAATATTGCATGCATGCTGATTGATAAAATCCACATTCCATAAAAGCCTTCCTGTCGGGGCATCCACTCCGTAAAAACCCACCGAACTGGCCCCGATCACCTGGCGGTAACCCCCGAAATCATGAACCACCGGCGATGAATAGCCTTCCACACCCGGAATATCCGTATTCGCCCAGATAAGACTTCCATCTCTTTTACTAAGGCAAACCTTGTAGCCTTTCTTCCCGGCCGGACGCACATACAGACGGTCCCCGTCGATATATACCGATTCTGAATAACCATATTCCGTTGGAGGAGCATCGAATTCCTGAGCAAGCTCCTTAACCCATAATTCCTTCCCTGTTTCAGCATCCATAGCCGACAATCTTCCCATCTCCCCGAGGTAATAAACCACTCCTTCGTCATATGTGGGCGTACTGCGGGCCCCTGTATAGGAACTTGCATAGGATGCCGTGGTCGACCAGGAACCGCCGGCAGGAGTCTTCCATACCTGCTTGCCCATAAGATCAAATGCAAACACATAGGGTTGTTTGTCGACTGTACCGGATGTAAAGATCATGCCGTCAGCAATTGAAACGGAACTGAATCCCTCGCCCAGTCCGCTCACCGTAAACAACAATTCCGGTCCACCCTGAGGCCATTCCTTAAGAAGACCGGTCTCAGGCGATTTGTTGGTGCGGTCTGGGCCATGGAAGGACGGCCATTCGTTTCCCGGCAGTTCCTGGTCAGCACAACCAACAATAAATGAAAACATTACAAATACGCCCGCAGTCAGCAGTGATGAAGCGGCTGAAATACCGGGCAAACCGGTAACGGACCGGCGCTTAAGTGTCGTCATAGATCTCATCGTAAAAACATTATTTTTTGAATTTATTAAACTCTGGAGGCGGGATTGGGTATTATGCACAGGAATTCAAAATCCTCGTTGAAGGGATTCCTGAACTGATGCATTGCATCCGGACTAACGTAAAGACTCTGCCCCCTGGCAATCTCTGTTTCGTTTCCGTGATCGTCAACCGCAATTCCCCTGTTGGCCTCAACCTTCACAACATGCTCGTAATTATGCTGATGAAACGGAGTGTGGCCTCCCGGAGCAATGGTGAAATGCCTCATGATTATATTTTCCGACCCGTCATCCGGACCAATCAGTATTTTCATCCTGACATCCTTTGCCCCTTCCATGGTAACCACTGCTGCGGCTATCTCATTGTTGTTGTTTATCTTCATTGCGTGTCGCTTTTAGATGAGGCTAAGATAAGAAATTATGCAATATGCATTGAACTGAAAGGGTGAGGGGGAGAAGAGGTGAAAGGTAGAGTGTGGTGCCTTGAGCCTCGCTTATTGTGCCGGGTGAAATTAAAAAGCCGGTGTTTCATACACCGGCTTTAGCTTTCCTGTAATTACCTTATCTCAATTTTCCTGGGAGGCCTGGGTTTGGCTTCCTCTTTCTTCGGAATGGATATCTTCAATATTCCATTCTCATACTTAGCTCCGATCTTGTCGCTGTCGGCTGAATTCGGAAGTGTGAAAGACCTGCAGAACGACTGGTAGCTGAATTCACGCTGAGTGAAATGCTGTCCGTCTGCTGTTTCATTGCTTACTTCCTTCTCGGAAGAGATCCTTAAAAGTCCATGTTCAACTTCAATCTTGAAATCATCCCTGTTAAGGCCCGGAGCAGCTACCTCAACCTCAAAATCTTCATTGCTTTCCTTTATGTTCACAGATGGCAATGTAGTGTTGGTTGCTGAAAAGTTACGGTTCGACCAGTCAAACATGTCATTTTCGAACAAACGGTCGAATACTGAGGGATAATACCCTGAAAATCTTGCTAGTGCCATGGTTAATCCTCCTTATTTTTAAGTTTTACAAATAGTTTTCTGATACCGGATATTTCAAAATAAGTACCAATCCGGACCAGAAAAATACCTGCCCAAATTAAAAGTCTGAATATCTGAAAGATAAATAAAATACTGGCATTAATAAACCATGCCAGATTGTCACATATTAGGAAATTTAATGTGTCATTCTGGCATGTCTGTACTAAGGGATCTTAACCCTATCCCTTCGCTTTCCCTTGATCAACAAGGGAAAGGATGTGCCTCCTGCCCTTTGCACGATCTTTTTCCTCCCCTTATGTTTAAGGGGAGGGTCAGGGAGGGGTTTGTCTTTGTAAAAAAGGGTCCGGTCATATGACCGGACCCAATTTATTCTACAGGTGATACGGCCTTCTGTATTCGTAATGCATAAGCCTGTGGCTGCATGCTTCCTTGTCGTCAATGAAGGTATAGGTGGCAGGATCCCATTTAACGGGTCTTCCCAGTTCATTGGCTATGTTGCCTATACAGCAGGTGATTGCAGTACTGCAACCTACTTCTATTGAAGCGATAGGCTTAGTACGTGACCTGACCGCATCGATAAAATTCTGCATGTGAGGCGAGCTGATCTCGAACTGAAGTCCTTCGCGGGTCGGAGCAGGGCGCTGCTGCTGCGGCGGGC